>OGCL01000319.1_pt1 | contig 53813 bp, 50 predicted proteins | sample 1570041 | NCBI WGS metagenome assembly OGCL01 (sample SAMN06266162, study PRJEB24511) | hot springs metagenome | isolation source: Hot spring water | place: South Africa: Limpopo | collected 2015-06-22
GTCTTCGGCAGACATCATGGGGCTTAGCTCTATAATTTAGACACTTCTCTCTATCCTCATTTTTCTCTCAAAAAAGTGAACTGCTCCCTAGTCATTAAACACCTGCAACAGCCAGCGGTTAATCTCGCCATCCTCCTGCGTTCGACTGCGCTGTAGCGCCGCCTCCACCAGAGTCATCTCCAATCCCGGCAACACCTGTGACACCCGAATCTGCCTACTGCCCCCATCCGCCACCGCAAAGGCAAAAACAGTGGCCACACTGACATCCACCACCCAGTATTCCTGCACCCCTAGCCGTTCATATAACAAACGCTTACGTCCCAGATCATCACTTAAGGTAGTTGAAGCAATTTCGATCGTCAGTTGCGGGGCACCATACACATTCACATCAATGGGGGCATTCTCTAAAGGCGGTAGACGAAAGCTTGAGCCAAGGTAAAACGCAATGTCTGGCTGACAATCTTGGCTGCCTTGTTTGCGAAAAGTTGTGTTGGTTAGCTCGGCACTCCGGATATTTTTTAAGGTTGTAAACAAAACGACCAAGGTTGAGACAATGGAATTTTCTCGCCCGTGCAAGGGGCCTAATGCAGCCATTTCAATCCTCATCCACCCGTCATCGTAGTAGCACCGTCCTGCTGCACACGTTGGATCATCCGCTAATCGGATGTATTCCTCCCAGGTCGCTTGAACCCAGGTATCGGTTAGCCAATTTTTCGGTACAGGTAAAGTGTTGACCATCTTTCATCTCTGCACTAACCTTGACTCCCTAACCCCCCTGACAACTTGACTAGACTGATCTAACTATACGCAAACTGGTTTGGGCTGAAGGATTGCAATAGATAGGATTCCCGGTGCAGCGCGCTCGCATCCCGTAATGTAAATTCCGGCTGTAACCCTATTCTAAAGTAATCTAAGCGGGATTCCGCACCTCGTTCCTTAATACCCCACCTCAAAAAAACCGAGGATGCGACGTACACACTATAAAAAAAGAACAGGTGAGGGCTAGCCTCCCTGTCCTATTGAACAAATCCCGCAGTGTTGTTAGTTTGGAACGAAACTTCCTAAACGAAGTTCATGCGTGAGAAGAGTGTGTTATTGGGGGCAATATCTTTGAGGACAGCGATCAGTTCATCTTCTTCGTCCCAAACGCCGGGGGTGGAGCCGTCGTCGATGTAGATCCCGGTGCCGCCGGGTAGGCCATTGGGGCTGAAGTTGAGTAGGTAGGGCACGCCACCTTTGAGTTGCAACCGATCTTGGGAGGCGTTGAAGTCTTCGATCAGGGCATAGTCGCCGTAGCCAGAACCGGGGCTGGGGTCGTTGTAGTAGACGGTGTTTGTCGTGCCCAGGATGAATAGGTTTGCGCCTTCACCGCCAACGAGGGTGTCGATTTCACCGACGGATTCGCGATCGCGGCCAATGCCATCCAGCGTATCGTCACCCAAATCACCACTCAGGTAATCATCCCCCTTATCACCTAGCAGCGAGTCGTTGCCTTTACCCCCATAGATCGTGTCATCGCCATCGCCACCGCGCACCGTATCGTTACCCATATCACCCCGCAACGAATCATGGCCCCGCTCACCGTTAATAAAATCGTTATCTTTACCGCCGTAAACGGTGTCATCGCCATTGCCGCCATAGAGCCGATCGTCGCCCTGGTTGCCGAAGAGTTTGTCGCTGCCGTTACCGCCAATCAGGTGATCGCGGCCTTCGCGTCCGAAGATAGTATCGTTGCCGCCCGCGCCATCGATCGTGTCGTCAAAGGGACCGCCATAGATGGTTTCAGGCTTTTCCGTGCCCCTAAAGGTGTTGGGGTTGGTGGTGGATAGGTAGATCGGGAGCAATGGACTACCGGGAGGTGGCTCGATCGTCGGGGTGAGGGCCGGGGGCACAAAGGGCGGCGGGAAACCAGGCAAGGGGGGTTGGGGAGGGCCAGGTGGAGTGGGGATACTAGGAATGCCAGGAGTAGAGGAGGACAGCACAGTGGTAGTGGTGGTAGCAGTGTTGTTATTCTCATTACTTTCGACGATTTGGTTATCCGGATCAACCACTGCGGTATTGGTCAGGGTACCCGTGCTATCAGGGGCAGTGCCGGTGATGGTGAGGGTGGCGCTTTGGCCGGGGGTGAGGCTACCACCACTGAAGGTGACCATGCCGCCGGACTGGCTGGCGGTGAAGCCACCACTGACGGTGGTGCTGCCGAAGGTGAAGCCGCTGGGCAGGGTGTCTTTGACGACGATGCCAGTTGCGGCTTTGCCGCCTTCGTTCTTGACGGTGAGGGTGTAGTTGAGGGTGCCGCCGGTTAAAACGGGGTCAGGAGTATCGGTCTTAGTGATGGTCAGGTCGGCTAGGGCATTAACGGTGGTCGTGTCGGATGCGGTGTTGTTGGTTAATACCGGGTCGTTAACGCCACTGGGGGGGGAGATAATGGCAGTGTTGGTGATGATGGTGCCATCAGCGGCATTCGGGGCAACGGTGCCAATGACGGTGTAGGTGATCGAACTACCAACGGGCATAGTAACTGTATCGCTGATGTTACCGGTACCAGAAGGCTCAACGCCAGTGGCACCACCCGTGCTACTAGTCCAACTGGGGGTGCCTAGGATAGCGGGGAAGGTGTCGGTGATGGTCACCCCGGCGGCGGCGTTGGGGCCTGTGTTGGTGGCCACAATGGTGTAGGTGGTGAGTGCACCAGCATTGATGCTGCTCACGCCATCGGTTTTGGTGATCCCTAGATTGGCAACAAGAGGCTCATCAGGGAGACTTGTCCCAAAGATCCTGAGGCCCCAAGAGTTCCAAGTACCTGTATCGTCAGGGAGTTTATCAGCAACTTGTAAAGTCCAGGTTCCAAGCGAAGACTCACCCCAATTGCGAACAGTACTGAAAGCCCAATTGACATAGTTCGCACCGTCATCATTGCGAGGCTCGGCAAGGATAGACTGAGTACCACTCGGTGAGGTCAAAGTAATATTCAGGTCGCCTCGATAAGAGTGAAGCGCATTAAAAATAACCTCCACAGACTCTATTTTAATATTTTGTGGCACAGAAAAAGTACGAGTAATTCCGGTTGGATCGTTGTCAGGAATAGCAGCATTAACATTAATAGTGCCACTGTTAAAAGAAACTTCAGGACCCACATTAGTCCAACTGGCAGCAGTCGCTACAACTGCCGCCGCATCGATCGCACCAAAACCATACTTGTGGTTAACGGTATAGCCTGCACCATTAGTTGCCCAGCCGGTATCGGTTGGGTCATTCTGTCTAGCTGTTTCAACTAAAATGTGTTGTACATCACGCCAGGTTAGATTAGGATTCACTTCTAGCATCAATGCAATGACACCAGAAACTAAGGGGGCCGATGAGGATGTTCCGAGAAAGGAATTAGTATAATCTAAATCTAGATAGTCTCCTGTACCATGATAACCCCCTGAACCAGTGACATTGTAGCCATTATCCCCAACCCGATCGGTTGTAGTAATGCCAGCATGTGTATTCGGCGTACCACCAGAAGGGGCGGTAATCAGCATAGCGGCTCCAGGCTCACTGTAAAAAGCCTGCTTACCATTGAAGTCAATTGCCCCTACTGCAATGGTAAACCGAGAATTAGCATAGCCGTCATAATTGACATTATCATTTTTCAGTAAGCCATTACCAGCAGCCCAAACATAGATGCTACCCAAGCCGCTGCGACCATTATTAATGCCATTGAGCAATGCCGCTGTAGTCATAGGACCTGGACCAGCTAGGCCCGAAACAACAGGATCATCAGGAGGTCCCCAGCTATTATTATAGATAGCAATATTTTGTGGCTCATGGGACAGGGCACCAGAATCGATAGCATCGTTAAGTGTAGCTGCTCGTAACCCTGCGCTAGAAGCATTCAAACCTGATCCAGAAACCCCGATGGTATTATTGCCAAGGGCTGCGGCTACGCCTGCAACTGCTGTCCCATGATCCTCCCCCGCAATGGGGAAAGGATCATCATCATTTTCAATATAGTCAAAGTCCAAGTCATCCCTATAACCAGGAGACAAATCTGGGTGGGTATATTCCACCCCCTGATCAACAATGCCAATGACAACCCCAGTCCCTGTAGCGGTATCCCATGCAAGCTCAAGGTTAGCATCCTCGCCTGGCGTACCCGCGAATCCAAAGACAGTTTGACCTGTGTTTTTGAGATGCCATTGATCACTATAGAGCAGATCATTAGGAACTAATCTTAAGCTTACCTCTCCTTGAACTAAAGGATAATAAAACTCTACCTCTGATTGCGATCGAATCAATTCGGCAATACTGACTGGATCATCTTCAGGCAAAAACTCCAGGATAAATGCATTTCCGAGCAGCCTAGCATTTCCCAGTAAATTAGCATTGAGTGTTTCTGCCAATTGTACGGGATCACGATCCGGCGAAACTCCAATCACCCATTGTAATGTATTGTTAATCTGCTCTACAGGATAAATGCTCAGATCAGAGGCACGCTTAATAGCTGCCTGTACTACATCAGGAAGTGCCATTGCACTACCCCTGATTTCAGAAGGTGGGGGAGTGTTTTCTAGATGCAGAAATCTTTGCGAAGATTCAGATTTATAGTTGTTCCAAGACTTGCTCGTAGCCATGACAGTCTTCTCCTCTCACTCTTCTCACACCACACATCCACCTAGTTCTGCCCAGGGACGGCACAGGAATTAACAAATGAAAAAGTAGCGCTCCCAACGAACGCCACCAAGCTTTGTTAAGCGTAAACAAGCTGTCCCAATCGACATCCAAAGAGCCTTAGCATTATAAAGCCCTAATAGTTAACTGAGTGAACGATTTGCCACTCAACGATAACGCAACTTCTGAAATTGTCAACTATAAAATTCTGTCAAATTTACAAAGTGCAAAATAGACAGGCAAGTGGCCCGATCGCAAATGCTTAATCCTCTGGCAATAGCGCTCTTCTCAGCCTCTTGACGATCGGCTGAAATCCCAAAACATCCTGCCCCTAGCTTGCGACAAGGGCGGGTTCATGATTTCTATCATTACCCATCGATATTCTGACGCAACCCGCCCCTACAGTGCGACCTACAGATCCTGTTTAAACAAAATTGATGCGGGTAAAAAGATTATTGTTGGGGGCGATATCCTTCAGAATTGCGATTAGCTCATCTTCCTCATCCCACACCCCTGGATTAGACCCATCATCGATATAAATGCCAGTGCCGCCCGGTAACCCATTGGGGCTAAAGTTCAACAGATAGTTGATACCCCCCTTCAGTTGCAGGCGATCGCGGGAAGCATTAAAGTCCTCAATTAAGGCATAGTCCCCATAGCCAGAGCCGGGACTGGGATCGTTGTAGTAAACCGTATTCGTCGTGCCCAGAATAAACAGGTTCGACCCTTCACCGCCAACCAGCGTGTCAATTTCACCAACGGATTCGCGATCGCGGCCAATGCCATCCAGCGTATCGTCACCCAAATCACCACTCAGGTAATCATCCCCCTTATCACCTAGCAGCGAGTCGTTGCCTTTACCCCCATAGATCGTGTCATCGCCATCGCCACCGCGCACCGTATCGTTACCCATATCACCCCGCAACGAATCATGGCCCCGCTCACCGTTAATAAAATCGTTATCTTTACCGCCGTAAACGGTGTCATCGCCATTGCCGCCATAGAGCCGATCGTCGCCCTGGTTGCCGAAGAGTTTGTCGCTGCCGTTACCGCCAATCAGGTGATCGCGGCCTTCGCGTCCGAAGATAGTATCGTTGCCGCCCGCGCCATCGATCGTGTCGTCAAAGGGACCGCCATAGATAAACTCCGGTGCTTCCGTTCCCCTAAAGTTATTGGGACTGGTGGTAGACAGATAGATCGGCGGTAGGGCACCCCCCGGTGGCGGCTCGATCGTCGGGGTCAGGGCTGGGGGCACAAAGACCGGTGGAAAACCGGGGAAGGGCGGTGTACCTGGAGGTGTAGGTACACCCGGAGGCGTTGGTACTCCTGGAGAAGTAGAGGTTGTCACTGTAGTCGTCACCGTAGCCGTGTTATTGGTTTCGTCGCTTTCCGCGATCGCATCATCGGGATCAACAATCGCTGTGTTAGTGATCACCCCATCCGTCTCAGGAGCCGTCCCCACGATCGTCAAGGTTGCACTTTGGCCAGCTGTGAGGCTACCCCCAGTAAAGCTGAGCACGTTATTGGCATCAGGTGTGCCAGCAGTAAACCCATTAGTCCCCGACGCGCTAGTAACCGTGAAACCACTGGGTAGTGTATCCCGAACATCAATGCCAGTGGCTGTCAGAGTACCCGCATTCGTTACTGTCAGGGTGTAGTTGAGTGTTCCATTAACCAAGACGGGATCGGGATTATCGGCTTTGGCAATGGTTAAATCTGGCAGGGGAAGCACGATCGCCGTACTGTCTGTTGCAGAATTATTAGCCGTATTGGGATCGGTCAAGCTAGCCGTGATATTAGCCACATTGGTAAGCGTGCCAGTGGCGTTGGCATCAACGGTCGCTATCACAGAATAGGTGATGCTACCACCTGCCGGAATGGTAATGCCCGTGTCAAGGAGGGCAATCGGGCTGGTCGTATCAGACCCTGGCGTATCCAGCCCTCCTGTCCCCGTCGAGCCGCTGGCTATCCAACTGACCCCGGTGATGCCAGTGGGAAAGGTATCAGAAACCGTGGCATCCGTGACTCCACTTGTGCCCAGGTTATTAGCGGTGATGGTGTAAGTGAGTACACCCCCAGGTGCAACATTCGTTAAACCATCAGACTTCGCGATCGACAGATCCGCACTGGGCGTTAGCACCGTTGTGCTGTCTGTGGCCGAATTATTGCTGGCAACTGGATCAGAGACACTAGAAGTAATACTCGCCACATTAGTGAGGGTACCCGTGGCACTGGTATCAACGGTCGCAATGACGGTATAGGTAATGCTGCCGCCGGAAGGAATCGTAATGCCTGTATCCTGGATAGCGATCGGGCTGGTCGTATCCGAACCGGGTGTGTCCAGCCCACCCGTACCGGTTGAGCCACTAGCTACCCAGCTAATGCCGGTAATTCCTGTCGGGAACGTATCAGAAAATGTGGCATCCGTAATGTTGCTTGGCCCTGGGTTCGTTGCGATAATGGTATAGGTCGTGACACCCCCTGGGGCAATACTGCTCAGGCCATCTGTCTTAGTAATCGACAGATCATCATTGAGTGGAGCAGCATTAATCGAAAAATTTTGATCAGAAATATCAAAGAAGATATTGCCAGCCCCCTCGACCTTTACCCGTGCAGTCGTGGTGGTTACGCTAGGAACCGTAATTGCTTGCGATCCATCATTTGGCGTATTAGCAAGCAATACGATCGGGAACGTTAGTCCACCATCCGTAGACAGCAGAATATTTACATTAGGGGTATTGATGCCACTGCCAGTTGTGCCAGCCACATCCCAGGTTACGGTTTGGCTGCTCCCGATCGGCCAAGTAACAGCGGTATTCGGGCTAGTTACCCTAAACGGTGCCCCCGTATTGACCACATTGACGATCATGTCATCGGAATTGACCCCGCCGCCGCCACTCCGGTTATCCCGCACCGTCACTCGGAAGTTCATTTCCTGCGTCAACTTGGGTAGCTCTTCACTCAGAGTAGTGATATTCGCGAGTAAATCTGGCAGGCGGGGGAAGGTTCGGGTTGGGTTAGTCGTTGGGGGAAACGATCGGAAAAGTGGGCTAAAACCGTTATCTGGAGCGCTTAGGGCTTGGAAAGGACCTAAATCACCCTGTTCCCAGGCATAGGTAAGAGAATCACCATCTGCATCACGGCCTAGCGCAGTCAGGGCAAAGGGTGTTTGGGCAGGAATCGTATAGTCGGAGCCAGCATCAACTGTAGGGATTGTATTTCCAGTTGGGGTAATCGTTGCTGCTGCATTAGCTGCTCCTGATTGGATGAGGGAAGTGATTTCACTAATGCTGGCAAAGTGAAAGTAGGGATCGGAATTCGACTGCAAATTGTCCAAACCACTAATACCTGCATACCCCATAATGGTGGAACCACTTCCCGGCTCAAAGGCAGTACTTGCATTCTGATTGCCAGCCGTAAACCCATTCACCCCATTAAAAGTGTGGTTTGCTCCAAATTGGTGACCGAATTCATGGGCAACGTAATCAACATAATATGGGTCACCGATCGGTGTAGATGTGCCAGTAGCACCTCGCGCTTTCAATCCAGTAACACCGACTACACCTAAGGATGCTAGACCACCTGCTCCCGTAGAGAAAACATGTCCAACATCATAGTTGGCATTACCAATAATGGTGTCGATCGTGCTCTGATTTTGAACGAGTAAGGCACTAGCATCATTATTGCTAAAGGGATCAGTTGCAGCATTGGTAAAAACAAGCTGATCGTTGTTAGCAACCAAGACAAGGCGTGTGGCAACTTCAGTTTCGTAGATACCTGTGACTCGATTAATGGCCGCAACGATCGCGGCTTGTCCTAGTAGAACCGTGCCACCATGAAAAGTCGTATATTCACCTGTAGCAGAAACGGCAGTTTGGTAGGTTCGCAGTTCATTACCAATCGCAGGTCCGGCAAGATCAATCCGCGCTGCACCGACAAATCCATTTTCAACCACGGGAAGCTCTCGTTGCCCCGGCAGATCGCGCCGGAAGTAGCTAATGTAGGTGTCGCCTTCGCCTAAATGCTGGGCAGGATCAATATAGAATGTGCCATTGGGCGAAAGCACTTGTGCCTGAAATCCGAGGGGCGTCAAACTGAAGCGAAGGGTAGCCGCCGGATCATCAATACCCTGCCCCCGATAGGTTTTAATCTCAGGGAATTTCTCCGCCAAGGCTGGCTCCATAATCGGAGCTTCGACAACCTGAAAACGACTAAAGCTGCCATCTGGGTTGGGTAGACTAATTTCCAGCGGCGTCCTGGCCTCTGGGGTAAACTCGCGGGGAGCTGTAGTCAGCAGTTGTTGAAGAGAATTACGATTGAGGGCAAATGCTTCAAAGCGATTAGGCCGAATTAAGGATGTTTCACTAACATCACCACGAAAACCTAGCGGAATCGGTGTCCAAACACTTTCCACGCCAAAAGCAGTTGCCATACCCTACTCCTCGCTCTTCTCACATCAAATCAACGGTGTATATGGCATAAACAGAGGTTTGGCCCCCATAACGAGTGCCAAAACCCAGTTTAAGGATTCAATTGTCCACTCGACGATAACTTAAAAAAAAGGATTGTCAAGAGCATCGCAAGGCCAATCAACGCGAAGCCTCTGGCAACGTCACCTCCGCCCGCCACAGCAAGCGATCGCCCTGCCGATACCCCACACTTACCACCTGGACTAATTCCCCCGGCGGGACTGATTCCCCCTGGAGTTGATGAAGCTGGGGATCAAACGGCACGATCGCGCCAATGGGACCGATTGTCGTCACCCCCCAATGGTGTAAAAGCTGCTTCACGGGATTCGCTAGTTTCAGCAAATTCTTGGCCGGAAGATCCGGCGTATTGGCGACCGCTACCTCTGCCCGTGGCCACGATCGCAACCACGGCTCCAGAATATCCAAACTATCCCGCTGAAACTGGGCTAAGAGCGATCGCTGTTGTTGTAGTAACTGGGCCTGAAGGATCTCATACTCCCGCTCATAAGCTGCTAACTGGGTCACCAGATCAGCGGTTGCCGTTGCCGGGGACGGATGCTCTGGAGCCTCGGTCGCGAGATCCGCCAGCGTTCCCGGTGGCGTAAAGGTTTCCAGAAACGTTAACAACGGTAATTGCAGCGATCGGCTGAGGCGCAACAATACATCCAGCGACATCCCCCCTGCCCGTCCTTGCCGCAAATGACGAATCTGCCCCCGCGAAACCCCCGCCCGCTGCCCCAGCGCCGCAAAACTGGGAATCCCCACCGCCTGCATCTGGGCACGTAACTGGGGCGTAAAATCCGCGATCGAGGTTGGCAATGGCGACGCGTGTGACATGATTGGCCCATCCTACGGGCTAAGGGCACCTAGCTCAATGCAGATACCTTGCGTCTATCTTAAGGGCGGATCTGGCGATCGCGTTCATCTTGAGAGGGTAGCGGTATGATGACTCGTAGACTGGCAACCAAAGTGCAGGCACCTAAATCCCTACCGACAACACAGACACAACGAATTGAGGTGAACCTTGTGGGTGGAAATATGTTGATCATGGCCGTATCCCTATTGTTCTGCTGGCAAAGCTGGCTCATCGCACCCCTGTCCCACCTGGGGATAACCGGCAACCCGATCGTCCCCCTCGGCATTCACCCAACCCGCAGCGCGATCGTCGGTAGCCTTCTCGCCTTTCCGGGCACCCCGCCCACCAACCTGGGTGTTAAAGCGGGCAAATTCGCCCCCTGCCCCAGTACCCCCAACTGCGTTTCCAGCCAGAGCCAGGATGCCCAACACAAAATCGCCCCCCTGACCTATACCGGTAACGCCAAAGCCGCCTTTGCCGATCTCAAAAAATTAGTTGAACAGCAAGAGCGCACCCACCTCATCAAGGCCACCGATACCTATCTATATGCCGAATTTTCCACCCCGATCCTCGGCTTCGTCGATGATGTCGAATTTTGGCTCGATCGCGGCCACAAAGCAATTCAAGTCCGCTCGGCCTCCCGCCTAGGCGAAGCCGATCTCGGTGTCAACCGCAAGCGCATCGAACAGATCCGCCAACAATGGCAAAAACAACACCCATCGCTCACCTAAGGCCCCACCCCCCTGGGACCCATCCGCCCAACCCCGATCGCCCTATCGCCCATGTCCTCCCTAAGCGCCAAGGTTGAAGCCATCCTCTATCTGAAGGGGCAAGCCCTCACGATCGCCCAGATTGCCGAATATGCCCACTGCGATCGCGACACCATTGAAGAAGCCTTGCTGGAACTGATGGACGACTACAACCATCGCGACAGCGCCCTAGAGGTCGTTGAAACCGCCGATGGGTATAGCCTGCAACTGCGCACCGCCTTCCAGAACCTCGTCGAGCAACTGATTCCCCTGGATTTGGGTGTCGCCGCCCTACGCACCCTCGCTGCGATCGCCCTGAAGGGATCGATCTTACAAACGGAGTTGGTCGAACTGCGGGGATCGGGAGCCTACCAACACGTCCAGGAATTGATCGAGAAGGGATTTGTGCGCAAACGCCGGGTAGCCGATAGCCGCTCCTCCCGCCTCCTGCTGACGGACAAGTTTTTTCGATATTTCCAAACCGAGTCCCTGCCCCAAATCCCGAACTTTCTGGCCACCGCCGCCGCAACGGAGCCAGAGCCAGACGCTGACCTCGATGCCGACCTCGTCCCTAAACCCGCCTCTGAACCCGATTCAGCCACCCCGATCGCCGCCCCTGACCTTGCTGCTCGCAGTAACCCATCGGACCCTTCCCCCTGAGCTATCCCGTCCGAATCAACGACTCAAACCGTTGCCTAATGCGGTCCAGAGCGAGCGACGACCTGATTATTACGCGACTATTATCCGGATTTTTCCCCGGTTTTGGGCAAACTCACGCAAATTTAGGGAGGTGAAAAGCAGCAGAACCGTTTAGATTAGTAAATAACGAATGTGTATCCTGAGTACTCATGGTATTTAACCCTGACTTTCTGAATACGGACGTGGAAGACAGCCAGACCAATCTGCTGCTGCAATATCTCCAGCACCAACCGCCGGAGGTATTGGCACGAGTAGTGAAGTCAGTCAGCCCTGAGATCAAAGAGATCATTTCCCAGAATGTCCAGGGCATGGTTGGGATGCTGCCATCGGAAGGGTTTAACGTGCAAATCACCACCGATCGCGAAAACCTGGCAGGACTCCTCGCCTCGGCGATGATGACGGGCTACTTCCTGCGGCAAATGGAACAACGCATGGAACTCGATGTCCATGTGAGCGGGGAAGCTGCCTTTGCAACGCCTTGGGATCGCTTCATGTCCAACCCCCTCGGTGCCAACCCCTTTGAATTTGACACGCGGGACTGACCCACATCCCGTCGGCGATCCTGGGTGCTATCCACCCCCTTGGCACGGAAGCGGGGGCGGGCGACTTTGCGGCTCACCCACGATGATCGGATGCAGGATAGGCTGCGCTCAGGGTGCAGAGGAAGGATGGTGACTGGTTAACACCGTTAATTAAGTTAATTAACTTGTTTTGTTAACCGTACCAACTATTTAGAGCAGTATTTAGAGCAGTATTTAGGGCAGACAAGCTGCCTGCCCCAAGCACAACACAATTGTGCGATCGCAAATCAATCGGGGTCTGTCATACCTAGAATGGGAACTTGTAGGCTGGTGTCGAGTCTGCGAGACCCAATACGTTCAACCGCTTTGTTAGGTCGCACCACTGCGTTTGACCCAACCTACAACATCAAGCTTGATAGACCACTAGCATCGAGTTGTTTGCACCTACGACTTCAGTGCGTTGGCTCCGCCCACAACTTCCAGGATTTCCTGGGTAATCGAGGCTTGACGGGCCTTGTTATAGGACAGGGTGAGGGTCCCGATCAGTTGCGAAGCATTATCACTCGCATTACTCATCGCCGTCATCCGGGCTGCCAACTCACTCGCTGCCGACTCCTGCATCGCCCGCAAAATTTGATTACTGAGATACAGCGGCAACAAGGCATTGAGGATTTGTACTGGGTCCTGTTCAAAGATCATATCCCGTGGCAAGGCCGGCGCTTGGGAAGGAACCCGTTCCCGTTCCACCTGGAACTGCCCCCCCCGCGTCGTCAACCGGAAAATTTCATCGTCCGCTGTCGCCAGACCCTGGGGATCTAAGGGTAACAGGGTTTGTACTGTGGCACGGGAACTAATCAGCGACACAAAACGGGTATAGATTAACTCGACGCGATCGACATTTTCCGACAGGTATTCCGACAACACCTCATCCTGGATAGTGCCCGCCTCTTCTGCCGTCGGAATTTGCTCCAGGTTGGCGAAGGTGACGCTAATGGGCTGTTCCCGTCGCTGAAAGTACTGAATCGCCTTGCGACCAATCAAAATATACGAGTACTCAATCCCCTGGGCTTGAAGCTCCTTCGCCCGCATCTCTGCTCGGCGGATCACGTTCGTGTTGTAGGCCCCGCACAGGCCGCGATCGCCCGAAATCACAATCAAGGCCACCCGGCGCACTTCCCGCTCCCGGAAGAGGGGCAAACTCACATCTTCAAACTTCAGACGGGCCTGCAAGCCTCCCAAGACCTGGGCTAAGCGATCGGCAAAGGGACGCGAGGCCAGCACTTGCTCCTGGGCACGACGCACCTTCGCCGCCGCCACCAGGCGCATCGCTTCGGTAATTTTTTGGGTATTTTTGACGGACTTAATGCGATCGCGAATCGCTTTGAGATTAGGCATATTCCTCCAGGCTGGTTGGCTAATAAGCTGTAATCAAGGGTTGGCAAGGTTCACGGGGGAAGGTTGGAGTTTGGAGTTTTGGGTTTTGAGAGGCAGCCGAGACGGCTATCCCACAAGAGGCTGGTTAGCTGAGACAGCCGAGACGGCCACCCCACAAAGCTCTTCTCTTTTCTCTCTCCTCTTTTCTCTCTCCTCTTTTCTCTCTCCTCTTTTCTCTCTCCTCTCTCCTCTCTCCCCCACATAGACCCCTGCCCGCAATTAGACCGAGGCCATGAAGGTTTGCTTTGCTTCCGTGATCCCTTCCTTCAGTAGGGCTTCTGCCTCATCGGTCAGGACCTTCTGGCTCGCCAGAACATCAATGTACTTGGCCTTGGCTGTCCGCAGGTACTCTCGCAGGGACTTGAGGAAGGGGGATACCTGGTCGAGGGGGATGTCATCCAGGTAGCCGTTAATCCCGGCGTAGATGATCGCCACTTGTTCTGCTAGGGGCAGCGGTGAGGACTGGGCTTGCTTCAGCAGTTCCCGCAGCCGTTGCCCCCGTGCCAGTTGGGCTTGCGTCGCCTTATCCAGGTCAGAAGCAAATTGGGAGAAAGCTTCCAGTTCATCGAACTGGGCCAGTTCCAGCTTGATCTTCCCAGCTACTTTCTTCATCGCCTTGGTTTGGGCCGCCGAACCCACCCGTGATACGGAAATCCCAGGGTTCACAGCCGGACGAATCCCGGCGTTGAACAGGTCGGAGGAGAGGAAGATTTGACCGTCGGTAATCGAAATGACGTTGGTGGGAATGTAGGCCGATACGTCACCGGCTTGCGTTTCCACGATCGGCAGGGCGGTCATACTACCGCCGCCGAGTTCGTCGTTGAGCTTAGCTGCTCGTTCCAGCAGACGCGAGTGCAGATAGAACACGTCGCCGGGATAGGCTTCCCGACCGGGGGGACGCCGTAGCAGCAGGGCCATCTGGCGATAGGCTTGGGCTTGCTTGGACAAATCGTCGTAGATCACCAGGGTATGCTTGCCCTTGTACATGAAGTACTCGGCCATCGTCGCGCCGCTATAGGGAGCCAGATATTGCAGGGTCGCCGGGTCGTTGGCGTTCGCTGCCACCACGATCGTGTAGTCCATCGCGCCCCGCTCTTGCAGGGTACCCACGATTTGGGCCACGGTCGAAGCTTTTTGCCCGATCGCCACATAGATGCAGATCACGTCTTCCTTCGCCTGGTTGAGGATCGTGTCCACGGCGATCGCGGTCTTCCCAGTCTGACGGTCACCGATGATCAACTCCCGCTGGCCCCGACCAATCGGAATCATGGCATCGATCGCGGTGATCCCCGTTTGCAGGGGTTCACACACCGATCGCCGGGCCACAATCCCCGGTGCCGGTGATTCAATCAGACGGGTTTCGGTGGTGTTGATATCGCCCTTGCCATCCAACGGGCGACCGAGGGGGTCAACCACCCGACCGATCAGCGCTTCACCCACGCCAATCTGGGCAATCTTACCCGTGGAGACCACCGTGCTGCCTTCTTCGATGTCGCGGCCTTCCCCCATCAACACCGCACCGATGTTGTCTTCTTCTAGGTTGAGGGCGATCCCGATCGTGCCATCGGCAAATTCCAGCAGTTCCGACGCCATCACCTTTTCCAGACCGTAGATACGGGCGATACCGTCACCAACTTGCAGGACGGTTCCCACATTGGAAACCTTGACATCCTGGTCATATTGCTCAATCTGCTGGCGAATAATGCTGCTAATTTCGTCAGGTCGAATACTGATCATGGGCGTCTCTTCACTCTATATCTGGAGAACTGGATATCTGGAGAACCGGAAAAAATTGGAGAACTGGAAAATGAACCGAACCGAGCAACTAGGAAGCGAGGGACAGTGGCACCAAGGGAACACCTAGGTAAATCACCGGGCATCTGGGCCAATGAATCGCTACCCAGCACCTACCGAGCACTTAAACTCATGCCAATGCGCCGCAGTTGACCTTGCAAGCTTGCATCAATAATCTGGGAGCCAATCTGGATGACCACCCCCCCCATCAGATCGGGGTCGATCGCCAACTCCAACTCCACTTCCTGGGCACCCGTCATTGCCTTCACCTTGTCCCGCACGACCGCAATCTGGGCCTCGGTTAAGGAGATGGCGGAAGTTACCTGGGCCAAGACGGTTTTCTTTAGCTGACGGAGCCGTACTTGATACCGCTGGCAAATTCCGTCCAGAAAGGCAATTCGGCGACGATCCACCAACAACATTAAAAAATTGAGCATATAGGGATGAACCTGATCGCTCACCACCTGCCGTAGGACCGCCTTCTTGGCCTCATCCCCGACCAGGGGATTGCTGAGAAACTGGCGCAGGTCCGCCGACTCTGCCAACAGGCTGATCAACCCACGGGTATCCTCCCCAAAGCGATCGACCAAATCCTGGGCCTGGGCGAGCGACATCAGCGCCTCGGCATACGGCTCTAATACGGAAGTTCCAATAACGCTTTCACTCATGTGCGATCTCCTAACAGCGCCAGACCTCGATCAATCAATCGTTGCTGCACGGCATCCGACAACCGCGCCGGGAGTTGCGCTTCCGCCCGTTGCAGGGCCATTGCCACCACCCGCTGACGGAGTTCCGCGATCGCCCGGTCCTGCTCCGCTTGCAGATCTTGGGTGGCCGTTGCCCGTAAGCGTTCCACTTCCTGTGCCGCCTGAGCCAGGATCGATTCCCGCATGGTGCGAGCCGTTTCCTCGGCCTTGGCTAAAATCTGACTCCCTTCCACCTGGGCTTGGGCCAACTTTTGCTGTTGGTCCGCAAGGGCGGCTGCCGCCTCTTGGCATTTCTGCTCAGCTTCTTTGATTTCAGCCTCAATCTGGCTTTGACGTTCGGCAAGGGTATTGCCCACCAGCTTGCGGCCAAAATACACCAGCACCGAAATCGTAATCGCTAGGTTGATTAAATTCGATTCCAGAATCTGCTCTAGCCCAAAGCCTGACTCCGACGCTTCTGCTGTGGCCAGCCACCAAGGGCTATGCATAATGCTGGGCATGATACTGTGCATAATACTGTGCATGATCCTGTGCCTTATCTCCCCGTGATCACCGTGCTGCCCCAGATCCGAGCAACTTGTCTAGGATCTGTTGGCTGAGAACATCAATCTGGCCCTCCAGATTTTGCAGTGCCGCTTGCTTTTGCTGATCGATTTCTCGTTGGGCTTGCTCACGCTCCTGCTGGGCTTCCTGTTGGGCCTCGGCCAATTTATTGGCCATGAGCTTTTGGGCCTCTGCCTCGGCGGTCAGAATCACCGTTTGGGCTTGGCGACGGGTGTCGGCCAGTTCTTGCTCATACTGTTGGGCAAGCTGTTTTGCCTTGGCCAGCCGTTCCTCCGCTTCCAGGCGATTCTTACGAATGTAGTCAGCCCGACCTTCGATCGCCCCCGTTAAGGGCTTAAAGAAAGTGACATTAAGAATGGCCACTAAAATGACGAACTGAATCGCCATTAGGGGAAGCGTGGCATCCAGGTCAAACAACCCACCACCCTCGGCAGTTGCTTCGGCAGCTTCAGCCGCAATGAATAGTGTCCAGAGTGTCATGTTTACGTCCTGTCTGTCTGGGCAGGGATCAGGCTGCGAGGGGGTGAATCCGACTTGACCACCCCCCTAACCGCGATCGCCTGCAAGGGCATGAGAATTACCGAAACAGTACCTTCGGGTTAGGCGAAGGGGTTGGCAAACAGCAGCACGAGGGCAACCACCAAACCATAGATGGTCAAGGCTTCCATGAACGCCAAGCTGAGGATGAGGGTACCGCGAATTTTGCCTTCCGCTTCCGGCTGACGCGCAATCCCTTCGCACGCTTGTCCGGCGGCAGTCCCTTGACCAATGCCAGGGCCGATCGCGCCCAGACCAATGGCTAAACCTGCTGCGAGAACCGATGCTGCCGTAATGATTGGGTCCATAGTAACTTTTCCTTCCAAGTAAACAGAGTTAACAGACCAAACTAAATTAGAATCTCAGGTTTTGGAACCCGCCGTCAATCAAATTTTTCGGGCACAGTTGGGGGCGATCGTAGGGAACTGGATGGTGCAGCCAATAGGGATCTATCGGCACCAATCAGGCGCGATCGCAGCTTCTCTAACCCCTTGATTCTCAGGCGCAATTCCGTCCCTGATCTTCACCGCTGGGTTTAGTGTTCTTCCCCTTCGTGGTGTTCCCCTTCGAGGGCTTCACCGATGTAAACCGAGGCCAGAGTTGCAAAGATCAATGCCTGAATCGCACTGGTAAACAACCCCAGGAACATCATCGGCAAGGGCACAAACAGGGGAACTAGGAGGACGAAGACCCCTACCACCAATTCATCTGCCAGGATGTTGCCAAAAAGACGGAAGCTCAGGGAAAGGGGCTTCGTGAAGTCTTCAATGACCTTAAACGGCAGCATAATTGGGATGGGTTCCACATAATGAGCGAAATAGCCCAACCCTCGTTTCTTAAAGCCTGCATAAAAGTAGGCCAGTGACGTTAAGAGCGCGAAGGCAACGGTGGTGTTGATATTCGCGGTGGGCGCACCCAGTTCCCCGGCGGGCAGGTGAATGAGCTTCCACGGCACGAGGGCACCGGACCAGTTGGAAACAAAGATAAACAGGAACAGCGTCCCCACAAAGGGAACCCAGGGCCGGTACTCTTTTTCGCCAATTTGATCACGGGCAATGCCGCGCACAAACTCCAGCACGTACTCCATGAGGTTTTGCAACCCCGTGGGTACCCGTTGCACGTTGCGGGTCGCCGCCAGGGTTAGGACGAGCAGCACGGCAATCACAAACCAGGAGGTCAGGAACACCTCACCATGCAGCTTTAAATTGCCCACCTGCCAGTAAAAGTGTTTACCCACCTCCAAGGAGGCCAGGGGCAACCCAGTTAACTGAGTAAGAGCGTAAGGTATATCCATTCAGGGATTCTCTAACGTTAGCTCATTGCGAGTTAGCTCATTGCGATCGTCCCGACTCGCCCGATGACGGGTCCGGTTTGGGCCGCGTATCGGTGAGGTAGGTTGACCAGATCACATAGACAATCAGGGCCACTTTATAGGTCAGGAATCCTAAAAAAACCGGCATCACCTGTAGCTGATTCCATTGGGTTGCAACTATAATCAACCCAGCAACCAGGGCTAAACGGGTACTGCCCAGGCGTTTTTTAGACCGACCCAACCTTTCCACATCCCGTGCCAACATCCGCAGGTACACTACCCCGGTACAGGCCCCAATCAAATAGTTGAAGGCAAGGTTCAGGGAGTAGATGATCCACACGGTGACGAAAACGACACCCGTGAATGCAAGGGTCCATGTCAGTAGAGCCTGACACAGTTGATAGTACTCTTGCATCGAGGCATTCGGCTCCGGCGCTAGCTCAACGGTGGCCGCTGAGGCATCCCGCCGCAAGAGGGAAGTTAACAGATTCGCAAGGGGCACGAGATGACCGAATTTGAGCGAAAAACATGGCTTGACTGCTTGCAAGCCAGTGGCCATTGTACCACGCAGCGTTAACCCTTTTTTTACGATCGTTCCTAATCAGCCCCCAATCCCCGACCGAATTTGTGGGTGGGATAGCTGTCTCGACGATCGTTGAAAGTTTCTGGGCTGTCTCTAAATAATTTGTGGGATAGCCGTCCCGGCTGTGTGTTTTGTGGGATAGCCGTCCCAGCTGTCCGGGTGGCAGGCAAGATGCCTCACCCACAACTCTTTGGGGAGCTACTATCCGGGTGGCAGGCAGGATGCCTACCCCACAACTCTTTGGGGAGCTACCGCAGGCGTCAGTAGGATCAATTGTTGGGTTTGCAGGTGGCGGACTTGATGAAGATCGAGGGGGGCGATCGCCAGCAATTGGGCAATGGTCTTAGCATCCGTGTTCGTATCGCAGGCTTGTAAAAAAGCGAACTCAAGGTCCGTGAGCTTCACAATTTGGTAATCGTAGTTGAATAGACACGGGCTGGGCCAGCCATCCATGCAGGGGTTGCGAGCGGGGATCGCGGCCAGGAGTTCGGCATCATCGGTCCAAGTGTGGTGGGGCAAGGGGTCCCGGCCCAGGAAAAATTCGTAGTGGGCCACGTCGGTATCGAGGAGTTCAATCAACCGATAGCGCTGACGTGGGGTGAGGTGTTCCGCCCGTTCCAAGGCTGCCGGGGCTTGGCCGAGGAGGCGATCGAGTTGCCAAAAACTGGGATTGGAGAACCCCAGGAACTTCAGGCCAGACGCATCAATTAGCTCAAATAGGGTGTCGATCGTATAGTCCACCTCCTGGGGATGCAAGTACATATCAGCAAAGCAGGCATCCCGTTGGTTTTCCATCGACCAGCGTTCCTGCTCCCGCTTGCGGATGCGGTTGGTTTCCGGCAGGGCCGCAAAAATTTGCCGACCGAGTTCGACCCCAGCGGTGTAGTCACCACGATCGGGACCTTGCAGGAGGGCGATCGCCTGTTGCATGAGGCGAATTTCCCAGCGGCCCAGTTCCCCATAGACAAAGATATGCATGAGGCCACCGGGGGCCAGCTTCGGCGCAAGGGCCTGGATACCCCGGATCGGGTCCGGTAGGTGGTGGAGAACCCCAACACAATTAATCAGATCAAACTGACCAGGCACTTGGGCAATGTCGTAGAGGCTAAGGTGCTGGAACTCGACATTCATTGCCCCCGACTTTTGGCAGCGTTCTTGGGCAACTTGCAACGCCCCCGCACTGAGATCCACCGCCACAATCTCTGCCTGGGGATTCAGATGGGCGAGATATTCCGTCCCGACGCCCGTCCCACAGCCCGCATCGAGAATCCGAATGTTGTCGATAGCGGGTTTACGTCCGGTACAAAAACTGTAGGCCGCCAACCATTGCCAGCGCCAGTTGTAACCGGGGGGCGGCGCGTCCAGCAGGGGTTCGGGGGGAAAGGGATAGGTATTGTAGAGGCTGGCGACAGCAGCACTCACAGCTTGCGGATCGGACATGGTAGAACGGCGATACGCCTTCGGCGTCGCGAAGCTATCGGGGACCCCCCCAGTTTATCAGGAAGGGTAGCGCCACCCAGCGTCGTACTCACTCTTGGAAAAGCTCGCATGGGTCAAGGGGTCTCCCGGTTTCTCGCTACCGTTGGCACAGCAATGGCAGGTGAGGGGGAAGAACGGGGGGGCAGTCAACTCATCCGATCGCCGATCTGGCAAAACGAAATGTACGTTAAAATACATTAATCCATTCCGTATTTATAGTCTTTCCGTGTAATTTTGGAGTATTGAATTGGCCATCTCACGTTAAACTCTAGAAGAGAGGGCTGCGAATGGACGATTGCCTTCGGGTCGGGAGGCACCAGTTGGATAGTCAAAGTTTGATTGAACAAGATAAGCACTTACTAGAGGAACTCATGCGCCTGCGCCAAGAGATTCGTCAACTCCAGGCTGAGATCCAAGATTTACACATTGCTCTCTCGACCACGGCTGAGCATGGCGATCTGATTGAAGCTCAACTATACGAAACCAATCAACAATTACAGGCTGAAATCTCGGTACGCCAGAAAACCGAGGCGATGCTCTATAGCTTACTGGATGTCATTTCGCGGGAGAAAACGGATCTCGAAATTATTGTGCAGACCATCATGGAACATGGGGACGTGGTGGATGCCCAATGGGCACAAAAACTCAACGAAATTGCCCTATTAGCCGTCTCTGATGGTCTAACGCAGATTCCCAATCGTCGCCATTTTGATCAACATTTGGCCCAGCAATGGAAGCAAATGGCACGGGCTCAAAAACCCTTGGCGATTTTATTATGCGATATTGACTATTTCAAACAATATAATGACACCTATGGGCATTTAGAGGGGGATGATTGCCTGAAGTTGGTTGCCCAAACGCTCTTGCATAATGTCCGACGTCCCTATGATTTGGTGGCCCGTTATGGGGGGGAAGAATTTGCAGCCATTTTGCCGGGAACGAGTTGGGAAGGGGCGATCGAAGTGGCCATGCGTATGAAGGCCGCGATCGCCCAACTGGAGATTCCCCATTCGGCTTCCTTCATTTCCTCCTATTTGACCTTGAGTGTGGGGGTAGCCAGCATGATCCCCAGCCTTGACCTATTAGCGACCCATTTGGTGACGATCGCCGATCGCAATTTGTACCAGGCAAAACAACAGGGGCGCGATCGCATTGTCCCTGACCAGGTTCCCCCTCACGGAGCGGACGATCGCAGCGGCTCGTAGGCAGGGCAATAGCCTTCGGGGCTGACTTTGAAGTGGTAGAGGGGGGAGGCAGGGTTCCAGCAGCGTTGGGTGTGGTAGTGGTGGCAGATGGCGCAGCACTCGGTGACGGGCAAGGGGTGTTCCTCCCATCGGCTCAGGATTTCCCGTTGCGAGAGGCCGCGTAGGACCAGTTCTTCGCCCTGCCAACGGACTGCAACCAGGCCCGTGTCGGCAAAGCGTTGCCAGCGCGGATCGGTGACGATGCTCTCCGGCAACTGGACACTCACCGCTGCATCTGCCTCAATCAGTTCACCAGCATAGCCACTTTCTGGAACCACGGGACGCAGGAAGGTTTCCCCGATCGGCAACTCGACGGGGGTGCCAGCGGCGGGGGAATGGAGTTGGTAGCGGCTTTGGAGTTCCTCCAGGTTGGTGAGATCGGCGAGATAGGGGGGGGCACCGTGGATAAAGACAATATGCTGGGGCCGCAGGTTGTGGATCAACTGGGTGGTACCTGCGCCATCGCAGTGATCCGCCAGTAAATAGGGGGCGATCGTCCATTCCCCAGGGGGATCGGACGGGGGTGTGATGACTAGGTCGGGTCGATGATCGGGTTGCTCAGACAGTAAAACCAGCCAGTCGGTCGTGGGATCGGTGCGGTAGCGTTGCCAGTCGAGGGTTAAATCGGTTAGCACAATGCAGGGCGATCGCCCCAGTTGCTCCCGGTTTTCTGGTTCCAGACGGCGGACCCGTGGGCGGATGCGATCGTCCCAGAAGAGGGGTTGATGGCGGGCAAAGTTCTGCACATTGCTGGGCAGGTAGGGCAGCAGGTCCAAGTAGGCATCACAGCCGATCGCCACCTGGCCGTCCACCCAAATATCGAGATCGCGTCCGGTAAAGAGGTGGTGGCTGCGCAGGAGCATGAGTAAATCCTGGCCTAGCCCTAGCATGGGCACTGGTAGGAGGATGGAGGTGCCAGCGGTGAGGGCCTGGTGAATGCGCTCGGCCAGTTGGTTTTCCTGTTGGCGGCGGCGGGGATGGCGGGCAGTGCCGTAGGTTCCTTCAAGAATCAGAACATCCGGCTTGAGGCCCCGCAGTTCTTCCAGGGGCAACCCCTCCACCAAGCGGGTACTGGAGAGGAAAAAATCACCGGTATAAAACAGCCGATAGGTGCGCCCGGGTTGATCGGAGGAACCTTCTGGGGGCGAAGTATAGGACAGGAGGATAGCGGCAGCACCGGGGAGATGCCCCGCCGGCCATAGTTCAACGGTCAGGGCCTCCGCGATCGCGATCGGCGATCGCCAGGGAAGGGCTTGGCAAAAGGGAGGGACGTGTTCGACGGCGGGAGGTAACCAGTTGAGGGGGAGAAGCTGGGTGGTGGCTTCACTGGCATAGATCGGAACCTGGGGCAATGCCTGATGCAGGGCAAGGAGCGATCGGGCGTGATCCGGGTGGGCATGGCTACACAGAACGACATCGATCGGCGGGGGGACCTTGGCAGCCGCGTCAAACCCCATCGGGTCCGCGAGCAGGCGGAGATCCGTTAAGCCGCAATCCAAGAGAATGCGATAGGGACCCATCTTCACTAAAAGACAGATCCCATCCCCTGCCTGACCAGTGCCATAGGGCGTACATTCGAGTTCCATGCCTGCATGTACGTTTGACCCAGCCGACTACTCCTAAGACAGACGACTAGTGGGCTGACCCATTGCCGTGGTAGTTGTCGGTGTCGTAAAAACCGTTGCGGGTGCCAAAGAAGAGGCAGGCGACGGTGAACAGGACCGTCAACACCACTAGAATTAATTTAACGTCCATTGCGTGTAATTTCCCCACACAAATAAAAATAATTACGCGTAGCCATTCCCGATTTTAGCAAGTCTCTCGATTTGGGTTAGGTAGCGATCGCGGCGGTCATCCATTGGGTGAGCGTCGCGGCCACGTTGGGAATAGCAACTTCCTGGGAGGCTTTGGTGGCACGGGTAATGATTTCGACTTTGCCCTGTTTCAGCGATCGCCCGGTGACGATGCGGTAGGGAATGCCAATCAGATCAGCGTCTTTGAATTTCACCCCGGCCCGTTCGTCGCGATCGTCGAGTAGGGTTTCCACCCCGGCTTGATTTAGTTCGGCATAGAGCTTTTCGGCCACTTCCATCTGCTGGGCATCGCCGACGTTGGGGACGACGATGATGGTGTGGTAGGGGGCGATCGCCACAGGCCAGATAATGCCATCGGCATCAAAGGATTGCTCGACGGCGGCCTGGGCAAGGCGGGACACACCAACGCCGTAGCACCCCATGACGAGGGGCCGTTCGGTGCCGTCTTCGTCGGTGAAGGTGGCCCCCATTGCCTGGGAGTATTTGGTGCCCAGTTGGAAGATGTGACCGACTTCGATGCCGCGGGCACTTTGCAGGGTTTGGCTGGGGTCATGGACGGCGCGATCGCCCACACAAGCCTTGCGCACATCGACCACTTCTGGCAGGGGGAATTGTTCGCCCCAATTGGCCCCGACAACATGGAAACCGTCTTCATTGGCCCCGGTGGCAAAGTTTTTCAGATCGACGGCGGTGCGATCGACCAGGCGCAGGAAGCTGGGATGAACGTCTTTGGCTGGGGCGATATAGCTGTCGGGCAGGTCGGGGGCGATGTAGCCGAGGGGCAGGGGTTGGGCAGCCCATTTGGCTTGGGCGCTGGCATCGGGGACGGTCAGGGCGAGGAGGGTTTTCGCGCCGTAGGTATCAGCCCGTTTCACCAGTTCATTTTGTAGTTTAACTTCGTTGATATCCTGGTCACCGCGAATGCTGACGATCGCGAGTACGGTTAACCCGGTGTCGTAAACGGCCTGGTATAGGACATCTTTCACGATCTGAGTCGGATCGCACTGGAGGACTTCGCACATTTTGGCGATCGTTTCCGTATTCGGCGTGGGAACTTTGTTATAGGTTTTGAAGGGGGAAGGGATCGGGTCCGGGGGCAGGGAGACCGCTTTTTCGACGTTGGCGGAGTATTGACCGTCCTCGGTATAGAGGACCTCATCTTCCCCAGCTTCGGCGAGGACCATAAATTCCTGGGAGCCGGAACCGCCAATGGCGCCGGAGTCGGCTTCAACGGCGCGGAATTGCACACCACAGCGGCGGAACATATTGCGGTAGGCCCGATCCATGTCGGCGTAGGTTTGTTTCAGGCTCTCTTCGTTGGCATGGAAAGAGTAGCCGTCCTTCATGATGAATTCGCGGCCCCGCATCAGGCCAAACCGCGGGCGAATCTCGTCGCGGAATTTGGTTTGTAGTTGGTACAGGTGCAACGGCAATTGACGATAGGAGCGGATCATCTCACGGGCGATCGCGGTAATCACTTCTTCGTGGGTGGGTCCGAGGCTCATCTCCCGGTCCCAGCGATCGCGCAGGGAGAACATGATCCCTTCGGCCTGGGTGTAGGTGTCCCAGCGGCCCGATTCGCGCCAGAGGTCAGCGGGTTGCAGTTGGGGCAGGAGGCATTCCTGGGCACCCGTGGCATCCATTTCTTCGCGCACAATCCGCGACACTTTTTGCAAGACGCGCCACATCAGCGGCAGGTAGGCATAGACCCCTCTGGCAATGCGACGAATATACCCAGCCCGCAGCAGCAGTTGGTGGCTGGGGATTTCCGCATCCGCTGGGGCTTCCCGCAGGGTGACGAAGAGCATTTGAGAGAGGCGCATAGGATCTGGGTTACGTGACGATCTTGGCGTTGATCTTGGCGTGAGGCCGTTGATCTCGGTGTGAGGCCATCTTTAATCGTTACGGTCAAGTTCCCCACCGTCAAGCGATCGCGGTATCAACTGGGCAACAAATTTGGCAAGAGATCTCGTATGCTGGCAGGTATCTATGCTATGGGTTCCGCTATTGGTGTGACAATGGGTGTTTTGGATTGGAGTTTTTGGAGTTAGCGAATGCTCGTCACCTATACCGCCAAATATACTAAAACTGAAAGTGGCTATATGGGGCAATTGGTTGAGTGGCAGGAAGTGATCACGGAAGGCGCAACGTTGGAGGAGTGTCGGGCGATGCTCCAGGATGCGACGAGAGAAATGATCCTAGCCTATCGCCAACAAAATCAGGAGATCCCATTGGGCAGTTCACTCCTAGAGCAAATTCCGATCGAGGTCTAAGTGTCGGTTAAACGATCGGATTTAGTTAAGTATCTGGAAGCGAACGGTTTTTACCTGTTGCGTGAGGGGGGTAACCACTCGATCTACACGAACAATCTCAAGACAATTCCGGTCAAACGGCATCGCACCCTAGATCGTATTACTGCCAATGCGATTTGTAAGCAGGCAGGCTTATTGCCAAAATTCTAACCTTCGCCATTTGTAACTGTAGGCAAGGGGGCAGGTTTATCCAGATTGTGCGTTGGCTCGATGGCTCGATGGAGAGTCGCGCAACCTGCCCCTACCCGATCCCGCAGGGAATTGGGGTAAGTAACGGTCTGCGATCGCGCGGTTGATGTGATCGTAGGGGCGGGGTGTCTCCAAATCCTGCGGAGTAAACTGTGATCTATTCCCTTAGGTCGATCGCGCGCCCAACGGCAGCGCCGAAGTTGCCCAATGGCGGCCCGTCAGAAAATAGGTTTGCATTAACCCCTTACCCTTAATATAAATTGGCTCCCGTGGGATTAACGTATAGCGATCGCGTAGGCATTGGTACGTGCTTTCCGTGACCTGAATCTTCCCCGGTGCCCCGTGTGACTCCATCCGGCTCGCCGTATTCACCGTATCGCCCCACAAATCATAAATAAACTTCTTTGTCCCAATGACCCCTGCCACCACCGGCCCCGTATTGATCCCAATCCGCAAGTCCAATAACTCATCAAACTGATGCCCAATGCGGGTAATCTCCTCACGCATCGAGAGCGCCATCTCCGCGCAGGCGATCGCATGATCCGCACGTGCGATCGGAATGCCCCCCGCCACCATATAGGCATCCCCGATCGTCTTAATCTTTTCGAGATCGTAGAGTTCCGTGAGAAAATCAAACGCCGAGAAAATCTCATTCAGGATCGTCACGACTGACGCGGGCGGTAACCGTTCCGCCAGTTGCGTAAAGTTGACAATATCCGCAAATAAAATCGTCACCTCTGGAAACGAATCAGCAATATTACTTTCTCCCTCCTTCAACGCCTCCGCGATCGGGGGAGGCAAAATATTTAAGAGCAGCCGCTCCGACTTTTCCTGCTCTTGGGCAAGGGCCTGATTGCTCTGTTGCAGTTCGGATGTGCGCTCCAACACCCGTAGTTCCAGTTCTTCAGAGGTTTTCCGCAACCGCGCAATCACCACCACAATGCCCACGGTGGCCAAACTCGCCAGTCCCCCCAGGGAAACAAACGCTCCCTTAAACCAAAATCGAGTCTCCTGGGTATAGATCCCTAACGGAATGATCACCTCCAGCACCCCACGCACATCCCCCACTCGCCAGTCTGCCTTGGGGGTATCGGGATGGGTATTGTGGCACTGGACGCAGGTCGGTTTCATCAGATCCGCTTGGGCATAGCGCAACGCCTCTTGCCCTTGAAAGCGTTCAAAGCGACTAAAGGGTTGCTCTGGATGTTGCCGCAAATAGGTTAGGGCCATCTGTTCAAACGCATCCCTGGGGCCTCCCTCCGCCCGCCGCCAGGGAAACGGATAGTCGCTATAAAGCCGAAAGGAGACAGGTGTATCTTCGGCATTTAAACGATGACTCAACTCCAGTAAAAATGTCGCCGGTAGCGGAATCCCATGGGGCTGGCTCAGGTAGTCATGGGTAATTTCAACGTCTGGTAACGCTTGCACGCGATCGACAACTTCACTACTATAGAGGGTACGCGCGGTTTTCAGGGCTTGGACATAGAGGGCAGCCGTGTTTTGGGCCTGGAACCGCACCACATTGGTGGAGAGTTGCCACATATTCCACAGGACAGCAGCCATCCCGGCACTGACTAGGAGCGTCAACACCAGCACCGTGCGCCGACTCAAAAGCTGGATAAATCCTTCGGCCAACACCCGGAGCGGTTGCTTAAGCATACGCATAACCCGGTGATTCCCTGGATGCGACATGAACCCTCCCTGCCCTCGGCTAATTGCAATTATTGCCCTGATTCAGTCATACACGAAACGATCCTCCGGATCAGGGTAAGGCGTTGGGAACAGCATAGCCCGTGAACTGGATGAGCACGGGCGATCGCACTTCAATCCGTGCCTTATGTTAGGTCTCGCAGACTCGACACCAACCGACAACGCCCCATTTTAGGCATGACCGATTACGAGGAGAAACGGATTAGTCCCGTTCACCCTGAGAATCTCGCTGTCGAAGGATCTTAGGGCCTATCCGCAACCCTACAGATTATGTCCGATAGAGTACGAGTGCCTGAAGCCCTACAGTAAGTCTTGAAATTCCGGTCGATCGTGCAGTTGTTTCAGCAACAGCTTAATGTCCTGGGTGCGATCCTTATGGGCGACCAGCGTGACATTATTGACCCGCACAATGACCAAATCATTCACGCCAAGGGTAGCAATCACCTCTTGGGCACTCTGGGCAAACACAATATTGCGACGGGCATCCAAACCCACATGATTAGCCAGAGTGACATTCTCGGCCCGATCGCGGGGATTGGCTGGCAAGCGGGCGATCGCGTTCCAGTCACCCAGATCATCCCAGTCAAATTGGGCCGGAATGATGCAGGCGCGATCGGTCTTTTCCATGACGGCATAGTCGAGACTAATTTTAGGGAGCGTGGGGTAAGCATTGATGCCATCCTGCTCCAGGGCCGCCAACAAATCCGGAGCATGACGGCGAAATTCGGCCAGCATCGCTCCCGCCTGGAAGATAAACATCCCACTGTTCCAGGTGTAGGGGCAGGTTTCCGCCCCATCGGCACGGCGTTGACGGCTCGCAAGGAAAGTGGTCGCGGTCGCCTCATCTGGTTTTTCGGTGAAGCGCTTCACCCGATAGGCGGGTAGGGATTGATAGGTACCCAGCCAGTCGCCCTGTTCGATATAGCCGTAGCCAGTGGCGGGGTGGGTGGCGGGAATTCCTAGGGTCACGATCGCGGCCTCTTGCTGGGCAAGCTCGATCGCTGCTGCTAGAGTCCGGCGAAAGGCAGCCTCATCTGCAATCCAATGGTCCGCCGGGAAGCAACCGACGATCGCGGTTTCGCCCACCTGACGAGCAATTTCCAACGTTGTCCACGCCACCGCTGGGGCCGTATCGCGACCTTGGGGTTCTGCGAGTAAATGGACCGTCTTGAGTTCCGGCAGTTGGGCACGGACCCCAGCCACGATCGGGGCGGCGGTGACGACCCAAAGTGCTTCCCAGCCTTGGCTAACCGTCAGCAGGCGATCAGCAGTGTTCTGCAACAAACTGCGGCCACTCCCATCGAGGCTCAGAAATTGTTTGGGGTGATGGCTGCGGCTTAAGGGCCAAAAGCGTTCGCCCTTTCCCCCCGCCAAGATGACTGGAATAAAGGGACGATCGTCGGTGTTAGACATGGCATCTCCTCAACAGGTGTCATTATCATGCGCCATTGGGGAGTCAGAAGCCAATGATATAGCAATCCTAAGTCATTTATGAGAATGGGAAGGGACATAGTGAATCTCTATCAGTAGATATAGGATTGGCTTCTCTCATGAATCATCTGGGATTGCTATAGTTGCCAGTTTGAAGGTCGCGATGAATTCCACATCTGCAAGCAAATGCATGAGGAGCGGCAGGCTGACCGACTGGCCCAGGGGTATCAAGATTATCTAGAGATAATCCAAAATAACCGTCAACCCGTCCCCACAAGCATCAATCTGACAGAATCCTAGCGAGTCAACAACTCTGCGGGCAAACGCTTGAAGGCAAGGCGCTCATTTTCCACATCGACGAAGATCGTGTCACCATCGTTGAAATCGCCCCGCAGAATCCCCTTAGCAATTTGGGTTTCCAGTTCCCGTTGGATCGCCCGCTTCAGGGGACGCGCACCGTAGACCGGATCATAGCCCACCGCCGCCAGGAAATCGAGGGCCGCTTCTGATAAGCGCAGGGCCATCTTACGATCGCTCAGCCGCCGTTCCAGCCAACCCACTTGCAGCTTAACAATATCGCGCAATTGCGACGGTTGCAGGCTGTGGAAGATGATAAATTCATCCACCCGGTTGAGAAACTCCGGTCGGAAACTGGACCGCATTGCTTCCATCACCCGCGATCGCATTTCCTCATAGCGACTGTCATCCCCGGCCACATCGAGAATAAACTGCGACCCGATGTTACTGGTCATGATAATGATCGTGTTCTTGAAGTCCACCGTGCGCCCTTGGGAGTCGGTCACGCGGCCATCATCGAGGATTTGCAGCATGATATTGAACACATCTGGGTGGGCCTTTTCAATTTCATCGAACAGGATCACCGCATAGGGCCGCCGTCGGATCGCTTCCGTCAGTTGACCGCCTTCGTCATAGCCGATATAGCCCGGCGGAGCACCGATCATCCGCGAAACCGCGTGTTTTTCCATGTACTCGGACATATCGATCCGCACGAGGGCCTCTTCCGTGTCGAACAGGTAAGCCGCCAGCGCCTTGGCCAGTTCCGTTTTCCCCACCCCCGTCGGACCGAGGAAGATAAAGCTGGCGATCGGACGTTTGGGATCGGCCAACCCGGCCCGCGATCGCTGGATGGCATCAGCAACCGCTCTCACTGCCTCATCCTGGCCAATTACCCGTTGATGCAGTTCATCCTCCAACTGCAAGAGCTTCTGCATTTCCGACTGCACCAGCTTGCTTACCGGAATCCCCGTCCACTTGGAAATAATTTCCGCAATATCAGCCTCGGTGACTTCCTCCCGCAACAGGCTCTTGCCACTGGTTTGGGTTTCGTGGAGGCGGGTTTCGGCAGCGGTTAATTGCCGTTGCAGATCGGTCAGCTTGCCGTACTTGAGTTCTGCGGCACGGTTCAGGTCATAGTCCCGTTCCGCTTGTTGGATTTCGATATTGACGCGATCGATCTCCTCCTTCAGGCTTTGGATATGGGCGATCACATCCTTTTCCGCCTGCCACTGGGCGTTCAGGGTGCGTTGTTCTTCGGTAAGATCAGCCAGTTCCTTCTCTAGGCGTTCCAACCGTTCCTTCGAGGCCGGATCACTTTCCTTTTGCAAGGACAGGCGCTCCATTTGCAGTTGCAAAATCTTGCGATCGATTTCGTCCAATTCCTCCGGCTTGGAGGTGATCTCCATCTTCAACTTCGCTGCGGCCTCATCGACCAAATCAATCGCCTTATCCGGCAGGAAGCGATCGCTGATATACCGCGTTGACAGCACCGCTGCCGCCACCAAGGCATTGTCAGCAATCTTCACCCCGTGGTGGACCTCATAGCGTTCCTTCAACCCCCGCAGGATCGAGATCGTGTCCTCAATACTGGGCTGATCGACATAGACCTGTTGGAACCGGCGTTCTAGGGCGGCATCTTTTTCAATATATTTGCGGTACTCATCCAACGTCGTCGCCCCGATACAGCGCAATTCGCCCCGCGCCAGCATCGGCTTGAGCAGGTTCCCGGCATCCATCGCGCCCTGGGTCGCACCCGCACCGACAACCGTGTGGATTTCGTCGATAAATAGGATCAACTGGCCCTGGGAATCGGTCACTTCCTTGAGGACAGCTTTCAAGCGTTCTTCAAATTCACCCCGGTACTTGGCCCCGGCGATCAACGCCCCCATATCCAGGGCAATCAGCTTGCGATCCTGGAGCGACTGGGGCACATCCCCACTGACAATCCGTTGGGCCAACCCTTCTGCGATCGCCGTCTTCCCGACCCCTGGCTCTCCAATCAGCACCGGGTTATTCTTCGTTCGGCGGGAGAGAATTTGGATCGTGCGGCGGATCTCGTCATCCCGGCCAATCACCGGGTCGAGTTTACCCTGACGGGCCGCAGCGGTGAGATCCCGTCCATATTTTTCTAAGGCTTGGTATTTGCCTTCGGGGTTTTGGTCGGTCACGGTTTGACTGCCTCGGATTTCGGTAATGGTCTTTTTTAACTGATTTTCACTCAAACGAAATTCTTGGAAAAGCTTCTGACCAAAGCGATCGTCCTTGGCATAGGCCAGGATCAGATGTTCGATCGAAATATACTCATCTCCTAGGGATTTGCGCCATTGCTCGGCGCGATCGAGCAGCACATCCAAGGATTGGCCTAGATAGACTGATGTGCTGCTACCAGACACTTTGGGCTGGCTGTTAATAAATTGCTCTGTGTAGTCCCGCAGGCGTTGGACATTCACCTCTGCCTTATTAAAAATACTGGTGGCCAGTCCCTCTTGTTCTAATAGGGCTTTGAATAGGTGCTCCGTTTCAATTTTTTGTTGCTGCGTTTGTTTGACAATATCGGGAGTCCGAACGATCGCCTCCCAGGCTTTTTCCGTAAATTGGTTCGGGTTAGTCGGTTGCATAGCAGTGTTCCGAGTCAACAATAAGATAAGGCAAGAAGATAAGGCGAGATGACGATGCTTGCCTAGGGGCAGTGGCCGTGATCAGCGTCGTGCTCGGAAGGAACCCAGGAAACGCGGCTAAAGTTCATTGTCCCAGGGCAATGCGCATCGGGTTACCGCGATCGCTTCGCGATGCCCTTGGCGTATCGTCAAGCCCGCCTCTTATTCTCAATTCTAGGGATTACAACGCGATCGCCTGGATCGGTGTTTACAACCTGATACATCGGTATTGCCGCCCTAATAGACGATCAAACTGAATTGAGTAGGTTAAGTCAAACATCGTGCAACCCAACAAAGCTAGGGAACGGGCGGAGTCTCGCCAACTCGCCACCAACCGATGATCCTCTACTTGAGGCATGACAGACCAATCGGGAGAACCGGGGAAAAGACAGGGGGAATCGACAATCGGCGATCGGGGACAGGGTAACCATCCCCTCACCCCTCCTCCGGCTGAATCAGGAACTTCGGACGCCAGCCCGGTTTCACCACCTGATGGGCACGGGCCACGACCAAGCAATCGTCGGGAACATTTTGGGTGATCACAGACCCCGCCGCCACGGTGACATCATTTCCCAGGATCAGCGGGGCAACCAGAACGCTGTTCGATCCCGTTTTGCTGCGATCGCCAATCTGAGTTTGGTGTTTTTTCACCCCGTCATAATTGGCTGTAATCGTGCCCGCCCCGATATTCACCTGGGAGCCAATCACCGCATCTCCCAGATAGGACAAATGGGACACGTTGGTGCGATCGCCTAAACGGGCCTGCTTAAGTTCGACAAAATTCCCAATCCGGCACTGGCTACCGACCTGGGCATGGCCCCGCAGATGAGCGTAGGGACCCACCCGTGAGCCGGACTGCACTTGGCTATCGGTGATCACGGAATACAGCACCGTCACATTTTCGCCAATCTCGCTATTCTCGATCAGACTACCGGGGCCAATGCGACTCCCACTGCCAATCTGGGTCTGGCCGCGCAGATGGGTTTGCGGCTCAATGATCACATCGGGTTGGAGCACGACGCTTTCGTCGATCGTGATGCTATCGGGATCAATGAGGGTGACCCCCGCCGCCATCCAATCCGTCTTAATCCGATCCTGGAGGATGCTATAGGCCGTGGCCAGTTGCTTGCGGTCATTGATCCCCAGAATTTCCTGGTAATCCTCCACCTCGATCGCCATGACCGGGGATTGTTCCGCCCCCGCTGCCACCAGTTCATTCACCGCATCCGTCAGGTAATACTCCTGCTGATCATTGTTGCTCTGGAGGTGGGGCAACACCCGTGCCAAATCCGCCCAGCGGAAACAGTAGACCCCCGCATTAATGCGATGGTTTTGTCGTTGGGCTGGGGTGCAATCCCGATCCTCCACGATCGCCTTCACGACATTCTGGCTATCACAAAATACCCGGCCATAGCCCTTGGGATGGGGCAGTTGCGCTGTTAGCAGTGTGGCGGCATTCTGGTGTTGCTGATGGGTACTGAGCAATTGGGCGATCGTCTCAGGCCGGAGGAGGGGCACATCCCCATTAAGGACAATCAGATCGCCGTCAAATCCTTGTAAATGCGGCATTAGCTGCTGAACGGCATGGCCGGTACCAAGTTGCTCCGTTTGCGCCACCCATTGCAGCGTGGGACAGTCTGCCAAGGCCGTTTGGACCAGATCGCCCCCATAGCCGACAATGACAAAACACTGGGTCGGCACGATCGCCGCGAGACTCTCAAGGACCCGCTCCACCAATGACTTACCGGCTAATCTGTGCAGCACCTTGGGTAAGTTGGACTTCATGCGTGTGCCCCGCCCTGCTGCCAAAATTGCAACTGCTACCATGTCAACCCTTAGCGTCTGGCCTGCGCCATAAATCGTGAAAAGTATATCACCCAGGGGTTGCCCCCAACGTGTCCCAAGCTGCTTGCGTTGCTTACTCCCCACCCTACCCCCGCTCCTGCCCCACTCCTGCCGCTGATCTTCACCCCTGAACGTTCCCACCAGAATGGTCTACAATAGGGGGCATTAAGATTAGCCGCTTCGACGACTGCCTCGACGGCCTCATCAACGACCTCGCCAACGGGATGTAGCGCAGCTTGGTAGCGCGCCTGCTTTGGGAGCAGGATGTCGCAGGTTCAAATCCTGTCATCCCGATTGTTCTGAACCCATTTTTTTTGACCCGATCGGTCTGAGCGGGTGTCGATCGGTCTACTTCAATCGGCCTACTTCAATCGGCTTACCACAATCGCCTACTTCGATCAGCCTCTCTCGATCCCCGCTCCTCATGCTGGGCTGGGATCAACTTTGCCACGGGAAAATCAGGGGTGGCTTTGCTCCCGATCGCTCGCCTTGGGGCACTCCCCACCCTGGCCACCATCGCCAGGGGATTCCCGCCTGATCCCCGCCGATCCCTGCCCCATTTCTTTTGTTAAGATTTCATGACAAACAGATCGAGTTCGTTATTTTGAATGTCAATATTTCATGACATCAAGATCCCTAAAGTCCCTATAAAACCGTCAAACCCTGCTAAATCAAGCATTTTGGCAGCTTGACCTGCCGCAAGGTCCACGGCACTATGAGAAACGACGAGCCGATCCCCTAGGTATTTATTCGATCCCAAAGAAAACTGGATGTTCTTCGACGGCGATCGCAATTAATGCCTGTGACATAGTGGGTCCCAATTGGGACAGATCGGCTCCTGCCAGGACCCACGCTATTGATTTGATGCGTTAGAGGCTACACATGTCCAAGCAAGGTCCGCCGTTAGAAGAGATGACACTCCGGCAGCTACGCCGGGTTGCCAGTGAGTATGGGATCTCACGCTACAGCCGGATGCGTAAGGCCCAACTGCTGGCTGCCATTCAAGCGGTACAGGGGGCCAGCCCTACATCGACAACCGCGGTTCCCCCCCGCCCAACCCCTTCACTCACACCCTCCCTGACTGCGATCCCCACGACCCCAGCCATCTCTGGGCCGGTTACGCCCACGTCCCCGACGATTACGGTTTCTGGCCAGCCCCCGGTGATTCCCCTGTCGGGTGGGAGTGTTACCCCGATCGCGCCGATCGCCGGTACCCCGGTGTCTCCCCAGTCGCCGACGGTAACGCCGATTTCCCCTGGGAGTGGGACACCGATCGCGCCGATCGCGGCCACAACCGATCAACCGATCCCCGCCCCAGCCCAACCCTCGGCCATCACCCCTCCCCCTGTGCCCACGGAGCCGATCGGCTCCCCAACCCTTGCCGCAGCCAGCGATCCCGGAAGTTCACCCCAGCCGACAGCGGCGGCATCTAGTGTGGGTCCTTCCCAACTCGAACCCTTAGAGGATCAGGAGGCGGTGGAAGCAGCCAAGTTTGATGTGGGGCAAAGGGCGCCGATCGAGGCGGAACTGGCCACGGTTGATGAGGGCCTGCCGGAGCTACCCGGTGGCTATGGGGAAAGCCGCATTGTGCTGCTGCCCCGTGATCCCCAGTGGGCCTACCTCTATTGGGATGTGCCCCATGAACATCGGGAAGCCTTGCGGCAACAGGGCGGACAACAACTGGCCTTGCGGGTGTACGATGTTTCCGACATCGACCTGAATGTGCAGGCCCCCCACAGCCTCCAGGACTATCCCTGCGATGAGTTGGCGCGGGAATGGTATGTGCCGATCCCCATCAGCGATCGCGACTATATTGCCGAAATTGGTTACCACTGTTGGGATGGCCGTTGGTTGGTGCTGGCCCGTTCGCTGCCTGCCCGCATTCCCCCGATCTATCCTTCGGACTGGATTGAGGACACCTTCATCACGATCGGGTGGGAAGAAAGTTTGCAGGGACGAACCTTCCTCCGGTTGGTGCCGCCACCGGCACGGGAGGCAGGGATTGAGGGTGCTCTTTCGCAGCAAATCTATGATCTGGCCCAAGCTGCCGAAGCCCAACGGCTGGCCGGGTCCTTGTTTGGCTCCATGCAACACGTGGCGGGGTCCATTTTTGGCTCAGTCCACCTGGCAGAGCGGGCGATCAGTTCCTATGTCTTCCCGTCGGGTGTGGGCCTGTGGGCCTCTGGGGTTGGGATGTTCTCGGCCTCGGCACCACCGATGCGATCGCGCAAATTCTGGTTGGTGGCAGACGCGGAACTCATTGTTTATGGGGCCACCGAGCCGGACGCAACGGTCACGATCGCGGGGCAACCGGTTCGGCTCAACCCTGACGGCACTTTCCGCATTCAGGTTTCCTTCCAAGATGGCCAGATCGACTATCCGATTATGGCGATCGCGGCGGATGGGGAGCAGAGTCGTTCTATCCACATGCGTTTTCAGCGGGAAACCCCGTCACGATCGACCAACCCGAAGGAAGCGGCGGTGGAGAAGTGGCTGGTGTAGCGATCGCGCCTGGGTCAGCCTCTCCACTAAACCAGCTAGTCCATTTCCTGGAGTTGCACTACTGGCAGGGGTTGGGGCTGAAGACGAACCTGGGATTCCACCTCACGGGGCGTGACCGTTGAGAAAATCAGCGTCGCCCCCATCAGGGCCATGATCGCATTCTCAGCAAAGCTGATGATGCCCAAGGGGGCCTTGGAATTTCCACCAATACAAGCACAGTTGAGGGCCATCTTATCGATATAGACCGCCTTGAATACTGATACTGCCCCGCTGGCACCCACAAGTAGGGAGCCAAGACCAGTGGCTAAGGGAGCCACTCCCGCCAGGAAGCCCAACCCGACCGCCAGTTCGACAAAAGGGTAGATCTTGCCGTAGGGCTTGATCCGCTGGGTCACCAGATCGTATTTAGCAAAGCTCTCAGCAAAGGTATTGAGATCCATTAGCTTCAATGAGGCCAACATTGATAGGGAAATTCCCATGAAGCCCGAAATCCCCAGGGAGGTAGACAGGGCTACGAGGCCAGCCGTACTGAAAAGGGCGACCACGGGGGTATAGGAATAATCAGCCGTTTCCGCTTGCACCGCCAAATATGCGGCAAGATCGGTATAACCGCCAATGCGTTGTTCACCAAAGAAGATCTGGGGAGTGGTCGCAACCTGGTGTTGGGCTTTGAAAGCAGCCACAGCCTCCGGTGTCGTGAGGCGGATATCTTCAAAGGCAATCCCTTTGTCTTCTAACAAGTTTATAGCCCGTAGCCCCCAGGGACACTCGTGATCGGCAGTAGCCATGCGATAGAGTTTGACCGGCGCTGGGATCGCGATCACTGGCTGCTTGGGATGGGGATGGGGATGGGCATGGGGGATAGAGGGCATCGCTTTGTGTGTGGTCATCGGCTTACCTCAGGGGGTGTAACAAGTGTGTTTAACTGCGATGAACCCACCCTAAAGCCTACAGTTAACTTTAGAGTCAAGGGAGGTAGGCGAGATCTTTTGAGACCGTGGGGAACGCCAGTGGTTGTTTGAACACTACAGTCATCTAGAGGGTTTAGAGTAGGAGTAGCGCAACGGGAGGGAGCAGGGATGACGATCGCACTGGGCTTGAAAATTGGTGAAGTCGCGAAACAAACCGGGGTGGCGGTGGGAGCCTTGCGCTATTACGAAACGCTGGGTTTGCTCCAATCGGAACGGGGCGACAATGGCTACCGCTACTATCCGCTGGCATCGGTGCAGCAGGTGCAGTTCATCAAAAAGGCCCAAGCCCTGGGATTTTCGCTAGAGGAGATTGGCGAAATACTCAATGTGCATCAACGGGGGGATATGCCCTGTGAGTTGGTGCAGTCGCTCTTGCAGGCCAAAATTGAGCAGCTTGAGGCCCAAATCCAAGAGATGCTGGCGTTTAAGGCGGATTTGGAACGTTATCGCGATCGCTGGGTTGCCCAGCATCCCCATCCCCAACCTGGGGATATCTGTCCCCTGATCGCCACCATTCCGCTCCCATCGTAAGGCCCATCCCCTACTGAAATCCCAGCGAATTCTCTAGTTTATCTAGCACAATATCGGTAATCGCCTGAATCCGATAGCGGCAAGCCTTCGTTTCCGTTGACGCAAAGGTGCCGTTTTCCCAATACTTATTGCTGCCTGCCCCGCCACCACAAACCCCAAAATACTGACAAGTGGCCTGACATTGCTGGCGACCCGCCTGCATATCGCGGTAGATGGCTTGGAATTTCTCGGTCTGACAAACCGACTCCAGGCTATCGTGCAACACATTCCCAAACACAAAGTCACCGTAGCGATCGGTCTTGACCGAAAGCAATTCGGGATCAAAGGTGGAAAAGTTACCCTGGTTGTCAAAACTCACAATCACAAAGGGCCAGTTCATATCGGTGCGATCGAGGCGATCGTCCGTGTAGATCAAGCTACAAATGGCTTCAAATTCCCGCACCTTGACGGCTCCGTCGGCTTGGGCTGTGAGATCCCAGAAGCGATCGATAAAGGCCCGATACCTGTCTTCAATCCCGGCGCGATCGAGCGATGATTCCTGGTGTATCCCTTCAGTCTCTTCCATATTAAAACCGACATCATTAATGCCGTTTTCTAGGAAGAAGTTAAACATTTCGTCGGGGTAGTCCAACGTATCCTCAGTGATGACCGCGATCACACTCGTCGAAATTTCATTTTTCTGTAAAAGCTGAATGCCCCGCAACGTTCCCGCATGACTCCCCAAACCTTTACGGGTTTTGCGGTGGCGATCGTGGATAAAGGCTGGCCCATCAATGCTAACGCCCACGTGGACACGGTGTTGCTTGAACAAATCACACCAGGCTTGGGTAATCAGGGTGCCATTGGTCTGCACTGAATGAAGAACGGTACATTCCTGACTATTGTATTGACGATCAGCAGCCTGAATCCGTTCAAAGGCCGCTTCGTAAAAGGCCACCGGGACGGCGAGGGGTTCTCCCGCGTGCCAGCAGACCGTAAAGCACTGGCCGAGGAAAGGGCTGGTAAAGATTGCCTTGAAAATGGGATCGATGAGATCCAGGGAAAGTTGATTTTTTAAGTGGCGATCGGGTAAATAGCAATAGTCACAGTTGAGATTACAAAAGGACGTGGGCTGAATCACCACCAGATGGATGGGACCAAATTGAGCGGGATCAATTACCCACTCAGGATGCGCTAAATTAGCAGCATAGGTTGACGGTGGGACAGCATTGGCGAGGGTCATAAGTGGGGATCTTAATTATTAGATAGATTGAACAAATATCTAAAGCAAGTACCATCAGGCAAAATCAATAACGGTTGACAAAGCTACCGCCGCCATTGAGCCAGCCGCCGCCCGGTCGATAGTTGTAGAAACCGCCCCCATCGGCCCAGCCATTCCGCCAGGGGTTGAAATTGGCAAAACTGGGGCCACGCCCATCGCCCCATCCCCCCACGCGGGAGTTCACCCAACCCCGTCCCCGACTGCCATCCCCCCAGCCGATCGCTACCAGTTCCGGCGGGGGATCGGTCACATCCACCTGAGCCTCACGCTCCCGTAGGGTAGCCGTTAAGCGCGTCAGGCGATCGCCGATCGTCGGTGTACCCACAGCCCCAGCGGTCCCCGTCATTGCAGCCGTAGCTTGGGCATCGGGTAGATTGAGCGCAGCTAAAATCAAAAGCAGGGCCACCAGGCCGGGACGGGATGGGATTTCCAAGATTGAACCTCCTCAGGATGAAGGCGAAAAAAGTAGACAGACGTTGAGAGGCTGGACATTAGCGGGGGAGACAGCCTTAGCGGGAGTTGAAGAAACCGCCGCGATCGCTCCAGCCATTGCGCCACGGGCTAATATTGACCCAATTGCCGCCCCGCCCATCAGACCAACCGCCTCGTCGGGTATCGACCCAACTCCCCCGATTGTTCCGGCCATCCGTCCAACCCCGCCCACTGCCATTTACCCAACCGCGATTGCCGCCATTGCGCCAACCGATCGCCACCAGGTATGCGTCCGTCGCATCCAGGCGATCATCTGGCGAGGTTCGTTCCTGAAGCACGGTGCTGAGACGAGTGAGGCGGGATTCGATCGTGGGGGGCTGGCTGACTTCTGGGACAGTGGTTATCTGGTTGGCCCCGATCGCCTGGGCTTGCGGACTGTTCAGGGCCGCCAGGGTGAGCAAGAAACCCACCAAACTCGTCTGCGTTGTCATCCCCACAATAGATTCTCCCAATAAACTTCCTGATCCCACCGTAGGTTGGGTCAAACACCGTGCGACCCCACAGCACCCTTACTGACCTTGGGTCTCGTTGCCTGAACTCAACCTACGCAATGCTCTTTTGTTAGCCAATCAACTCACTACCAGTTATAGAAGCCCCCCCCATCGGCCCAACCATTGCGCCAGGGATTAGCATTGGCAAAACCGCCGCCGCCCGATCCATCTCCCCAGCCCCCCACACGGGTATTGGCAAAATCGGCACGGCTTCCATCAGCCCAACCGCGTCCGCGACCATTCGCCCAATCCCCGCGATTCCCGTCAGCCCAACCCCGTGCCAGGAGGAGAGCCGGATGGGTGTCCGGAAGCTCATTGAGTTGGGTGGTCCGCTCCTGAAGCGTACTGGTTAACCGGGAGAGGCGATCGCCGATCGTCATGCCTGACGCAGCGGGTAGCGCATCGGTTGTGGTCGCCGTGGCCGGAGCCGCTAGGGCTGAAAGCGCGATTAAAAATCCCACTAAACTGGTCCGGGTCTTAATTTCCATATTCAAGGTTCTAATAGTTAAAGCGTCAAAGTTCTAACGATCGCGGTAGACAGTCACCCAGAGACGGTCAACGCCCCATGCATACGAGCAGAGCACCGTCTGGGCATTCGACGTTAATCCAGGGGAACTTGTTCACGGGTCATCAATTGCATTTCAAAGAAGCCGCGCAAGATGGCCGGGTCGATCGGGACAATGCCATCGGGGCCAAACCAGCGGTTCACCTGGGTGACGGTTTCCGGGCGATTCAGTAGATACCCTTGCATCGTGCGGGCGATCGTCAAATTTACCAGCCCTAAAAATTGCGAATTATTTTCCGGCACCATACAGGCAACGCCATAGCGGGCCAGAGGTTCCGTCGGGACTAGCTTATTCGCCCCCGGATCAACTCGCTGACTGGTCCCCGCTAGGACGATGGTATCGCCGGCCAAGGCATCAATCTGCCCATTACGCAGGGCCGTAAATCCAGCTTCGACGTTACTAACGGGGACGATGACCGCTTGGGGTTACACTACCCGGATGGCAGCGGCAGCTAGGGTGTGGGGCAACACGCCAACGCGCCGATTGGCCAGGGATGCGGCTGAACCCAAGGTACTGTCTTGTTTCACCAGTAGGCGAACGCCGGAAATGCTGTAGCTGTCAGAAAAATCCACCTTGCGATCGCGCTCCCAGGTAAAGGTCGTATCACAGGAGATATCAATTTCCCCGGCCCGGAGCTTGGGGATGCGTTCGCTAAAGTCCTCAATTTCCGTCACCTGAATCGTCACCTCGCGGCCCAGGTAGGTGGACAGTTCCCCCCGGAGCGCATTGACCAGATCCATCGATGCCCCCACGAGTTGACTCTGATCATCCACATAGGCATAGGGAATCAGATCCAGCCGGGTCCCCACGGTAAGAATGCCCGTGCGGGCCACTTTCTCCAGAACCGTTTCCGCTAGGGCAGCCTTCGGTAATGCCGCCGCCAACAAAACGCCTAACAGCGCGATCGCGCCCCGTTGCCACAGACGCATTGACAGATTGTTCCGCATATCATCTCCTCTAAGGGGCATTACACCCGATACCCGACGTGACAGGGCTAGGCGGGCTGGGATCGGCTCGGTCGCCACCCGCTAACGATCAGCGATCGGGGCATCTGGTTGATCTGAGCTTTTGGATCTGAGCTTTCAGATGGGGGGTGAATGCTTGAATATTTTAAGCAGCTTAGCATTAGCCCCTTGTTGCCGAAAAGCCTTTTCCTAGCGCTATTCATAACTGTTTATGGGAGTTCATCCAAACATTTAGGATCATCTAGGACGAAGTGTATCCGGATGAACTGACAAATCGACAAAACGTGCGCCCCGCATCCCCAACCCCTTTCCCCCTAGGGACGCAAGGGAGCCAGCCGCCGTCATGGGGGTTCAGAAGCATCTGCTAGGCTTAAGTATCGGTCGTATCAGTGTCCTGTTAGTGTCCTGTTAGTGTCCTGTCATCACCGCTGTTATCCGATGGCCAACTCAATCCTGTTAACCTCCTTCACCACCTGGAAAGCGGAACAGACTTCTAATTCCTCCGATGATCTGCTAGAAATTCTGGTCCAAAATGACTGGCTCTCGGATACCCATCATCTTCTGCGTCAAGTCCCCGTGGATTTTGACCTGGCCCCAGCCCAAGTGATTGCCCAGATTGCCGCTGTCCAACCGGCGATCGTGGTCTGCTGTGGCATGGCCGAAGATCGCCAGCATATCCATCTCGAAACCCAGGCCGTGGTTGACGATCGCGTCTTAACCACCACGATCGACTGCACCCAACTGCTGAGCGATCTTCAAGTAACCGTCCTGAGCCAGGATGCCGGTCGCTTCGTCTGTAACCACCTTTACTATTCCGTATTGGAGTACCTACGCACCCCTGCTCCCTCCCGGTCTTGCGTTGAGGTAACGCGATTGCCCCGGTTCGGGCCTGATCCCCAGCCACCCAACGTGACGAACCCGACGAACCTTCCCGTTGGGGGAGCCGCCCATTGTATATTTGTACATATACCCATTTTGATCCCAGATAACCAAGACCAAATAGTGAGCGATTTTTTAACGATTCTGCACCGACTACAGAGCCTCGTCACCTGCTAGCTGTTTGAACTATGCTTCCATTTCTGTTCACCCTCACGCTTGCCCAGATGACACCTCCCCTAACGGCGCAGGAGGTCGCCCCCATTTCCCGGACCCTATCGCCCCCGCCAGTTACGCCGGATCTCGGTCCGCCCGATGCCCACCCCCAACCGGAAATTACCGTTCCGGCTCCAGCAGTTCAACCGGTGGCGATCGTCCGTCCGATCGAAATTCGGCCCCTACCGGGCGATCTGGACGAAGTCCCTGTTTTCAATAGCAACAGTCCCGAAATCGTTAAGAGCGAAGGGATTCTGCTCTCTACCTTTCCTCCCAAGGGGATGGCTGTACCCAGTGCCCATCTCAATTTCCCCTTCGAGGGACGCTTCGATATTTTCTCCCACCACATTGCCCGTGCTCGGACCAAGGAGGAAACCCGCACGATTTTCCAGGGGATTTTGCTGAATAACCCCAGCGATAATCCCATCGAGGTCCGCATTCTCGAAGCTGCCAGCTACCTGACGCGACCAGATGCGCTGTTTGTGGAGTTGCCCCCCTATCTAGATAATCGCTTGGGGAATGTTTTTGCGGGACCGGGGAGCCGCGTAACTAGCGATATCCTGCGAGGACGACGGCGGGGCGCATGGCCAACGGCTATCACCCTAGAACCCAAGAGCAGTCAGGTCTTACTCAACCTGCCCATCCCCACCGGGAAAGTAATGCCCTCGTCCAATGGCCGGACCACGATCATTCGGCTCCAAAGCAATGGCCCTGTCTATGTGGCTAACTTAGCCATGTTTGCCCCCCTCAACCCCGACGGTACCGAGCGCTTCCCTGTGCTAGAGGAGTGGGAAAATATCCTGGTTTCCGGTACCCTAGTGCAGCCGAGGGATATTCCGCCCTCCTCCCCTGATAGCAATCCGTCACGGTTATTTTATGGACGCGTGGCTGGGGTGTCGCGGGGGTCGCGCTGGGTGGCCCGGTTGACGGATACACCCGATGCCGAAAAACTGAGTATTCCCCAACCGGGACGCGCTTTTTCCTATGGCCTGAGCTTGTTACCACGGGGAACTTGGGGGACGGGACAGGTTCAAAGTGCCCCCATGTTGGTGCGTTATCCCGACACGGCGTACCAAGCCCACGGCAATTATGGAGTTGAGTATGCCCTCACCCTGCCCTTGTACAACAATACGAGTCAGGATCAAATTGTCGAGGTGGCCTTGGAAACCCCGATTAAGGAGGATGACTCCCCCCGCACGGGCCTCCGCTTTTTTGAACCGCCAGAGTCACGAATCTTTTTCCGGGGAACGGTGCGGCTTCGCTATCAGGATGAAAACAAGCGACGGGTGACCCAATATGTGCATGTGGTCCAGCGGCGCGGGGAAGTGGGCGAACCGCTCCTGTCGCTGAATCTGGGCAAAGGTGAAAAGCGCCTGGTTGAGGTGGATTTTCTCTATCCCCCCGATGCCACGCCCCCGCAGGTGTTAACCGTCAGGACCCTGGATGGTTCGCGGGATCTGTTGGGTAGCCGCGATCTCTCGGTTCAGTAACCCCCTGGCCCGTCTAGCTGATAACCGGTGGCTGATGGCCTTAGGTGAGCGATCGCGTCCGACGGCGACGGCGTTCTGCACCCGTGAGGCGAGGGGGATCAGGTTCAAAGGGACCTGGACTGCGATCGCGCTGCCTTGGGGCCGAATTCCCCCCACCCGTGTTGGCTGCCAGTAGCCGTTGTGCGGCCTTGCGGCGATGCTCTCCCAGGGAGACAACCTGGGCCTCGCTGCCCTCCCGTGCGACCCGGATCAGCAAGCCCGCCAGCAGCAAACTGGCAATCATTGAGTTGCCGCCATAACTAAACATGGGAAAGGGTAGCCCGGTGGTCGGTAGTGCCCCCGTTGCCACGCCAATATTGATCAGGGATTGGCCCACGAGAAAAATCATGGCTCCCATTGCTACTAATTGGTGCAAGGGACGCGGAGCCTTGATCGCAATCCGCAGAGCCAACGTGGCATAGGCTCCCAGGAAGATAATCAGCAGAACGCCGCCGATTAGCCCAAACTCTTCGGCAAACACGGCAAAAATGAAGTCCGTATACTGAATCGGTAAATAAAAGAGCTTCTGCTGCGAAAGGCCAAAGCCCGATCCCCAGGGTCCCCCCGTTCCGATCGCCAGTAGGCTTTGCACTAATTGATAACTGTCGCCACGGGGATCTTGCCAGGGATCAAGGAACGACAAGACCCGCCGCCGCTGGTACTCGCGGGTCGCAATACTTAATACCCCCAAGCAGCCCCCCGCTAGGGCCGCTGTCCCCAAGTGCAGATAGGGCAATCCCGCCGCCAAGGCCAATAGCCACAACGTAATCCCACAGAGGGCCGTTGTACTCAGGTTGGGTTGCAGTAGAATCCCCACCAAAACACAGGCAAATACGCCTAACCAGAGCAGACGGATGCCCCAGCTTAAGCGTCCCCACTGGCTGAAAATGCGTGCCCCCTGCAAAACTAAAAAGGGTTTGAGCAATTCCGAGGGCTGAATCGGTACGCCACCAATCACGAGCCAGCGAGTGGCCCCATTGATGGTGGTGCCCAATCCCGGCAGGAGGGTCATGAAGAGCAACCCCATCAGGGCAAACAGACACCAGTGGGCAATGCCCTGGATGTAGCGCAGGGGCGAGTGGACGATCAGGCTAAACCCCACCAGACCAATCACCACCCAAATCAGTTGCCGCTTGACGTAGTACAGCCCATCGCCAAAATCCGCATCGGCGATCGGGTAGGAGGCCGAGTAGAGTACAATTAAGCCCAGCCCCAGCCACACAAACGTCAGCCAGCGGAGGATACGGGCTTCGAGCGCCCACTCCTTGACGGAAGGATCGAAAAAGGGGATGAAGCGGTGTAGGTCCACGATCGGGGTGTTGGGTGCGAAGGAACGATCGCTGGCCGTGCCAGCCAGACAATTGCGACAAGTATATCGACCTCCCTGCCCATCGTCAGCTTTCGTATTGATTTATTCAAATTTCAGCTTAATCAACGGAGAGGGGGGGATTCGAACCCCCGTTAGGTGTGACCCTAAAACAGATTTCGAGTCTGCCGCATTCAACCGCTCTGCCACCTCTCCATCGTTGATTATGGCATGACTGTGACCAGAATCAGCAACCGCTTCCCCACCCCAGCCCCCCCAACGGATCTGGCCGCGATCGCGAATGCCAGCCGCTCCGCAAATTCCCGTGGAATTCTGCCATAATCCTGGAAATGATGGCATTTCTGCATTATTTTTTCCCATTTATCGACACGGTTTATCGGCAATATTGAGGAGTGCCAGATTTAGGAGAGCGCTGCCTTGTTAGAGTACCTGACCTTAGCCGATGCCTTACCCCCGGTAGCCCCCTATTCCCATGCGGTGCGGGCGGGGGATTTCCTCTTCGTAACCGGGCAGTTAGCGGAAGATCCCCAAACAGGGGAAATTGTGCGCGGGAGCATCGCCGAGCAAACCCAGCAGGTTATGGCCAACCTAAAGCGGGTGTTGGAATACGCTGGGACGGGATTCGATCGCGTGGTGATGGCCCGTATTTTTATCACGGACCTGCGGGACTACGATACCGTTAACCAGATCTATGCTACCTATTTTGAGCCACACCGTTTGCCCTGTCGCACGACCGTGGGGGTGCTGGGACTGGCGGGGGTCGGTGATGTGGAAATTGACCTGATTGTGTACTGTGGCGAGTGAGGGTACTGGCAATGACAACGGCCCAACCGCCCCAATTTGGCCTCGTGTTGGTCACTGCACCGGATCAAGCCCAAGCCCAAGCGATCGCCCAGGCATTGGTCTCCGCCCACCTGGCCGCCTGTGTTAGCTTGATGCCGATTACGTCGATCTATACTTGGCAAGGGGCAATCCAGCAGGAAGCGGAGTGGCAACTGGTCATCAAAACGGACCTGCGTCTGTTTGAGCGTCTCGCCGCTGAGATTCAGGCGATGCATTCCTATGAGGTGCCGGAGATCATTGCCATCCCGATCGTTGCTGGTGCTGCTGCCTATCTCCACTGGCTCGTCGAGAATACCCAACCAGAGCCGTAAGCCTAGGACTCTAACCTTATCCCCAAATGCCGATTTCATGCGGATCAGGACAGTCCGTGAACGTAAATTTTGGCAGTTCACCTTAACCTTGTTTCAGGGGGCTGCACGATCGTACCCAACCGCTACAATCCCTACAACCGCTACAACTGCTACTCCTGGTTACCAGCGGGAGTCTGAGGCGGGTTAAACTGGAGGTAATCCCGCTGCTGGGGAAGGGCGATCGCCAAGAAGACGGCCCCTGCCATGCTTGGGTGATACGCCTGGGTACTGAAGGTGTGGTTGCGGCCCTGAGATTGGCGACTACCAGCGGGGAGTGGGGCGGACTGATCCCGGTTGAATTTCCCAGTAACCCAGTTCTCTCGCGATCGGTGCAGCCCAATCCGAGGGATATCTATAGAATATAGAACGACTGTATATTCGATAATCCGAATTCCTATGCACAACCCTTCGCTCCGTCAAGAAGCCCGTAACAAACCGGCCCAAGTCATCCCCATGACGCAGGATGCCTCCATCCTCAATTGGCTGGAAGAAACTGGACGGTTACTGGCCCGTGATCCTAAGGACGATCGCAGCTACCTGGAGGAAGAAGAGGAAATCTCGGAACTGATGGGTGGCGAAGACTCTAGCTACGATGACGATGATGATCTAGACGATATGGACTTAGATGATTAGACTCTAGGCACGTTTGGGAAAATCCCCGCTTGGGGTTGCCTTTAAACGCTTCCTAGTGAACAATTGTTACGAACTCAGGTTCATGTTCGTGGTGAGTGAGTGAGTCGAGGTTTTTGTGGACGCTAAGTTATTCCCATCGAGAGCGCTGGTCTCCTCTGGCCTGGGTTTATCGTTGCTCTTGGCGCTGGCCTTAGGCTTGGCAGCGATCGTCCTGGATACGCTGGCTGGACGGAGTGTGACCCAGTTTGGTTCCCTAACCCTGCCCCTACTGCTGAGTACAGGATTATCGATCGCGGCGGGGTTGTGGGTTGTGCCGGTGCTTCAGGCCTTGAAAACCGGTCAAGTCATCCGCGAAGAAGGTCCCAAGGCCCATTTCAAGAAGGCAGGCACCCCGACAATGGGGGGAATTTTCATCCTGCCGGTTGGGTTGCTCATCGCCCTGCTCGCAAGCGACTTTGCCCCTAATGTGTGGGTTCTCTGTTTGCTGACCCTGGCTTTCGGCGCGATCGGGTGGGTAGATGATTGGCAAGTGCTCAACCGTCGTTCCAACTTCGGGATCTCCCCCCGCACCAAACTGCTGTTACAAGTGATCACGGCCAGTCTGTTCTGCGTTTGGCTCCTGGTGACACAGCCTTTGGCAATCACCACGATCGCCCTGCCCCTGGGATTAACCCTACCCCTAGGTAGCCTGTTCTGGGCGGTGGCCGGTTTTGTCCTCGTGGCCGAAAGCAATGCCACCAATCTGACGGATGGCCTAGATGGCTTGGCAGCGGGAACCGGCGCGATCGCCCTGTTAGGGATGGGCGCACTGATCGGCACCACGGCCCCAGACTTGATGATCTTTTGTGCGGCTCTGAGCGGAGCCTATCTCGGCTTTTTGGCCCATAATCGCCATCCGGCTAGCGTCTTCATGGGAGATACGGGTTCTCTGGCCCTGGGGGGTGCCCTCGCCGGGGTGGCCCTACTGAGCCAGAATCTCTGGGGACTCTTGATTATTGGTGGCCTATTTGTGGCGGAAGCCGTGTCGGTGGTGCTTCAGGTTAGTTACTACAAGGCCACCAAGGGCCCCAATGGCATTGGCAAGCGGTTGTTTAAGATGGCCCCGTTACATCACCATCTCGAACTCACGGGCTGGTCTGAGCTTCAGGTGGTGCTGCTGTGTTATGTCGCCAGTGGCCTCTTGGCGCTCCTGGGTCTCTGTGTTCGCGCTGGTAGCATCGTCTAACTTAATTGGCTCAACTTAAAATTGGCCTAACTTAATTGAGTAGTAGGTTGGGTCAAACGCAGTGCGACCCAACGCAGTTCATAAACGTGAGATGCATCAACGGATTGGGCCTCGCCAACTCGTCACTAGACAACTCGGCACGGCTGTTCTGGTTTCGTGGCCGATCAATGGCTCGTTGAGGGAGCATGGTTACCCGATCCTGGTTGCCCTTGGTATCCCTCACAATGATTTGCTGCTGGCCAAAATCAATGTCTCATTGAGGCGTAGTCCTGCGCCATAGAGCAATTCAGCGACTAGTTGAGGCAGGCCCGTCATGGCTCCAAGCAGTGCCTTGACCTCGGCAACTGTAAGATGGGTCAGGAAGGCTTCGACTTCCGATGCTCCCATGTCTTTGGGGTGGCGCTTGTTATGGAAAAGGATATAACGGCGAATCCAGGCCACATCGCTTTGCTCAGTACGATCGCTGTAGTGTTTGAGCCTTACCGCATCTCGCACTTGGTCGAGGAGCTTGCGTTTCGGGGGTTCTGGAGGTAACGGTTCCATCTCATAACTGGCCGTATAACACCCTCTTAATTTTAGCACTCAAAGCTTTTCTGCGACTGACTTTCAGCCTTTTTAAGGGAGAGTGCATATCCGCCAAATTCCTTCTAATCCCTGCTTGCCCAGAAGCTAAAAGTCTTATCCAGCAAGGCTTATACCGCCGTCGTAAACATTTGTATATCACGCGATTAGCCGTGTTTGACACCTTGAGGGTTATAGTCGTATACTGCAATCAAGTAGTTATGGTAAGGCTTTAGCCTTCTGTCAAGCCTTTAGGAGTTAGGCTGCCAATCGCGGCATAATTAATAGTTATGTTGCCAGCGCTAGGGTTCGTGAAGTTAAGGCTATTGGTGAAGGGGCGCTGGTGTCGGTGGGGGTTGATGGGCGATCGGTGGAAAAGTTTGCACAACATAACAAATCACTGCACCCGACCGTAGGCTAGACTGTCTGCATCATCCAAAGTTATTGACAGCGGGTGAGTTCAGCCGTTATGCCGACAACACATTACTCTATTGAGTCTGGATCATATCGGGATGGGTACTCTTACAAAAGAAAATATTTAGCGGGATTCCTAATTCCTGTCGCCAATCATGAACTCTGTCCACTCTTCACCTAATCCTTCACCCTTTACCCAATATCAAAAGCAATTCCGTCAGGCTCTCGGTGACGAAATTAAATCCCTACGAAAGCTAGGTGGGCAAACGACTACCATCACCGATGGTCGCCATCTTGGTAAACGCAGCGGCAAACACCTCTATTCCTTTACCACTGATACCGAAATTCGCTTCCCCGACGACACCCCGGTTGATCTGGTTCATCAAAGACAACGATATCCGGGGATTCTGCTGTCGATCGAGGGTTTCGATCTCCTCATTGCCATTGAGAACAACATCGGTGAGCAAGTTCCATCCGTCAAGATGACCACTGAACCGTGGTTTCTCCTTCAGGAGTTGCAGAAACGGCTCGACACCGCTACCGCCAGTCAAACCGCAAACCGTAAACTAGCTCTGAACCTGCTCAGCGATTCAGCAACCTCTCGTCCAACGAACGACACTCAATTTGACGACTTTCGCCCCCGTATCGAAATTCAAATTCAACAATCCCTCAACTACAACCGTTATCAAGCTGAAGCCATTACCCACGTTCTTCAGTATCCGGTGAGCTTCATCTGGGGACCACCCGGAACCGGAAAAACCAGCACCCTTGGACTTACGGTTGCGTCCCTCGTCCATGCAGGGGAATCAGTTCTGGTACTTGCCCACAGCAATACAGCAGTGGATACTGCCATGAAAAGCCTCGCCAAGTACCTCTGTAAATCTAGCTATTACAACGAAGGCTTCATTCTCCGCTTTGGCATTGCCACCCCCGGCACTTACGATGACTACCCCTTAATCAATGTTCGGGGCATTGCCAAAAGACAGAACGCTCCACTGATTGAAAAAATTGAAGGGCTTGAGCGAGAGCGGAAACGGTTAACTCAACAGTCTCGTACCTCTGGTTTAACCACCCAGCAGAAGTCCACTTTGCAAGAGCGCATCGCCAAGATTCGAGAGGAACTGCACCCTCTTAAACAGCAGCTACGCCAGAAAGAATCTGAGCTAGTCCGAAAAGCAATGGTCGTTGGTTGCACCCTCTCAAAAGCAGCGATCGCCCAGGAAATTTACGAACGCCAATTCGATGCAGTCATCATCGACGAAGCTAGCATGGCTTACATCCCTCACTGTGTCTATGCTGCAACATTGGCAAAGCGACGAATTGCCATCTTTGGCGACTTTCGCCAACTTGGTCCTATCTCTCAAGCAGAAACAGATAACGCTCGAACCTGGCTACAACGCGACATTTTTGAAGAGGCAGGCATTATTGATCGCGTCAACCGCAACCAACAGGACGATCGCATGGTGCTACTCCAGACCCAGTACCGGATGCATCCCTCCATTTCAGCTATCCCAAACCGCCTGTTCTATAACAATCAACTTCAAGACGGAGAGGGTGTACAAGCGCGAACGCAACCGATAGTCGATGCCCAACCAAACCTCGGTCAATCCCTCATCTTCTATGATTTGAGCCGTGCCTCTGCCTTCTGCTTTAGTGATCAAGAATCTCATAGTCGATTCAACCTCATTTCTGCCCTCATCGCCGCAGATATTGCCTATAAGTCAAAACAGGCAGGAACCGAAAGCGTTGGCATTATTACACCCTACAAAGCGCAGTCACGCCTAATTCACCGCATCCTCAGAGAAACACACCTGGAAACAGTAAAAGCCTCTACCGTTCACCGCTTTCAAGGTTCTGAACAACATCTCATCATTTTTGATGCAGTTGATAGTACGCCTCAAAGAAAAGTAGGTAAGTTATTACAAGGTGGGATGCAAAGTACAGCATCTCGACTGGCAAACGTTGCGGTTAGCCGTGCTCAGGGTAAATTTGTTGGACTATTTAATGATACTTACCTGCGTCAACAACTCGATTCGTTTCATGTCTTTCGCAAATTTAGCGATTGTCTTCGCAGTAGTTCTCAAGTTTTGCCTTTAACCTTTACCGATGCAGCCAACTCCACCGTTTGGCAATTTACTCTCCCTGGTATCACGGTTTATCCAAATCCAAGCGCAGTTCGGCAGGCTATTCACGTAGATTTATCAGCTACCCAACATGCTGTTGCGATCGACTGGCCTACACAACTCAAGACTGCTCAACACTTCTCCCTCGCCTCCTTGCGATCCGGCACAAACATCATTGCTCGTGGTTCAGATATCACTTCAAGTATCGCCAGTTTGCCTAACACCCGAATTTGGCGTTCTGACTCCTTCAGCGATATGGGAATTGTCGGCATTGACCAACAAATTCTTTGGATCTACACCAATCCCAGCGCTCAAAGTCCAGTCTTCAAAATCGCCCTTCCTAACACAGTCAATCTCCTCTACACCTTCCTTCAACTCCTACCTGCCGATAGCGGAGCAAGTGTGGCACAAAGGCTGCTAAGCAATCAAGCTCCCTTTGGTTCCTGCGAACTCTGTACACAACCTCTTTGGCCGCAACCTGCCCAGAACAAATATTCACGTCCTCGGATTAGCTGTGTAACTCATCTACAGCAAGGGCGCAACATGAATCGACAAGACGCAACCCAGTACGCTCAGTTTATGGGACGTACCTGTGAAGCCTGTGGTGCTGCCCTACAAGGTCTACAGAATGGTGCGACAGGTCAAATCTTTCTCGCCTGTAGCCGTACCAGTTGCAATTGGAGGACTAGCCTAAACCAGATTATTTAACATAAGATTTTCTAAGGAGGTTTCTTCAAATGTCAAAGCTACTTCAACGAATTACAGTAAATCCTAGACAGTGTGGTGGCCGCCCCTGTATTCGTGGTATGAGAATCCGAGTATCTGATGTTTTGGATTTGTTCGCAGCGGGATTGAGTGCTGAACAGATTTTGGAGGAGCTTCCCGATCTGGAAATGGATGATTTGAGAGCCTCTCTTGCCTATGCGTCACGTAAGCTCAATCATCCTGTTTTAGTCGCATGACAACGATTTGGATTGATGCACACCTGTCACCTGCGATTGCAAACTGGATTACAGATACATTTGGAGTAACAGCCCTAGCTTTGCGTGATCTTGGGTTGCGAGATGCCGAAGATCCGGAAATCTTCGAGGCTGCAAAAACTCAAGGAGCTATTTTTATGACAAAAGACAGTGATTTTGTGGATTTGGTCGATCGCTTGGGGTCACCACCGCAAATTATCTGGTTGACTTGCGGAAATACGTCAAATGTTCGGTTGCGAGAGATTTTGAGTTCGGTTTTGCCAGAAGCACTAGAGCTACTACGTTCTGGTGAAAAGCTAGTGGAAATTAGTGGAGAGTAGTACGACGGCATAACAAATCGATGGAGCCGACCGATGAGAGGTTATCTGTGGGCATAAAAAGTGACCTGCGGCGGCTCATCTCAATCGTTAGCTGTCTCTTATGCCTATGCTACGTTCAAATATCGTTACTGCTGGAGAAAACAGATGAGCAACTGGTATCCTGGGGCAAATAGTTGGGAAAATAAGGGTTCCTACAAGGTCAAACATAAATTTGATAGTAGCGGTAAATGCACCGATATACTCATGGCTCGGTCGAGTTTGAGTGATAGAGAGGCTGATTCAGACCACATCCACATTTACAAAGTTGGTGAAACTGGTCAGGGTGCTACCTTCAGAGATGATCAAGGCAGGGTTTTCAATTTGTCGGATTACGACATCCAAATGATCCTTAACGGATCGCGACCTCTGTTTTAATGAGAGATTGGAATCGTAGGTTAGATTGCAGAAAGAATATCCAGCCTACGATTCGTCAGTCAATGCATCGCGTGATTGAGTCATATCTGTCCCTTGCTAAAATGGGATCAGCATTTTTCCAGGAAAGGCTTAATCCCATGACGCTTAACACTTTTTCACGCTACGTCACTAGAAATAACGAGATTTTGGGTGGAGAGCCGATTATTGAAGGCACTCGCACTTCTGTTCGTGCGATCGTGGGTCTGTGGCGATTAGGTGTGATGCCAGAGGAAATCCTAACCCATTTACCCAGAAGTGTTGAATCTTAAGATTTCCTTTTCTAACAATAGACACACTAATCCTGTGGTAAGCTAGTTTTGTCAAC
>OGCL01000320.1_pt1 | contig 53808 bp, 48 predicted proteins | sample 1570041 | NCBI WGS metagenome assembly OGCL01 (sample SAMN06266162, study PRJEB24511) | hot springs metagenome | isolation source: Hot spring water | place: South Africa: Limpopo | collected 2015-06-22
ACCTGTGAGGCGATTGCAGAAGCCTACCACCGCTATAACCCCGACGAACGCCACTCGCCCACCGACCCGCGCATGTCACCGATCCATGCCCCCAACCACGCTGAGCTACCACCCGCGCTCATTGTGACTGCTGCCCTAGACCCGCTACGCGATGAAGCAGAAATCTACGGTCACACATTACGCAATGCGGGGACGACGTGCCTCATGCGACGCATCGCTGGACAAAGTCATGGCTTCATCAACATTACGCCGATCAATCGCGGTGCTTACTACGCCACGCAACAGATGGCGGCAGATTTTCGGCTATTGCTGGATGGGGTGGTGTTGTAATATCTCACCTAGCTTCAACACTTGGTCAACCACTGCAACCGGCTGATACCGACTGAGTTTATCCGCAGAATGCACCCCATAGCTGACCCCGATACGTGGCATCGCAATACGCTGCGCCATTTCTAGATCGTAGCTGGTGTCACCGACCATCACCGCATCTGCTGCGGCAATCCCCGTCACCGCCAGAATCTCCTGCAACATCTGCGGATGTGGCTTGGAGCGGGTTTCGCTGGCACAACGGGTCACACTAAAATAATCTGCAATGCCCGAATCCGCCAATACACGGTCTAAGCCTGCCCGACTTTTACCGGTTGCCACAGCCAATTGGATGTCCTGCGCCGCCAACCGCTCAAGCAACGCCTCAACCCCATCAAACAAACGAGTCTGCTGACTACGTGGCACATAATGCGCGGCATAAGCTGCTTGAATCTCAGCGTGCAGGTGCGGATGCTGCGGAAACAACACCGCCATCGCTTCTGGCAAGCCCAAACCGATGATATTGGCTGCGGCATCAGCGGTTAGGTCAATCTCATACTGCGCTGCCGCTGCCAACAAGCTTTCAACAATCTGACCGACCGAATCCATCAGCGTGCCGTCCCAATCAAAAATTACCAGCTTCGGTGGCTGCATCAACATCAGGCATGATCCTTCGGCAGGGTCTTTGGTTTTTTGGCTTGGCGTAACTCGGCCAGCACTGCTTGCATGTCGTCCGGCATTGGCGCACTGATCAGTGGATAGTCTGGAATCTGCAAACGAGCCGCATGTAAGCATAAGCGGCGTGGCGCAGTGCCTTGATAGGCTTGCTCATGGCCGTACTTGTCGTCACCCAGCAAGGCATGCCCAATCGACAGACCATGCACCCGAATCTGGTGGGTACGTCCGGTCAACGGACTGGCTTCCACCAGTGTCGCCCCCGAAAAACGCTCCATCACCAGCCAATCGGTTTGGCTCGGTTTGCCGTCCGCCGTCACCCGCACACGCCGCTCGCCATTGGGCAACTCATAGCGCAACAGCGGCGCGTTAATGCGTTGCTTATCTAGCAAGACCTGACCTTTGACGATCGCTTGGTAGGTTTTGCGGATTTGACCATCGCGCAGGTGATCTTGCAGCTTCTTTAAGACACTGCGTTTTTTTGAGATCATCAGCAGACCGGACGTATCACGGTCAATCCGATGGATCAGCTCCAGATAGGTTTTGCCCAAGGCTTGGCGTAGGGCTTCAATCACCCCGAACTCCACGCCGCTGCCGCCATGCACCGCGATGCCTGACGGTTTATCCAGCACAATCAAGCCTTCATCTTCATACACAATACGCGCGGCCAACCCCTGCGCCAGTGAGTCACTGATCACGGCTTCGGTTTTGACCTGATGGACATGACGACGGATCGGCGCAACGCGGACTTGATCACCGACCTGTAAACGGGTATCGGCGCGGACGCGGCCTTTATTCACGCGCACCTCACCTTCACGAATCAGGCGATAAATACGCGTCTTGGGTACACCCTTCAGGCGGGTCACCAAGAAGTTATCCAGCCGCTGGCCTTCTTGGTATTCGGTCACGACAAACCACGTCACCTGTTGCCAATCTTGGGTAGCGTCAGGCGCAGCGGCATCGGATGAGTCATCTGACAACTCGGCAACCTGCTCAAGCACCTGCTGTAAATATTGCTCAGGATTGTGTGCAGGCTGGCTGGATTTAGGCGGACGGCTGCTCGGTCGGGCGGTATGTGGCTTAGAGGCTTTGGACACAGGCGGGCGACCGGCTGCAGCAGAATCAGAGCGGTGTTGACCACGCGATGGCGGTGCAGGTTTACGAGTATTGCGAGAATTCGTCATGAGAACCGTATGCGAATGAAAAAAGGTTTGCTATAGTCAGCGCACGGTTGCTCCGAATGAATCGGTAAACCTAACGAATACGCCCGTGCCGAGGCTTCATTATATCGGCAAAAACCCACTTGGCAGGCAATAGTTCCATGCTTTATTGCAGAAAGAACAAAAACCCGCCGAATGGTCATCCGGTTTAGCCTGTCGCTGACCGTTAACGAAACTGACATACACTAAACCCCGTACCATGCCACGCCAATTGAGTGTTGCGGTGCAAGTTTAGGCAGACTCTGTGTCGGTTCTTTCGCTAGAGAGCTACGTCGTCATGGCGCGATCCGCCGACGACCCTGTGACGAATGCCACGTCCTGTAGCGACTCGCCCAAGAATCACCGTGCAGCATATCCATGATATGACCCACTGCAACCCTACTGCTTAGACCTTTGCATGGCCTCAGTGACGATGTATTCGTACCAGAAGTCCTGATCAGCATTTTATGTTGATCAACCGAATCGAAGCTGTCGATCTCGATCATAGCGCGTCATACCAAGGCGATCTATTTTGGGGTATCACAGTGTCTTAGCGCGGCTAGTGGACAGTGTTTTGTGTGTGTCACACTCAGGTGCACACGTATGAAAAGAATGTTGATTAACGCAACCCATGCGGAAGAAATCCGTGTTGCGATGATTAATGGCAATCGGCTGTATGATTTTGATCTTGAAAATCGCACCCGTGAACAAAAAAAATCTAATATCTACAAAGGCCGCGTCACCCGCGTTGAGCCGTCACTCGAAGCAGTGTTCGTCGAGTATGGCGCGAATCGTCAGGGTTTCTTGTCGATGCGCGAAATCGCCCCTGCCTACCTACGCGCAGATCCCCGTACCACCAACAACGTGCGTGAACTGATCACCGAAGGCACCGAGCTGCTGGTACAAGTCGAAAAAGAAGAGCGCGGCAACAAAGGCGCGGCACTGTCGACGTTTATCTCCTTGGCCGGTCGTTATCTGGTCTTGATGCCAAACAACCCAAAAGGCGGTGGCATTAGTCGTCAGATCTCTGGCTCGGTTCGTGAGGAAATGAAAGAAGTCCTCGCCAACCTAAACCTGCCGCGCGCCATGAGTGTGATTGTGCGTACCGCTGGAATTGGTCGCAGTCAGGAAGAACTGCAACTTGATTTAGATCATTTGGTCAGCCTGTGGCAACAGATCCAACAACGCGCTCATTCAGGCCCTTCACCACTGTTGGTACACCAAGAGGCCGGTGTGGTCACCCGTGCGGTGCGCGACTACCTGCGTGACGACATCGCCGAAGTCTTGATCGACAACGAAGCTGCTTATAACGAAGCCGCTTTGTTTGTACAGCAAGTCATGCCGCATCAAGTCGATAAGATCCGCAAATTTACCGCGCCTGAGCCGTTGTTTGCGCATTTTGGTATCGAAAGCCAAATCGAAACCGCTTACCAGCGCGAAGTCAAACTCCCCTCTGGTGGCTCAATCGTCATCGACCAGACCGAAGCACTGGTGTCGATTGACATCAACTCGGCCAAAGCTACTCGTGGCGCAGACGTCGAAGATACAGCCTATAACACCAACCTTGAAGCGGCTGACGAAATTGCCCGCCAATTGCGCTTGCGCGACATGGGCGGCCTGATCGTGATCGACTTTATCGACATGAGCAAAGAGCGCAACCAGCGCACAGTAGAACAACGCTTAAAAGACGCCACCCAATATGACCGCGCGCGGATTCAGTTTGGTCAGTTGTCGCGCTTTGGCCTGATGGAAATGAGTCGGCAACGGCTGCGCCCATCGCTGGAAGAATCGACCGGCTATATGTGCCCACGCTGTCACGGCACAGGTGTGATTCGTGACCTGCGCTCGCTATCGCTGTCGATCATGCGCAGTATCGAAGAAATCGCCCTGCGTGAACGTCAAGGCGAAGTGCAACTGCAAGTGCCAGTCGAAATTGCCGCCTTCTTGCTCAACGAAAAGCGTGATTCGCTGGTGTACTTAGAACAAAGCAGTCGCGTGCGAATCACCATACTGCCGCATCCGCACCTTGAGTCGCCGCACTATCATATCCAGTACAACCGTGAAGGCTTTGCACCAGCCAGCTATGAGCGTTTGGCTGAATTTAGCCAAGAGCATCTGCAACTCGGCTACGGCACAGACTGGCAGCAAGACCCTGCCCTCACTGAGCCGACTACTCCGAAAGCCCAGCCGCAAAAGCCAACCAACCCTAAACATGCCAAGCCTGCACGGCAACCAGAAGCCGCCCAAGCGATCACGGCAACGGCTGAGCCGGTTGCTGCGGTTGTGCCTGTCGCTGCTGCACCGGTGCAAGCCGTCCCTGCGCAAGCCGCATGGCTGGCCAATCTATTCACCACGCGTGAAGCCAAAACCATCGACAGCATGAATGCGCAAGATGCAGCTGCCAGCATCGAAGCATTGGTCAACCAAGGTGCGATCAGTCGTGGTCAGCATGGTCGCATTGATGTGCCGACAGTTGCCGCGCCAACAGCAGCTGTTGTGCCACAGCCAGCAACATCCGCCAACGCCTATGCCATGCCATCGAGCAGCAATGCTGGTGCAATGGTTGAAGCTGCACCAGCGTATCGGCAACGCCCAGAGCAAAATGGCAACGGCTCAAATCAAAACGGCAATCCAAATGCACGCCCACGCAACAACCGTAACCGTCGTGGCCGTGACGAAACATCCGCTAACTTGCAGGCACCAGTGATCGCAGATCAACCAGCTACAGCGGTTGAGCAACTGGCTGCACCAGCTGATCAAGGCAAGCCAGCACGCCGTCGCAATAATGAGCAACAGCGGTCAAATGATGCGGCACAAAACGGCAATCAACATGCCAGCAACGGCGCTCACAACGCTGAAGCAACCCAAGCTCTGCCGCGTCGTGACCGCAACAGCAACCGGCCAAGCCGTGGTTCCCGCGAGCGTGACCCGAGTGTGCTGGACCAAAGCCAAGCTGTGGCTGAAAGCAACAAAGACCTTGCAGCTGGCTTTACGCCACCAGCCCATCTGGTCAGCGCAGCAACTGAGGTCAATGTTGCACCAGAACAGAGCAGTAATCCTGCCGAGGTCGTGGTGCATGTGATTGACCGTGCGCCTGCCTCTATCGTCGGTGAGCCTGCTGTCATCTCACTAGACGACCAAGCCGCAAGCCACACTACTGTCGAAACAGCCGTAGTGCCAGCACTGGACAATGTTGTCAGCAACGCTCAGCCAGACACAGCCGCTGTGCTTGCACCGGTGGCCGCTATTGATGCAATACCACAAAGCGACGAACCGCGCCCTGTGGTACGCGCACTGAATGATCCACGCGAGCGTCGTCGTCGCCGTGAACTGGGCTTAGATGAGCCAACCAGTAGCACAATCCAACCAGTCGTACAGGATGCCGCTGCGCCTTTGGTGGCGTCCACCGCGATTGACGTGCCAGCCATACAGGGCAATGTTGGGGCATTTGTACTGGCTGTACTGGCTGAACAAGGCCAAGCCCTGCTTGATGAAGGCCGCGTGGTTGAGGCATTCCTCGCTGCATTACAGCAACGCGAGCAACTGATCGCCCAACAGCAAGCACAACCTGCTGAGCCAGCGCCAATCCCAGCATCAGTGGCCGAGCCAGCAACTGAACCCACTGCGCTCAGCCACGTTGAGTCTGCGGTCGTGGTTGAGCTATTGCCGCTGACCCCACCAGCACCCACCGTACGAGCAGCCAATGACCCGCGTGAGCGTCGTCGTCAGCAAGCCGCCGCTGCCAGCGCAGTCACTGCAACACCCGTGACAGAAGCACCCGCCGCAACAGCCGATGCTGTGGTGGCTACATCGGCAGATGCTGAGCCTGTCACTGTTGAAGCCGCTCAAGCTGGAGTAGCCAGCCCTGTAGCTGTCAGCCTGCAAGGTACGGTTGGTCAAGTGGTGCGCGCCACCCTCGGTGAGCAAGGTCAACACCTGCTCAGTGAAGGTCGTGTGGTCGATGCGTTCTTGGCAGCGTTGCATGCGTTGCAACAACTCAAGTCCGCAGCGGTCAGTGTGCCGAGTGCTGCGGTGGTCGAATCTGTCGCAACAACGGCTGAGACGCTTCAGACAGAGCCTTTGAGTGTGACAATTATAGAAGCTGTTTCTGTTGCAACCACCGAAGGCACTGTGACTGAAACAACTGGCGCTCAAGCCACTGACAGTGAACCGGCTGGTGCTACTGACGACGAAACCATCGGTAGCGACGCAGAAGGCGACCAATCACGCCGCCCACGTCGCCCACGTGGCCGTCCACCAAAAAAAGCTCCTGCTGCTGAGAGCAAATAATCTGCTCTAGCCGAAAAAGCCACCTGATGATCAGGTGGCTTTTTTTATTGTAAAAACAAAGATAAACCAGAAAAATCAGTCCAATTTTTATACAAAAAAGCCAGTTTTTGTTGTGGAACGCTTGCTGATTTGACCCTCAATGGTTAAGGTTACACACGGCCGTATTCCCCTAACACCGGTGACTCAGGATTAGTCGGTTGCAAACACAACAACCGCCACATCTTCGCCCCCAACAAGGACTCTAATTCATGAGCCAAACCAACCTTCAAGACGTGATCACCCTCACCGACATTGCCAAACGCACGCCGCAACTGTTAAAAAAACTACCTCATGTGATCAAGGGTCTGATCCTCGCCAATAACACCAATAAAACCAAAGCAATGGGACTCGGCTGGGCATTTGAAAAATCTGTACGTGCCAATCCCTACGGCGTTGCACTGTTGTATCAAGACGTCCAACTGACCTATTCGCAATTTAACGAGTGGATTAACCAACTGGCACACTACTTTTTGGCACAAGGTCTTAAAAAAGGCGACGTGATTGCGGTTTTTATTGAAAACCGGCCTGAACTGCTCGCGCTTGCCGTTGCTTGCGCCAAAATCGGTGTGACCTTGGCCTTGGTCAATTGCTCACAAACCGGCAAAGTACTGACCCACAGTATCAATCTGGTCAAACCAAAAATCGTCGTAGTCGGTGAAGAGCTACTTAATCCAATCGAAGAAATCATCGGCGATCTGTCGGTTGATGCAAAACAGCTACATTGGTTTGCCGATCAAGATACCCGCAAAGATGCCGGACAAGCTCCCTCTGGCTATAAAAACCTCGGAGAACTGATCAAAAGCTACCCACAATTTAACCCACCGACCACCAACAACGTGTTCTACGGTGACGGTCTATTTTATATCTACACCTCTGGCACCACCGGCATGCCAAAAGCCGTGGTGTTCAACCACAGCCGCTGGATGAAAGCCTACGGCACGCTCGGTCACATCATGGACTTGGGCGAAGACGACATCATGTATGTCACTCTGCCGTTTTATCATGCCACCGCAATGGTCGCCTGCTGGTCAGCGGTACTGGCCGGTAATGGCGGTATCGCGATTCGTCGTAAATTTTCGGCCAGCCAATTCTGGTCAGACGTGCGCAAGTTTGACGCCACCTCGATTGCCTATGTTGGCGAGTTGTGCCGCTACTTGATGGAAACCCCAGAAGCCGCCACAGATCGCGAACACCGTGTCACCAAGATGATGGGCAACGGCTTGCGTCCGAACATTTGGGGCAAATTTAAACAGCGTTTTGGCGTTAAAGAAGTCTACGAGCTGTATGCGTCGAGCGAAGGCAACGTCGGTTTTAGCAACATTTTTAACTTTGAAAACACCGTCGGTTTCTCACCACTGCCCTACGCCATCGTCAAATACGACAAAGAACTGGATCAACCGATTCGCGACAGCAACGGCTTTATGATCAAAGTCAGCAAGGGCGAAGCGGGTCTGTTGCTCGGAGAAATCACCGAAAAATCACCGTTCGACGGTTATACCGATCCCGAAAAAAGTAAAGCCTCGATTTTTCAGGATGTGTTCGTCAAAGGCGACCGCTACTTTAATACCGGCGACTTGATTCGTGATATTGGCTTCCGGCACGCCCAGTTTGTCGATCGTTTGGGCGACACCTTCCGCTGGAAAGGCGAAAATGTCTCGACCACCGAAGTCGAAAACATCGTCGCTGAGCATCCCAAAGTCGCTGAAGCGGTGGTGTACGGCGTCGAAATCGCCAATACCAACGGTCGTGCGGGTATGTGCGCGATCACGCCGCATGAAGGCCAAAGCGTTGGCGAAGAGGACTACAGCGGCTTGCTGAGCTACTTTAAGCAAAACCTGCCCGCCTATGCTGTACCCGTATTTGTGCGTGTGCAAGCGCAGATGGAAACTACCGGTACGTTCAAGTACCAAAAAACCAACCTGAAAAAGCAAGGCTTCGATCCCGCACAAACCGATGAGCCACTGTTGGTTTGGCTGCCGAGTACCCAGACCTATACACCGGTCACGGCTGAAGTCTTTGAGAATATTCAGCAAGGTAAATACCGCTTCTAGGCGTTAGTTGCCTTGGATCGTTTAAAAAAACCGCTGAAAAGCGGTTTTTTGCGGTAAACGTTGGATTTTTAGGCAGTCAGTCCAAAAAAGACTTGCCAGAAAAACAAATCCTGCTAATATACGCCCCACTGATCGGGTCGTTAGCTCAGCTGGTAGAGCAGTTGACTTTTAATCAATTGGTCGTGGGTTCGAATCCCGCACGACCCACCAATCAGATAAATCCATATGGTTCTATATGAGTCCATATGACACATGAAGGCTTAAGCCACAACGGTTTAGGCCTTTTTTGTTGCCTATACATACCCACATACGCCACCGTACAGGATAGCCCACCGTGTACACTGTGGTGTACACTGCAATATATACTGAACTCGCAGTGTACAAGGCCATGAAGCGCGACCAAATCAAAAAACGCCCCATGTCAGATACCACACTGGCAACGCTTGAACCCGAAGCAAAAGAATACGCAAACTCGACGGTAGCGGCCTGTATTTTCGCGTCAAACCAGACTGCAAAAAAGCACGGCTATACCGCTACAAAAAACCCGACGGCAAATGGTCATGGTTAGGCTTAGGCAACTACCCCGAAGTATCCGGCCAACTGGCACGACAGAAAGCCGCTGAGCTACTGGTAGATAGCAGCGCAGGTGCTGAACTGGACAACAACGCCACCTTTGAACGCCTGATCCATGAGCTTTTAGACAACGAGCCGACCAACTGGACAGAGCAGACAGATTTTTCTGAATCAACGTGTCTACAGTATGATTACTCGCTTAGAGCTGCTCACCCTCGATCAAAAGCTTCACACACTGAGCTAGAGGGTGCGCTATGATTGTCAGCCGACAGCATGTGAGCAGTCGCTTTGATGACCCTCTACAGCAAGAGGTAAGCTTGGATGAGTTTTCAGCCGTTGCACCACACGAGGGCTTAGACCGCAAGGGTTTAAGCCTTCGTGTGGGCGATATTCTAAGAAAACGCTTATTTCACGTCTTTCATCTCATTGGATTGCCCAAACAGAGGACCCATTGAGCCCATGCCCGCGCCTTTTTGCAGCCCTTGCATGGCTTTCATCATCTTGCCAATCCCAGCAGGATTTGAGAGCTTTTTCATCATCTTCGCCATCTGGCTATGCTGCTTGAGTAGACGATTCACTTCTTGAATGTCTTTACCGCAACCCGCAGCGATGCGACGCTTACGACTGCTATTGATCAAGTCAGGATTACGCCGCTCTTTGATGGTCATGGACTGAATAATCGCCTCCATGCCTTTCATCGCTGCCTCAGGATTGGCTTCTTGTACCGCTTGCTGCATCCCGCTGCCGCTCATCCCAGGTAACTTGTCCAAGAAGCTGGCCATACCGCCCATGTTACGCATTTGCTCAAACTGGGTCAGCATGTCCTCAAGGTTAAATGTGCCGCCTTTTTGCAGCTTTTTCGCCATTTTTTCGGCTTTTTCTTTGTCGATTTTACGCTCGACTTCTTCGACCAGCGACAACACGTCACCCATGCCGAGAATCCGCTGCGCAATCCGTTCAGGGTGGAACGGCTCAAGTGCATCGGACTTTTCGCCCATGCCCAAGAATTTAATCGGCTTGCCGGTAATCGCGCGCACAGACAGTGCCGCACCACCGCGTGCATCACCGTCAGTTTTGGTCAGAATCACACCGGTCAACGGCAGCGCATCGTTAAAGGCTTTGGCGGTGTTTGCGGCATCTTGACCAGTCATCGCATCGACCACAAATAGCGTTTCGCTCGGCTTGATCGCTGCATGCAGTTGCTTGATTTCATCCATCATGCTGTCGTCGATGTGCAGACGACCGGCGGTGTCGACGATCAGGACATCGGCAAACTGGATTTTGGCTTGTTCAATCGCCCGATTGGCAATCGTGATTGGGTTTTCGCTGGCGTCAGAACTGACAAACAACGCCCCCACGTCACCCGCAACGGTGCGCAACTGCTCAATCGCGGCTGGGCGGTAGATGTCGGCTGAGACCATCATGACTTTTTTCTTTTGACGTTCTTTTAAGAAGCGTGCCAGTTTACCGGCAGTGGTGGTTTTACCTGCGCCTTGTAGACCAGCCAGCAAAATGATCACTGGCGGCTTGCTGTTGAGATCGAGCGTTTCATTGGCCGCGCCCATCATCTCGGTCAGTTGGTCATGCACGATTTTGACGAACGCTTGGCCGGGCGACAGTTGCTTTAAGACCTCTTGCCCGAGTGCTTCGGTTTTGACTTTCTCGATAAAATCACGCGCCACAGGCAGTGCCACGTCAGCTTCGAGCAATGCCATACGCACTTCGCGTAGGGTGTCCTTGATATTGTCTTCGGTCAGTTGGCCTGTGCCAGTGATATTTCGCAAGCTCTGCGACAGACGATCGGTTAAGGTGTCAAACATGATCAGCACAAATCTAAAGAAATAACCACTAGCATAGAAAAAACTGGCCGCAGATGCTATAGGATAAGCAGTGTTCTTTCGCTGCATGATGATTTTGCGGCATTGATGTTGTGAAATAACGGATCGACTGATAGACGATGAATGCCCTAGCTCTCCCCCTCACGATTGTCGCCCTTGCGCTGTATACTGGTGTGTTCTGGCATTTGTGTGGCCAATTACTACGCAAACAACCGCCGCGTCGCTTGGCTAGCCTGAATTTACTCTGGGCGGGTTTGGTCTTGCATGGTGCAGTGCTGCTGCCGCATTTGGTGAGTCCGTTTGGGCTGGATTTAAATCTCTTTAATATCTTGTCACTGACCGGCTGGCTAATGCTGGGTTTTTCGGTGATTTTTTCGACCTATCGACCGGTGTTGGGTCTCAATCTACTGGGGATTCCAGTCGCTGCACTTGGGCTGCTGGCCAGCCAACTCTGGCAAGCAGCCTATGCACCACTCAGCAACAGCAGTGCCGCTCTCCAAGCACACATTCTGCTATCACTGGCCGCTTACTGTTTGCTGTTTATGGCAGCGATTCAGGCGATTTTATTGTTTTTTCAAAACCGTGAACTCAAGCACCGCAGTGAACGGCGCATCTGGGTCACACTGCTACCCTCTTTGCAAAGCATGGAGGAGCTGCTGTTTGACATGCTATTGACAGGCTTTTCCCTGCTCACTGTGGCACTGTTATTGGGTGGTTTTGCGGTAGATAATCTACTGGCACAACACTTGGCACATAAGACGTTTTTTAGTGTACTCAGTTGGCTCGTGTTCGCCGCGCTACTGGTCGGGCATTGGCGTTTGGGCTGGCGTGGTCAGCGTGCGGTACGCTTTACCTTAGCTGGTTTTGGCCTATTGGCACTGGGCTTTGTCGGCAGTAAGCTAGTACTCGAACTACTGCTACGCTAATCGTGTAGGCTCAGCTTGTCGAAGCCAAGCCCGACGGTTCAACCGACTCACCGTACACGCAGGCTCGCGTTGGCCTGATAAACTCGCCCCCAACGCCATAACGGCAGCAGCAGGAATAGTCCAACCATCGCACTCAACACGAAGTGCCAGCTATACCCCAATTGATCTGCCAAAATACCGCTGACCAAATGCCCCGTACCACCAATCAACGTAACCATACAGACCTGAAAGGTAAAGTCACTGCCCGCCCGCTCAGGCCGCGCGTAGTCCATCGCCAAGGTCAGCAACGCCACCATCGCCATCGCACCGGCCATATGCTCCACTGCATTGGCACCAAACACCAACCACGTGTTCGCCTCAGCCGTAACACTCCATCGCCACGCAGCCAAGGCATACAGTCCGGTACACAGTGCCTGTAGCAGGTTAAAACCAATCAACGCCATAAATCGACCCAGCCGCCGAATCAGCAATGCCCCCAAACCTGCACCAACCAATGATGCCGCTGAACCAATCACACTGGCCAGCAAACCAATTTGCTCCAGCCGATACCCCATATCGACCATCATCGGCTTGACCATCGAACTCGACAAGCCATCGGCGATCTTGAATACTAACAACACCGCCAGCCACGCCCGCATCTCGGTACTGTGCCAAAAATAGCCAAACTGCACCTGAAAACGCGGCCACCATGCCGTTTTTTGGACGGGTAAATCTGTAACTGAACCGCTCGGTAGTTTGGCAAGATCAAGCTTGGCTGTGCTGGCTTTCGTATGTGGCCACACTGGCTCTCGAAACCGCCAGACCGGAATCGTATTCAGCAGAATTAAACCCGCCATCAATAAAAATACCGGCTGCCAACCCCACGAGCCTAACACCAGCAATAAGCCGCCGCCGCCGATAATCAGCCCCAACCGATAGCCGACCACCTGTATGGCGTTACCCCATTGCCGTTGCGCCGCGCCGAGGATACGCACTGCCAGCCCGTCGGTCGCCACGTCTTGCGTTGCACCGAGCAAATTTAAACAAAACAACAAGGCAAAAAACGGCAACAGCACTGCCGGATCACTAAACTGCGTCGGATCAAACAGTGCGATCAACGTCACCAAACCCGCCGCGCCCAATTGGGTCGGCAAAATCCACGAACGACTTTGCCCCACCTTGGGTCGATAATAGCCATCCACCAACGGTGCCCATAAAAACTTGAACGCCCAAGGCAGTAACAGCAAGCCAACAAACCCAATCATGGTCAGCGAGACGTTGTATTGCCGTAAAATCGCAGGCAACGCTTGGGTGACAAAGCCTGCCGGCAAGCCCTGCGCCAAATACAAGCTCAACAATAAACCAAGGCTATATAACGCTGGACGTTGGCTGCTGCGCTCTGGTGGATGGCTACTCATGACTCAACACTCAACTTTTGACCGCACCAGTGACGATGCTGATGGCATGCACCACGACTTCACATGTGATCTTAATCAAACACAATGGTTTTGTTGTCATGCACAATCACGCGATCTTCCAAATGCCAGCGTACCGCACGGGTCAGCACATTGCGTTCCACATCCTCACCTAGCTCACGCAAATCCGCCACGCTGTAGCGATGGCTGACCCGCTCCACCGCCTGCTCAATAATCGGGCCTTGATCGAGTTCGGCAGTCACATAATGCGCGGTTGCCCCGATCAATTTCACGCCCTTGTCGTAGGCTTGCCGATATGGATCAGCACCGACAAACGCAGGCAAAAACGAATGATGGATATTGATGATCTTCATCGGCCACTTTTCGACAAACTCAGCTGACAAGATTTGCATATAACGCGCCAATACCAACAGATCACAACCACTCATCAACTGATGAATCTCGGCCTCTGCTTGCGGCTTATTGTCCTTCGTGACCTTGACCACACTAAACGGCACACCAAAACCCTCAACCGCCGCGCATAGATCCTCATGATTACTCACCACGTGGGTAATATCACACGGCAGCAACCCGCGTGAATGCCGCCACAGCAACTCCAGCAAGGCATGGTCGTATTTGGACACCAAGATGCCCATTTTTTTGATATCACTGACAAACGACATATGCCACGTCATCTGATACTGTAACGCTACCGTTTCGCCAAACGCACGACTCAGCACATCCCGACTATCTTGCAAACGCGCCAACTCAAACTCGACCCGCATAAAATACGTGCCGCCTTGTGCCTCAGTCGCGTACTGATCCAGTGCTGTAATGTTTGCGCCATGATGATATAAAAAACTCGAAACCGCCTGAACGATGCCAGAGCGATCGGCGCAGGTGATGAGTAACCGCGCAGTGTGTGCCGTCGTCATTGATTGAATATCCATCCCAAGCAAAAAGACCCAATTGGTCTAAAATCGTGCTGCATTCTAGCGTGAAAATCCGCGAAATCGAATCAATTTGCGCTACACTCACTGAAGCGACCGGATAGAACAACAGGCCAACACTGCCCTGTCCGTGTACCGACTGTATGACCAACAACCAAGGATTTTGTAATGAAAAAGACCCTCTTGGCACTCGCCACTGTTGTCATCGCCAGCAATGCCGCGCATGCTGACTTTCAGAGCTTTATGCAGCAGCCAGAACAACCGTATATTGGCCTAGATTATCAGTATGCTGAAGTGGACACCGATCCATCAGTCAAAATTGGTAGTGTTTTGGTGCGTGCAGGCACAGATATCAGCAAATATCTGGGTGTAGAAGCACAATACTCGTATGGTGTCACTGACGATGACTATATTTTAACTGATGTAACCACGGGCACCTCCGAGAAGCGCACCCTCAAAAACCGCGGTAGCTACGGCCTCTATCTGCGTCCAAAATTTGCGCTAAGCGACCAAGTCACGGCCTATGCGTTAATCGGTGCAAACTATGCCGACTATGAAAGCGAGGGCAATGGCAACCGCGTCAATGCCTATGGCACATCATTTTCAGGTGGTGTAGGCATTACGGTGATGACTAGCCAGCACGTCGGTTTCGGTACGGAACTCATGAGCTATGACAGTGATATTTTTGCGGTAAATCTAGGCGTGCGTTATAAGTTTTAACCCGATAAAACCCATAAAAAATCCCTCAATGTGAGGGATTTTTTATTACTCAGATGGAGCCTACTGTGGATATTGACACGGGTTGAGTAAACCACGCACCGGATCATTAATGCTCACCGTACCTTGGCCGTATGGACTTAGTATGTTCGGTGCAATCAAGACGCCGTTTTCAATTCGAACATCATTAGCGGCCACAGGCAACAAACGACGCTCTTTATGAAAGTACTCGGTACCACTCACCAAAGTCGAAGCACGCAAATCTATTTTCAACCACTCAGAAAACTGCTTACCATATTGGATATCGAAGCTGAAATTACCCTCATCATCAGTTAAAAATTGTGCAGACGTTGAGCCAACTTGCTGACCAGAACTGGCGATAATCGCTACCGGATTACGTGGGGTTAACTCACCGTTTTGGTTGATATCCTCACCACGATCTAGGATTCCATTTTTATTGGAGTCTTCTGACACACACTCCAGAAAATCTAGTGCGCGAACAGAAATAACTGCACCATTAACCACTGTCGTTTGGACACTAAACTCTCCCTTGCGATAGAAACTTGGCGTCAGACTGAGCGACACGATCTGATTAGCAATTGGCTTACCCGCAATATCGACCACTGTAGCGGCAACCGGCAGCTTGTAAAACACTTCACGACCCGCAATGGTCAGCTTATCCGCCACACTCAGCGTGATAAATGCCGCTTGCTGCGCAACGGTAAGTTTTATTTGATTTTGATTTACAGTAAGTTGTGAGGGACTCACGCCATCCAAGGTTGCTTGTAGCTCCACACCATCGACAGCAGTCGACGCAGCACCCGCGGTATAGCCGATCTCAGCCACACCTGCGGCATTGGTAATCGCATCTGGACTCGACAGCACACCACCTGATGCGTCGGCAACCGTGGTAAACAACACGCGCTGACCTTCCACAGGTGCATCTTGTGCGTCTTTTACAGTTGCACGAATACGAGTACTGCCGTTGACCGAAAGCGTGGTTTCTTCCGGTTGAATGGTAAACTTCGTCGGCATTGTCGAAATAAAATTGACCTGACTGGTAATTCGGGTAGTACCAAGACGTGCGGCTAGGTTGGCCAAGCCAGGACTTCTTGATGTCAACAAAAAGGTGACGTTACCAACAAACACAGGGCCGCTAGGCGTCGTGATTTGTTGTGCGCTGTTGACCGTTCTGCTTTGAGTATCTAGCGTCCCTTTGGTCGAAAGCAGCTCAATTGTTTTGCCCAGCACTTCCGCCGCAGTCGCACCACGCACTTGTAGCGTGATTTCAGCTGGTGTTTCTACCGTAAACGCAGTCTCAGAGGGGACGAAACTAAAGTCTTGCGTACTGGTTCCCAACACAAGTGGTGTCGCAGAGTCTTGTTGCACGCCAGTTGTTGTACCAGAGGCACGCGCAGTAATACTGACCTCACCGTTTGTATTGGGTGTCAGTAGATTTGCGCCCAGCACAATCACAGCCCGACCATCAGCATTACTTCTAATCGGATCATGTGCGATTGGATTGCCAGCCCCGTCCAGTAGCCGAATAGCACTGTTCACGACAGGCGTGTTACGACCATCTCGTACATTGACCGTCACTGTGACAGGCTCACCCACCCGCACAACCGTCTGATTGGCTGTGACATTTACTTGCGTGCCTGTTACCGGAATCGTCACATCTTGCGAACCTAGCTGCCGTTGCTGTGCATCCAGCAAGGTCGCCCGCACCACCACGTCACGATTAAACTTATAATCCAGCCTAGTCATACCCGCATCGACTTCAAGTGTCGTCGTTGCCAAGCCTTGCGCATCCGTGGTAATCACAGAGCTTGTGTTAAAACTTGCACCAGCCAGCGTACGATTTAAGACCTCAACACGTACTTGCTGACCTGCAACCACACCGCCCAGCGCATCCGTGACTCGGAAGGAAAGATTCGTACTACCACCGCCCGTCGGAATACTGGGACTTGACTGCGTCACCAAGATACCTAAATCACTGGATGCTGCTGTCACAACTGGCATCACAAACCCTTGTGTGACCACTGGCAAAACCTTAACTAAGTTGGCACGCATGCTAATGCCATTACGCTGCAACGCTTCTAAGTCTACAGCAGCATTTGGCTCAAACTGAACCTCGAAACTGGCCACACCCTGCTCACTCGTGGTTGCTGTGGATGCTCCCAGTACGCGAACACCGATGTCTTTGGCATTGGTAATCGCCAGCTGCACGTCTTGACCTGCGACACTGCCACCAATGTCGTTGGTCACAATAGCACTTAAGGTAAACAAGCCGCCTGTCACCTGCAAGGATGGGCGGGTCACTTTAAGGCTCAGATTGAGGTTTTGTTCGACTTCACCAGCACTTGTGTCACGCACGGCAATGCGTTGCGTCTGTGGAATCGATAGCCGACCTGCAGCATCACGGGCAACAGCGGCAATATCAATACCGGTATTTAATAAGTTTTCACGATTGGCTGTAGTGCTCGGTTGTAACACCAGCTCAAACGAAGCCACGCCTTCTTCGTTGGTGACCGCAGTATTGCCACCCACCACTGACACGCCTTTTAAAAGTGCGTCCGTAAAACCAATCGAAACGGTTTGGGCAGCCACACTAGAGCTAGTTGAAAGATCAATAACCCGAACATCAACCTTTAAACGTCCGCCGTTAATGCTAAAAACCTTTGTTTCATCTGGAAATTCAAACACCGTGGTCAGATTGGCCTTGGTCTGCTCAGTGGTCGATCCACCATTATTATTCGGTGGCTTGACTGCATCAGATGCACCACCGCCGCCACAGGCAGCCAGTGCGACGGCCATCGCCAGTACGGTTAAGCGTGCGCCGAGCTTGGTTGCTTGTCCCAAATCAGTGTTAAAATCCATGATTGTTATGACCTCAAAAACCCACTGTTAAAAATTGAATCCTTTGTACGGCGCATGCGCCGCCGAGCATTACCAGACTTTACTTGACTTCACGCAGCTTGGCAATCTAGCGGATGCAAAGTTTACACGCCCAACAATTATCTGATGGACAACGCACACCCTAATCATCAAACCAATTCGCCTGTCCATACGTATCCAGCAACTGATCATATACCGCACGACCCTCTGGCGTCAGGTAAGGCCCTTCCAAAAAAACCATTTGCCGCAACCCTTGCTTGAGCCAACGCTCATCCATATGATCGGCACGCGACAAGTGCCCAGACATAAACAAAAAATTCGACCAGTTGGTCAGCACAATCCAAACATTAATAATCAATGCTTCGATTTCAGGTCGCGTCGCATGCATCAAACCTGCCGCAACAAATCCTTCATAGATGGCACGACCATGCTGCATGACCTGCCGCGAAAAAATTGGATAACGCTTGCGCAAATCATCACTGGCTTCGATCAAATGATGGATATCCCGATGCAAAAACCGAAAACGCCAAAACTGACTGCTCAGCGCATGAAAATAGCCCAATTTGTCTGCCGTCGTCAGCGGTCGGTCGGTCGGAACCACCAGTAACTCCAAAATATCATGCTGATATTGCTCGAGTAACTCACTGATAATCTCAGTTTTATTGCGAAAGTGATAGTACAAATTACCAGGACTGATGCCGAGCTCTGCTGCGATGTGGTTGGTCGTAACCGCACGCTCACCACGCTCATTAAACAGCTGCAAGCTGGTATACAAAATTCGATCGCGCGTTTTCATGGGATTTTTCATCAGGCCACCGTTCCATGATTGAAAGACCATACCATCCTACAGTCTATTAAGCACAAAACAAGTTGACAACTTAGAGCATTTACTCTAAAAATCAATATAACGTTGACCGACCCGATGATGAGCTGATATGAACAGCATTTTTCAAGCCGCCGAAACCAGTCTCCCGCCAGAAATCCAACGCATGCATGATGTGCTGGCCGTCCAAAAAGCCGCCTATCGACAGAATCCTGCCGCAACCCAAGCGGAGCGGATTGAACGACTATCACGTTTACGCAAGACCTTGGTCAAATACCAAGATGAGCTATGCCAAGCAATCAGTGATGACTTTGGCAATCGCTCGATTCACGAAACCAAGATCGGCGAGGTGATGACCTGCCTTGATCACATCAGCTATAACAGCAAAAACCTTGGCAAGTGGATGAAAAGCTCCAAACGCCACATCAGCGCCCTGCACCAACCGGCCAAAGGTTGGGTGCAGTATCAGCCACTCGGTGTGATTGGCATCATGGCACCGTGGAACTACCCGCTGATTTTGTCAGTCGGCCCGCTGATCTGCGCACTGGCTGCTGGCAATCATGCCATGCTGAAAATCTCCAGTGCCTCGCCGCGTTTTGGCAAAGTGCTTGAGCGTGCCTTGGCCGAAGTATTTCCGACCGAAATTGTCGCTGTCATCAACGGTGGTGGCGCGATTTCGGATGCATTTTGTCGCTTACCATTTGACCAGATCACGTTTACCGGCTCGACCAGTGTCGGCAAGACCGTGATGGCCGCCGCCGCTGAAAATCTCGTGCCCGTCTTGCTTGAACTCGGCGGTAAATCACCTGTGGTGGTACACAGCTCTGCGCCGCTACAAGACGTTGCTGAGCGCTTAACCTTCGGCAAGCTGTGGAACGCTGGTCAAACCTGCGTCGCACCAGACTATATCTTCTTGCCTAAAGGCAAAACCAAGGCTTTTGTTGCACAGATGCGCCATATGGTCAGCCGCACCTACCCAACGCTGCGCAATAACCCTGATTACACCAGCATCGTCAATGACAAGCAATACAGCCGCTTGCAGCGTTATCTCGATGATGCCCGCGAACTTGGTGCAGAAATTATTGAGTTAAACCCTGCTGGCGAAAACCTCGATGGCTCACGCAAAATTGCACCGACCTTGATCGTCAACGCCACCGAAGACATGCTGGTGTGTAAAGAGGAGCTATTTGGACCACTGTTGGTGATCCATGAATACGACCAGATTGAGCAAGCCGTCGAGTACATCACTGATCGCCCGCGCCCGCTGGCCTTTTACTACTTTGATTATGATGACCGGCGCGCCGAGCAACTGTCACGTAAAACCCACTCCGGTCACTTTGGCGTGAATGCCGTGATTACCCACGTCGCCCAAGATGACCTACCGTTTGGCGGTATCGGGGCGTCGGGTATGGGCAAGTACCACGGTCACGAAGGCTTTTTGACCATGAGTCACGCCCGCTCCGTGATGGTTAAGCCACGCTTTTATGCACTACGGATGATCCTGCCACCGTTTAACAAGCCGATCCATAAAATCATGTTTAAAGCGATGCTACGCTAATTCAGCAGTCTAATGGTTAGGCCGGTGATTTAGACTTGCTTGAGGGGCGTTTTTCTGGTATAAAACGCCCCTTGATTTTAATCAATCCATTATTTTGTGGTGGACGGCTTTGCCTAACGCCAAGACCGTCCCAGTGGAGTTCACCATGTCCAAGGTTTGCCAAGTTACCGGCAAGCGTCCAATCGTTGGAAACAACGTTTCGCACGCCAATAACAAAACCAAGCGCCGGTTCGAGCCGAACCTGCACTATCATCGTTTCTGGATGGAAAGCGAAAAGCGTTTTGTGCGCCTGCGTCTGACCTGTAAAGGAATGCGTATCATCGACAAGCTGGGTATCGAGAAGGTCGTTAGCGACCTACGCGCCCAAGGTCAAAAAATCTAAGGAGCTTGAGCCATGCGTGACAAGATTCGCCTCGTTTCGAGCGCCGGTACTGGTTATTTCTATACCACCACCAAAAACAAGCGCACCAAGCCTGAGAAAATGGAGATCAAAAAATTTGATCCCGTGATCCGTCAGCACGTTGTGTTTAAAGAAGCCAAAATCAAGTAATTGGTTTTGCAAAAAAGGCGATCCTCAGTGGGTCGTTTTTTTTTGCAAAAAATTCATTTAGTTGTATTTTTTTAACACGACTGCCAAACACCACTATACTCACTGGCACAGGTCTTGCTGCCTACGAGCCTTGCGGTTTATCCCAGTGAATAATCCGCGTTGCCCCTTATCCCTGACGACCTATAAAGGAGTGCTGTGTGCCACATAATGTTGACCTAATTGTGCTACTAGCACTGGGTTTCGGCCTTGCTTTGATCTTTGGCTATTTGGCCTCACGCTTACGGCTACCGCCTTTGGTCGGTTACTTGGTGGCTGGCATCGTGATCAGTCCCAATACGCCGGGTGTGGTTGCTGACATTGAGCTGGCCAATCAGTTGGCCGAGCTAGGCGTCATGTTCCTGATGTTTGGCGTCGGTATGCACTTTTCGATTGCCGATCTAAAAGCAGTACGCAAGATCGCGATCCCTGGTGCGATTGTGCAGATGTCAGTGGCAACCTTGCTGGGCATGGGGGTCAGTTATTTATGGGGCTGGCCACTCGGTTCGGGTTTTGTGTTTGGCCTATGCTTATCAGTCGCGAGTACGGTGGTGTTACTGCGGGCGTTAGAAGCGCGAGGTTTACTCGATTCGGTCAATGGCCGTATCGCGGTAGGCTGGCTGCTGGTCGAAGATTTGGCGATGGTGTTGGCCTTGGTGCTCTTGCCCTTAGCAGCGGTATTTTTGGGCGGTAAAGCACTGGAGGGTACGCCACCTGATCAAAGCATCTGGATAACTGTCCTGATCACTTTGCTCAAAGTTGCTGCGTTTATCGCGTTTATGTTTATTGTCGGTAAGCGGCTGATTCCAAAAATGATGCTGCTGGTCTCTCGGATTGGTTCGCGCGAATTATTTACACTGACCGTCGTGGCGGCAGCCGTTAGCATCGCCTATGGTTCATATGCAATTTTTGGCGTGTCGATGGCACTCGGCGCGTTTATTGCGGGGATGGTGGTCAAGGAGTCGGATTTTAGCCATCGTGCCGAAGAGGAGACACTGCCGCTGCGTGAGATTTTTTCGATCTTGTTTTTTGTCTCGGTCGGGATGTTGTTTAATCCCAGCATTTTGGTGGAAGAGCCGCTGCATGTGCTGGCAGTCGTCGCGATTATCGTGATCGGTAAAACGCTCGCAGCCGTTGCCTTGGTGCTGTTTTTCCGCTATCCGCTGAATACGGCTCTGACAGTGGGTGCGAGTTTGGCACAGATTGGTGAGTTTTCGTTTATTTTGGCGACCTTGGGCGTGGCATTAGAGCTACTGACCTTGGAGGCACAGAACCTGATTCTGGCGGGTGCTTTGGTGTCGATCAGTTTAAATGCCGCACTGTTTTCCTTGATCGAACCCGCACAACGCTGGATACGACAACGTTCACATTTGGCACGCTTGCTGGAACGTAATGCTGACCCACTGGCAATGTTACCGGACGAAGTCGATCATCAATATCTGACTGGACAAGTGGTATTGGTCGGTTATGGCGAAGTCGGCGCACGAATTGCACACGGCTTTAGCCAACAAGGTATTCGCTTCGTCGTGGCGGATGAAAATCGCGAAACCGTCGAACTGCTGCGTGAGCAAGGCATTCCAGCAGTATCGGGTGATGCCAGTGATCCAGCAGTGCTGATTCAGGCACATATCATGCGTGCGAGTACGCTGGTGGTCGCGACTACCGATTTTCTTGATGTGCGCCGCATGGCAGAAATTGCCAAAACCCTCAATCCTGCCATCCAAATCCTGTTATGTGCCGAAACCAGCGAAGAAGCCACACTGCTGGAACAAGAAAATATCGGCACAGTGTTCTTTGCCAAACAAGTGCTGGCTGATCAAATGACCCAGCATATCGTACAATTCAACGCCGCCCAACCCAGCAGCGTGACGGCGCATTGAGCGATTGCTTCAGCAATCAAAAAAGGCACGATATGTGCCTTTTTTTATTTTTGATGTGTAACGTCGCGCCGTTCGCTAGCTATAACGTGCAGGCTCTTCGTCTAACACTTGCGCATGCCAACGTGCTGCTTGCTGCTCCATAATCAACTGGAGTGCCGCTTGTACCATCTGTTGACCAACACCATGCAGTTGATCGCCGAGGGTTTTTTGCACCATGTCAGAAAACTGAATCGACACTAACGCCTCACGGTCACCCGCAGTCGGGCGTAACACCAAATTACCATCATCGAGTTGCACCAACTCCAGTAACATTTCCTTAGAAATTGGAGAATTACGGTCATTCACAATAGAACCCATAAACTTGCCTCCTTGATGTACTGTGCCAATCACAGCAGCGGTGTCAAAGTCAAAACTCTCTCAAAAGCATCCCTAGCCCTTTTACAATGCGTTGCTTGCAAGGCTTTTTCAAGTGCTAAATCGAAATCTGGCTGGTTACTGCTTAAAATTCGATCATCTCGTTACGAAAACCCTCGATCAGTTGGGTCAATGCTTTATGCCATTCACGCAAGATCTGCACATCAGGCAGCCATGCTTGTGGACTTTGGGTCACTTTAAAAATCAGATTGGACGAACTCTCGTCGTCATGCGTTGGTTCTGGTGGCTCTGGTGCATATTGGCAGGTCAGATAGGCTCGATTCAATTCAGCCAAAAAGCCATCTTTGCTCAGTTGCTCCAAGATGGTGATCTCCGGCGAGACTTGGGTACGACCTGCCATTTTGGCTTTGATACTGCTAATCGTGGGCTGACGCTCCGCTTCAATCCGGTAATAGCGCACCAACTCCTGCAAAAAAGCCAATACCGCACCCTGCAAATGAAACACTGCTGCTTCACGCAACCCTTGTACCGCTTGCACGTTATCGGTTTGGGCAGCGTCCTTACAGGCTAAACGTGCAAAATACAGTTTTTGATTGGTGCGATCTGCGTGATAACGCGCAACACGAGCCATAGGTCTCTCATGACAACAAAAAGTGACAGCGCATTATAGGCTGCTTTGCGGTTGATGGGGCATCTACAAATCATGACGATGATGCAAATCCACTGGGGCTGTCAGACAAACAAAGTGGAGCAACCATAAAAAAACAGCCAAAGTTTAGTTTGGCTGTTTTTTCACATCAGGAGCTGTTGCTGAGAAGTTACTCAGCCAGCAACTCCGCCCCGTCACCTGCTAATTCTGCATCAACCGTAGTGCCAGTCAAAGCGGTGCCGTCCTCAGACAGCAGATCATCAGCAACGTCATCCACATCATCCTCAATCACGGATGCATCAACCCGCACCACGCCGACCAAGGTTTCGTCACTGGCCAGACGGATCAACATCACGCCTTGGGCATTGCGCCCAGTGACACTGACTTCCGATACCCGCGTGCGCACCATCGTCCCCGCATCCGAAATCAACAATAGCTCGTCTGCATCAGTCACCGCAGTCGCACGCACCAATTCGCCGTTACGCGCACTGGTTTTGATGGCGATCATGCCCTTTCCGCCACGACCTTTGGTTGGGAAGTCACCGACTGGGGTGCGTTTGCCGTAACCGTTGGCGCAGGCTGCCAGCACATCGCCAGACTCCGGCACGACCACAAGCGACACCACACGGCTGTTAAAGCCAGTGTCATTTTGGTCAGATGAATCATCCAGTTCAGACTCATCAACGCTCACATCATCTTCAGTGTCCAGATCAGCAACCAGACTGACCCGCATACCGCGCACGCCTTTGGCGGTGCGGCTCATCGGGCGGATTTTGTCCTCAGCGAAGCGAATCGCCTTGCCTTCATTGGAGAACAGCATGATTTGTTGTGTGCCGTCAGTAATCGCCACACCGACTAAGGTGTCTTCGCCTTTAAGGTCGATTGCGATCAGGCCATTTTTGCGCAGGTTGGTAAATGCCTCAATCGGCACACGCTTGACCGTACCGCTGGCAGTCGCCATAAACACATAGTGACCTTCTGGCCGCTCTTTCACTGATAAGATTGCCGTGATGCCCTCGCCGTCTTCGAACGGCAGCAGGTTGACCATCGGACGGCCACGCGAGCCACGACTCGCCATCGGCACGTCATAAACTTTTAGGCCGTACACACGACCCCGATTGGTAAAACACAACACAGTCGAGTGATTGCTGGTCACCACCAGATGCTCGATGTAGTCGTCTTCTTTCATGTTGGTGGCCGACTTGCCGCGACCGCCGCGCCGCTGTGCCGCATAGTCTTCCAACGGCTGGGTTTTGGCGTAGCCTGCCTTCGAGACGGTCAGTACCACTTGTTCTTCAGGGATCAAATCCGCCCGACTAAAATCAATCCGTGATTCGACAATCGCCGTACGTCTAGCATCACCATACTGCGCCAATACCGCGTTTAGCTCGTCTCGAATCACCTGCATCAGCTTGTCAAAGCTGTCCAAAATGCTTTGCAATTCGGCGATTTGCGCCAAAATATCGGCATATTCCGCATGCAGCTTGTCTTGTTCAAGACCGGTTAAACGGTTCAAACGCAACTCTAAAATCGCGCTGACCTGTGCCGGTGACAGGCGATACACTACACCGTGTAGACCAAATGGCCGTGCTGGATCTTCACCTTCAATCTCATCTGGCCGGATGGACTGGCTACCCGCTTTGTCCAGTAGTGCAATCACGCCTTCTGATGCCCACTCGCGCAGCAGCAGTTTTTCGCGTGCTTCACCGCTGTTGGCCGAGGTTTTGATGGTGGCAATAATCTCGTCGATATTGGCCAGTGCTACAGTCAGACCTTCGAGTAAATGCCCACGTTCACGCGCTTTACGCAATTCAAACAGTGTCCGACGAGTCACCACTTCTTGACGGTGCCGAATAAACGCCGCGACCAGATCGCGCAGGTTCATCAGCTTCGGCTGGCCGTTGTCCAAGGCCACCATGTTGATGCTGTACGAGGTTTCCAGTGGCGTTTGTTGGAACAGATTATTGATGATCACGTCAGCGTTTTCGTTGCGCTTCAGATCGATCACAATGCGCATGCCGTCTTTGTCAGACTCATCACGCAGTTCGCTGATACCGTCGAGTTTCTTTTCTTTGACCAGCTCAGCGATGCGCTCAATCACCCGTGCTTTGTTGACCTGATAGGGGATTTCATTAAACACAATACTTTGACGATTGGTTTTTTCGTCGGTTTCGATCAGGTATTTGCCGCGAATATGCAGACGGCCTTTGCCGGTACGATAGGCATCGACGATACCGCTTTTGCCGTAGATGATGCCGCCGGTTGGAAAGTCGGGGCCACTGATGTGCTGCATCAAACCTTCGACTGTGATGTCGCTGTCATCGACATAAGCCAAGCAGGCGTTAATCACCTCGGTCAGGTTGTGCGGCGCCATATTGGTCGCCATGCCGACCGCAATCCCCGCCGCGCCATTGATCAGCAAGTTTGGGATACGGGTCGGCAATACTTGCGGAATCCGCTCCGAGCCGTCGTAGTTATCCTCCCAATCGACGGTGTCTTTTTCGAGGTCAGCCAGCAGATCGTGCGCCAGTCGGGTCATGCGCACTTCGGTATACCGCATCGCCGCTGGACTATCACCATCGACCGAGCCAAAGTTACCCTGACCATCAACCAGCAGATAGCGCAAACTAAAATCCTGCGCCATCCGGACAATCGTGTCGTACACCGCGGAGTCACCGTGCGGGTGGTATTTACCAATCACATCACCGACCACACGGGCAGATTTTTTATAGGGTTTGTTATAGTCGTTGCCGAGTTCGTGCATCGCAAACAGTACGCGCCGATGCACCGGCTTTAAGCCATCCCGCACATCTGGCAAAGCACGCGACACAATCACGCTCATGGCGTAATCCAGATACGATTGTTTCAGTTCGTCTTCAATCGCAATCGGGGAAATTTCTGATACGCTCATGCACGCTCCTTCTTAAATTCATTCGCGCGATTTTTAACGAGTTTTTGCATTCCGAAACACGCCGAATACCACTCAAAAAAAAACCTTCAAAAACAACTCATTAAAACCTTGTTTTTCTGACCAACAAACCAGCAAAAACACTTGAGTAGACCTGAAAAAATTCTAACATAAATAGGGCCAAAATGGGCGATTTTAGCCGATAAATCCCGTACAAAAAGCATGATCTATAGGCCATAAAAAACCGCGTCCCGAACACATGATTCGGTGACGCGGTTGATCTTAAACCCGCAACTCATCAACAGGATTAACGGGTATTTAACTGACTTTCTGCCTGTAGCTGACGAATAATGCCTTTGATCATGATCGCGGTTTGCTCAGGCCGTTCAAGCGGGAACATATGTCCGCCGCGACTGACATGACAGGTAATTTTCAGTTGCCGCTCGAGGCGTTGCGGAAAGCCACGCTTATAAAACAAACTGTCCTCACCGACCACCAAACGGGTCGGCGGGCGTGGCGCATGCCGAGGCTTCAGCCAAAACCATGACGGATTATTGCGAAACACTGCCACTTCAGCCGCTTTCGGGATGGTCAATGTCACGCCGCCTTGTGGGGCATCTTTGAGGCCGTGCTGAATGTATGCCGCAAAACATTCAGGATCGAAATTGGCAAAAAAACCCTTACCACGCAATAAACCCGCCGCCTGCTCACGGCTGTCCCAATGATCGCGCCGCCGTGCTGAAATCCCAGCGGGGGTCAGCTTGTCGACGGTCTTGGGGCGCAAGGTTTTGGCCAGATGCAAGCCGAGTGACGGCAAGCCATTGATCAATGGCGGATCGAGCATGATCAGTTGCTCCATCAGTTCTGGCCGCTTATAAGCCGCCATAAAGCTGAGCAGCCCGCCCATCGAATGCCCCAGCGCGATCACGGGGCGACCACCGGCTTGGGCTTCGATGCTGTCAATCACCTGATCGACCAGCCGTGTCCAGTGATTGGTGACCGGATAGCGTGGCTCTGTACCGATCAAGGGCAAGGTGATCACGTCATACTCGTCACGCAGTGCGGCAAACATTTTTTCATAGGTGGCAGACGGTACACCATTGGCATGGGCAAAATGAATTAATGGCTTCATTTTAAACTCACCGTTTGCGCTTGTTCAGCCGAGGTTTTCACCCCTTCGGCAAGGCTAACACCCAGTGCATGACCGGCTTGCGCACTGAGCCGCTCGGCCAGCAACGCCAGTGGATTGACCGGCTGGGTGTAGTTATATTGCTCTTCGATTTCAAGCTTGCGAGATAGCGCGTTAATGCCACCACTGTGGTCGGCCAGACCCAGTGCAATCGACTGGTTTCCTGTCCAAAACAACCCACTAAATACCTTACCGTCGTCTTTTAAGCGATCGCCACGGCCTGTCTTGACTGCTGTAATAAACTGCTGATGCACATCGGCCAATACACCCTCGACATGCTTTTTCTCAAAAGGATCCAGTGGCTTGGTAAAACTCAGCGCAGCTTTATGCTCGCCCGAAGTGATCGTGCGATCTTCGATGCCCAGTTTTTTAAGCATTTCTTGCACGCCGTAGTTCGGCATGATTACACCAATCGAACCGACTAGGCTTGAGGGATTGACCCAAATTTCGTCAGCAGCAGCAGCGATATAATACGCACCCGATGCACCGATATCCGCGATCACCGCATAGACTTTTTTGTCTGGATTAGCCTCGCGCAAGCGAATAATTTCTTGAAAAATCTCATCCGATTGCACCGGCGATCCGCCGGGTGAATTGACATTCAGCACAATCGCTTTGCTATTTTTGGCCTTAAACGCATCATTAAGCGATTTGATCACAGCATCACTGTCAACACCACGTTGACCACCAATTTCGCCTTCAATATCAATCACTGCCAAATGAGCAACGCTTGGCCCCGCCCCAAGCTTAGGCTGCTCACTGCTACAACCACGCCCGAGCACGACAAACAACATCAGCACATAGGCTAAGGTGATCAACTTAAAGAAAATCCCCCAACGCCGCGCCCGTCGCTGCTCCTCGACCGAGGACAGTAAGACTTTCTCGAGCAGTTGCCATTCTTGTCCGGCAGGGATCTGTGCGCTGGACTGTGCTGACGGTTGGGTAGGCTTTTGATCAGGGTTTGGCGGCCAGTTGGACATGCAATCAACCTAAGTATTGAAAAAACACGATGGCCGATACAATAACCGATCTGCGTCAGGCTTTGTTGGCTGTTCAGTGGCTTTTCAGGGCTTTTTTGGTCGGTCGGTGTGACTTGCAAGCCACTGCCCCATCTCTTACCCTGTCTGCCCTAGATTGGCTTTTTGGGTGTTGCTGCCTGATGACTGTTCGTGTGTTGCACTGGATCAGCCGTTTACCGCTTGGGGTACTCCAGCAGTTTGCACGCATGCTGGCGGGTTTGTTTTGGCTATTTCCTGAACAAGGCATGCTCAAGGTGATTCGGCGCAATCTGATCATCGTCTATCCGGATATGCCTGAAGCGGAACTACGCCGCTTAAGCAAGCAGGCGTTACGCAATCAGTTGTTGAGTTTTATTGAATTTTTATATTGTTGGGGCAATTCGCCGAGCCGCTGTCTGGCACGCGCTGGCAAAGTCACAGGCAAGCAGATTTTAGAGCAGGCGTTGGCCGACCCGAAGGGCTGTGTGGCGATTGTGCCGCACTATGGCAGTTGGGAGCTGATGAATGCGTGGCTGAATCAATACACCACGCCGGTGGTGATGTATAAACCCAGCAACAACCTTGAGTTGGATCAGTTTGTATTGGAAGCGCGCAGTCGGATGAACCAGACCATGGTACCGACTGATGACCGTGGCGTGCGGATGATTTTTCGGGCGTTAAAGACTGGCGGATTTACGATTATTTTGCCGGATCATACCCCGAAGGATACTGGTGGAGTGGATGCGGATTTTTTGGGCTTGCCGACTTTGACCACTACACTAGCGTCTAAGTTGATTCAAAAAACCGGCTGTCGGGTCGTGATGTTGTCGTGTGTACGCGATGCCAGCGGTCAGCGGTTTGATTATACGATTGATGCGGTGGATGAGTCGGTACACGACAAGGATTTGGTCACGTCGGTGACGGCGATCAATCAAGCGGTGGCAACGTTGATCCAACGCGCACCGGAGCATTATCACTGGGCGTATAAACGCTTTAAAGCGGTGAAAGGCTTAGAGGACATTTATCAGGTGGAGGAAGCGGAAGTGCGGGCGCGGGTGGCGAAAATTCGGGCGGCGAACTAAGTCACAGCCACGATCTCTACATAAAATGACAGGTGGATATTTTTAAAATATCTTCCCGTGTTTTAAGATGCAAATTCCGGTAAAACTCAGAGAGATATTTCTCCTCAAGCAGTACTGCTTTAAACATCGAAAGAACAGATGTGGAAGAAGGGCTTCTGGCTACATTAGCAATTTGCTCATCAGGAAATAAATCCGGAGCGTCTTCTTTTAATGCTTTTACCTGCTTCGCAAGGAAATCTAACCTAAACTCATATAGGCTTTTGATCCCAGCATTATCGTATATCTGCCAAACAGTTAAAGCGGGATCTGTGGTGTACACAAAAACGGTAATTGCTTCCTCTTCAGCAAAAAGATAATAAGGCTTTTTCTGAACATCTTCGTCTGTGAAATAGCCTTGCTCCACATAGTACTGAATAAAATCACGATGCCAATCTGCCACTTTATCCAGACAAGTAAAAGGGTCTTTGCCGCCGTAATAAAAAAATGGATCAGCCAAAAATATACCACCACTACAGCGGCCAAAGGTTAATAAAAACTCGCGCAACTCCCCACGTGCTTCGATATTGAGTGCATCACAGTAGCGTTGTAACTCATCTTCGCTAAAGCCTTGAATGGCATCTGGATAGACTGGCCACGTCGTATTTTTTGGAATCTGCTGCAAGAAAAACTCTTTCATACTCATCATTCTCTCCACGAAACCAACTAAGATCTGTCCGCTAAATTTTGCGCAATAGAAAAATGCGGTCTAAGCTTAAATACAATATGCTCCGAGTCGCTGATCCGAATATCTAATGACTCTCCCTCAGCATTTTTTTGGTAACATACATCTTTAACAGACAGCGCATTCAGGCTGTAAATTTCAATATCAGCATGTCTAATCCTGATAGAAACATCCCTGTAAGCGGGCGAAATGCCAAAGTGAATATGGTATTGGCCTAGCTGCAACTGGTATGTAAAGTCGTTATACGGCCATGGCGTTGCGGGGTCGCAAAGCTCTGGCTCAACCTCAAAAAACGCCAAAAGCTCAAGCTCTTCAACCGTGATCATCGTCATCATGCAGCACGCCAACTTTTAAATGACATAAAACCTAACATCTCTTCATCACCTTAACCAAACCCGTTCATCCCGCCACGCCTGCCGCCTGATCACCTCACCGCCCAACTGATAACTCAGCGTACCCTCCAGCCCCGTTTGATCGACCTGTATGCCAAGCTGCTTAATCTGCTCGATTTTTTGCTGCTCATTTGGTTTGGCTCGTGCCGCCGACCACACCGCATAGCGCGGCTGTACCGCCTGAACAAAATCAATCGAATTGGCGGCTTTACCCCGTCCCAAAATCAAAACATCCGCCTGCAACTCCGCACATAATAAGCGCAACATCTGCTCGGTCAATTGCCCCGAGCCACCCATCACCAGCACCCGATGCCGTTGCCCTAGCGCATTCGGTGCAGTGGTCACCCGCAGCACACACGACAACTCCCGCCGATCCATCTGCGTCACCTCCGGCCATGGCGCAAGTATCTCAAAAAACACCCCATCCCACGTCCACGTTTGACCCGCCGCACACGGCTGAATCTTGACCTGTGTATCCTCGAAGCTGCCGCTGACCTGCTGCACCTTCAGCCGCTCCAGCACCGGCAACATCCCGCCCATCTGCTGCTGATCTGGCACACTGAGTAGTAAGTGATCGAGTGACTTTACCCCATACGCGGATAAGGTCGGCAATACCACCCGCTGCGCCGTGTTGCTCGTGCCAGTATCGAACAGCATCTGATGACTCGGCGTTTGTAACAACACGCTCAAGCCCTGCCCAACATCCAATACGCGTACTTGTAGCTGGGTTTGATCATGACCAATTTCAGCACTCGGATAAAATAACGGCAACAACAAAAACCCACTCAGCCCCAGCGGTAATACCCGTCTTGGCAGCAGCCATACCAACACCAACAACAGCGCGGCAATTAACGCCACCCCAGACAAGCGATGCTGCCATACCAACTCAGGCCGCCCATCTAACAAAAGATGCAAAAACCCATGAAACTGCTGCAAAATCCACAAATCCCACTGCCAGACCTGATCGGCCAACACTGGCAATACAGGCCACAGCAATAAACCCAATAAATTTAAGCCCAACACCACAACGGACAGCAGCGGAATTGCAATCAGATTGACCGGCACAGCCAGCCACGAAAACTGTCCAAACACCGCCAACACCAACGGCAGCAACCCCAGCGTAATCAGCCATTGCAACGTGACAAACTGCTTCACTCGCAGCAACATCCGCTGCGCTAACGGCTGATCATCGCCACGTTCTCTGGGTCGTCGCGCCAGCCACAGCAACACCCAGACCGCGCCAAAGGATAACCAAAACGCTGCCGACAGCACTGCCAATGGATCAAGTAACAATAAAAAAGCCGCCGCCACACTCAACACTTTAAAGGTCGGCCAACGCAGTCGCCACCATGCCAGACCAGCTACCAGCACCGTCATCAATACGGTACGCTGCGCGGGCAACTCCCAACCAGCCAGCAACGCATAACCAATCACTGCCAGCACAAAAACCGGCAACAACCAACGCCGCCGCTCCATCCGTAGATACAGCCGAGGAAAACGATTGAGCAACAAGCCGACCACCCACGTCAACACTGCCGCCGCGAGCAACACATGCGGCCCAGAAATCGCAAGTAAATGCGCAATCCCAGCATCCTGATATAACTGTCGGTGCTGATCGGGAATCAAGGCGCGATCACCTGTCAGCAAGCCCAACAACACGCCACGACTGTCCGGCGTAAAAGTCTGAAAATGCTCGCGCAATTGTAAGCGCATCTGATCGACGCGCTCGATGATAGACAGTGCAGACTTGGTATCAATTTTTTGAGCGTCAAGTAGCTCCGCCTGTGCGCCGATACCACGCTCCAAGACCAGCCAACGCTCCAAATCAAACGCCCCACGCGAGGCACGACCACGTATCGGTTTCAGCTTGGCCTGAATCTGCCAGATCTCACCGGCACGCATATTCGGTGGCGAAGCAGTAGCGGATGAATCCATCGCATACGGCAGCCCCAATAGCCATTGCTCTGGTAAATTTGCTTGCGGCACAACGGGTCGTACCACCTGCCGCCATGCCTGATCGACCGCATCACTCAGCCCCACCACCCGCACGGCGACATCCACCGTCTGCTCGGTCAACAGCCGCTCGGCCAGCCGTTGCTGTAACGCGGATTGGGTGTAATGAATCGCGGTGGCACTGATTAAAACCGGCAGAATCAGCCTAAAAATCATCAGTTGTTTGTTCAACATCCACAGCAAAACACTGAGCAATAGTGCCAGCAACAGCGCAATCATCTGCCCAACAGAACCGAGCATCCCACCACCATGCAACAGTGGAATCGCCAAAATCACGCCAAAACACCATGCCAATGCTGACAAATACATGCAAAATGAGTCCGTTTTTTGCAGCAAGCTGGATATACTTGCTGACCGGTGTTTGTAACACGGATGAAGAAGGTTTTTTTGTGAACGTTTTACATGCCTAAACAGTTCTTGCGTCGCTACCTACCCAGCCCCGAAAAAATTGCCAATATGAAGGGGCTAGGCAGACTACGGCCACATTTATCTGACCCGAACCTATGGCATCTGAATCGCCGCTCCGTGTCTGGTGCAATGTATTGGGGTTTATTCTGTGCATTTTTGCCGATTCCGATGCAGATCATTCCAGTCACGATTGGGGCAATTTTATTTCGAGTCAATTTACCCCTGTCGATTGTGCTGGTGTGGATTACCAATCCCCTGACCATTTTACCGATTTTATACTCAGCTTATTGGGTCGGTGCATCGGTACTGGGGGTGCCAATGCTCGACATGCACAATATCGGTGTCTTATTTGGTCAACTGATCCGCTGGGTACTGCAACAAGGCGACAACCCTTTTACGAATGATGCCAGTGCGATGTTGATTTGGCCACTGATGCTGGGACTCATGATTGAAGCAGTGGTGGCCAGTCTGGTTGGCGGCACGCTGACCCGTATTCTCTGGCGGTGGCATGTGGTGCGTGATTGGCGTAAACGCAAGCAACGCGACCACACGGAATAACATGCCCCCCCCACTTTAATGTCAGCCAAACCTAAGCCAACCAACGACCATCCTGCATCTGTAAGCAACGATCGGCGGATTTGGCCAGACTTTCATCGTGCGTCACCACCAGCAAAGCCATACCAAGCGACTGGCGTAGCTCCGCCAATACCGCCAACACATCCGCAGCGGTACGTCGATCCAGATTACCAGTCGGCTCATCGGCCAACACCACCGCAGGCCGCGAGACAAGTGACCGCGCAATCGCCACCCGTTGCCGCTCCCCACCCGACAACTCGCCCGGCTTATGGGTCAGCCGATGTCCCAAGCCCACTTGTTGCAGCAAGGTTGTGGCGTGCTGACGCGCCTCTTGCACGGGAACTTTTGCACGGAGCAACAGCGGCATACTGACATTTTCGACCGCATCGAACTCCGGTAACAGGTGGTGAAACTGATACACAAAGCCTAGATACTGATTGCGCAAGTGCCCACGCTTGGTCTCATCAAGCTGACTGAGCGGCTGCCCCATCAGACTGACCTGCCCTGTGGTCGGTAGATCTAAGCCGCCAAGCAAGTGCAGCAAGGTGCTTTTACCTGAGCCACTCGCACCAACAATCGACACAAACTCGCCCGCTGCCACCTGCATGTCCAGTCCGTGCAAAATCGTCACATTATGCCGACCATCATCAAAGGTTTTGGTCAGGCCAGTCGCGCTTAATACAACCGAAGGATTGGCGTTTTTCATAAAATTATTCATAACGTAGTGCCTCAGCCGGTTGAATTTTGGCGGCACGCATAGCCGGATAAATGGTCGCCAAAAAGCTCAAGGCCAGCGACACGCCAACCACCAATGCAACATCCGCCCAGCGTAAATGTGACGGCAAGTAATTGATAAAATAGGCATCCATTAACTGTAAACCAAACACCCGCGACACCCAACCAAACAACTCCCCGATGGTGAGCGCAGAAATAATGCCGAGAATTGCCCCGATCAACGTCCCCACTGCACCAATAATCACCCCCTGTACCATAAAGATTCGGGTAATCGTGGCCGGTGATGCACCGAGCGTGCGCAAAATCGCAATATCGGATTTTTTATCGGTCACGGTCATCACCAGACTCGACACGATATTAAACGCGGCCACCAACACGATCAAAAACAGCAACAGCGAGACCATGGCTTTTTCCATCTGAATCGCCGCAAACAAATTACCGTGCGTCTGTGTCCAGTCATTTGGGTAAACATTTGGCATCTGTTGCGCCAACTCGCGCGACACCTGTGGCGCAGCAAAAATATCATCCAGCTTCATACGCACACCCTGCGCCCCATCCGGTAAACGCAGCAAACGCGCCGCATCATTCAGGTGGATATAGCCAATCAAGCCATCGACATCTGAGCCAATATTAAATGTACCCACGAGTGTGAAGCGCTTAAAACGCGGAATCACACCTGCCGGTGATGGCGACGCTTCAGGCAGAACCAGCGTGATTTTATCACCGACTCCTAACCCCAAACTGTCAGTTAACGACTGTCCTAAAATAATCCCAAATTCACCTTCGCGCAGCTCAGTCAGTGTGCCGGCGGTCATGTGATGCTGCACGATCGAGACCTTTTCTTCGAGTGCAGGCTCAATCCCACTGACCACCACCCCAGACACCTGTCCTTGTGCGGTAATCATGCCCTGAATCTGAGTAAACGGCGCAGCGGCCACCACCTTGGGATGCTGCTCTGCTTGTTGAACTAAATTCGGCCAATCTTGAATGATTTCTCCCGATGCAATTGTCGCTTGCGGTATCATACCGAGAATGCGATTCTTCAACTCGCGGTCGAATCCATTCATGACCGATAAGACGGTGATCAGCACAGCGACACCGAGCATCAGTCCGATCATGGAAACGAGCGCGATAAACGAGATAAAATGATTACTGCGCTGGGCGCGGGTATAGCGCAGCCCGATAAACAGCGCGATCGGTTTAAACATACGGTCAACCCGAGGAACTAAAATGGAAAACCAACAGCAGGACGCGAATTATAGCGAACGCCGTCTCCTGTCGCGTATCAACGCCTCACTGCGGATCAACTATCAGTTGATTAGCCGCAATGACGCGCTCAAGGACCCGTACGAACCGGGGTTTGTACTGCCGCGCTACTTCTTGCTACTGGCCGAACTCGATCAAATCGACAGCGTCAATCAACAACTGGCCGAAGCACTCAGTGCCGAAAGTCCGACCATCGCCCGCGCCCTGCAACTGATGAATCAAAAGCTCGATTTGATCACCGGCGCATTTTATGACGCAATGGTCGAATCGATGTTACCCAGTCCGGCACGCGTCAATATCTCTGAAAGTGGCCTATCGTTTTATGCTCGCGAGCGCATTCCACCCGGCACACACCTGCACTTGTCGCTCAGTCACCCCGACAACGCCTTCCACCTTGCAGCCACCGCACGGGTGGTCTATTCCGAAGACGAAGATCTCGAAGGTTTCCGCACGGGTGCGTACTTTATCAGTTTGCACCCAAATGATCGCTGTAAACTTTCTGACAGCATCAATCGCAAGCTAGCCGAAGAAACCGCCATGCAAGGTTATCAGCGCGCTGATCAGTTTATTGACTGATCGACGCAGTACAAACGCGATAGCACGCAGCCAGCAAGCCACCCTAACGGAAGGCTTGCACAAGGTTTGTAAAAATTTTTTGTAAATTGCGCAGAATCTGCGGCCAAATTTGTCGCAACGTTTGCCGAATCTCGCGGCTAAAATAACCGGCCAGCCCCAACAACACAATCAGCATACCGAATAGCGTATGTGCGCCGAGTTGCTCTTGGTTTAGCAATACGCCCCAGCACAACGCCAACACTGGCGTCAAAATCGTGGTGAGCGCGACCGGTGTTGGACCAATCCGCTCGACCAAATCAAAATAACACAACATTGCCAGTACCGATGCCAATACAATCGTAAATAACACAGCCAATAACGCTGAAACACTGGGCAACTGTGTCGGCATCTGCTCCAGAAAAAACGGCAATAACAGCACAAACCCCAACGCCGACAATCCCAAGGATCCTGTGGTTTGCACCATTGGATGTAAACCAGCGTTCTCATGAATCAGCCAAAACATCGACAACACATAACACAGCATCCCCGCCAAGGTATACAGCACGCCAATCCCGCTCAAAGCTTGTGCCTGCATTGGCAGCACGCCAATCGCCACCACCATACCCAGCAAACCACACAACATGCCTAACCACTGCACGCCACGCAGACGCTGCGTCTTAAACAATACATGACCCAGCGCACCAGTCACCAAAGGCGATAAACCAAAAATCATTGCAATCATGGCAGACGGCAAACTCATCGCGCCGAGGTAGCACAATAACATCGCCCCAAATAAGCCCAATGACCCTGCCAAATAACTGCGCAGTGCCACTCGATCCCAGCGCAAACGCAACCCCAATCCTCGCAGCAACAACCACGCCAGCGGTGTTGCACAAAAAAATCGCAATGCCAACGCCCACACGGGATGCAGCTCGCGCACACTCCAGACCACGGCCAGCGGCGTCATTGACCAAATCAGCACCAAGGCAAAAAAGCGACTACTGGCCGCCTGCAAAATGCCTGCTGTTGTGCGGACTGCTGTGTGGGTGGTGGGGGGATTAGACTGGGGGGCTTGCTCACTGTCCATCGGCAGGTCTCGACGTTTTGCTCATAAAAAAAGGCCGCTGAATCAGCGGCCTTAGGAGAAATCTACAACGCTTCAGAACGACGTTGCTTCGTCTCCTCGCAGGCCGCGTGTCATGACGCGCAGCACAACACGCCATGCAGCAGTACAGCGCACGGCCGATAAAGGGGCGAGGAATTTCTGAATCGTCATCATCGCTTGATCATGCGACGAACCACACAAGCGGTCAAGTGATTTCGCAACCTGTTCTGTTAACGTGGTGCCATCCGAATCGCACCATCCAAACGGATGGTTTCACCGTTCATAAAGCTGTTTTCGGCGATATGCAGCACCAGTTGCGCGTATTCTTCGGGATAACCCAAGCGTTTTGGAAACTGTGTCATCTCGATCAATGGCATTTTCACACTATCCGGTGATGCGTTCATCAGTGGTGTGTTAAAAATCCCCGGTGCAATGGTATTGACCCGAATCCCTAACATCGCCAAATCCCGCGCCAACGGCAAGGTCATGCCGACCACACCACCTTTAGACGCTGAATAGGCAACTTGCCCAATCTGACCATCAAACGCTGCAACCGATGCAGTATTAATGATCACGCCACGACCATGATCCGCATCGGCCGGATTATGCTGCATCGCGGCTGCGGCCAAGCGGGTCACGTTAAACGTGCCGATCAGATTGACTTGAATCACTTTACTGAACGCGTCTAACGGCATCGCACCGTTTTTGCCGACGGTACGACTGGCCGAGCCGATCCCTGCACAATTCACACAGATATCAATATGGCCGAATGCCGCTAATGTTTGCTCAATGGCCGTTTGGACAGACGCCTCATCTGACACATTCACCGCAAACGCCAAAACAGCATCGCCTAAACGTGCCGCAACAGCATTTGCTTGCTCTAAATTAAGATCAAAAATAGCCACTTGCGCCCCTTTTTGCACCAAGGCTTCGACGGTGGCTAAGCCTAAACCTGATGCACCGCCGGTAACGATGGCGACTTTACTTTGTACTTGCATATTGCGACTCCCAAATCCATGCTGAGGCTGATCGTTAGTAAACGAATAACGCTCAGGATTAAAACACACTCCAGCACATGACCCACTGCGCATTTTGTCCAAAACCCGCCAATAAACTGGCCATTTTGCTCAGTCGATGACGGACGAGACTTGAAATCAACCTATGACAAACCCATGCTATGACTCATGTGCAATTTGGTTTTTGCTGTGGAGGCTTGGATGACCGCTCAACCAACAGAATACGCAACAGCTCAACCAGAGCAGATTCGTCTGTCCAGCGAGCATATCGGCAGTCATGGTGCGCATTGGCACGCACTCAGCCAGAACGCGGCAGTAGACGTGCCCAAGTGGTTACAGCAATCGGTCGATAACGCCTCAATGCCACGCGGCCTCTGCCCAGACGATCATGCCCTGCCGACGGATAACTGGTTGCTACAAACCGATCATCCTCATATTAAAATTCAACAAGTCATCGCTGTCGATGGTGAACAACCGATTAAGCTGCGCAGTGCTTACCCCGCGATTCATAGCCCGTATTGGCAAGACGTGCAGATTCAACGGATTGGCATCTGTGACGACACCTTAGAAGCGGTGCTGCATGTCGAAACTCAAGACGGCACACGGATTCATGCCTTTGATACGCTATATGCTGTCAACGCAGGCTACTATCAGTCCGCGCAATTTTATCGCGCCAGCTTTAGCGGTCTGGCTTATCAACTCGAAAAGGTCAGCCCTGATGAAACCATGCTGGTCGATGACCCCGCAGCCATCCGACATCATCGCGCTTTAAATGCAATTCTGGCCAAACACAACGGCGTCGCCCCAGCAGATCTGCAAGCCCAAATCGAAGCATGGCAACCCACCGATGCTGATGACGAAGCGCCAGTCACATTAGACCTGTCCAAAATGGCAGCGTACTTGTTTGGGGAGCAATTTGGGCAAGAGGATGAAGCATGGTGTCAAGGTGAAATTCTAGGCGCACAAAAAACTGAATTATTTGGCCACATCGTACATTTGTATGATGTTGCCATTCTGAAAGAGGCCAACGCGCTGCCGTTGGTGCTGCGGATTGCTTGTGCAGAATCCAGCCTAACCACAAAAACATTACAAGTTGGTGACTATATTCGCGGAAATATCTGGATGCAAATTGCGATTTATGCTATGACTAGTAAATCAGCACCATAATTGTGCATTGTTCTCGGGTGATATGGAATGAAACCCTCAACCTCCCAAGCATCGGCACCTGCCAGTTCGTCAAGCCGTCAATCTAGCCTTGAATTGATTCCTTTGGTTTTTTTTATCCTAGGGATCCTGCTGGCCGCAAGTTTTTTGCAGGGTTTCAATTGGTAAGATTTCTTGCATGTTTTTCACACAAAAAACCGGCTCAACTCACGTTGGCCGGTTTTTTATGTAGATGACCCGATTACTCAGTCACGCTCAACACTTTTTTGAACAGGTCTTTTTGCTCGCTACTTGGACGGGCAGTTTGCAAGGCCATCAGTTGGCTCATGTCACCAGCCACTTTGATTTTGCCAGTCATGAAGGCTTGCATGGCGGCAGCCATATCAAACTCTAGAAATACTTTACGTAAGGTTTCGCCATCCATAGTCAGCGTGGTTTTCGCGCCATCTGCATGACCACGTTGAATTTTGCCGCTGGCCAGTGCCATATCAACATCGCCTGATGCAGTACCGGTCACGGTCATGTTCAGTGCCAAACCAGCCAGTGCTGGTGGCAGATTCAAGTCACCCGCTTCAGCGGTTAACGTATCAACGGTGTCAAACCATTCATTGCTCAAAAAAGCAGGCATGTTCATTCCTCTGTTAAAATCATAGGCCGCGATCATTCGGGCTGCAAAAGCTGCTGAGTTTCCGCACATGCACTGAGCAAGCGCCAGTCCGTGTGACGTCGAACAGCGTTTCGAAGCCGAGTTATAGCAAACCTGACCAATGCCTCACATGGCATAAAGCTCCTTTTAACAGAAAAATCCTGAGCAGATGCACTATTTTTTAAAAACTTTGCAATTGGCTTACAATACAGATGCAATACAAACTAAAAAATCTTAAAATAGGCTGAGTTTTGTGTGTGCAGGCGATGCACTTCTGTTGTATCGCAGGTGAGGCATGGTACTGCTAGTTTATATTTTGCTTGGCGACCATGGTCACTCATGATCTAAAAATCGCCATATTTTTCAATGTATGACGGTCTTTTCGATCATCGCCGTACCGCTTGAAGTCCATCTACTGCAACGTTTTTCGCTGTTGCGGCTTTTAAGGAGCCCGTGCATGAGTCACTCTACATCTGGCCTCGCCCCCGTGAAATACGAAACCGAACTGATTCGGCTATTTACCATTATGACGGTGGTTTGGGGCATTGTCGGCATGGGATTGGGCGTTTTTATCGCCTCCCAACTGGCTTGGCCTGCGCTGAACTTCGATATCGAATGGCTCAGCTTTGGTCGTCTGCGTCCATTACATACCAATGCGGTGATCTTCGCATTTGGCGGCTGCGCGTTGTTTGCGACCTCATACTACATCGTGCAACGCACCTGCCAAACTGAACTGTTTGCCCCCCGTTTGGCATGGTTTACCTTTTGGGGTTGGCAAGCGGTGATCGTGGCGGCGGTATTGACCTTGCCACTCGGCTTGACCTCTGCCAAAGAGTACGCTGAACTGGAGTGGCCGATTGATTTACTGATTGCCGCAGTCTGGATCGCCTACGGTGTGGTGTTTTTCGGCACACTGATCAAACGGCGTACCTCACACATTTATGTTGCCAACTGGTTTTTTGCGGCATTCATCATCACGATTGGCTTGCTGCATATCGTCAACAGCTTGGCTGTTCCGATCGGCCCGCTGAAGTCATACTCGCTGTTTTCTGGTGCGACTGACGCGATGGTACAGTGGTGGTATGGCCATAACGCGGTTGGTTTCTTCCTGACTGCTGCGTTCTTGGGCATGATGTACTACTTCATTCCTGTGCAAGCTGGTCGTCCGGTCTATTCGTATCGCTTGTCGATTGTGCATTTTTGGGCGTTGATCGCGCTGTACATGTGGGCGGGTGCGCACCATTTGCACTACTCTGCACTGCCAGACTGGACACAGTCTTTGGGGATGGTGTTTTCTTTGATTTTGTTCGCGCCAAGCTGGGGCGGCATGATCAACGGTGTCATGACGTTGTCGGGTAGCTGGGATCGGCTGCGGACGGATCCGATCATTCGTTTCTTGGTAGTTGCGCTGTCGTTTTATGCGATGTCGACCTTTGAAGGCCCGATGATGTCGATCAAAACTGTCAATGCACTGTCGCACAATACCGACTGGACGGTGGGTCACGTTCACTCTGGCGCACTCGGCTGGGTTGGTATGATTACCATCGGCTCGTTGTATGTGTTGATTCCACGCCTGTGGGATCGTCAGTCGATGTATTCGATCAAGCTGATTAATGTGCATTTTTGGCTGGCAACCGTCGGGGTGATTTTCTATATCGTGTCGATGTGGATTTCAGGAATTACCCAAGGCTTGATGTGGCGGGCAACCAACCCCGACGGCACTTTGACCTATAGCTTTGTGGAAAGTGTGGTCGCATCGCACTGGCCATATGTAGGTCGGGTATTTGGTGGGTTCTTATACTTATCGGGCATGTTCTTTATGGCGTACAACCTGTACATGACCATCAAGTCGCCGGTGACTGCTGAAGAAGCCAAAAAATCGACTGTAACGGCCTGAGGAGATTGACTGATGGCAGGTACTCCACATGAAGTGGTTGAAAAAAATACCGGTCTACTGATGGTATTGATTGTGGTGGCGATTAGCTTCGCCACCTTGGTTGAGATTGTGCCGTTGCTGTTCGATAAGCGCGTCAATACGCCTGTACCAGGCATGACCCCGTGGACGGCACTGGAGCTTGAAGGCCGTGATGTGTATATCCGTGAAGGTTGTCACGTTTGCCACACCCAGATGGTACGCCCACTACGCGCTGAAACTGAGCGTTATGGTGCATACTCGCGTGCCGGTGAATCGGTTTGGGATCACCCATTCTTGTGGGGCTCCAAACGGACAGGACCTGACTTGGCACGGGTTGGTCAGAAATATTCGGACGCATGGCAGGCTGAGCATTTGATCAATCCACGCAGCCTTGTGCCTGAGTCGGTGATGCCAGGCTATCCGCACTTGGCTAGCACAACGCTAAACGCTGAAAAAACCCAAGCAAAGATGCGTCTGTTCCGTGACCAGTTTGGTGTGCCATACACTGATGCTGATATCGAAGGCGCGGTGGATACGGTACAAGGTCAAACTGAACTGACTGCCTTGGTTGCTTATTTACAGCAGCTTGGCACAGTCATGCAGGGCCAACGCTAATGAACGCCGTGACCTTGCAGGCCATCGCAACGGTAGCGGCATTTGCGGCATTCATCGGCGTGTGTTGGTGGGCATATTCCCCCGCCAACCGCAAACGCTTTGAACAAGATGCTGATATTGCCATCCAGACTGATCCTTTAAACCCAAAGGCTAATCCGTCTGATATTGAATCAAGAGAGAAACCACAATGACCGATTTTTGGAGTTGGTGGGTTGCACTACTATCCATTGGCTGCTGGCTGTTCGTCACCGGCACGCTGATTTTTGTCCTAAAAATGCGGCCAACCCTTGAGGAAGACGGCACAACAGGACACACCTACGACGGCATTAAAGAATACGACAAACCCATGCCGCGTTGGTGGCTGGCCGTGTTCTGGATGAGTATTGTCTGGGGCGTGTTTTATGTGATTCTGTACCCCTCTTTGGGGAATTGGAAAGGCATCGCAACGGTTGAGCAGCTCGATGGCAGCAAGGTCAACTGGACCTCGGTCAACGAGATGGAAGCCGATTACGCCAAAAACAACCAAGTGTTTTTGGACAATTTTGAGAAACGCTTTGCGGGGATGTCGACGCTCGAATTGTCGGACGACCCACGTGCACTGAAGATCGGCCAAGCGCTATTCCGGCAAAACTGTGCGGTTTGTCACGGCAGTAACGCACGCGGTGCAGTTGGCTTTCCAAATCTCACCGACAATGATTGGCTGTATGGTGGCTCACCTGAGAACATCGTCGAAACCTTGACCAAAGGTCGTGTCGCAGCAATGCCCGCATGGCAGCAGCAGCTTGGTGAATCAGGGATCCGCGCGACCGCTGAATATGTGATGTCGCTGTCTGGGCGTGGTGGCTTAAACAGTGCGTGGGTTGCAGAAGGCAGTGATCTGTACAAGAAAAACTGTTCAGTCTGTCATGGCGCAAATGGGCTGGGCAACATCGCACTGGGCGCACCGAACCTGACCGATAACATCTGGCTGTATGGTGGTGATCGCGCCACTATTCAGCACACGCTACGCTATGGCCGTGCGGGTGTCATGCCGCAGTTCTCTGATCAACTCGGCGAAGAGCGCATTCAATTAGTCGCTGCCTACGTGTACCAGTTGTCTAAACGCTAAGGTTGCTACCCTTTGCACCATCAAACCGTCTGCTGAGCAGGCGGTTTTTTTTGATATACGTCATCATCAAAACCACTCAAACAAAGCGCACAATCCGGCTTATAATATAAACTCGTTAACTGTTTTATTGCAGGTTAACGGTTTGCTTCGTCTCTGCGCATCTTTTAATGCACGTCTCGAATCCACTAGCCTTCTTTTAGCCAATGGCCTGATGACATGAGCGATAAAATCCCCGTCCATAACCTTCCTAGTGCATCGTCTTCCGTCAACACACACCATCCCAGCACTGCCAAACCGGCCAAGATTCAAACCAAACTGATTACTGGTTTTTTTCAAAACATTCGCACCAGCAGCATGTATACGCTGATGACGCTATTTGTACTGCTGCCGTTTTTGCGTTGGGATGAGCGACAGGCATTACTATTTGACATCCCACATCGACAGTTTTATGTGTTTGGCCTGACGTTTATGCCGCAAGATTTATTCTTGTTGTCATGGATTTTCATCATGGCCGCGTTCGCATTATTTGTGGTGACGGTGTTTGGTGGGCGGGTGTTTTGTGGTTATAGCTGTCCACAAACCATCTGGGTCAATCTGTTCATGCGGATCGAAAAGCTATTCGAGGGTGAACGTCATCAACGGATTCGTATGGACAAAGCACCGCTGTCGTTCAGTAAACTGTGGCGTAAAATCGCCAAGCACACGGTTTGGCTACTGATCGCACTGCTGACCGGCTTGACCTTTGTCAGTTATTTTACCCCTGTTGAAAGTCTGTACGGCAGTTGGGCATGGTTTAGTGTGGCAGGCTTTGCCCTGATGTTGCCTGACTTAGGCACGTGGCAACTGTTTTTTATTGGGCTGTTTACCCTCGCCACTTACCTGAATGCCGGTTGGATGCGTGAGCTGATGTGCTTTCAGATCTGCCCGTATGGTCGCTTTCAAAGTGTGATGTTCGACCGTGATACACTGATCGTGTCGTATGATGTTGAGCGTGGGGAACCGCGTGGCGCACGCAAACGTAAGGCAGAAAAAACCGAGAGTCTCGGGGACTGTATCGACTGTGAACTGTGTGTGCAGGTTTGCCCGACGGGTATTGATATTCGCGATGGCCTACAGATGGAGTGCATCCAATGTGCCGCTTGTATCGACGCCTGTGATAGTGTGATGGATCGAATGCAGTACCCGCGTGGCTTGGTGCGTTATACCACTGAGCGACAATTGGTGGAAAAACAAAAAACCCACTGGCTCAGGCCACGTTTAATCGGCTACGCCGCGATGCTGACACTGATGCTGGGATTATTTGTCTGGGTGCTGGCGGCGCGTGTACCGTTACAAGTTGAGGCGATGCGTGACCGCAATCAAATGTATCGGCTCAACAATGATGGCCTGATCGAAAATGCGTTTAGCCTTAAAATCACCAATAAGACCCAGCAAGAGCAAACCTATCATCTCTCGCTGAGTGCGCCAAATGGGATTAGGCTCGACCTACGCCGCCCTGAGATTTTGCTTGAAGCGGGTGAAATCTATGAGTTGCCGGTCACTGTGGTCGGCGATCCAGCACGCGTGAGTCAAAGTGAAGTGCCGATTAGCTTTCGAGTGCAGGGGGTCACTGATCCAAGCTTGTCCGCCACAATCGAAAACCGCTTCCGCGCACCCACTGCCAAAGAACGTGCGGCTGCCCGCCGTGCCGCTGAAGGAGGATTTGAATAATGTCTGCAAGCCCACAACACAGCACCAATAAGCCTTGGTACAAACACCCGCACCTGTGGCTGGTGATCTGCTTACCCATTCTCTCGGTGGTGGTCAGCTTGTCGTTTGCCAGAACCGCTTTTGTGCATAAATCTGACATTGTACGCGATGACTGGTATCGCGATGGGCGGGCGCAAGCACAAGATATGTCACGCGATACGGCGGCAGCAGCGGCAAATCTACGCGCCAAGGTCAATATTACACCACAAGGCCAAGTCGATGTACTGCTGACGCACGCGCCCAACACAGCCGTGCCACCACAACTTGACTTAAACTTCTTTCACCCGATTCGTGCTGCAAAAGACCATAAAATCAGCCTACAGCGACGTGAGGACGGACATTTTCAAGGTCAGCTTGATGCCGATTTACTCAAGCCGAGTAACTACCATGTTGAGCTTGATGGACATTTGTGGCGGCTGAGTGGCCGGATTGATCTGCCGATTGCAGCGTTCGAGCTTGCGCCACTGGCAACGGTGGCAGCCGAACTTGCCGCCGCAAAAACCCCTTAATCGGCACAGCCTCCGCCTCCATGCCTCGTGTCCTGCGCAGCGCCTTACATCAGGCTCTGCGTGAGGACTCAGCTGGCATGCTGCCGGATGTTTGCCGCTGCCTGCGACAACGCTCCGAACAGTAGCGAACCTCGTCCCAGCAGCGTTCCCATTTTTTGCGCCACGCAAATGGCTTCTGACACACCATACAGGTTTTTTCTGGCAGATTCAGCTTGCGGTGTGTCATCTCAGCAATCTCGTTAAGCGAGGGTAATGTTTAACACATCCAAGCGGTTTTTTAGGGTCTCAGGATCAACCGCATCTGGTCGGCTGACCTGTAACGTCTCAAAATCGAATAACTCACGGTCGGCAAGCTGTGACGGCGCCACATTCTGTAGCGCACCAAAAATACTGGCCAAACGCTTGGGGTATTGTTTGTCCCAGTCACGCAGCATCTCGTTGATCATGGCACGCTGTAGATTTTCTTGGCTACCACACAAATTACACGGAATAATCGGAAACTCGCGCAGCCGTGCGTACTTGATGATGTCTTTTTCTTCGACATAGGCCAGCGGGCGGATCACCATGTTACGGCCATTGTCGGATAGCAGCTTCGGTGGCATCGACTTTAAACTACCACCATGAAATAGGTTCAAAAAAAACGTCGCCAGTAGATCATCGCGGTGATGACCGAGTGCAATTTTGGTCGCGCCGATTTCCTCCGCAAAGCCGTACAACGAACCACGCCGTAAACGCGAACAGACCGCACAAAAAGTTTTACCCTCAGGGGTCAGGCGTTTGACGATGCTATAGGTGTCTTTTTCGAGGATATAATGTGGCACACCGCGTGCGCTCAGATAATTTGGCAAAATCTCTTCCGGAAAATCCGGTTGTTTTTGGTCAAGGTTGACTGCCACGATTTCAAAGTTAATCGGTGCGATTTTTTGCAGCCCCAGCAAGATGTCCAGCATGGTGTAGCTGTCTTTGCCACCCGACACGCAGACCATGACCCGATCACCCTCTTCGATCATATTAAAATCGCGAATCGCATGACTGACTTGGCGACGTAGCTTTTTTTGTAGCCGATTAAAGGCCGTGGTGGTCGGGGCTGCTGCGACACCCAGCGGCAACTGAGGCGTCGTCGCCGTCTCAAGCTCAGAACCAACAGGCCGAAATAGATTGACAGAACTCACGACAGCTTCACCAAAATAACCAATAGACAAGGGACGAAATTCTACCCGAATTTGTGCCTGATCTCGAGATTTGATTGAAATGATCCGACAGTTTTGGCGGAGTGCAAGCGGCTACATCATATTTTTGCCGTATTTTTTTGCAAAAAAAATCGTGTAACAGGCTTGACTTTTAAATCGATCAATAACGACAGTGCTTTACAAAGTTGTCCACAAAAACTGTGGATAAGTCTGTGGATAAGTCGATGCTTGACATCGTTTTGCAATGTCGTAGCAAGGCTTTAGCTTAGATTGTACATTTTTTGACCTATTATTTATAGTTATAAATTTCATGCACTTAAAAAAATCAACCATCGTTTTCAGATTTTTTTTTAATTTTTTTCGACAAACGTTCATTAAACAGACACTAATCCGTCATGTGGTCAAAAAACAATCAAGTCCTGTCGAAAATTCAGGCAGTACGCTGCTAATCACGCGACGGTCTTTAACACTTGTACTCTGTGAGGTGTTTGCTAAACTGTGCTGGTCGGACGCATCATCAAAAACGGATCATACACATGCAGCGGTTGGGTCGATCAATGTTATGGCAACGCCTTGTGGTGGTGTGTATTGGGCTGTCTGGTTTCGGCTGGCTCAGTACATCAAGTCATGCCGATACCATTCGAAAGGTCAGTGCTGATGGCAGTATTACCTTGACCAACACCAGCAATCGGTCGAGTACAAGCCGTTCGGGTAGCAATGGACAATACGCATATGTGATGCAAAATGAGAGTGGTGAAAACCTGCTGACCAATGTGACACGCCGCTCAGGTGACGATCGGTTTCGTGATTTTAACAAGCAAGTTAAAAAAACCTTCTACCCCGAAAGCAATATCCACCAGTATAAAAACTGGGGTGCAAACGAGGCAGCGGTGGCGGCCAGTAGCAGCGGGAATAAGAATGCCTATGATGCCCTGATTGCCGATGCTGCCCGACGCTATAACCTCGATGCAGGCTTGATGAAAGCCATTATGCACACTGAGTCTGGTTTTAACCCAAATGCGCGCTCGCCAGTGGGCGCACAAGGACTCATGCAACTGATGCCCGCCACCGCACGGCGCTTTAATGTCAGTAACGCGTGGGATCCTGCACAAAATATCGAAGGCAGTGCCAAATATTTGCGCTGGCTGCTGAATCGCTTTAATGGTCGAGTCGATCATGTACTGGCAGGCTATAACGCAGGTGAAGGTAATGTCGATAAATACGGCGGCATTCCACCGTTTCGGGAAACCCAAGACTATGTACGGCGCGTGCTCAGTCGGTACAACAATCTTTATGCGAATAATCAAAGCCTTCAAGCACAAAGTGGCACAAGCCACACGACAAACAATCGCCCCGTTAGCCTTGCCATGAATAGCAGTTCGGACTCAGACAGCGCATACACCCAAACCGCGCTGGCAGCATTGGGAGCACCCAAATAAACCAACAGCATGGATCACTTTCACAGCCTGTAACCGAGATTCGCTTGAAATTTTGGTAAAAACCATCATCATAACTCCGAACGAATCCAGTCGGATTCGCCCGATCTAGAGGATTAACTCATGTTGCGGATTGGTTTGTTTTTGCTGACCAACCTCGCGGTGCTGGTGGTTGTCGGCATCATCATGTCCATTTTTGGGGTGGGTTCGACCCATACAGCCGGTGGCTTAAATCTCACCAACCTGCTAATTTTGTGCTTCTTGTGGGGTATGGTCGGCTCGATCATCTCACTGCTGCTGTCGAAGCCGATTGCCAAGTGGACAACCAAAACTCAAATTATTCAAAGCCCGAGCAACCAAGCCGAAGCTTGGCTGCTGCAAACCGTCAACGAACTGTCTCAACGCGCTGGAATTAAAATGCCAGAGGTGGGGATTTTTCCAAGTCATCAGTCGAACGCGTTTGCAACCGGTTGGAACAAAAACAAAGCCTTGGTTGCCGTGTCGACTGGCTTGCTCAGTCGCATGAATCAAGACGAGCTACGCGCAGTCTTGGCACATGAAATCGGTCACGTCGCCAATGGCGACATGGTGACGCTGGCGTTGATTCAAGGCGTGGTCAACGCGTTTGTGATGTTCTTTGCGCGGATCATCGGCAACTTCGTCGATCGGGTGATCTTTAAAAACGAAAGCGATAGCCCTGGCATTGCGTACTTCGTGACCAGTATCATCATGGATATCATTTTAGGTATCGCTGCTTCTGCAATCGTGATGTACTTTTCGCGGATTCGGGAATATCGTGCGGATGAAGCCGGTGCGCGTCTGGCTGGTAAGCAAGCGATGATCTCTGCCCTACTCAGCTTGCGTCAAGAGCAGGAGATGCCGGACGAAATGCCGAAAGAAATGAAGGCATTTGCGATCAGTGCCGGTAAAGAACAAGGCTTTAGTTTGGCTGCTTTGTTTCAGACTCATCCGAGCATCGAAGATCGGGTGGCTGCGCTACAGCGTTTGAATGTTTAATCAATTGTTTTGTGTTGAAAAGACCGGCGCAATGCCGGTTGTTTTTATTGGATGGCCTGATTTAGTGGCGCATAAAAGTGACCACTTGCTCATGGTGAAAAGCGCATAACCATGATTTTGTCTGATCCACAACCAGCATCTCTACCCCAACCGACCAAGCAAACGCATCCCAATACCGCACCAAAGTTTTCCAATCTGTCGCAATTACCTCTTCATGCCGCAATAAAAACACTTGGGTCGAAAATGGCACACCTGTTTGATACAGCCAATCACGCACCGCTGCAATTCTGGTTTGATCGCCCCACACATCCTCTAACAACACGATCTGTTTGTGTTTAAAGTCAGTCGGGGCAAAAGGTGAATAACTTGGCATTTGATACAAAGCAAACCGTATAAACTCCACCGCACGAATGCCGTGCAATCGAGAAATGCGTGCAGCATGTGACGCGGGTAGCGGCAAATAATCATCGCCACAAAAGAATGAGCGCTGTGGCTCGGTCAATGCGTCCCATGCAGTAAATTCTTTAAGGTGGTCTTGTAGCCGCATTTTTTTCTCTTCATACGCACCGAAACTCCAGTACGTAAAGCTACATCGCATCAATCAATGATGCAACATCGCGTTGAGATCATCGACTATCGGCGACCACTCAGCATCTTGCTTGAGCGACTCTTGTAAAAATTGCCGCTGTGCATCCGTCCAAAAATCCGCATCCAAGATACTGACCTGCTCATCTAACCGATGTGCCTGCACAAACGCCGCAATCTCATGCTCGGCGCTCGGCAAACCCAACTGCTCAAACAAACTCGCCAAGGTATTGCTGGTCATGTCCATCATATGCACTCCTGAATGGTTGATCGCGCACTATGAACACAGTGCAGCCTTCTGACTTTGATGACAAGATTATTGGCGTAGCGGATTGTGGAGTTAAAGTATCTTTGGCTCACTTAAACAAAAAAGCCCCATATCATCTGACGTGGGGCTTTCTCAGCATGACGTTGACATCATGCTTTTAAGCAGTGATTAGCCGAGCAAATGGGCAACACCATCACGCTCTTCGGTCAACTCTTGCAGGGTGAAGTCCATCCGCTCACGGCTGAACTCATCGACTGGTAAGCCTTCGATGCGGGTATATTCGCCGTTTTCGCAGGTGACTGGCACGCCGTACATGATGCCTTCTGGGATGCCATATGAGCCATCGGAAGGGATACCCATGGTGACCCACTTGCCATTGGTGCCGAGCGCCCAATCACGCATGTGATCAATCGCAGCATTGGCAGCAGAGGCAGCCGATGACAGGCCACGCGCTTCGATAATCGCAGCACCGCGCTTACCAACGGTTGGCAGGAACACGTCCTTGTTCCATGCGTGGTCGTTGATCATATCTTTAACGCTTTCGCCATTGATGGTGGCAAAACGATAGTCCGCGTACATGGTTGGGCTGTGGTTGCCCCAAACGACCATTTTTTCGATGTCAGCAACGGCTTTGCCAGTTTTGGCAGCCAGTTGCGATAGCGCGCGGTTGTGATCCAAGCGCAGCATCGCAGTGAAGTTTTTGGCTGGCAGATCAGGCGCAGATTTCATGGCGATATAAGCGTTGGTGTTGGCTGGGTTGCCGACCACCAGAACTTTAACGTTGCGGCTGGCCACGTCGTTCAGTGCTTTGCCTTGTACGGTAAAGATTTTAGCGTTTTCTTGCAGCAAATCTTTACGTTCCATGCCCGGACCGCGTGGACGCGCACCAACCAGCAATGCATAGTCAGCATCTTTAAAGGCAACATTTGGATCATCCGTGCCGACCATACCCGCCAACAATGGGAAGGCACAATCCTCAAGCTCCATCATCACGCCTTTCAGGGCTTGTTGGGCTTTTTCGAACGGCACTTCAAGCATTTGAAGGATCACCGGCTGGTCTTTGCCCAACATCTCGCCACTGGCAATACGGAACAATAGGCTATATCCAATTTGACCGGCTGCACCAGTCACGGCAACACGTACGGGCTGCTTCATATGATCTCTCCACGAGGACAAAAACGGGGTCACCCAAAGCGGGTTTCGACAAGCGCCAACATTGTACTGAAAGTTGGCGGCGGGTGCGAGTCAGTTACGGCAGTGTTTTAAATGCAATTGGGCTAAATTTCACGCACCACTTGGCTGCGCGGTACACGCTGACGGGCATAATACACGCCATCCGGCGCACGCTTGCCCAAGGCGATAATCATCACCACAAAGGCATCATCGGCCATCGGCACGATTTGGCGGACGCGGGCTTCATCAAAGCCTTCCATCGGGCAGCTGTCAAAACCGTGCGCACGCGCAGCCAGCATCAGGTTTTCACAGGCCAAAGCACAAGTTTTCGCAGCCCATAGACGCATATCGGCAGGGGTATATGGACCTCTTGGCGCGGGTTTCACCAGTCCCATACCGCCGTTTACCAGACGCTTGACCAAACCAAACGTGCCAAACGCACCGACGGCATAATGGTACTTGGCCAGTTGGCCGTAGTATTGTTTGACCAATTTTGGCGGCTCACCAGTTGGCCATTCATCAAGGATTTGTTGCGCGTGTTTGCGCCATGTCGCGGTGCGTGCCAATTGGACAATCAGTACCGGCGCAGTTTTGGCGGCGTTTTGATCCATGCAGGCGTGCGCGAGTTGTGATCGTGCTGGCTCAGAGCGCACGATCACAAATTCCCATGGCTGCAAGTTGCTGGAGTTCGGCGCGAGTAACGCCAAATCAATACAATCGTCCAACACCGCTTGCGGCATCGGATCAGGCAAAAACTTGCGAATCGAACGACGACCCTCCACCACAGCACGAAATTGCGCCGGATCGGTGGCAGGCGGTGGCGGTTCTTGGTGGCGGACTTTGGTCATCACAACATCCTGTCGATGGGTTTTTGTGGGGCTTTTGATGGTTAGTTTTGATGGTTAAGCTGGGTCTATGATCGAGTCTAAGGTGCGCCATGCACCACAAACCGATCGGGACAGCTTGAAACCACTGTGGCAGGACAGTCGATATAGCCACCGTTGGGGCTGTAACAGACACGGATTTCGGTCAGCATCGGCTGTCTAAACTTAGGGGTTTTGACACAGTTAAGCTGTAACCCATTCGGCTTAAGTCCGGCATTTAACTCGACCAACTGTTCGATCAGTTGCTGCTTGCGCATCACCACTGCTTGGTCGGCGTTAAACTCAGGCGGCACTTTAAGGCGGCCAGCATAATTGGTAATGGTGCGAAAATACAGATTGGCACTCATCCCTGTACAGGAGCCACTGGTGCGCCATGCTTCGTTACGCAGTTGCTCATCCGGCATAATGCGCTCCACCACCCGTGCTTGGAGTGGACTTAAGCGAGCGGGTTCTTGTGCACAGCCCTGCTCAGACTGTGGTGGTGGCGGTTCAGGCCGTAGCTGCGATACCGTCAAAGAAAATCCTTCTTGGCATTGTCGTAGACGGCGCAACTCTGGATTGGTGGCACATAGCGCAGGAGTCAGGTGTATCACCAAGGTATAACTGGTCGGTGCTTCGGCATAGACCGTGCTAACAGTCAGGGCAGCAATCGACAGCACGCTACACTTTATGAATAGGGTACGCATGACAGGGTTGTGGCGCAGCGGTGGGCGACCAAGCTGATGGCACGGCGAGGGTGTGCGTCGCTGAGGCTTCAACACGCGCTCCAACATGGTGTGACAATCTCCTCGTCGCAGGGTATGACGGCCAAAAATACGAATCGGGTGCATGGCTTAATCATACCTATAGATCATGGCA
>OGCL01000322.1_pt1 | contig 53765 bp, 50 predicted proteins | sample 1570041 | NCBI WGS metagenome assembly OGCL01 (sample SAMN06266162, study PRJEB24511) | hot springs metagenome | isolation source: Hot spring water | place: South Africa: Limpopo | collected 2015-06-22
CCACTTCCTTGAGCAGCAGGTCGCCCACCTCGTGGCCCCGGGTGTCGTTCAGGGTCTTGAAGTTGTCCAGGTCCACAAACAGCACGGCCGTGGTCATGCCCGAGCGCGCGCCGTTGACCAGCACCTGCTGCAGCCGGTCCACCAGCAGGCGGCGGTTGGGCAGCTGGGTGAGCGCGTCGTAGAACGCCAGGTAGCGTGCTTCGTCTTCGGCGGCCTTACGGCCCGAGATGTCGATGTCGATGCAGAACATCTCCGGCGGGTGGCCGGGCACCTGGATGTAGGCGTGGCTGGAGAACACATCCACCGGCGAGCCGTCCTTGCGCTGCAGCTGCAGCTCGCCCGCCGGGATGACCTCTCCCGTCTTGAACATGTGCGCCACATGGGCGCGCACGGCCTCGCGCATGGGGGGCGGGATGATGAGGTCGAGCAGGTTGGCGCCTAGCGCCTCTTCGGCGGTGTAGCCGTAGAGGTGTTCGGAAGCCTTGTTCCAGTAGCTGGTGGTGCCGTCTTCCAGATAACCCTGCACCGAGATGGACGGGATGTTGCGCAGCAGCGAACGAAAGCGAAGCTCGGACTCGCGCAGCGCGCTTTCGGCCTGCTTGCGTTTCGTGATGTCGCGGGCCAGGAACACCACGGCGGCCTGGCCACCCACCTTCACCCCCAGGGGCTGCGCGCGTCCCTCGAACTCGCGCCGTCCCGCCTGCGTCTGCATTTCGTACTCGATGGTGTGGGTCTGGCCCGATTGCAGGGTGTCGCGGATCAGCGCCATGAAACGATCCGCCTGCGGGGCGGGCAGCACCTCGTGCAGGCGCTTGCCGAGGAGCTGGGGGGCGCTGGCCGACAGCGCCGAATCGTCTGGCGAAAGCACTTCCACATAGCGCCCCTGTGCGTCCAGCACCAGCAGCACGTCGGGGATGGCCTGGGCGATGGCTTTCAGGCGCGCGGCGGTGCCCGCCAGCGCGTGTTCGGTGGCCATGCGGTCTTCCACATCGCGCAGCAGCAGGCCCAGCACCACGGTGGCGGGGGTGAAGGTGAGCAGGAAGGGCAGGGCCAGGGTCTGGTTGACGCGCTGGAGCACCACAGCGGGCAGCAGCTGGAACACCGCGATCACCGCCAGGTGCAGCAGCAGCCCGAACACGGCCAGCGGCACCGGCCGAACACCCACCTTGGCGCGTGCGCGCGCTTCGCGGTAGAGCAGGCCCATCACCGTGCACAGCGCAATCACCATCAGGCCCACCTCGGCCCCCGCGCCACCCAGCCACAGGCGCCCCGTGGCTGCCATGGCCGCTGCAATGCAGGCCACCAGGGGGCCGCCAAACAGCCCCGCCATGCTGAGCACGACCGAGCGCGCATCAAAGATCACGCCAGGCATGAGCACCACCGGGGTGAGCATGCCCACCACGCAGATGCCGCCAAAAATCAGCCCCGAAAAAAACTGGCCCACCAGGGGGCGGTGGCGCCAAAGGCGGATGTTGAAGCCGTGCAGAAAACACAGCGCCAACAGCAAGGCAACGCCTTTGACCAGCTCAATGAACATGGGCCTCCGTGCTTTTCCTGGGGAAGGCCCATCATGGGGGAATTGTTGCGATCCGTAAACTGAAAATGGCCCCGGATGGGGCCATTTGATGTCGAACCAGGCCCGGTTGGGCGACCCGCCGGGGGGCAGTTGAAGGCGGCTTCAGGCCAACAAAGCCTGCGCAAACTCGCGGGCGTTGAAGGTTTCCAGGTCTTCGAGTTTTTCGCCCACGCCGATGAAGTACACGGGGATGGGGCGCTCCTGCGCAATCGCGGCCAGCACGCCGCCCTTGGCTGTGCCGTCGAGCTTGGTCACGACGAGGCCGGTAAGCTGCAGCGCGTCGTCAAACGCGCGCACCTGCGCCAGCGCGTTCTGGCCCGTGTTGCCGTCGATCACCAGCAGCACCTCGTGGGGTGCCGTGGCGTCGGCCTTGGTCACCACGCGGCGGATCTTTTTCAGCTCTTCCATCAGGTGCAGCTGCGTGGGCAGGCGGCCGGCGGTGTCCACCAGCACCACATCCTTGCCGCGCGCCTTGCCTGCCGTGACGGCATCAAAGCTCACGGCAGCCGGGTCGCCGCCTTCCTGGCTCACGATCTCGACCGTGTTGCGGTCGGCCCACACACCGAGCTGCTCGCGCGCAGCGGCGCGGAAGGTGTCTGCAGCGGCCAGCAGCACGGCGGCGCCTTCGTTTGCCAGATGTTTGGTGAGTTTGCCGATCGACGTGGTCTTGCCCGCGCCGTTCACGCCCGCCACCATGATCACGGTGGGCGTGTGCTCGCCAATCACCAGGCTTTTTTCGAGCGGGCGCAACAGGTCGGCCAGCGCGTCGGCCAGCAAGCCCTTGACGGCGGCGGGGTCGGTGGCCTTGGCCTCCTTCACGCGGCGCTTGAGGTCCGCCAGCAGGTGGGCTGTGGCCTTGACGCCGGTGTCAGCCATCAGCAGGGCCTCTTCCAGCTCTTCATACAGCGCGTCGTCGATCTGCGTGCCGGTGAACACGGTGGCAATGCTGCTGCCGGTCTTGCGCAGCCCGGCCTTCAGGCGATCGAGCCAGCCCTTGCGCTCGGCCGCCACGGGGGCTGGTGCGGGCACTGCGGCTGCAGGCGGGGGCACGGGGGCGGGTGGTGGAGCCACAGGGGGCAGGGGGGCCGGGGGCGCGATGGGCGCAGGGGTTGGCGCAACTGGCGCCACCGGGGCAATGGCTGGTGTCGCGGTGGGCGCTGCCAACGGTACTGCTGGCACAGCGGCGGCGGGGACCGCCACGGGCACCACAACGGGCTCTGCAACGGGTGCCGCCACTGGCGCAGCGGCACGTGCTGCGGGCAGTGGGGCCTCGGCCTCGGGCGTTTTGGCTGCAAAGGGGTTGCGCAGCCAGCCAAAGCCCGAGGGGGCGGGCGCAGCCACCGGCGGGGCGGGCTGCGCGGCAGGGGGTGTGGCGGGTGCAGGCGTGGGGGCAGGTACGGGTGCGGGTGCAACGGGCGCCTGGGCGTCTACCGGCGAGGCCGGGGCGGGCGCGTCGGTGGGGGCGGGTTTTTTCTTGAAGAAACTGAACATTGGAGGGTTCTTAGAATCACTCCATTCTATGAAACGTGCTTTCAACCTCCTGGGCCTCATGGCCTGTCTCTCGTGCGGGGCTGCCTTTGCGGCAACGCCACCGGTGCCTACCACCCCCGCTGCAGCGCCTGCCACGGCACCTTCAGCTGCACCTTCGACCGCCCCCGCCACGGCGTCTGGCGCACAGCAGTTCACGCTGAAAAATGGCATGCAGCTCATCGTGCAGCCCGACCGGCGCGCGCCCACGGCGGTGCACATGGTCTGGTTGCGCGTCGGCTCCATGGACGAGGTGGACGGCGTGACCGGCGTGGCCCATGTGCTGGAGCACATGCTCTTCAAGGGCACCAAGACGCTGAAGCCGGGCGAGTTCTCGCGCCGTGTGGCGGCCCTGGGCGGGCGCGAAAACGCCTTCACCAGCCGCGACTACACGGGCTACTACCAGCAGATTCCGTCCAACCGGCTCGAAGACGTGATGAAGCTTGAATCGGACCGGTTTGCCAACAACCAGTGGCCCGACGAGGAGTTCAAGAAAGAGATCGAGGTCGTGAAGGAGGAGCGCCGCCTGCGCACCGAAGACCAGCCCCGCGCCATGCTGGCCGAGCAGCTGTTTGCCACCACCTTCATCGCCGCGCCCTACCGCCGCCCCATCGTGGGCTGGATGAGCGACCTGGACGCCATGACGCCCGAGGACGTGCGCGCCTTCTACCGCCAGTGGTACACCCCCACCAACGCCGCCGTGGTGGTGGCGGGTGATGTGGACGTGGCCCAGGTGCGTGCGCTGGCCGAGAAGTATTACGGCAGCCTGCCCACGCATGCGCTGCCCGCACGCAAGCCACGCATGGAGCCCGAGCAAAAAGGCCTGCGCCGCATTGCCGTCAAGGCTCCCGCCGAGCAGGCCTATGTGGCGCTGGCCTTTCGTGCGCCCAGCCTGCGCCGGGTGGACAACCTCACCGATGCCGACCGCGACGCGCTCGCGCTGATGGTGCTGTCGGCCGTGTTCAACGGCTACGACGGCGCGCGGCTGGACCGCGCCCTGACCCAGGGCGACAACCGCGTGGCCGACAGCGCCAGCAGCAGCGCGATGGTGACGGGGCGTGGGCCCAGCCTGTTCATGCTCAGCGGTGTGCCCGCCGCAGGCAAGACCGCCCAGCACGTGGAAGACGCGCTGCGCGCCGAGGTGGTCCGCGTGGCCCGCGATGGTGTGAGCGAGGCCGAGCTGACCCGCGTGAAAACGCAGTGGATTGCCTCCACCGTGTACGAGCGCGACTCGGTGATGAGCCAGGCGCAGGAGCTGGGCGGCAACTGGGTTCAGGGCTTCCCGCTGGACGCCAACGAGCGCCTGCTGGCGCTGCTGCGCACCGTGACACCCGCCCAGGTGCAGGCTGTGGCCGCCAAATATTTTGGTGACGACCAGCTCACCGTGGCCACGCTGCTGCCCCAGCCGCTCGACGCCCCCCGCCCCCGCGCGCAGCCCGCGCCCGGTGCGGCCCGCCACTGAAACCGATTTGCGCACTCACCCATGATTACTATTAAAAAGATAGCGGTTCGCGCTTTGCTAGCGGGCGCAGGGGCCGTTTTTTATTCACATTCTGCCTGGGCGTTGCTGCCCATCCAGCACTGGACAGAGGGCAACGGCGCCAAGGTGTACTTGGTCGAAAGCCCCGTCATCCCCATGGTGGATGTGCAGATCGACTTTGACGCTGGCACGCGCCGCGACCCGGCGGGCCAGTCGGGCCTGGCCAGCGCCGTGGCCATGATGGCCAGCAAGGGCGTGAAGGCCGGGCGTGACGTGGGCAACGCCCCCGCGCTGGACGAGAACGGCCTGGGCGAAGCCTGGGCCGACCTGGGCGCCAACTTCGAGGCCGCTGCCGACAACGACGCGCTGCACTACACGCTGCGCTCGCTCACCGACCCGCCCCTGCTCGACCAGGCTGCCCGTCTGGCCGCGCGCCAGATCGGCGAGCCCAGCTTCCCGGCCGACGTATGGCCGCGCGACCGCGCGCGCTGGAGCGCCAGCATCAAGGAATCGCTCACCCGCCCCTCCACCGTGGCTGCCCACGCGTTTGGCAGCGCTGTGTACGGCGGCCACCCCTACGGCGTGCGCACCACCGAGGAGACCCTGGCGCGCATCAGCGTGGCCGACATGCAGGCCTTCCACAGCCAGCACATCGTCGCCTGCCGCGCCAAGGTCAGCATCGTGGGTGCCGTGACGCGTGCCCAGGCGCAGACGCTGGTGGCCACGCTGCTGTCGCGCCTGCCCGCCAGCACCGGCTGCGCGCCGCTGCCGCCCGTGGGCGAGATTGCGGCGCTCACGGCCCCGGCCGAGCAGAACATCCCCTTCGCCTCGGCCCAGGCCCATGTGCTGATCGGTCAGCCCGGTTTTCAGCGCCGTGACCCGGACTTTGTGCCGCTGCTGGTGGGTAACCACATCCTGGGTGGCGGCGGTTTCGTCTCGCGCCTGACCAGCGAGGTGCGCGAAAAACGCGGGCTCTCGTACAGCGTCTACAGCTACTTCGCCTCCGGCCTGCACGCAGGCGCCTTCACCGTGGGCCTGCAGACGCGCCCCGACCAGGCCGCGCAGGCTGTGCAGGTCTCGCGCGACGTGATCGCCCGCTTTGTGGCCGAAGGCCCCACCGAGGCCGAGCTGCGCGCCGCCAAGGACAACCTCATCGGCGGCTTTGCACTGCGCATCGACAGCAACAAGAAGCTCCTGGGCAACGTGGCCAACATCGCCTGGAACGACCTGCCGCTCGACTACCTGGAGCAGTGGACGAAGAAGGTCGAAGCCCTGACGGTGGCCGATGTGCGCACTGCCATGGCCAAAAAGCTGCAGCCCGAGCGCATGGTCACTGTGGTGGTGGGAGGCAAGCAGCCATGAGCCGATCGACCCTGCGCGGCAGCGCCATCACCGCCGAAATCCGCAAGGCCCAGGCCGCCGCTGCGGCGCCCCCCGTGGCCCCCAAAAAAGGCGCCAAGGACAAACCCTCCGCCGCTGCCGCTGCCCCCAAAGGCGCGGGCGAAATCCGCATCATTGGCGGGCAATGGAAGCGCACCCGCCTGCCCGTGGCCCAGCGCCCCGGCCTGCGCCCCACGCCCGACCGCGTGCGCGAAACGCTTTTCAACTGGCTGGGCCAGGACTTGGCAGGCTGGCGCTGCCTGGACGCGTTTGCGGGCACGGGCGCGCTGGGGCTGGAGGCCGCATCGCGCGGCGCGGCGTCGGTGCAGCTGGTGGAAAACGACGCGGCCCTGGTCGCCCAGCTGCAGGTGCTGCAGGCCAAGCTGCAGGCCAGCGCCGTGCGCGTGCAGCGCGGCGACGGCGTGGCCGCGCTGAGGCAGGCTGCGCCCGCCAGCCTGGACCTGGTGCTGCTGGACCCGCCATTCGATGGCCCATTTTTCGAACCCGCACTGCAGGCCGCCGCTCAGGCCGTGGCGGCCGGGGGCTTCATCTACCTTGAAGCGCCCCGCGCCTGGGTGGACGAGGAACTGGCAACACATGGCCTGGTGCTGTACCGGCACCTCAAGGCGGGTGCGGTGCACGCGCATCTGCTGAAACGCAGCGCCTGAGTCGGCTCTGCGGGTTCGCTGGTCCGCAGTCGCCTACCTTCTCAGCGTCACCAGCCGCGCGCTGCCATCGGCTTCAATGCCCGCCATGTTCCAGCGCAGCGTCTGCGGCAGCGCCGCCAGCGCGGGCTGGCGCACCCAGGCCAGGTGCACGGTGTAGTCGCCCGCGGGCAGGCTGGGCGGGGTCCAGGGGGTGCTGATCTGCGCGGGCTGGCCCGGCAGCACGCCGCGCGCCTGGGCCGCGCTCAGCAGCACCTGCTGGTCCACCACCTGGCCTGTGGCGTTGCGCAGCTGGGCCTGCAGCTGCCAGGGCGCATACAGCGGCGCGTTGCCCGTGTTGTCCACCCGCAGCTGCAGCTGCACCGTGGTGGCTGACAGGGCGGTGACGCTGACCGGCCCCAGCGCAAAGCGGTAACCCGCCTCGCGCCCCACGGCGGCCAGGTCGGCCTGTTCGCTGGCCGAGAAGCTGGCCCAGGGCGCATTCAGGTTGCCATTGCCCACAGTGGACACATGGAAGTCGCGCACCTGCTGCAGCGCCGTGGCGGCGTTGGTCTGGGCGCCGCCGGGGCCAAAGGGGCAGAACTCGGCTACCCAGGGCGCGGTTTTCCAGCGGTCGGCAATCAGTGCCCAGTCGGCCGGGCGGTTGGTCCACTGGTTCATGTAGCCCGCCTGGGCCAGGCAGTCCCAGCGCAGGCCCACGGGCAGCGTGGTGGTGGTCTGCTGGAAGAGCCCGTACTGCAGCGCATCGAGGTTGGAGTAGGGGATGAACATCGCGTGCTGCGCCTGTGGGAACACGTCGAAGTGCATCTGCGCGATGCTGCGTTTGGTGGTGTTGGTGGCCGCCTCGATGCCTTGCGCCTGCACGGCCGGGGTGTAGACCACGTTGGTGCTGCTCTGCGCCCATTCGCCGTACTGGCCATACAGGCCCACATCGATCCAGGCGAGGTCAGACGTGTCGCCCAGCGCCGCCGCCACCGCCTGCAGCAGCGCCTGCATGCGGGCCAGCACGTAGGGGTGGTTCCAGTTGGGCACCAGCGTGGGCGGGGTGGGCGGCACGGTGGTGGGCATGGGGGCTGCCCACACGCAGGCCGGGTTGGGGGCGGTGCATTCGGGGCGCGCCGTGCCTGCGCCATAGAGGTAGGTGGGCACGTCCAGCGTCTCGGTGCCATAGCCGCGCATGGCCTGGAGGCGGAAGGCAAACTGCTGCCCCGCCGCTCGCGCCGCATCGCGTGCGGCCACCAGGCTGCTGAGGGTGTACTGGCCCGGCGTGGCGCCCTCCAGCTCGTTCCAGCGGTAGCGTTGGAAGGCGGCGAGCGGCGGCGCCGAATCGCCCAGCGGCACGGCGGCCGGGTTGGCGCGCCAGCGGTGGTAGCCCCGGCCAGGGTTGGGGGTGAGGTCGCTGGCAATGGGCAGGGGCGCGAGTGTGGTGTTGACCAATACCACCGTCCAGGCCGGGGCGGCGGGCGCAGGGCTGGGTGCGGGCGTTGGCGACGGTGACGGCGCCGGTGTCGGAAAGGGCGCTGGAGCGGGTGCCGACGGCGGTGTGGGCGAAGGCGCCACCGGTGGGCTGCCTGGCTGCGGCGCGGGTGCCGGCGTGGTGGCGTTGCCCGGGATGGGCGCAGGCGGCTCGGCCGTGTTCGTGTCACTGCCGCCGCAGGCCGACGCCAGCAGCGCGGCCGCCAGGGCCGAGAGCCGCGCCATGCGGGCCGGGTGCAGGGTGCTGAGAGGGTTCATGGGCGGCTTTCTTGAATGAAATTCGGCCTTTGCGCGCGTCTGGTAAGCGCTGATTGCTATTGTTTTTGATGTGACTGGTCGGGGCCGGAGGCGCCGGGCTCCGCCGCCACGGTCAGGCGCAGCGCGCCGCCTTCGAGCGTGTAGGTGAAGGTGTAGTGGCCCGGCGCCAGCGTGGCCCGGCCGTCAGGAAACGACTGGTCGGTGACATGGGTGAACTGGCGCTGGCCGATCTGGATGCGGGTCTTGCGGTAGTGCGCCAGCGTGGCAGGCAGCGCGTGCCAGCGGCTGGTGTCGCCCGGCAGCAGCGGGCCCAGGTCCACATCCGTGCCCTGCTGCGGCAGGCCTTGCCAGACATGGGTGAAGGCCTCCTGGCTGCTGTTGCGCACGCGCAGCCACACTTGGGCGCTGCCCTGCGCATGGGCTCCGGTGGGGCGCAGCAGTGGCGCCAACACGGCCGCCCACAGGGGCAGGCGCTGCAGCCAGGTGCGGCGCATCATGGCGAATCCTTCAGGCTGTCCAGGTCTTCTGTCAGCTTGCACACGCGGGCGCGTCGGCGCTCCAGTGCAGCGCCGCCGATGTTGAGCGCGGCCGAACTGCCTTGGTCGGCAAATACGGCGCTGTCCCACTGGCCCTGGGCGGTGTCAAACGCCAGCCAGGCGCGCTGGGCTGCGCGCAGGGTGTCACGCCGGCCGGGGCCAGCAGCTTTCAGCACCTGGGCGTAGATGCGATTCAGCTCCTTGTCCCAGGCGGCGTAGGCGGCGTTCTGGGCGTCGATCAGGTCCACCGTCACGCCGCCGCTGCGCTCGGAAGCGGCGCCCAGGGCCTTGTCGATGGGGTGCGCGGTGCGCTGGCCGCAGAAATGTTCGGCGGCGTGTACGGCTTGCGTGCCTGCGGCCAGCAGCATGGATGCTGCGAGCAGTGCGAGAGCGGCGCGGCGCCGGGTTGGGAGAAGGCGATGGTGCATGGTGGTGTGTCCCTCAGTGTTTTTTTGCAGGCGTGATTGCTTGGGTCTTTCAGATGCAGCGCGGCCCGCTCACGCCCCCACCCACAGCAGCGCCACCAAGGTGGACAGCAGCGCGAGCACGGTGAAGGCGGCCACCGCACCGCCGCTGGCGGCCGCCACGCTGGCCATGGTGGACCAGCCGCGCGCCTGGCACCAGTGCGCCAGGCGTCGGGCCAGCCACAGCGCAGCGAGCCAGCCCAGCACCAGCAGCACGGCCAGGGTGCCCAGCAGCTGTCCGCCCTGCGCGGAGTTCATGCCGTTGCTGCCCACCAGTGCGGTGAACATGAAGAACAGCGCGGGCAGCAGGTTGGCAGCGCCCGCCAGGAGCAGGGTGAAGGTGGTGGCTGACATGGGTGGGATGGCGCCCTATTCCGTGATGGCGTAGCTCAGCACGTCCAGCGACTGCGTGTCCTTGGGGTTCCACGACAGGAAGTCCGAGCGTGCGATGACGGTGTAGGTCTTGCCCTGCACCAGCTTGCCGCCGGGCATCATCGCCTCGGTGCGCGGATCGACGTAGAGCATGGTGGTCAGGCCCTCGGCGCTGCGCATCAGCACGGCCTTCTTGCCGTCCTTCAACTTGGACTCGACCACATACGCGCTCTTGACGCCGGTGGGCGGGTTCAGGTTTTCCACGGTGCCCGACAGGCGGGTGATCTTCTGCCAGGTTTTGCTGTCCTGTGGCTTGACGGACTTGCCGCTTTCCGCCGCGTCGGCCTTTTGCAGATCGCCCAGCGAGTTGTAGGCAATGGTCCAGTCGGCGTGGCGGGTGTCGCGGCGGATGTGGTCGGCCGCGAGCATCAGGTTCTCCGTCCAGCCGCCGCAGGCGTTCTTCTTCTTGCACAGCGGCCAGGCCGTGCTGGTCCAGCGCTTGAGCTGCTCGGCCTTGTCGTGGCCGCGCATCTCCAGCGCCACGCCCGCGCCCAGCACGGCAGCGGCCTGGTTCTGCTCGGGCGCCACCACCAGCACGGCGCCGTTGCCTACGTCGAGCTTGCCCACGCGCAGCTGGCGCATCATGGCGTGGGCGTAGTCCTCGGCGCTCTTGCCGCCCAGGTCTTTCACCAGCAGGGTGACGATTTCCACGCCCGTCTTCTGCGCATGCTCGTACATCTGCTTTTCAAACTGCGCGCGGATGGCCGGGTCCAGGATGCCGAACTCGTCGTAGATGAACTGCGTGCCCTTGGATGGGATGGCGGCCACATCGGCCTTGGGCAGGGTTTCGGCCGCAGGCGCTGCTGCCAGGGCCGGGGCCTTGGCGGGTGGTGCGGCCACGGGGGCGGGGGATGGGGTGGCAGCGGGCGCCTTGGCCACCGGGGTGGCGGGTGCCGGGGCGGGAGACGCGGCCGTTGGTGCAGCTGCAGGCGATGCCGCAGCCGTGCGCACCGGCAGCCCGCCGGAGCATTGCGGCCCGCCGCCCTGCAGCTCGCAGGCTTCCTTCCAGCCCGCCTCGATGGCGGCCAGTCGCTTTCGGCGGCCGGGGTGGGTTTCGCCGTCCTTCTCGGGGATCAGCGTGGCAATGGCGCGCTGGGCGTCGGCCAGCGGCGCGCCCATCTTGTAGAGCACAAAGCCGCTGAACTTGTCGGACTCCAGCTCGATGGGCGGCTGGCTGCCGCCGGGCACGATGGTGTGGCCCGAGAGGTGGTGCCCGATCTCGTGCGCCATGATGCTCACGGGCGCCCAGTTGTTGGACTTGGTGGCCTCGATCACCTGGCCCATGAAGGCGGGGTTGTAGGCAATCACGCGGCGCGGCACCTGGTCGGGGCCCTGCATGATCACGGCGGCCGCGTTGGGCACCTTGCCCTCCACCACCACAAAGTTGGCGGGCAGGCCGGTGTATTTCATGATCTCGGCCACCACCTGCTTGCCGGTGCCGCCGCCCTTGGACAGGTCGGGCGGCGAAAACGCCAGCGGGCTGCCGTCGTACGAGCAGGCCTGCAGCGTGGCGGCCAGGTCGGCCACCAGCTGCGCCTTGCTGGGCTTGGCCACGGCAGCGGTCTTCTGGGCCATGGCCAGGCCACCGACAGCGAGGCCGACGAGGGCGCAGCAGGCCAGGGCGACCGGGCGCAGTTGGCGAAGCTGGGGCAGGGAGTGGCGAGACAAGGTCATGGACAGAGGCCTTTCATGCAGCGTTCAGCGCCGCGCAAAAATGAACAGAGACAAAAAAACAGAGAAACGAACGTCAAGCCACTAGCGCGGCAACGCGCAGCACGCGCTGCGCCAGCTCGGCCTGGCCCCGGGTGCCGGTCTTGGCATACAGGCTGGCCAGCTGTGATCGCACCGTGGGCATCTTCACTTGGCGGGTGTCGGCCATTTCGCGCGGTGTCATGCCCTGCAGCAGCAGGGGCAGCAGGGCCGCTTCGGCGGGGGTGAGGCCATAGAGCGCGCTGCACACCGACACGGTGGCGCCCGCATGCGGGGGCGTCTCTGGCACCAGGATGAACTGGGCCAACGCCTCGCCCGTGGCAGGGGCCGTACCGCCGCGCAGGGGCGCCGCCAGTGCCACCAGCGTGGCGGGGGCACCGGGGTGCTGGGGCTGCAGGCGGGCAGAGACAGGTGTCTGCGTGCTCAGGCTGGTGCCCAACAGCGGCACCAGCGCAGGGTGGATCTGCGCCAGCTGCAGCGGCTGGCGCGCCTGCCAGCCCGTGGCGCCGCGCAGCAGGATGCGGCAGGCGTCTTCAATGCCGAGCCAGGCACGGGCGTGTTCGTTCAGGTAGCGCAGTTCGCCACGGCGGTTCACATGCATCACGCCCAGGGGCAGCTGGTCCAGTGTGCGCTCCAGCGCGCTGGTGTGGCGCTGGGCCTGCTGCAGACGGCGCTGGGCGCGCATGAGGCTGCGCACCCAGGGCGTGGCGGCGCGCAGGCGGGCAAACTGCTCGGGCGTGAACTCGCTCTGGCCCAGGTCGTTGTACATCGCCAGCACATGCATACCGACCTCGGGCGAGGCCTCGACGATGCTGTTGACCATGGCATCAATGCCCAGGGGCTTGAGGTAATCGGCATAAAACGCGCCCCGGCGCAGCGCCGGGGTGCTGACCAGCTGCTGGCTCAGCGATCCGCCGCGCGCCAGCGCCTGCCCCTGCTGGCGCTCCAGCGCCTCGCTCCAGGCGTCGCAGCCCTGGATGAGGTTCGCATAGCGCGCCAGAAAATCGTCGGGCATGCCCCACTGGTAGGCGGCCAGCGGGTCGTCCGAGCCGGGCAGGGGGCAGAACAGCACCACTTTGTGGCTGCCCAGCGCCTCGCCCAGGCGGCGCAGCAGGCGCTCCACCATGCCGGGCTCGCCCAGGGCCTCCAGGCTTTCGGCCATCAGGGCCTCAAAACCGGGGATTCCCAGGTGCTGCGTGTTCCACTCCTGACCGGCCAAGGCGGCCTCCTTTTTGCTGATTTGGTTGAACTGCGGCGGATCGTAGGTGCGTTGCCGCCAGGGCAACATCATTCAGGTGAAGGATGTGGTGGCACTCCGACACACAATCGTGAACTGGTTCACATTTTTCAGCGGCCGCCGGGTGGCTCAGCCGCCCATCTGCCAGAGCACCAGCTCCACCACGCCCCGGGCATAGAGCTGGGTGGCCTGCCACTTGAACCCGGCAAACAGCGCCCCGGCCAGCAGCAGCCAGCCCACGTCGCGGCGCAGATCCAGCAGAAAGAACTGCCGCAGCGCCAGCATGAACATCAGCGTCTGCAGCGCAGTCATGTACCAGGGCGACCACTGCTTGTGCCACTTGAGCAACTCCGGCGAGTGCGCCAGCACCAGCGGCAGCTGGTTCACCATCTGCAGCGCAATGAACACCGCCTGGCAGTACAACGCGAGCGCTAGCAGCTCGGCCAGGTTGTAGCCGCGCCGCCGGAACACCAGCCACATGCTGGCAAAAGCCGCCACCGCCCCCAGCGAAAACGACCACTTCGAGTACCCGGTGACCAGCGCATACATGCGCTGCGCCGCCTCGCTGGGCAGCTCGGGCCGCAGGTAGTCGGTGTGGCCCAGCACGATGAGCAAAAAGCCGATGGACAGGAACAGCAGCGTGAGCGGGTGCGGGTGGTCCTTGCGCTGCCCCAGCACATACTCGCGCGCCATGGTGCCCGGCTGCGGCAGCACCCGCAGCGCGTTGCGGATGGTGCTCCACTCAAACCACCGGAACCGCTCCCAGGCCTCCTTGCGCACCATGCGGGTGCCCATGCGCGCCGCCTTCTTCTGCCCGCAGTGCGCGCAAAACGGCCCCGTGAGCGGCGCGCCACAGTTAAGGCAGGCCGAGGTGTCGAACAGTGCGTCGTGGATCGGGACGGGGGTGGCGGGTGCAGAGGTCACAGGCGGGGCATACCGTGCAGCAAACGGGCTGCGGATGGTAGGCGGCGAGCCTGCGCCTGGCATCGTTCAGGTGGACGATGCGGCGACTGGGGAGAGGTGGTGTCCAGGTTCATGTTGCACTGCACTGCATAATGCGCGCACGCGGCCCGGCGGGCCCTGCGGGGGAATGCCCCGGGGGCCGGGGGCCAACGTCATTCGCCAGACAGGAGACAACCAGCCATGGCCCAGAACGTGCTCGCCGTGTACCCCGGAACCTTTGACCCGATCACTTTGGGTCATGAAGACGTGGTGCGCAGGGCCACCCAGTTGTTCGAACGTGTGATCGTGGCCGTGGCTGCGGGCCACCACAAGAAGACCCTGTTCTCGCTGGAAGAGCGCATCGAGATGGTGCGCGAGGCCGTGAAGATGTATCCCCAGGTGCAGGTCGAGCCCTTCTCGGGGCTGCTGCGCGACTTTGTGGTGTCGCGTGGCGGCAAGGCCATGGTGCGGGGCCTGCGCGCCGTGACCGACTTTGACTACGAGTTCCAGCTCGCGGGGATGAACCGCAGCCTGATGCCGCAGGTGGAAACCGTGTTCCTCACGCCCAGCGACAAGTACCAGTTCATCAGCAGCACCTTTGTGCGCGAGATCGCGGTGCTGGGCGGCGAGGTGACCAAGTTCGTGTCGCCGTCGGTGGAAGAGCGGCTCGCCGTCAAGGTGCGCAGCCTGGCGGCGCCGGGCTGACCGGCTCTGCGGTTGGTGCCGCTTTTATACAAAAAATGGCCGTTTCCGCGCGGTGGTAAAGCGTTTTTAGCTATATAAATAATAGCTATTCATCCTGTTGTGCCAGGCGCTGCGCAATGGTGGCGGCTTCGGCCCGCAAGGCTTCCAGCATGGGCGCCACCTCGGGCAGGGGCGGGCGGTACAGCGGCAGCAGCGCCGTCACGCTGAACGGGATCGAAAACGCCAGGGGCCGCAGCACCAGCTGGTCGCTGGCGGCGGCCAGGGCGGTCACCGGGTTGACGATGGCAATGCCCAGGCCTTGCTCGACCATGGCGCACACCGCGGCGGCACTGTGGGTCTCCACGCGCAGCGTGCGCTCCACGCCCGCCTCGGCAAACCGGGCGTCGATCAGGCGGCGGTAGGGGTCGTCGGCCGAGAGGCTTACAAAGAATTCACCGGCAAAGTCGTCGAGTTGCAGCACCGGTTGGCGTGCCAAAGCGTGGTGGGCGGGCAGCACGGCCACCTCGTCCAGCGTCAGCAGCACCTCCGCCCGCGTGCCGGGCGGGGCGGTGGTTTGCTCGCACAGGCCCAGGTCAAACCGCTGGGCACTCATCCATTCTTCGAGCAGGGGCGATTCCTGTGGAGTGACAGACAGGCGTGCACCCGGGTGCGCCTGCATCAGGCGCGCAGCAGCGCCCGGCAGCAGCGCGTGGGCGAGCGCGGGCAGACACAGCACCGACAACTGCACCGCACCCGACCGGCCGAGCGCCACGGCCCGGTCCACCACGCGCTCCAGCCCCTGCCAGGAGCGTTGCACCTCGTCCCACAGCGCCAACGCCCGCGCGTTGGGGCGCAGACGGCCCTGCACGCGTTCGAACAGCGCATAGCCCAGCAGCGACTCCAGCCGCGCCAGCTCGCGGCTCACGGTGGGCTGCGAGCTGTGCAGCAGGTCGGCGGCGCCCGTGGCGCTGCCGGCGGTCATCACGGCGCGGAAGACCTCGATGTGGCGGTGGGTGATGCGACGGGCCAGGGGGGGCTCGGTCATGTCAGTCATGCCCAGAGCATATCCATATTGAATGGATGGCGTAAATCAAAGCATTCGACTGAATACTTGGATGGCGGCATCATCCGCGCATCGTTCACGCCTTCTGCCTTCGGAGCCTCCCTATGTCCAACCCCTTCTCCCCCGCCCAGCTCTGGGCCCTGGCCGACCAGTTCGGCACCCCGCTGTGGGTGTATGACGCGGCCACCATCCGCCAGCGCATTGCGCAGGTATCCAACTTCGAGACCATCCGTTTTGCCCAAAAGGCCTGCTCCAACATCCACATCCTGAAGCTCATGCGCGAGCAGGGCGTGAAGGTGGATGCCGTCTCGCGCGGCGAGATCCTGCGCGCGTTGGCAGCGGGCTACGTGGCGGGTGGCGAACCGTCGGAGATCGTCTTCACCGCCGACCTGTTCGATGCCGCCACGCTGGACTGCGTGGTCGAGCATGGCGTACCGGTCAACGCAGGGTCCATCGACATGCTGCACCAGCTGGGCGCGCGTTCGCCGGGCCATGCGGTGTGGCTGCGCATCAACCCAGGCTTTGGCCACGGCCACAGCAACAAGACCAACACCGGCGGCGAGCACAGCAAGCACGGCATCTGGCACACCGACCTGCCTGCAGCGCTGGCAGCCATCGCGCAGCACGGCCTGAAGCTGGTGGGCCTGCACATGCACATCGGCTCGGGCGTGGACTACAGCCACCTGCAGGAAGTGTGTGGCGCCATGGTCAACCTGGTGCGCACGGCGCATGCGGCGGGGCATGACCTGCACGCCATCTCGGCCGGTGGTGGCCTGTCCATCCCCTACCGCAGCGGCGACCCGGTGGTCGACACCCAGCACTACCATGGCCTCTGGGATGCCGCGCGCCAGCAGGCCGAGGCCATCGTGGGCCACCCACTGGGCCTGGAGATCGAGCCCGGCCGTTTCCTGGTGGCCGAATCCGGCGTGCTGCTGGGCCAGGTGCGCGCCACCAAGAACGCGGGCAGCAACCACTTCGTGCTGGTCGATACCGGCTTCAACGAACTCATGCGCCCGTCCATGTACGGCAGCTACCACGCCATGAGCGTGCTGCGCCGCGATGGCTCCACGGCGGCCGAGCAGCCCACGGTGGTGGCAGGCCCGCTGTGCGAATCGGGCGACGTGTTCACCCAGGGCGACGGCGGCGTGGTGCTGCCACGCGACCTGCCTGCCGCACAGGTGGGGGATCTGCTGGTGATCCACGACACGGGCGCGTACGGCGCCAGCATGTCCTCCAACTACAACACGCGGCCCTTGATTGCCGAGGTGCTGGTGGATGGCGGCCAGGCCCGCCTGATCCGCCGCCGCCAGACGGTGGACGAGTTGCTGGCGCTCGAAACCGGGCTGTAATACCCGGCTGCGGGCGGCCGGGGCGGCGCTGCCTTGCCATTGGCGAATGCGGCGCCACCGTTGGTCAGGAGCTGCCCCGGGCGCTGGTGCCGGTGGTGCGGGATGCGGCTACGCTGGCTGCTTCCAGCGCTCCAGGCTTGTCGTGTGCCGGGGCGCGAGTCCCTGTCCACGGAGCCTGTCATGCCCGCAGAAGAGCAGACCATTGTCGAGCTGGCCTACCCCGGCGAGTACCTGAGCCGCCTGGGCCAGGCGGAAACCAAGACCTGCAAGATCCGCCTCTCGCGCAAGGGCCAGGGCCTGCTGGCGCGCATGTATGCCAGCCGGGGCTACAACATGCAGGCCACCCTGTCGCACGACTGCGATTTGAGCAGCCTGGTGGTGCAGATCGACGGGCAGGCCCAGGGCACGATCTCGGTCCGCATGGACGATGGCTACCTGGCCGCAGAAGAGCATTACCCCGAATACATCGCTGCGCTGCGCCAGCGGGGTGCGCGCATTTGCGAAATGGGCAAGCTCGCGATGGACCCGGGTGTGCGCTCCAAGCATGTGCTGGGCGCCATCTTTCACATCGCCTGGATCACGGCCTTCCGCGCCCGGCGCGCCACCGACCTGGTCATCGAGGTGAACCCGCGCCATGCCCCGTTCTACCGGCGCATGCTGCGTTTTGACCTGCTGGGGCCGGAGCGCATGTGCGAGCGGGTGGGCGCACCGGCCGTGCTGCTGCACATCAGCGCAGAAAAGGGGCGCAACCTGATCAACCAGTTTGGCGGGCAGCCGCAGCTGTCGAGCGATGAGCGCAGCTTTTACCCGTATTTCTTCCACCCCGACGATGAAGAAGGGCTGCTGCGGCGCTTGTCGGTGGGATGAACCCCCGGCGCGGCCTAGGTCAGAGTTCGCCCTTGGGGCCGCGCCCCATGAGCTGGGCCACGGCCTCGGCAGGGCGCAGGCGGCCGTCGAGCAGGGCCACTGCTGCCTCGGCGATGGGCATGTCCACACCCAAGGTCTGCGCACGCTGCACCACGGTGCGGGCGCTGTAGACACCTTCGGCCACATGGCCCAGGGATTCCACCGCCTGCGCCAGGGTCTGGCCCTGTGCCAGCAGCATGCCCACGCGCCGGTTGCGCGAGAGGTCGCCAGTGGCGGTCAGCACCAGGTCGCCCAGGCCGGACAGGCCCATGAAGGTGTCGGGCCGCGCGCCCAGCGCCAGCCCGAGTCGGGTCATCTCGGCCAGGCCACGCGTGATGAGTGCGGCGCGGGCGTTGAGCCCCAGCGCCAGCCCGTCGCACAGGCCGGTGGCGATGGCCAGCACGTTTTTCACGGCGCCGCCCACTTCCACGCCCACGATGTCCTCGTTGGCATACACGCGCACGCTGGGGCTGTGAAAGGCGTTGACCAGCGCATCGCGCACCTGCGCATGGGGGCTGGCAGCCACCAGCGCGGTGGGCTGGCCCAGCGCCACCTCTTGCGCAAAGCTCGGGCCGCTGAACACGCCTGCTATTAAATTGGGAGCTATCAGCGCTTGCACCTCATGCGCCAGCAGCCCAAAAGAGGCTGAATCGGCCCCCGCAGGCACGGCTTCAAAACCCTTGCACAGCCAGGCCACGGGCGCGGTGCAGCCCGCCAGCGCCTGCAGCATGCCGCGCAGCGCCGCCATGGGCGTGGCCACAATGACCAGATCGGCACCGGGCAGTAGCGTGCCCAGATCGCCATCGGCCACGGAAAGAGAAGGGGGAAAGGCGATGCCCGGCAGGTAGCGGGTGTTCTGCGCTTCTGTGCGCATGCTCTGCGCCTGGGCTGCATCGCGGGCCCAGAGGGTGACCGCATGCCCGGCGGGGTGCTGGGCCGCGCTCATGGCGACGGCCGTGCCCCAGGCGCCAGCGCCGAGTACTATGATTTTCATAGCTGCTTGCGCTTATGTATCAGGCGGTAGAGGCCAAAAATGGCATTAATTTCAAGGACCCACTGCGCTGTGCTTTGTCGGCCGTCCGTGGAACCGGCGCGGCCCAGGCGCGGTAGCCGCGGAACTGGCTTTGCCAGGCCGCTGGCTGTGTCCCCCTCCCGTAGCGCGCAGCGCGCAGAGAGAGGGGGAAGGTGCGAAGCGACTCAGGGGGTGTTTACATCACTGCGTGATGATGGGCGAAGCTTGGCCAGCGGCCTGCGCTTGCTGTTGCTCGTACATGGCCTGGAAGTTGATTTCGGCCAGGTGCACGGGCGGGAAACCAGCGCGGTTGATCACGTCGGCCACGTTGCCACGCAGGTAGGGGTACACGATCTGGGGGCAGGCGATGCCCATGATGGGGCCCATCTGGTCTTCGGGCACATTGCGGATCTCGAAGATGCCGGCTTGCTTGGCTTCGACCAGGAACACGGTCTTGTCCTTGATCTTGGTCTGCACCGTGGCCGTCACGGACACTTCAAAGATGCCTTCGGCCACGGGGGTGGCTTCCACGCCGAGCTGGATGTCCACGCTGGGCTGCTCTTGCTCGATCAGGATGGCGGGGGAGTTGGGTTGCTCCAGCGACATGTCCTTGAGGTAGACGCGCTGAATCTGGAACACGGGGTTTTCTTGGTCGGCCATGGTTGACAAGTCTCTCTGCGAGGGGGTTTCGGCAAAACAAAACCCGCCGGGGAGCAGCTCCCGCAGCGGGCACATGGGGCTGCATTATGCAGCGCCCAGGGTGGGGTCAGGCGGCGTCCAGCAGGGGCATCAGCTCGCCACGGCTGTCCAGCGCCACCAGATCGTCATGGCCGCCCACGTGGGTGTCGCCGATGTAGATCTGCGGCACCGTGCGGCGGCCGGTGATCTCCATCATGTGGCTGCGCGCTGCGGGGTCGGTGTCGATGCGGATCTCCTCGATCTGCTCCACGCCCTTGGACTTGAGGATCTGCTTGGCCCGGATGCAGTAGGGGCAGACAGCGGTGGTGTACATCTTCACGGGTTGCATGGCGAACCTTCCTCTTTCTTCCTGTGGGGCTGAAAAACCAGCGGCAAGCGTAGCGCTGACCGAATAACTGGGGGTGGATCAGGCTTTTTCTACGGGGAGGCTGGCTTCGCGCCAGGCTTTCAGGCCGCCGGCCATGGCCTGGGCGTTGTCGTAGCCCAGCTTCTTGGCAATGGCCACCGCGCGGTTGGCGCGGGCGCCGCTGGCGCAGACCAGCACCACGGGCAGGGCCTTGTTCTTGACCACGGTGGGCAGGCGCTCTTCGAGCTGGCCCAGAGGCACGTTCTTGGCGCCGCCCACATGGCCAGCGGCGAATTCCTCGGTCTCGCAGACGTCGATGACCACGGCTTTTTCGCGGTTGATGAGCTGCACGGCGCGTGCGGGCGTCAGCGAGCCGCCACTGGCGTTCTTGAGGACCGGCCACAGCAGCATGCTGCCCGAAGCCAGTGCAACGAAGATCAGATACCAGTTGTCGATAATGAATTTCACGAAGTTTCCTTGGGTTGGCGAACGGCGTAATTCTAGAATGCTGGGTTTTGGCCCGCTTTCTTTTGACCCGCCTTTCCTGGGGAAACCATGTACAAGCTCGTTTTGATCCGCCACGGCGAATCCACCTGGAACCTTGAAAACCGCTTCACCGGCTGGACCGATGTGGATCTGACGCCCACCGGCGTTTCCCAGGCCATGTCGGCGGGCAAGCTGCTCAAGGCCGAGGGCTACGAGTTCGACCTGGCCTTCACCAGCGTGCTCAAGCGCGCCATCCACACCCTGTGGTACGCGCTGGACGAGATGGACAGCACCTGGCTGCCCGTGGTGAAGGACTGGCGCCTGAACGAGCGCCACTACGGCGCCCTGCAGGGCCTGAACAAGGCCGACATGGCCAAGCAGTACGGCGACGAGCAGGTGCTGGTGTGGCGCCGCAGCTATGACACCCCCCCTCCTGCGCTGGAAGCCACCGACCCCCGCAGCGAGCGTGGCGACCGCCGTTACGCCAATGTGGCTGCCGAGAACGTGCCCCTGACCGAATGCCTCAAGGACACCGTGGCCCGCGTGCTGCCGTTCTGGAACGAGGCCATGGCGCCCGCCATCCGTTCGGGCAAACGCGTCGTGGTGGCTGCGCACGGCAACTCCATCCGTGCGCTGGTGAAGTACCTGGACAACATTTCCGAGTCCGACATCGTGGGCCTGAACATTCCCAACGGGATTCCACTGGTATACGAACTCGACGCCGACCTCAAGCCTATCCGTCACTACTATCTGGGTGATGCCGAGGCAGCAGCCAAGGCCGCCGCGGCCGTGGCTTCGCAGGGCAAGGCGTAAATCGTTGGTAAAGGCGGGGAAAAACCCCGCTGATCGCCGCCAAAGTGAGCATCCATGCGGAACTGCGGCGGGTTTGGCCCTTCCAAGGTGTATATTGGTTTCGAAGCGGTAAAAGGTGTTGTATGGGCCACAAACTCAAGATTGCAGGATGGGTATCGGTCGGGGTGGTAGCGGGTGCGCTCACCACGGTGTCGCTGCAAACCGTGGCGCGTGGCGCCATGACACCGCTGCCGCTGGAAGAAATCCAGCAGCTGTCCGCCGTGTTTGGACTGGTCAAGACCGACTATGTGGAGCCGGTGGACGACAAAAAGCTCATCACCGATGCCATCTCGGGCATGGTGTCCAGCCTGGATCCGCACTCCCAGTATTTCGACAAGAAGTCCTTCAAGGAATTTCGCGAGGGCACCTCGGGCCGTTTTGTGGGCGTGGGCATCGAGATCACGCAGGAAGACGGCCTGATCAAGGTGGTTTCCCCCATTGAAGGCTCGCCCGCCTTCCGTGCAGGCCTCAAGACCAACGACCTGATCACCAAGATCGACGACACCGCCGTCAAGGGCCTGGCGCTCAACGACGCCGTCAAGCGCATGCGCGGCGAGCCCAACACCAAGGTCACGCTCACCATCTTCCGCAAGGACGAAGGCCGCACCTTCCCCGTCACCATCACGCGCGAAGAGATCAAGACCCAGTCCGTCAAGGGCAAGGTGATCGAGTCCGGTTACGCCTGGATCCGTCTGTCGCAGTTCCAGGAACGCACGGTAGACGACTTTGTGCGCAAGGTGGAAGAGGTCTACAAGCAGGAGCCCAACCTCAAGGGCCTGGTGCTGGACCTGCGCAACGACCCGGGTGGCCTGCTGGATGCCGCCGTGGCGATCTCGGCAGCGTTCCTGCCCGAGAACGTGACCGTGGTTTCCACCAACGGCCAGCTGGCCGACAGCAAGGCCACCTACAAGGCCTCGCCCGACTACTACCAGCGCCGGGGTGGTGGTGACCCGCTCAAGCGCCTGCCTGCCGCGCTCAAGTCCGTGCCGCTGGTGGTGCTGGTGAACGAAGGCTCGGCCTCGGCCAGCGAGATCGTGGCGGGTGCGCTGCAAGACCACAAGCGCGCCACCATCATGGGCAGCCAGACTTTTGGCAAGGGCTCGGTGCAGACCGTGCGCCCCCTGGGGCCGGACACTGGCATCAAGCTGACCACGGCGCGTTACTACACCCCGAGCGGCAAGTCGATCCAGGCCAAGGGCATCGTGCCCGACGTGATGATCGATGAGTCGGAAGAGGGAAGCCCCTTTGCCGCCCTGCGCATGCGCGAGGCCGATCTCGAAAAGCACCTGGGCAGCGGCCAGGGCGAAGAGAAGAAGGACGAGGCGCGTGAAAAGGCCCGCGAGGACGCCCGCAAGCGCCTGGAAGAGGAAGCCAAGAAGCCTGCCGCCGACCGCAAGATCCCCGAGTTTGGGTCTGACAAGGACTTCCAGCTGGTGCAGGCGCTCAACCAGCTCAAGGGCCGCCCGGTGCTGGTCAGCAAGACCCTGACGGAACGCAAGGAAGAAAAGAAAGAGAATTGAGCCTATCGCGCTCTGCTCTGCGGGCTGGATTTCGCGAGAAATCCAGCCTTTTTCCTTTCCTATCCGTGTTTCTGCCCTGCCATCTTTGGCGCCCGACTCCCCATGACCGACGACCAGCTCCTGCGCTATTCCCGCCATATCCTGCTTGATGAAATGGGCATCGAGGGGCAGGAGCGGGTGCTGGCGGCGCACGCCCTCATCATCGGCGCGGGCGGGCTGGGGTCTCCGGCGGCGCTCTACCTGGCGTCAGCCGGTGTGGGGCACATCACCCTGGTGGACGATGACGTGGTGGACCTGACCAACCTGCAGCGCCAGATTGCACACACCACAGCGCGGGTGGGGCTCCCCAAGGTGGATTCGGCTGCCGAGGCCATTGCGGCCATCAACCCCGAGGTGCGGGTGACCCGGCTGAAGACCCGGGTGGACGCGGCGGCCCTGGAGCGCCTGGTGCAGGACGCCACGGTGGTGCTCGACTGCTGCGACAACTACACCACGCGCCACGCGGTCAATGCCGCCTGTGTGCGCCACGGCAAGCCCTTGGTGGCGGGCGCGGTGATCCAGTTTGACGGCCAGATCACCGTGGTGGACCCCCGCGATGCACAGTCGCCTTGTTATGCCTGCATCTTTGCGCCCGACGCGGAATTTGAAGAGGTGCGCTGCTCCACCATGGGCGTGTTCGCCCCGCTGGTGGGTGTGGTGGGGGCGATGCAGGCGGCCGAAGCGCTCAAGCTGCTGGCAGGCATCGGGTCCTCGCTGGCAGGCAGGCTGCTGATGCTGGACGGGCGCTCGATGGAGTGGAACACCCTGCGTGTGCAGCGTGCTCCACAGTGCCCGGTGTGTGTGGCGCGGTAGGTAGGACTGCTCCTACAACCCCAGCCTGTGGCCGCTGGCAGAATCCGGACACCCCAACGCTTAAATTCGGGGTGAGAGCAGCGTGCCCCTGCGCTGATCGCCAACGTGGACCCGTCTGTGAAGCTGCGCACCTACATTGTTGAAGACAACGCAACCATCCGTGAGAACCTGATCGGGACTCTGGAAGAGTTGGCGTCTGTGGAAGCCGTGGGTGTGGCAGAAACCGAAGACGAAGGGACGCAGTGGCTCTCCACCCACAGCGAGCAGTGGGATCTGGCCATCGTCGATCTGTTTCTGCGCCAAGGCAGCGGGCTGGGGGTGCTGGCCGCCTGCCGAACCCGCCGCCCGGGGCAGAAGATGGTGGTGCTGAGCAACTATGCCACTCCCGATGTGCGCATGCGCTGTGCGCAGCTGGGAGTGGATGCCGTGTTCGACAAGTCCAATGAAATCGATGCGCTGGTGGACTACTGTGTGCTGCACAGCAGCCACCCGCCCGGCGTGGACGCGAGCGGCTCTTTGAGCCCGCCTTCGGGCGCGTGACGCCTGTGCTGCAGGCGCATGTGCGAAATGCAGCACATCCGCTGGAGCCCGTCCCAATTCACCTTGTCCGCTTCAGCCAACCTCGCCTGGACCCGTGGCTGCCCAGGCCCCAGGCGAAGCCTCCCCATGTCAATCAATCAGGCGGTTCTTGAGCGCGTAGTAGGTCAGGTCGCTGTTGGACGACAGACTCATTTTTTCCATCAGGCGCGTGCGGTAGGTGCTCACGGTCTTCACGCTCAGCGACAACGACTTGGCGATATCGCCAGCCGTCTCCCCCTTGGCGAGCTTGAGGAACACCTGGAACTCGCGTTCCGAGAGCTGCTCATGGGGCGGTGCATCGTCCTTGCGGTTAAGTTGCTGCGCAAGCAACTCGGCCACGGTGGGGGTCAGGTAGCGGCGGCCCAGCGCGATGGTGCGGATGGCTTCCACGATCTCTGCAGGCTCGCACTCCTTGTTCAGGTAGCCGCTCGCGCCCTGCCGGATCAGGTTGATCGCATAGTGTTCCTCGGGGTAGCCGCTCAGGATCAGGATGCCCATGTCGGGGGCCTTCGCACGCAGCATGGCCAGCGCGTCGAGCCCGCTCTGGCCGGGCATCGACAGGTCCATCAGCAGGACGTCGATTTCCTTGTTGCGCACCAGGTCGATGGCTTCGCGGCCGTTGGCGGCTTCGCCTTCGACCCGCAGATCTACATGCTCCGACAGAAACTGGCGCAGGCCGGAGCGAACAATTGCATGGTCATCCACAATGCCAATCTTGATCATTGATGTTTCTTTCGTGGGGCAGCCGCTGTGCTGCCGGTGCGTGTGGGTGTGCGGCGGTCCGGCATGTGCAGGCACAGACAGAACCATGTCAGGTGATGGTCCATTATCCAGAATAAGCCTATGAATCTCCAGGAAAACACCCAGCGCTGGCTGCCCAAGGTCCGCAAGATGGCGCTGAGCCTGCCCATGGCCTTGCTGGCCGCCATGGTGCTGGTGGGAATCAATGAAACAGGGCACATGCGGTCGCAGGATGCGCTGGAGCAGATGGCGCAGAACATGGCTACCCGGGGCGATGTGAACAAGCTGCTGCAGAGCATGCTGGATGCGGAAACCGGCCAGCGGGGCTACCTGCTGACCGGCAACGAGACCTACCTGGAACCCTACGACAAGGCCGTGGCCACCGTGCAGACCAATCTGGACCGGCTGCGCAGCCAGTTCATGAACTCGCCGGACGACATGCAGGAGTTTGCGCTGCTGTCGCGGCAGATTTCACGCAAGCTTGCCGAGATGGAGCTGAGCCTGCGCCTGCGCCGCAAGGGCAATGAAGACGCCTGGAAATTCATCCTGAACACCGACGTGGGCAAGGAGCACATGGAGGCGATCCGCACCCATGCGCAGGAGCTGATCGCGCGCAGCGACCTGCGCCTGTCGCAAGGCCAGCAGCAGATCGAGCAGTCGCTCACGCTGTCGCGCATCGGCATTGCCACCGTCACGGTGATTGGCCTGCTGGCCTTCTACATGTACCTGCGCCAGACGCAGGCCGTGCAGGCCGTGAACTTGCGCGAGCAGGCGCTGCTGGAGCGCGAGCGGGACCGCCTGGAGGGCCTGGTGCGCGAGCGCACTGCCACGTTGTCGGAGCTGGCCAACCACCTACAGCAGGTGCGCGAAGAAGAGCGCGGGCATCTGGCGCGCGAGCTGCACGACGAACTCGGCGCCTTGCTGACCGCGGCCAAGCTCGACGTGGCCCGCCTCAAGTCCAAGATCAATGCCACGGCGCCGGATGTTGCGGAGCGCCTCAAGCACCTCACCGACACCCTCAACAGCGGCATCGCACTCAAGCGCCGCATCATCGAGGACCTGCGCCCTTCGTCCCTGTCCAACCTGGGGCTCACCGCTGCACTGGAGATCCTGACGCGCGAGTACGCCGAACGTGCGGGCATCGAGGTGGAAACCAGCCTGGAGGCTGTGCAGCTGCCCGATGCCACCCAGCTCACCGTGTACCGCATGGTGCAAGAGGCCCTGACCAACATCGGCAAGTACGCCAAGGCCAAGAAGGTGCTGGTGTCGGTGCACGCCCACCCCACCCATGTGGCGGTGCAGGTGCGCGACGACGGGGTGGGTTTCGATCCCGCCACCGTGCGCCCCACCTCGCACGGGCTGGCGGGCATGCGCCACCGGGTCGAAGCGGCAGGGGGGCGGCTGGCGCTCACCTCGCGCCCCGGCAATGGCACCTTGCTGTCGGCAGTGCTGCCGCTGCAGCGTGCGCCTGTGGCGGCGCAGGCCATCGCTGCCCTGGGCGACTGAAGACTCTCCGCCTCTCAGGCTCCATCAATCCGCCACGATCCGTGGGGGCCACATGGGCCCCAGCGCACGCTGCGCCGTCGCGCGCCTGCACTGGCCGGCTGTGGCGTTCTGTCCTACAGCGCCGCCGCAGAGGCGCCGACAGTCGCGCGCGCCGGGCACCGGCAGCTGTGGGAGGGCCTGCTGCCTACAGTGGAGTGCAGGCGCTGAGGTTCTCACGCCATCCCAACGCCGGTGTTCCGGCCACCCACAAGGAGATGGAAAAAATGTTGCACTACGCAGTCGTCTTTCTGGTGATCGCCCTGGTCGCCGCGCTCTTTGGCTTTGGCGGTATCGCCGCTGGCGCCGTGGGCATCGCCAAGATCCTGTTCTTCGTGTTTGTGATCATGGCCGTGGTGACCTTTGTCCTGGGCCTGCTCAAGAAGGGGTAGGACCCTGCACCATCCCTGCCGGCCGCAGCGGCGGCCATCACCCGCATCACCCGCATCACCCCAATACATGCTTCCAAGGAGCTTTTGATGAGCCTTTCTAACGCAACCCACAACCTGACCGACAACGCCCGCAACCTGGCCGACAACGTGTTGCAAAGCGCGCAGGATGCCGTGCTGGCCACCCGTGCCGCAGCAGACCAATCGCTGGACCAGGCCGAAGATACAGTGCGCGCTCTGCGCCGCCGGGCCGACCCCGCCATCGACGACCTGGCCTCCCGCGCCCAGGCCTTGGCAGCCCGCAGCATTGACTATTGCGCCGATACCAGTGCTCGTGCGCGCCGCCAGATCCAGCACGCCGCCGATGCCACCGGGCGCTATGTGGCAGAGCAGCCCGGCAAGTCGCTGGTGATTGCCGCAGCAACGGGTGCCGCCGTGGCCACCCTGGCGCTGTGGTTGTCCCGCCGCCGCCGCGCCTACTGAGCACGGGGCCATCGGGCGAAGGCCCGGCTTTTCTCCACAGTCCACCGGTGACGGAGGGTGCCACAGACCGGTAGACTGCGCATGTTCCTGCACCCGCGTTCCCAACCATTCTTGTACAAGGAAAACACCATGAAATACGCACGTGCCCTCGCTTTCGCCGCTGTTGCCGGCATCACCATCGTCACTGCCACTGGCTGCTCGGTGGCCCGCGAACAACAGACCGTGGGCTCCTATGTGGACGACGCGGGCATCACCACTGCCATCAAGGCCAAGATGGTCGAGGACAAGAACGTATCGGCCAGCTCGATCAGCGTGGAGACACTCAACGGCACGGTGCAGCTGTCGGGCTTTGCCAAGTCGCAGGCCGAGAAGAACCAGGCCGAAAGCATCGCCCGCAACACCAAGCATGTGCGCGAAGTGCGCAACAGCATTGTTGTGAGGCCGTAAGCGAGGTCACCCCCGGAGGCGCAGCGCGCCTTCACCCCTCTCTCACATTGCTTCGCAATCTGGGAGGGGGACGCCCCCAGCGCGGCGGGGCGGCCCTTGCGCGGGGCACTGGCATTGGCCACGCCCATTGCAAAGGACAAGACGAATCAGCGGGGCCGGCTTGGCCATTGCGGCATGGCCTGGAGTTCCATTGGCATGGAAGACCCTCTGTTGAGCCCACTGTCGCATGGCGTCTGGGGTTAAGCTCAATCCATGCGGGTATTCAATTGCGACCACTGTGGTCATCTGGTGTTTTTTGACAGCGTGCAGTGCCTGCACTGCGGCAATGCGCTGGCCTTCTTGCCCGATGCCCTGGTCATGGCAGCCCTGGCGCCTGCACCGCGGCAAGGCCCCGGGTTGTGGCAGCGGGTGGGGCCGGGCGGGGGCGGTGCGCTTTACCGCATGTGCCAGAACCACACCGAGCACCAAGCCTGCAACTTTGCGGTGCCCGCTGGCGATGCGCAGGCGCTGTGCCCCTCGTGCCGCCAGACCCGGTCGATGCCCGATGTGTCGGAGCCGGCCCACATGGGCCGCTGGATGCAGATCGAGAGCGCCAAGCGGCGGCTGTTCTACAGCCTGGCGCGCTTGGGCCTGGAGCCCGCGCCCGGGCGCAGCGGCCCCGTGTTCGACCTGCTGGCCGAGGAGCCAGGAGGCCCGCCGGTGCTCACGGGCCACCACAACGGCACCATCACGCTCAACGTGGCCGAGGCAGACGATGACGAGCGTGCGCGCCGCCGCATCGCGCTGGGCGAGCCCTACCGCACGCTCATCGGCCACCTGCGCCACGAGTCTGGCCATTTCTACTGGGACCAGCTGGTGCGGGACGGCGGGTGGCTGGACGGCTTTCGCCAGCGGTTTGGCGATGAGCGCCAGGACTATGCCGCCGCGCTGGAGGCCCACTACGCCAAAGGCAACGATGGCGGCGACTGGGCCACTAACCACGTCAGCGCCTATGCCGCCGCCCACCCCTGGGAGGATTGGGCCGAGACCTGGGCCCACTACCTGCACATGATCGACCTGCTGGAGACATCGGCCAGCTACGCCACCGAGGTCACCGTGCCCGGCATCTACGGCGCGCAGCACAGCCGGGCCGTCGATCCCTTTGGCTCCCCGGCGCCCGACTTCGACAGCATGCTGCGCCACCTCGTGCCCCTCACGCTGCTGCTCAACAGCCTCACGCGCAGCCTCGGGCAACTGGATGCCTACCCTTTTGCCCTGGCCGAGCAGGCGCTCGCCAAGCTCCGTTTTGTGCACGACGTGGTGCGCGCCGCAGGCCAGCAGCCGGCGGCTCCCGCAGCAGCGGCGGCCACACTGCCGCAGGCCCCTGCACCTGTGGCGCCATCTGTTATCAAAAAGATAGCAAAAAAGTGAATAGGGGCAGGCGGTAGCGCCTATTTTTGCTCAGTATGGGTGGTTGGGGCCTGGAATTTGCTTGGTGCGAGCAGCGACACAGACCCCAGGAAGGACATCCCCATGTTGAGCCGCACTGCCGACCACCTGTTCTGGATGGCGCGCTATACCGAGAGGGCGGAGAACACCGCCCGCATGCTGGATGTGAACTACCAGAGCGCGCTGTTGCCCCAATCCGCTGACGTGGCCCTGCAGGGCTGGCAGGGCCTGCTGTCCATCAGCGAACTGCTGCCCGCCTACACCGCCCAACACGGCGATGTGAACCCCGCCAAGGTGCTCGACTTCATGGTCAAGGACCCGGCCAATCCCTCGTCCATCGTGGCCTGCCTGCAGGCCGCGCGCGAGAACGCGCGGGCCGTGCGCGGCGCGCTCAACACCGAGGCCTGGGAGATCCAGAACCAGACCTGGCTGGAGGCGAACCGGCTGATCGCCAGTGGCGCGCTGGAGAGCGACCCGGCGCATTTTTTTGAATGGGTGAAGTTCCGCTCGCACCTGTCGCGGGGAGCCACGGTGGGCACGATGCTGCAGGACGAGGCCCTGCACTTCATGCGCCTGGGCACGTTTCTGGAGCGGGCCGACAACACGGCGCGCCTGCTGGATGTGAAGTTCCACGCGGCGCAGAGCGACTTCATGGGGGCGGCCACCGCGCAGGACCAGGACCATGACTTCTACCACTGGAGCGCCGTCCTGCTGAGCGTCTCGGGCTTCGAGACCTACCGCAAGGTCTACCGCGACGTGATCACGCCCGAGCGCGTGGCCGAGCTGCTGATACTGCGGGCCGACATGCCCCGATCACTGCACGCCTGCATGAAGGAGGTGCTGGGCAATCTCGACATGCTGGGCAGCAGCCAGTCGGGCGAGACGCAGCGGCATGCGGGGCGGTTGCTGGCGCACCTCAAGTTTGCGCGCATCGACGAAATCTTCACCAACGGCCTGCATGCCTACCTCACGCAGTTCCTTGAGCGGGTGAACGACCTGGGCGCGCGGATCAGCCGGGATTTCCTGGTGCCGTCGGCAGCGTGAGGGCTGGCGCCTGTACCACCGGGGCTGGTGCGAGTACGGGCTCCACCGTCACCCCCACCTGCAACACATGGTGGTCGCCGCCATGGATCACGCCGCGCAGCGGCGACACATCGGCATAGTCGCGCCCGATGGCCAGCGTCACATAGTCCTCGCCCGCAGCGCGGTCGTTGGTCGGGTCCAGGTCCCACCACGCCGCGCTGTCCGGCGCATTCGCGTCCTGCCCGGCCGGTGGCGACCACACCGACACCCAGGCGTGCGAGGCATCGGCGCCCACCAGCCGGGGCTGGCCCGGTGGGGGGGCGGTCAGCAGGTAGCCGCTCACATACCGGGCTGCCAGTCCCAGGCTGCGCAGGCAGCCGATCATCACATGGGCAAAGTCCTGGCACACGCCCCGGCGCAGCCGCAGCGATTCGAGTGCGGGCGTGCCCGCGTCGGTGGCGTGGGCGGTGTAGGCAAAGTCCGCGTGGATGCGCGCCATCAGGTCGCGTGCTGCCTCCATCAGCGGGCGCCCCGGCGCAAAACTCGCCTGGGCATAGGCCACAAAGTCGGCGTGCCGGGGGATGTAGGGCGAGGCAAAGCTGAATTCGGTGGCCGGGTGGTAGGGCATGCCCCGCCGGTAGGTCAGCCGCTCGCGCACTGCCTCCCAGGGCTCGCCGGGTGGGGCGGGCGGCGGCGGGGCGGTCTCCAGCAAGGTCTCGGCACGCACATGCAACCGCTCGTGGGTAAAAGGCAGGCTGAAAAACGCGCGGGTGTTGCCAAACACGTCCTGCGTGGCTTCGCACTGGGCAGGGGCGGGGTCGATCTGCAGCGCGTGGGTGAGCACGCGCTGCACCACACCGGTGCGTGGCCGCAAATGGGCCATGTGCTGGGCGTTCTGCACTGCGGGCGTGTACTGGTACACCGTTTCGTGGATGACGCGCAGTTTCATAGGAATCCAGGCTTGGAGACTGAAGGCAGTGTGTGAAACCGGCACGCCCGAGGCCAGGGCAGCCGAGCAAGGGCCGCCCCGCAGCGAGGGCTGCGTCCCCCTTGAGGGGGAAGGTGCCGCAGGCGACTCAGGGGCGGTACCACTTCAAGCCCCCACGCTGTGCCGCAGCGCGTCGGCAGAGTGGGTGAAATAGCGCGTGGCCAGCAGATCCGACAGGCCCATCACACCCCGCACACAAGCCCCCAGGTATTGCTCCAGCGTGGCGTACCGGCCCTCGGCGTCCTGGGCGCACAAGGCCGCCAGCGACAGCTCGGACGCTTCGGGAATGCCTGTGGCGGCCGACTCGCCCGGCGTGCCTGCAGCCGCCTCGATCTTGGCAATGCGCCCGCGCAGCGTTTGCGCCACCCAGGCCAGCGACCGGGGGTTGTCGCGGTCGATCACCAGCAGGTCGAGCAGCGCGGGCATGTCGCGCCGCTGCTGGTACTGCGCGTGGAAGGTGATGGTGCTGTCGAACAGCCCCGTCATGGCCTCGAAGCCACTTTCATCGAACACTGCCCCGGTCTGCAGGCCGCCCTCCAGCGCTGCCGCCAGAAAGCCCAGGCGCTCCAGGTGCCGGCCGACGGACAGCAGCCGCCAGCCATCGTCGCGCGTCATGCGGTCGGTCTGCTGGCCTGTCATGGCGGCGGTGCGGCCGCTCAGGGTTTCGAGCTGGCGCAGGGCCTCCAGCGGTGAATAGTCGCCGTCGTCGGTGCCGTTCGGGCGCTGCGCAAAAAACTCGGCTTCGGTGCTCACGATCAGGTGCCAGTGCTCCTGCGACAGGCGGTCGCGCACGGCCGATGCTGCCCCCAGGATGCCGCGCAGGTTGTAGCCCACGCTGGTGACCAGCGCGGGCTGGGTAAGCCCGGCGATGAGCGAGCGCTCGAACACGCGCCGGGCCTGCGTGGCGGGCGGCACCGATGGCAGCACCAGGCCCTGGCCCACGGCCAGGGTGCTGAGCCAGGCCAGCAGCGGCTGGGACGACTGGTCTTCCCCATTGAGGCACTGCAGCGCAATGCGCGCCAGGCGCGTGACGTTTTCGGTGCGTTCGGTGTAGCGGCCCAGCCAGAACAGGTTTTCGGCCGCACGGCTGGTCACCTGGCGGCTGCGGTGCACCACGGCCGGGGCGCTCTGGTTGTGTGCGAGCAGCGTGGTGGTGTCCACCGGGCCATCGGTCTGCACCCACACATCGGCGCTGCTGCCGCCGCGCTGCATCGAGGCGATCTCGCGCTCGTCCGTGGCAATGCGCGCCAGCCCGCCGGGCAGCACGCGCCACGAGCCCGGGCCGTCGCACACGGCAAACACGCGCAGCATCACCGAACGCGGGGCGATGTGGCTGCCACCGCCACCATTGCCACCACCGCCTGCGGTGCGCCAGGTGGGCATCTGCGACAGCGGCAGGTAGGCTTGCACGGTGTATTCGTCGCCCTGGCCCTGGATGCGTTCCGTCCACCGGGCCAGGTCTTGCGGTGACAAGGTGCCGCCCAGCACGGGCGGGCGCTGCAGGCTGGGCCAGGTGGGCCGGATCACGCTGTGGGGCAGCTGGGGCAGCACGGCCTGCTGGGCCGCCTGCTCGCCGCACCACCAGGTGGGCAGCGAGGGCAGGGCCAGCTCCTCGCCCAGCAGGTGGCGCGACAGCGCGGGCATGAAGCCCAGCATGGCCGACGACTCCAGGAAGGCCGAGCCCGGTGCATTGGCCACCAGCACGTTGCCCGCGCGGATGGCCTGCAGCAGGCCGGGCACGCCCAGGCGCGAGTCGCTGCGCAGCTCCAGCGGGTCCAGAAACTCGTCGTCCAGGCGCTTGAGGATGCCGTGCACCGGCTGCAGGCCGTGCAGCGTCTTGAGGTACAGGCGCGCGTCGCGCACGGTGAGGTCGTTGCCCTCCACCAGCGTGAGGCCCAGGTAGCGCGCCAGGTAGGCGTGCTCGAAGTAGGTCTCGTTGTACGGGCCGGGTGTGAGCAGCACGATGCGTGCATCCGCTCCCGCAGGGCTCATCTGCCGCAGCCCGTCGAGCAGTGCGCGGTAGGTGGCGGCCAAGCGCTGCACATGCATCTGGCTGAAGGCCTCGGGGAACAGGCGCGAGATGAGCAGCCGGTTCTCCAGCAAATACCCCAGGCCCGATGGCGCCTGCGTGCGCTGCGTGACCACCCACCAGCCGCCCTGCGCGTCGCGCGCCATGTCGAACGCCGCAATCGGCAGGTGCGTGCCGCCCACCGGCTGCACGCCATGCATGGGGCGCAGGTAGCCGGGGTGGCCCTGCACCAGCGCGCTGGGCAGCAGGCCCGTGCGCAGCAGCTCCTGCGGGCCATAGACATCGGCCATCACGCGGTCGAGCAGGCGGGCGCGCTGCAGCACGCCGCGCTCGATATGCGCCCAGTCGTGCTGCGACAGGATCAGCGGGAACAGGTCCACCGACCAGGGCCGCTGCGGGCCGTCGGCGTCGGCATAGACGTTGTAGGTGATGCCGTTGTCGCGCACCTGGCGCTGCAGGCTCGCCATGCGCCGGTCCAGGTCGGGGAAGCCTTCAGGCCCCAGTTGTTCAAAAAAATCGGCCCATGGGCGCGACAGGCCTTGGTTATTTGCTATTGAAATGGGAGCTGATGTAGCGCCCGCAATGCGGTCGGTGGGAGCCGTGCGCGCGGGGGCCGCAGCGCCCCGCAGCTCGTCAAAATGCCCCGCCGCAGCGGTCGGCGCCAGCGCAGCAGCCAGCTGGGCCGCGCTTTCGGGGAGGTCGGTGGGCAAGAGGCGGTCGTTGGGGTTTGTCACTGCACTCGATTTTCGGGCATTTGGTCTCCGGCACTCTGCGGGTTACCCACCCCCGTTGAAAACGGCACGGCCCAGGCCAGAGATGCCAAGCAAGGGCCGCCCCGCAGCGAGGGCGTCGTCTCCCTGGGGGGAAGGCGCGCAGCGACTCAGGGGGGGGCTTCTCTACGGCCTCATTTTTCGCCGCAGATCCAGCGTGAACGGAAACTCCCGGCTGCCCGGCAGCTCGATGGTCGAAGGTGGCACCGCCAGCCGCCCCGGCGTGTGCCCCATGCGCGAGAAGCGCGCCAAGCGGCGGCTTTCGGCCTCGTAGGCGTTGACTGGGAAGGTGTCGTAATTGCGCCCGCCCGGGTGCGCCACGTGGTACTGGCAGCCGCCCAGCGAGCGGTTCATCCAGGTGTCCACGATGTCGAACGTGAGCGGCGCATGGGCGCCAATGGTGGGGTGCAGGGCCGAGGGCGGGTTCCAGGCCTTGTAGCGCACACCGGCCACAAACTCGCCGGTGGTGCCGGTGCTTTGCAGCGGCAGCGGCTGGCCGTTGACGGTGACCACATGGCGGCTTTCGTTCATGCCCGTCACGCGCACCTCGATGCGCTCCAGCGACGAGTCCACATAGCGCACCGTGCCACCGGCCGAGCCTTCTTCGCCCATCACATGCCAGGGCTCCAGCGCATTGCGCAAGGTCAGCTCCACGCCCATCGATTTCACCGTGCCGACCATCGGGAAGCGGAACTCGAACTGCGGCGCAAACCAGGCGGGGTCAAACGCATAGCCTGCGGCATTCATCTCGGCCACCACGTCGTGCATGTCCTGCTGGATGAAGGTGGGCAGCATCCAGCGGTCGTGCAGCTCGGTGCCCCAGCGGGCGGCGGGGGCGCGGTAGGGCGCCTTCCAGAAGCGGGCGATCAAGGCGCGCAGCAGCAGCTGCTGCACCACGCTCATGTGGGCGTGGGGCGGCATCTCAAAGGCGCGCAACTCCAGCAGCCCCAGGCGGCCAGTGCTGCTGTCGGGCGAGAACATCTTGTCGATGCTGAATTCGCTGCGGTGCGTGTTGCCCGTCACATCCACCAGGATGTTGCGCAGCGTGCGGTCCACCAGCCAGGGCGGCATGTCCTGGCCGTAGATCGCGCGGTTGGCCTCGATCTCGCGCAGGGCGATCTCCAGCTCGTACAGCTGGTCGTTGCGCGCCTCGTCCACGCGCGGCGACTGGCTGGTGGGGCCGATGAACAGGCCGCTGAAAAGGTAGCTCAGGCTCGGGTGGTTGTGCCAGTACAGCAGCAGGCTGGCCAGCAGCTCGGGCTTGCGCAAGAAGGGCGAGTCGGCCGGTGTGGCGCCGCCCATCACAAAGTGGTTGCCCCCGCCGGTGCCGGTGTGGCGGCCATCGGTCATGAACTTCTCGGCCGACAGGCGCGTCTCCCACGCGGCCTGGTACAGAAACTCTGTGTGCTGCACCAGCTCCTTCCAGTGGCTGGCGGGGTGGATGTTCACCTCGATCACACCCGGGTCGGGCGTGACCGCCAGCACTTTGAGGCGCGCGTCGCGCGGCGGCGGGTAGCCTTCGAGCACGATCTTCATGCCCAGCTCTTCGGCCGTGGCTTCGATGGCGGCCAGCAGGTCCAGGTAATCATGGAGGCGCGCCAGGGGCGGCATGAACACGTACAAAACGCCGTACTTCTCGCCCACCTTCTCGGCCTTGGGGCCGCTGGCGCGGCGCGGGTCGCGCACCTCCACGCACAGGGCGGTGCGTGACAGGCCTGCGGCCGACTGGAACTTGCCCGGGGGCTGCACGCCCGCATGGGGGTCGGGTTGCCCTGCCTGGCGCGCGTGGTCGCCGCCCGCAGTGCCTTGCGCCATGCGGCGTGCCTCGCCCGGTGCGGTGGCGCCCGCCAGGTAGGGCAGGTCGCGGTCGCCGGTGACAGGGCCCGCTGGAACGGAATACCGCGCACGCAGCGTGGTCGCAGCGGCCAGCGGGCCCTGGGGTGCAGTCGGGTCTTGCGGGATCAGGTGATCGGTGTCCGACGCCTTCACCCAGGGCAGGGCGTCCAGCGGCAGGCGGTAGCCCATGGGCGAATCGCCGGGGATGAGCAGCATGCGGTCGTCGCGGAAGAACCAGGGCCCCGTGCTCCACACGCTGCCTGCCAGCGTGCCATTGCCTACGCCCGCCTGCAGCGGCAGCACGTAGCCCACCACGCTGTCGAGCTTTTGCTCGAATACGCGGCGAAGCCGCGCGCGCTCCAGCTCGTCGTCCAGGCGTGCGTCGAACGGGTCCACGTTGACGGGCAGGCGCCGCTCGCGCCACAGGTAGTAGAAGGTGTCTTCGTAGCCCGGCTGGATGTAGCGGTCGGTGATGCCCAGCCTGCGCGTGAGGTGGCGCACAAAACGTTCGGCATCAGCGCTGGTGTAGTGCGAGGGGTTGCGTTCATCGGCAAACAGCGCGGGGTTCTGCCACGCGGGCTGGCCGTCGGCGCGCCAGCAGATCGACAGCGCCCAGCGCGGCAGTTGCTCGCCCGGGTACCACTTGCCCTGGCCAAAGTGCAGAAAGCCGCCCTGGCCGTATTCGGCGCGCAGCTTGTGCGTGAGTTCGGTGGCAAAGCCGCGTTTGGTGGGGCCCAGCGCGTCGGTGTTCCATTCGGGCGCGTCGCGGTCGCCCACGGCCACAAAGGTGGGCTCGCCGCCCATGGTCAGGCGCACATCGCCTGCCACCAGGTCGGCGTCCACCTGCTCGCCCAGGGCCAGCACGGCCTGCCACTGGTCTTCGGTGTAGGGCTTGGTCACGCGGGGCGATTCGTAGATGCGCGTCACGCGCATCTCGTGGCTGAAGTCCACCTCGGCCTTGTCCACGCCGCCTTCAATCGGCGCGGCCCCGGAGGGTTGGGGTGTGCAGGCCAGCGGGATGTGGCCTTCGCCCGCCATCAGGCCGCTGGTGGCGTCCAGGCCAATCCAGCCTGCGCCGGGCAGATAGACCTCGCACCAGGCGTGCAGGTCGGTGAAGTCGTGGTCGGTGCCGCTGGGGCCGTCCAGCGCCTTCACGTCCGGCGTGAGCTGGATCAGGTAGCCCGACACAAACCGCGCCGCCAGCCCCAGGTGACGCAGCAGTTGCACCAGCAGCCAGCCCGAGTCGCGGCACGAGCCGCTGGCCTTTTGCAGCGTCTCCTCGGGCGTCTGCACGCCGGGCTCCAGGCGGATGAGGTAGCGGATGTCTTGCGACAACTGCTGGTTGAGCTTGACCAGGAAATCGATGGTGCGCTGCTTGCTGCGGTCGATTTTGTCCAGATACGCCTGCACCAGCGGCGTCATGGGCTCGGTGGCCAGGTAGGGCGCCAGCTCCTGCTGCACATCGCTGTTGTACTTGAAAGGGATGTTCTCGGCCTCGGGCTCCAGGAAGAAGTCGAAGGGGTTGTACACCGCCATCTCCACCACCAGGTCCACCGTGACCTTGAACTCGCGCGTCTTCTCGGGGAAGACCAGCCGCGCCTGGTAGTTGGCAAACGGGTCTTGCTGCCAGTTGATGAAGTGCTGCGCGGGCTCGACCTTGAGCGAATACGAAATCACATTGCTGCGGCAATGGGGCGCAGGCCGCAATCGAATGGTCTGCGGCCCGAGGCCGACCAGCCGGTCGTATTGGTAATGCGTGACGTGGTGGAGCGCGGCGTGGATGGGCATATGCAGGCCATGCTAGCAAGTCCCGAGCCATCGCGGGCAACTATTCCGGGGGCGGTGACAAGCGGTCATCGGCTGTTCACAATGTGCGGTCCGTGCCCCGCTGCCGGGGCTGTCTCTCTTTAGCTGATCGCGCACCAACTTGGTGATGCTTTGATTCACCCATGTCCCACTCCCCCCAACTTGTGCTCCTGCCCGGCCTGGCCGCCGATGAACGCATGTGGCGCGGCGTGCTGCCGCTGCTGCCCGCCGCGCTGCGCCCCGAGGTCGCCACCGCCCACCAGGATGTAAACCTGCATCGCATCGAAGACTTTGCCGCCCGGCTGCTGGCGCAGCACGCGGGGCCGCTGGTGCTGGCGGGCGCGTCGATGGGCGGTATGGTCGCCATGGAGGCCGCTCGCCAGGCGCCTCAGCGGGTCGCAGGGCTCGCGCTGCTGGGCACGACCGCACGGCCCGAGACGCCCGACATGCGCGCCCTGCGCGAAGGTGCCATCGCGCTGTTTGAACAGGGCCGGGTGCGCGAGGTCATCGAGCCCAACGTGGCCCTGGCCTTTCACCCCGTGAACGCCGCCAAGGCGGACCTGGTGCAGGCCTACCTGGACTTTGTGCTGGGCGCGGGCCCCGACCACCTGGTGCGCCAAAACCGCGCCGTGATCCATCGGCCCGATGCGCGGGTGCATCTGCCGCAGGTGGCCAGCCCCGTGCTGGTGGTGTGTGGCGCGGCCGACCAGCTCACGCCGCCCGAATGCTCGGCAGAGATTGCGGCGCTGGTGCCCGGCGCCGAACACCACCTGCTGCCCGACAGCGGCCACATGCTGACCATGGAGCAGCCGGAGGTGGTGACCCGCTTGCTGGTGCAGTGGCTGGGCCGCAACGGGTGGATTTGATCCGGGGTCTGAGGCCTTTTTGGCCCCTGCCGCGCGATGGGTAAGCGCTGATAGCTATGAAATTAGTAGCTAATCAAAACTCCAGGTTGTCAATCAGCCGTGTGCTGCCCAGCCGCGCGGCGCCCAGTGCCACCAGCGTGCCCGCCGCATCGCTGGCTGTGGCGGGCAACAGGTCGGCGCGGCGGCGCACGGTGAGGTAGTCAGGCGCCCAGCCGCGTGCGCGCAGGGCGTCCAGGGCCAATGTCTCCAGCAGGTTGCGGTCGCTCGGAGCGGTGCCCAGCCACTGCTGCGCCAGCCGCTGCAATGCTTGCGACAGGGCCACGGCCTCTTGCCGCTCTTCCAGGCCCAGGTAGCCATTGCGCGAACTCAGCGCCAGACCATCGACCGCGCGGCAGGTCTCGCCCGCCACGATCTCGATGGGCAGCGCAAACTGCCGCACCATGTGTCGGATCACCATGAGCTGCTGATAGTCCTTCTTGCCAAATACGGCCGTCCCGCCGGTCTGGCCCAGCACGCAGGCAAACAGCTTCATCACCACCGTGCTCACGCCCACAAAAAAGCCGGGACGGAAGTGCCCTTCGAGCATGTCGGCGAGTTGCGGGTCGGGGTGCACTTTGAAGGTCTGGGGCTCGGGGTACAGGTCGGCCTCGCGCGGGGCAAACAGCACATCACAACCGGCGGCCTGGAGCTGCGCGCAGTCGGCCTCCCAGGTGCGGGGGTAGCTGTCAAAGTCCTCGTGGGGCAGAAACTGCAGGCGGTTCACAAAGATGCTGGCCACGGTCACATCGCCCAGGGGCTTGGCCTGGCGCACCAAGGCAATGTGCCCGTCGTGCAGGTTGCCCATGGTGGGCACAAAGGCCGGGCGGCGGTAGGGGGCCAGGGCCTGGCGCAGGTCGGCAATGGAGCGGGCGATCAGCATGGGTTCGGAGGGGTCAGAGAAAGGAAGGAAAAGGGCTTACCAGGCGTGTACAGCGTTGTCCGGGAAGCGCCCTTGCTTCACGGCCTGCACATACGCCTCCATGGCGCCGCGCACGCTGCCCGCGTCCTGCATGAAGTTGTGCACGAACTTCGGCATCTTCCCGAGGTTCATGCCCAGCATGTCGTGCAACACCAGCACCTGCCCGGCCGTGCCGTTGCCCGCGCCGATGCCGATGGTGTGACAGTGCGGCAGCTCGGCCGTGAGGTTGGCGGCCAGCACGGCGGGCACCATCTCCAGCACCAGCATGGCGGCGCCTGCGTCCTGCAGTTCGTGCGCCTCTTTGCGCAGCGTGCGGGCGGCATCGTCGGTCTTGCCCTGCACGCGGTAGCCGCCCAGGGCATGCACCGTCTGCGGCGTGAGGCCCAGGTGGGCGCACACCGGCACGCCGCGCTGCACCAGGAATTCCACTGTGGCCGCCGTCCAACCGCCACCTTCGAGCTTGACCATGTGCGCCCCCGCCTGCATCAGCACACAGGCGCTGCGCAGCGCCTGCTCGCGGCTTTCGGCGTAGGTGCCGTAGGGCAGGTCGGCCACCAGCCAGGCCGTGCCCTGCACGCGGTGCAGGCCGCGTGCCACGCTGGCTGTGTGGTAGGCCATGGTGTCGAGCGTCACTCCCACCGTGCTCGGCAGGCCCTGGCACACCATGCCCAGCGAATCGCCCACCAAAATGCATTCCACCCCCGCCGCGTCGGCCACGGCCGCAAAGGTGGCGTCGTAGGCGGTGAGCATGGTGATCTTCTCGCCTGCGGCGCGCATCTGCGCCAGGCGCGGCAGGCTCACGGGCTTGCGCTGGGGCAGGGGCGATGCGGGCGGCAGCGTGCCGTAGGGCGTGGCAGAAACAGGGCTGGAGGTGGTCATGGGGCTCGGCGGGGCCAAAAAATTGCCGCGAGTCTATGCGACCAATACTGGGTGTACTTATTGGTTTCCGGCCCCGGGCCAGCGGCCCGTGTTGGCGCAGTGGCCTTTGCGTTCCCGGTATGCTCGCGGCCCATGACAGCAGCGTTACCCCCCGCGAAAAGCACCATGAGAGACAACGACGAAGTGAAGGCCCTGGCCCAGGCCGATGTGGCCCGCGCCCTGGCCGAAGACGTGGGCACCGGCGACCTTACCGCCGGTCTGATCGACCCCGCCCGCCGCGCCCGCGCGCGCATCCTTGCGCGCGAAGCCGCCGTGATCTGCGGCGCCCCTTGGGCTGAAGCGGCCTTGCGCGCCCTCGACCCCACGGTGCAGATCACCTGGCATGTGGCCGAGGGCCAGCGCTGCGCCCCCGACCAGGTGGTGCTGGAGATGGAGGGCCAGGCCCGCGCACTGCTGAGCGCCGAGCGCACCGCGCTCAACTTTCTGCAGCTGCTCTCGGCCGTGGCCACCAAGACCCGTACCTATGTGGACGTGGTGGCCGGCACGCGCGCCCAGATCGTCGATACGCGCAAGACTCTGCCCGGCCTGCGCCTGGCGCAAAAGTACGCCGTGCGCGTGGGCGGCGGCACCAACCACCGCATTGGTCTGCACGATGCGGTGCTGATCAAAGAGAACCACATTGCCGCTGCGGGAGGTGTGACCGCCGTGCTGCGCGCGGCGGACAAGGTGGCGTCACAGGCAAAGTTCATCGAGATCGAAGTTGAAACCCTGGAGCAGCTGACCGAAGCGCTGAATGCGGGCGCCAAGATGGTCCTGCTGGACAACATGCCCTTGGTCCAGCTGCGCGAGGCCGTGCGCATCAATGCGGGTCGCGCCATCCTCGAAATTTCGGGCGGGGTCACGCTCGATGGCCTGCGCGAACTGGCCGAGACCGGCGTGGACCGCATCTCCATCGGCACGCTGACCAAGGACGTGAAGGCCACGGACTTTTCGATGCGCCTGCAGGAGCTGGCATGAGCACCGCAACCCTGAACCGCATTGACGTCGAATACGAGCAGCCTGACGAGGCAGCATCGGGCGCCGTCTGTTCCACCAAACATGCCTGGGCGCGTGTGCCGCCCGAGCCCACCCAGGCTGAGCGTGTCGCGCTCAAGGACAAGATCCGGCGCCTGCTCAAGGAAAAGAACGCGGTCATGGTGTCGCACTACTACGTGCACCCGGACCTGCAGGACTTGGCCGAGGAAACTGGCGGCCTGGTGAGCGATTCGCTGGAGATGGCGCGCTTTGGCCGTGACCATGCCGCGCAGACCTTGGTGGTGAGTGGCGTGCGCTTCATGGGCGAAACGGCCAAGATCCTGAGCCCCGAAAAAACCGTGCTCATGCCCGACCTGGACGCCACCTGCTCGCTGGACCTGGGCTGCCCCATCGACGAATTCAGCGCGTTCTGCGACCAGCACCCCGACCGCACTGTGGTGGTCTACGCCAACACCAGCGCGGCCGTGAAGGCGCGCGCTGACTGGCTGGTGACTTCCAGTTGCGCACTCGACATCGTGAGCGCGCTCAAAGCCGCAGGCCAGAAGATCCTGTGGGCGCCCGACCGCCACCTGGGCGCCTACATCCAGCGTGAGACGGGCGCAGACATGGTGTTCTGGAACGGTGCCTGCATCGTGCACGACGAGTTCAAGGCGCTGGAGCTGGAGCTGCTCAAGCAGCAGCACCCGGCTGCCAAGGTGCTGGTCCACCCCGAGAGCCCTGCCGACGTGGTGGCCCTGGCCGACGCCGTGGGCTCCACCAGCGCCATCCTCAAGGCCGCGCGCGAGATGGACGCCACAGAGTTCATCGTGGCCACCGACAACGGCATGATGCACAAGCTGCGCACGCTCAACCCCGGCAAGACCTTTTACGAAGCGCCCACCGCTGGCAACAGTGCCACCTGCAAGAGCTGCGCGCACTGCCCCTGGATGGCGATGAACGGCCTGGCCGATGTGGCCCGCGTGCTGGAGACCGGCGCGAACGCCGTGCATGTGGACCCGGCGCTGATCCCGCGCGCACGCCAGCCAATTGACCGCATGCTGGCCTTCACGGCCGCGCTCAGGAATGGTCAGCCGACCGGAGCACTGGTGCCGCACCTGGGGGCCGCCTGAGGGTTCTCTAGAACCGGATGCTCTGTTATTGATAGCTAACTATGTCCACTGGTCAGGCACTAGTGGCCTTTTTTGTTTGTGATTTCCCGCATTGATTTCACCCAGCCGCTGGACCCCGGCGCCCCGCGCCTGCGCCACGCCTTTGGCACACCGCGTGAAGTGCTGGCCGCCCATGCGCTGCACGAGGTGCGTGGCGTGCTGGATGCCGTGTTTGCGGCCGCGCAACAAGGCCGCTGGTGTGTGGGCTGCGTGCGTTACGAGGCGGCTGCCGCCTTCGATGCGGCACTGCTGACCCACGCGGCCGACGGCCCGCTGGCCTGGTTTGCGGTGTACGACGCGCCGCTGCCCTGGCCCGCGTGCGATGACGGCCAAGGTGCAGAACCACCCGCGCAGGTGACGTGGAACGACAGCCCCGACCGCACCCCTTTTGATGCCGCGCTGGCGCAGATCCAGCAGGCGATTGCGGCGGGCGAGCTATACCAGGTCAACCACACCGCCCCCCTTCGCGGCACTCTGCAGGGCTCGGCCCAGGCCCTGTTTGCCGCACTGCTGCGCGCCCAGCCGGGCGGGTATGCCGCGCACATCGACACCGGGGGCGAGCAGGTGCTGTCGGTCTCGCCCGAGCTGTTCTTTGACTGGCAGGATGCGCCCGGGGGCGGCCACATCCTGGCCCGCCCCATGAAAGGCACCGCCCCGCGCGGCGCCACGCCCGAAGAGGACGCGCAGCAGGCCGCGCATCTGCGCACGGCGCCCAAGGAGCGTGCCGAGAACGTGATGATCGTGGACCTGCTGCGCAACGACCTGTCGCGCATTGCGCAGCCCCACAGCGTGCGTGTGCCCGTGCTGTTTGCCACCCAGGCCCTGCCCACCGTGTGGCAGATGACCTCGGACGTGACCGCGCGCACGCGGCCCGGCACCACGCTCACGGACGTGTTTGCTGCGCTGTTCCCCTGCGGCTCCGTCACCGGGGCGCCCAAAGTGCGCGCCATGCAGATGATCCACGCGCTGGAAGGCGCGCCGCGCGGCGTGTACTGCGGCGCCGTGGGTGTGGTGCGCCCAGCCGGTCCGCCCGATGCGCAAGGCCAGCATGCGGTGGCCGCGACCTTCAACGTGCCCATCCGCACCGTGGTGCTGCGTCCTGAAGGCAGCACCCTTCGCGCCACCTGTGGTATCGGCAGCGGCATCACTTCGGGGGCGTTGGCCGATGCCGAGTGGAATGAGTGGCAGCACAAACGCGCGTTTGTGGAGCGCGCGAGCCAGCCCTTTGACCTGCTCGAAACCCTGGCGCTGCAGGGGGGCGTTTTCCGGCACCGGGACGAGCACCTGGCGCGCCTGCAATCAGCGGCTCCACATTTCGGCGTGCCCTGGGATGCAGCGGCCGTGTCGCACTGCCTGCAGGCGCTGGCGGCAGACCATGCCGACGGCGCCTGGCGCGTACGCCTGCTGCTGGGCGCCACGGGCGTGCCCCGGGCCGAGGCCTTTGCCCTGCTGCCCACGCAGGAGCCCGTGCGCTTGCAACTGGCAAAGAGTGCTTTTGCCGAAGCCCACAGCGAATTTGTGCGCTACAAGACCACGCGCCGCGCGCACTACGCGGCGTTTGCGCCCACCGCGCCCGGCGTGTTCGACACCGTGCTGTGGAACGCGGCGGGTGAGATCACCGAGAGCACCTTCGGCAACATTGCCGCGCTCATCGATGGGCGGTGGGTGACACCGCCCCTGTCCAGCGGCCTGCTGCCCGGCGTGGGCCGCGCCGTGGCGCTGCGCGAGGGCCGGGTGGTGGAGGCGGTACTGCGTATGGCCGATGTGCCCCGGGTGCAGGGCTGGGCCTTCATCAACAGCCTGCGCGGCTGGCTGGCCGCCGAGCTGGAGAGTGAATAGAAAATTTGAATGAAATAGGCCCCCAGCGCCCGTGGATCAAGCGCTGGCTGCTATCCAATTTTCAGAGCCGTTCCTTCACATAGCTCGGCCGGTCCATGTCCACGATCTCCACGCTCAGCTGCACCATCACGCCCTGCGGCCGGGGCGTGCGTTCGCGCAGCACGGCGGCAATGCGGCCCGCCAGCTCGGTCTTGGCCTCGGGCGTGCGGCCCGCCAGCAGGCGCAGCTGCGCATGCACAAAAGCGCGGTTGGCCGGGGCAATGCCGATCTCGAAACTGTCGGCCACGATGAAACGTGTTTTCAGGTCGGCCTCGTCCTGCACCTGGGGGTGGGCGCACAGCGTGGCGTTGAGGGCGGTCAGGGTCTCGGCCTCAGGGTAGTGGGGCAGGTTGGCGGAGTATTCGATGGTGAGGTGGGGCATGGTGGTTCCGGTCTTGGGCAGTGCGCCAGTTTAAGGGCCCAGGCGCCACGCCTTTGGGGTCACCCGGCCTGGTCGTGTTTTTGCAAAAACTCTTCCAACGCCTGCAGCACCTGGTCAGGCGCCTCGATCTGCGGCCAGTGGCCGATGTCGGGCAGCGACACCACGTCGGCGTCGGGCACCAGCGCGCGGTAGCGCGCCGCCATGTGGGCGCCCGAGTTCGGGTCCGCCGCGCCGTTGATCAGCCGCACCGGCACCATGTGCTGCAGCAGCGGTCCTACCAGGCGGTCCCGCAGGGCCCGGCGGTCGATGTAGAAGCGCCCGGTGTTGTGGCTGATGGCGCGGCCGTTGTGGTAGTTGACCAGCGCCCAGAAGTCTTGCAGCAGCGCAGGGGACGGACGGGTCTGTGGGCCAAAAAGGCGCGTGATGGTGCGCTCGAACGCTTTTTGGGGAATGCGCGGTGCGATCCAGCGGCCCAAGGGTGATGACAGCAGGTGCTGCAGCATGCGCGGCTGGTACGCCTCGGGGCAGACGCCGCCGTTGAGCAGGGTGAGCGACCGGATGCGTGGCGCCAATGGGTGGGTCTGCCGCCGCGCCAGCATCTCCTGGGCCACGCTCACCCCCAGGTCGTGGGCGACGATGTGCACCTGTTGCACACCCAGCCGGTCCAGCAGCGCCTCCAATAGGTCTGCATGGTTTTCGATGCCGTAGGCGTGGTCTGCAGGCTTGTCGGAAAAGCCCATGCCCAGCAGGTCTGGCGCGATGAGGCGGTAGCGCACGGCCAGCGGTGGCCACAGCGGATGCCAGTCGTACGAACTGGTGGGATAGCCATGGATGAACAGCAACACGCTGCCGTGTTGGCCTGCTTGCGCCACGAAAAGGCGGTGGCCGCCCAGCGCGACCATGCTGCCCTGGGCCTGCCAGTGCTGCAGCGCGGGTGTCAGGCCGTCCATGTGGTGTGCGCCAGCAGTGCCGTGGCTGTGAGTTGGGCGAGCAGCGTGATGGCGTGTGCGGCCTGCCGCCACGCCAGCCGCCGGGTAAAGGCGCCCACGCAATAGAGCAGCCGCGCCAGCACAAACGCCGCGCAGGCCGCCGCCAGCGCGCCAAGCGTTGCACTGTGGAGCTGCGCATGGGCCAGCAGGAGCAGGCCGAACAGCATCGACTGTTCCAGCGTGTTGCCATGCGTGCGGATGGCTGTCGCCAGATCCTTGTGGCCCCCGTCTCCCCAGGTCTGCCGGTAGCGCAGGCGCAGGCGCGAAACGTGAAGGGACAGGGCTGTCAACAGCAGCGCCAGCGTGACCAGGGTGGTGGCTGCCAGGGTAAGGGTGGACATGGGTGAATGGGGCGGGTGTCGGTAGAGAAGCCCCCAGCTTAGAAAGCCCCGGCACCAGCGCCAATAGCACCAAAGGGCAGGTGTGTGCACCCGCCACAGTGCCTTGCGTGGATGGGTGCCTGGGTGGCACACGCCGCCCGCCGTGGGCTGGTCAGCCCGGCAGGTGGCTTTGCAGAAAGGCCCGGAGCTTCATCGGCGCAATGGGCTTGGACAGCAGCGGCAGGCCCGCCGCCGTGGCCCGCTGCTGCACCTCGGCCTGGTGGGCATCGGCCGTGACCAGCAGGGCTGGCACGGGGCTGCACAAGGCCTCGCGCAGGCGTGCAATGGCCGCCATGCCGTCGTCTGCACCGGGCAGGCGCAAATCCGCCACCAAGGCATCGATAGGGTCTGCGGCGGTGCCCGCACCGGGCAGCAGCGCCAGGGCGGCCGCCAGATCGCTGGCTTCGACCACGGCGCAGCCCCAGGACGCCAGCAGCCCGCAGAGCGCCTGGCGCGAATCCGCATCGTCTTCCAGCACCAGAATCCGCCGCCCCGCGAGGGGCGTGGGGGTGGCGGCCACGGCGGGCGGGGCCTGCAACGGGGCTGCCGGTGCGGGCTCCGCCACCGGAAGGCGCAGGCTGAAGCTGCTGCCCTGACCGGGAATGGAGTGCACCGAGAGATCAAGCCCCAGCAGGTCGCTCAGCCGCTTGGCGGTGGCCAGCCCCAGGCCCAGCCCCTGGCTGCGGTTGCGCTGCGGGTTGTCGATCTGGTAGTACTCGTCAAAAATGCGCGGCAACTCGGTTGCCTCCATGCCCACGCCCGAGTCGTGCACGCCCACGGTGAGGGCTCCGCCCTCCTGCACCGCGTCAACGCGCACAAACCCTGCGGGCGTGTAGCGGATGGCGTTGGACACGAGGTTGGACAACACCCGTGCCAGCAGGGCGCGGTCGCCCCACACGGTGGCGGGGGTGGTGGCCACCTGCAAGTCCAGCCCCCGCTCTTGCGCCATGGCGGCAAAGTTGCCAGTCATTTCATCGAACAGGCCCTGCAGCGCAAAGGCCGTGGGCCGGGGCGTGAGGGTGCGTGCATCCAGCTGCGAGAGTTCGAGCAGGCCTTCCACCAGCGCGCCCATGCTGCCCACACATTCGGCGATGGCGCCGGACAGCGCCTGCACTCGTTCGGGCGCGGCGGCCGTGGAGGCCTGGCGCAGCGTGTGAGAGAGCAGCCCCAGCGCATTGAGGGGTTGGCGCAGGTCGTGGCCGATGGTGGCCAGAAAGCGGGCCTTGGAGGCATGGGCGGCCTCGGCATCGGCGCGTGCCTGCCGGGTGGCTTCGTTTTCGCGCTGCAAGGCGTCGATCAGGGCCAGCTTCTCCTGGCGTTGTGCGCTGGCCTGCGCTAGGGCACGCGCTTGCGCCCGGCCGCTGCGCCACACATACCAGGCCATCAGCACCGAGGCCAGGGCCAGCGCATAGTGCAGGGGCTGGCCCACCAGCACATCGCGCAGGGCCAGCGGGCCGAACACCCCGGCGGCATAGGCTGCCAGCGCGGGCCGGTGGTGGGCCAGGTGGGCGACACTGCCCAGCACCACAGCGGCCAGGCCAATGTGCAAGGCCATCTCGGCCACCACGTTGTGGGGGGCCAGCAGCACCCAGCTGCCTACCCCCCAAGCCAGCGCCTGGGCCAGGGCGCTGGCCACCACCCAGCGGGCCCAGAAGGCATTGCGGCCTGGCTGCTTCGTCCCAACACGGCGGTAGGCCAGGCCCAGGCCGATGCGCAGGCCGCGCACGGCCGCGAACGCGAGCAGCCACCCGGCGATGGAGGCTGCGGGCACATCGCGCCAGAACAGCACGCTGAGGAAAAAAGCCTCCACCACCCCCACCAGGGCGGCCAGGGGCGCGCCCCGGTACAGCGCGTCCAGGGCATCGGCGTCCACGGCCGCTGCAGCGGGTGCGGGCCGTGTCATCGCTGCAGCAGCCCTTGCGCGCGGGCCACCACCAGCAAATGGGTGCGGTTGCGCGCCTGCAGGGTGTCCAGCAACGCAGTGACATGGAGCTTGACGGTGCGCTCGGCAATGCCCAGTTCCTGCGCGATGCGCTTGTTGGGCTGCCCCTGGGCCACCAGCTGCAACACCTCGCGCTGCCGCGCGGTGGGCGTGGGGGCGGTGCTGGCTGGCGCAGGGGCCGGGACATCAAACACCACGCCCCCTTCGGCAATGTGCTGCAGCGCGGCCGCCAGTGCCGGTACGGGCTGCGATTTGCCTAGAAAGCCGCTCGCCCCGGCGCCGCGGGCCGCTACCGCCAGGGCGGGGTCTTCGTCGCCCGAAATCAGTACGCGGGCGACCAGTGGGAACTGCGCGGCAAAAAGCCGCAGGCCTTCCAGGCCTGTGTGGGCGCCCAGACGCTGGTCCAGCAGCACCAGGTCCAGATCCTGTTCTGCCCCTGCCACCTGCAGCCCCGCGTCCAGCGTGGGTGCGGTCAGCACCTGCGCCGTCGGCAGCGCCTGGGCGAGCGCATGCGCGAAGCCCACACAGAACAGGGGGTGGTCGTCCACCAGCAAGAGTTTCATGCAGGGGATTGTGGTGTACGCCGGGGATGGCTGCTGCTGAGAGCCCCGTGGCTTGTTTGAAACGGCCAAACCGGCACACAAGGCGGGCACCACAACGCACAGCGCCGCATCCTGAGGGAAAGCACTTGATTGCGGCCAGCCGATCCCCTTGGTTTTCAGGGGGGCGGCTGGGCCCTCAGACGCGATTCAAGCGAGAACTGCCGCAGGCGCCACGCTGGTGTCTTCGGTTTCTTGTTGAAGAGCCGCCATGCAGTCGGCGGCATGGGCCACCAGCGCGTCCAGCAATTCCTCCACATCCGCCGCCGTGTGCGCGGCCGACAGCGCAATGCGCAGCCGGGCTGTGCCCACAGGCACCGTGGGCGGGCGGATGGCGGGCACCCACAGGCCCCGCTGGCGCAGGCTTTCCATCGCGGCCAGGGCCGCTTCGTTGCTGCCGATGACGAGCGCCTGCACAGCCGTGTGGGATGGCAGCAGGTGCCAGCCCAGTTCTGGGGGCAGCGTGGCCAGGCCTTCGCGCAATTGGGCGATGCGCTGGCGCAGCCCCTCCCGCAGGTCGTCCGCAGCGGCAATCAGCTCCAGGCTTTTGCGCAAGGCGCTTGCCAACAGGGGGGGAGCGGCCGTGGCAAAGATGTAGGTGCGGGTCTTTTGCAGCAGCCATTCGATGAGCGCAGCATCACCCGCCACAAATGCGCCGGCCACACCGGCCGCCTTGCCCAGCGTGGCCATGTAGAGCACGCGTCGCGAGGCGTTGGGCCCCGTCAGCCCGACCTGTGCCAGGCTGCCGCGCCCCTGCGGTCCCAGCACGCCCAAGCCATGGGCGTCGTCCAGCAGCAGCAGCGCGTCGTAGCGTTCGCACAGCGCGAGCAGGGCAGGGATGTCGATCAGGTCGCCGTCCATGCTGAACACCGCGTCGCTGATCACCAACTTGCGCCGCGCGGGACTGGCGGCGAGCTGCGCATCGAGTGCGGCCAGGTCGGCATGCGGATAGCGGTGGATGGTGGCGCGCGAGAGGCGGGCACCGTCGATCAGGCAGGCGTGGTTGAGCGCATCGGAGAACAGCGCGTCGCCGTCGCCCACCAGCGCCGGGATGATGCCGGTGTTGGTGGCATAGCCCGCGTAGAAGTACAGCGCGCGGGGCAGTTGCACAAAGGCGGCCAGTTCGTACTCCAGCGCATCGTTGGCGGCGCTGTGGCCGCTGACCAGGGGCGAGCCGCCCGAGCCCACGCCAAAGTGGTGGGTGGCTTCGCGCGCCGCCTCGGCCAGCGCGGGTTGGCTGGCCAGGCCCAGGTAGTCATTGCTGCAAAAAGCCAGCATGGTCTGGCCGTCCACCCGCAGGCGGGCGCCGCCAGCAGGCTCCACCACGCGGCGGCGGCGCAGCAGGTGGGCGCGCTCGATGTCGGCCAGGCGCGCGGGAATCTCGTCCAGCCACGAGGGCTGGGGTGTCGTGCGGCTTGTCATTGCCAGTCCTTGGGCAGGTCAAACACCAGGCTGCCGGGTTCGGGCAGGTCCTGGTAGGGCACCTCGGCCAGCAGCGGGGCGTTGAGGCGTGCGCGCAGGTAGGCGATGTTCTCGTCGGCGGCGCCCATCTCCGGGTCGATGCGGTTGGCCACCCAGCCCGCCAGCGTGAGGCCGCGCGCGTGAATCGCCTCGGCCGTGAGCAGGGCGTGGTTGAGGCAGCCCAGGCGCAGGCCCACCACCAGCACCACGGGCAGGGCCAGCGCCTGGGCCAGGTCGGCACCCGTGAGCGTGTCGGTGAGCGGCACGTGGAAGCCGCCCGCGCCCTCCACCACCACGGCATCGGCCTGGGCGGCCAGCGCCTGGTAGCTCGCAACGATGGCGGCGATGTCGATCTCCACACCCGCCCGTGCGGCGGCGATGTGGGGCGAGAGCGGGTCGGGCAGCAGCACGGGGTTGTCCAGCGCGGGCGGCACGGCCAGGGTGGAGGCCGAGCGCAGCGCAATCGCGTCTTCGCTGGCCCAGTCCTCACCCCACGGCACCAGGCCCGCCGCCACGGGCTTCATGCCTACCACGCGGCGGTGGTGACGTGCCAGCGCATGCAGCAGCCCGGCAGACACCAGCGTCTTGCCGACAGCGGTGTCGGTGCCGGTCACAAAACATCCCATCATCAACTTTCCTCCTGCAGGGTGGCGTTCAGCGCATCGAGCGCGCCGCTGGCAAGGCATTGCACGGCCTCGTCGTCGAGCACATAGGGCGGCATGGCATACAGCGTTTTCCCGATCGGCCGCAGCACCAGCCCCCGTGTCATCGCGTGCTGGTGGTAGCGGCGCGCAAAGTCGGGCAGCGTGGTGTCCACATCCCAGGCCCAGATCATTCCGAGGCTGCGCGCATGGCGCACACGTGGATGCTGTGCCAAGGGTGCGCACGCCGCATCGATGCGTTGCGCCAGCGCCTTGTTGGCGTTCAGCGCATCCAGTTGCTCAAACAGTTCCAGCGTGGCCAGCGCCGCGCGGCAGGCCAGCGGGTTGCCGGTGTACGAGTGCGAATGCAGAAAGCCGCGCGCCACATCATCGTCGTAGAACGCGGCATACACCGCGTCCGTGGTCAGCACGGCCGACAGCGGCAGCGTGCCGCCCGTGAGGCCCTTGGACAGGCAGATGAAATCCGGTCGGATGCCCGCCTGCTGGTGCGCGAACATCGTGCCCGTGCGGCCAAAGCCCACGGCGATCTCGTCCACCACCAGGTGCACCTCGTAGCGGTTGCACAGCGCACGCGCCAGGCGCAGGTAGTCGGGGTCGTGCATGGCCATGCCAGCGGCGCATTGCACCAGGGGCTCGACGATGAAGGCGGCGGTGGTGCTGTGGTGCTCCTGCAGCCATGCCTCCAGCGCGGCGGCGGCGCGCCGGGCTACGTCCTGCGCGGTTTCGCCCGGGGCGGCGCCGCGTGCATCGGGGCTGGGTACGGTATCGGCCAAACGCACCAGCGGGGCATAGGCCTCGCGGAAGATCGCAATGTCGGTCACAGCGAGTGCGCCCACGGTCTCGCCGTGGTAGCCGCCGGCCAGGCCTACAAAGCGGCTTTTGGCGGGGCGGCCTGTGTTGCGCCAGTAGTGCGCGCTCATCTTGAGCGCGATCTCGGTGGCGGCGGCACCGTCGCTGCCATAGAACGCATGGCCCAGGCCCGTGAGTGCGGCCAGCCGTTCGGACAGCTCCACCACAGGCGCATGGGTGAAGCCCGCCAGCATCACGTGGTCGAGCCGGCCCAGCTGGTCCACCAGCGCGGCCTGGATGTGTGGGTGGCTGTGGCCGAACAGGTTGACCCACCAGGAGCTGATGCCGTCCAGGTAACGCTGGCCATCGGTGCCATGGAGCCACGGGCCTTGCGCGCGCGCAATGGCCACGGGCGGCTGGGCTTCGTGCCGCTTCATCTGGGTGCAAGGGTGCCAGACGGCGGCCAGACTGCGGGCCACCAGCCCGTCGTGTTTTGGCTGCATGGTTACAGGGCCTGGGTGGGCACCGCGTGGCGCAGCTCGGTCTGGCGGTTGTGCTCGTCCACAAACACCAGCTGCGGCCGGTGCGTGCCGACCTGGTCTTCATGCACCTGGGCGAAGGCCGCAATGATGATGAGGTCGCCTGCGGACGCGCGGCGTGCGGCCGAGCCGTTCACCGAGATCATGCCGCTGCCGCGCTGGCCCTTGATGGCATAGGTGACAAAACGCTCGCCGTTGTTGATGTTCCAGACGTGAATCTGCTCGTTCTCGGCGATGTTGGCCGCGTCGAGCAGGTCCTCGTCGATGGCGCAGGAGCCTTCGTAGTGCAGCTCGCACTGGGTCACGGCCACGCGGTGGATCTTGGATTTGAGCAGGGTGCGGAACATCGGGCTTCCTTCAGTGAAGTCTGTGAGTGGGGGGCCTGCCGGCGGCAGGGCCGTGATCGATCAGGGCTGCGGAAAGTCCAGCATGCAGCTGTCGCCCAGCGCTTCGCGCCACACGCGCACGCGGCTCACGCTGGGGCGCAGGTCGGCGGGCAGCGCCTGGGCGATGAAAACGCACAGGTTCTCCAGCGTGGGGGTGCCCAGGCCGGGCACGTCGTCCAGCATGTGGTGGTCCAACTGCTCGCGCACCACCTCCAGGCCCCGGCGCAGCAGGCCCAGGTCCAGCACCATGCCGGTGGCCGGATCGCGCGGGCCGCTCAGAAAGACTTCGGCGTGGTAGGTGTGGCCGTGCACGCGGCGGCTGCCTTCGGCCTCGATTTCGCGGCGCAGGGTGTGGGCGGCGTCGAAGAAGAAGCGCTGGGAGATGGTGAACAACATACGGGAACCAAAAAAAGAAAGCCGCTCACCGGATGCCGGTGAGCTTGTGGGTTTGCAGGCTCAGTCGCCATGCGGGGTGGGCCAGGCAGGCGTCAATGCAGGCGGCAGTGTTTTGTCGCTGCAGCAGGCCGTCCATGGGCTGCAGGAATCGGTGGGTGAACTGCGTGTCCTGCTCCAGCGCCAACAGATCAAATCCGGGCTGGGGCCAGACAAGCTTCAACTCTTGCCCGCTGCGCTGCACCCAGGGCGCGCCCGCCTTGGGGCTGATGCACAGCCAGTCGATGCCCTCGGGCGCGGCCACGGTGCCGTTGCTTTCCACCGCGATGCGGAATTGCTGCGCGTGCAGGGCGTCGATAAGCGCCGTATCGACCTGCAGGAGGGGCTCGCCACCGGTCAGCACCACCAGCCGGTGGCCTGCGCCCGCAGGCCATTGCGCAGCGATCAACTCGGCCAAAGCGGCGGCTGTCTCAAACTTGCCGCCCAGCGTGCCATCGGTGCCCACAAAGTCGGTGTCGCAGAACTGGCAGATGGCCTGCGCGCGGTCCTGCTCGCGGCCCGTCCAGAGGTTGCAGCCTGCAAAGCGGCAGAACACGGCAGGTGTGCCCGCCTGGCCGCCTTCGCCTTGCAGGGTGTAGAAAATTTCTTTGACGCTGTAGGTCATCGGGGCACCGGAGGAACAAGGATGGTGGGGGCGGCAGGCGCTGCCACCTCGGGGTAGTCGCGGCTGAAATGCAGGCCCCGGCTTTCGCGGCGCAGCTGGGCGCTTTTCACGATCAGGTCGGCCACCTGCACCAGGTTGCGCAGCTCCAGCAGGTCGCGTGTTATGTGGAAGTGGGCGTAGAACTCCTGGATCTCGCCCTGCAGCATGGCAATGCGGTGGGCGGCACGCTCCAGGCGCTTGTTGGTGCGCACGATGCCCACGTAGTCCCACATGAAGCGGCGCAGCTCGTCCCAGTTGTGCGA
>OGCL01000323.1_pt1 | contig 53755 bp, 48 predicted proteins | sample 1570041 | NCBI WGS metagenome assembly OGCL01 (sample SAMN06266162, study PRJEB24511) | hot springs metagenome | isolation source: Hot spring water | place: South Africa: Limpopo | collected 2015-06-22
GTAAAACTTCGAGCGCAATCCCATGAACAGTTGCTAAATCTTGCAGCTTTTGGAATTGAGTTTCTGAGAGGTCAAGGCTAATAGAAGCCACAGCGATCGCCCTCCTAGTGTTTCTGAGCCAAGTTTAACATTCACACACCTAACAGATAACTTTGCTGTACTGTCCCAGCTCAAAAACAAAGCAGGCTAACTATTAATTAGACCGGGATTGGCAGTCTAACTCCTGGACGCTTGCCAGAAGACCACAGCTTTGCCATAACTACTTGCTTGCAGTATGCGATTATAACCCTCAAGGTGCCAAACGCGGCTAATCGCTTGATATACAAATGTTTCCGGCAGCGGTAAAAGCCTTAATGGATAAGCCTTGTAACTCCTAGACAAGTCGGTGTTAGAAGGAATCTGGCGGATATCGACCCTCCCTTGTAAAGGCTGAAAGCCAGTCACAGCAAAGCTTTGAATACTAAACTGAATACTAAACTGAAGGGGGCGTTATAAGGCCAGTTCTGATAGGGAACTGCTACCTCCGGAACCCCCGAAACGCAATCGGGCGCAAGCGGTGATGCAACTGCGAGCCTGTTACCTGAGTGGCTCAAGTCGATGGGATGACTTCTGGTACAAATCACCAGCTGCTGCCTGACTGCGCTTTTTTTGTTTACTCTGATATACGAGACGCTGCGTGAACGGGCTGAGCCAGTCGAGAGCAATAATCTTAGGCTTGATAGACCACTTGGTTTTATCTACTGGCAAGCTAGCGCCGCGATCGTATATGCATTATTATTTGCTCCGCCAATGCGGAAGTTGATTTGATGCGGCTGACGGCCAGTTGGCGATTGGAACGGCAGACTGTAGGTTCGGCCTCGCTCCAGGGGAACACGGCGTTCAAAGGCCGTCGAGGAAGAACGATCGGGGTAAATCATATTAATCGTGGCATCGTACTGAGCGTTATTTTCAGGGGTCATCACGGCCACATAAAAGGAAAAAGGGGTACCGGCTGGGACCGCAAAATCTGTGTTCCAATTATTCGATCGCACAACGCCCACTCTGGGGGTGTTAATCCGCTTGCGAATTTGGGTTTGTCCCGTACTAATCTCCCGCAGATATTGACAACTAGAGCCTTGGTCAGCACTCACAGGTTGTGCTTGGGCGATCGCCGGGGATTGGAGACCACAGACAAAGCCGAATCCTAGCCCCCCGACAAGACCCACCACCCGTCCTAACCCTGTTTCACCCATCTTCATCATCGGCTTATCCTTAAGCGACATAGAAAGTGAGCCACAGTATAGCCCCCACCGCGTGAGCTGCCACCGGGACCGACTAACCAGAACGCATTAATCAGAACGCACAAGCGCATCCCAGTACCGTGCCGTGCTACCTGGACGGGTTGCCCGCCGACTCAGAGTTCATCGCGACCCATCCGTTGTGCTTGCCGTGGCGTTCATCGGGGGCCGCACGATTGACAGGATCGCGCAGCGCGATCGCGCATTGGGGCCAATCAGAGTATGCATCCGTTGGGGATATTGGGCGGTGAGTGTGTGATCGCCTCGGTGGGCGATCGCCCGTGACTCATGCCGTTGGCGATCGGGGTTCACCTGGTTGGGTGAGGTGAGTGGGAATCATGCCATGCCATAAGTTGAGATAACCCAATGGGTATGGTCGCCACACCAAACCCTCACGCTTGGAGGACGAATCCCGTGATTAATCGCTACGCCCATCGCCTGGTGCAACTGGGTATTTTCCTATTTCTGATTGGCCTCCTGACCGGATTTGCCGTACCTTTCCTCCAGAATCCCCGCATGGCCCTATCCAGTCACCTAGAGGCCGTTCTCAATGGCATTTTCCTCGTTATCCTCGGCATTATTTGGCCCCGACTACAGTTAAACCCCGCCTTGCAAGCGACTACCTTTGGGTTAGTGCTCTATGGCACCTTTGCCAACTGGTTAGCGACCTTATTGGCGGCTATTTGGGGAGCAGGGGCCACCTCTATGCCGATTGCCGCTGGCACCTATCAGGGAAGCAGCCCCCAGGAAACCCTGATCGCGGTTTTGCTCTTCTCCCTGTCAGCCGCCATGATTGTTGTCTGTAGCCTGGTGTTGTGGGGCCTGCGTTCCGGGGGCAGTGGAGCCGTCCCCGGTTTTACCGATGAACAACCCGCCGCTTCCCCGTGAGCGCCCGTGCTGAGGATGGCTCAGGCCAGCCAGCGATTGCACCGATTCAGTTAACCTAGGGTCGCCGGGCCAGAGGGGCTAAGGATGGGGGTTAGGATCACCGCTGAAGGGTTGAACGCCCACTTCTGGATAATCGTCACGGGAGGGGCTGAAGACTTCGAGGACGGCGACAGCGAGCGATCGAAAGAAATTCGGCTGTTCCTTTAACTCGCCGATCGCTTCATCCACATGTTCGGAGGAAAATTCTAACCCCTCCTGTTTACCCAAGTTAACTAAATCCTCTGGACTGGTTACCGCTTGCAGCTTATCCTTGAGCGCATCGTTTTTAGCTGCTTTGGAAAAGAATTGAAAGACATTGTCTTTAGACATGGTGAACGGTAGCTCAAACTACAAAATCAAGGAACCCACTTTCAGAATAGCGGATACCGTCCCAGTGCAATATGTCGAGTAGTTACGATTAGTTGCTGGGCATTGCCGATCAACCCAAGGGTTGGAGGAGCAAAACTGCACCCTTCCCGGTAGAGCATGGTAGGGGCATGGTAAGGGCATGGTAGGGACACTGGTATTGCCGGGATCCCCACCTGCGATCGCTAGGCCGCCGCCAGTAGCGCCTTCAATGACTTCCAGGTAAAGAAACGCTCACCCCCCATTTCCACAACCACCTTGAGACGGGGTTCCAGGGTCGGCAAGGCCGCTAGATAGGCCAGTTCCTGTTGGCTCAAGATATGCCCTTCAATCAACCAGAGGACCAGTCCTTTAGCATTGGTTGGCAGTTGATCCAGATGCATCCCCAGGATCGGGGGCACAAAATACACATTACCTACAGCCGCATCATTGCCCACACTCTTTTTACCCAAGTGGGGCGGGCGCACCCCATGCACCCCCATCAAGTAGGCGGATAAATCTCCCAAACCCTTAGCCGTCAGGTGCAGCGAGGGATAGCCCGCATTCCGCAAACGACGCTGATAGCGACCTTCAAAGCCGCCCTCTAGGGGCATATAGATCCCTAAAGCACCGTTCGCTTCCAAGTCTCGAATAAAGTGCTTACCCGTGGTGAGGAGTGCCATAACTGCGTTCTGTAAGGGTTCGTTACGTTCTCTAGATTATCAGAGATTATCAGACCCAGAGCCGGGAAAAGTTCACCCAGGGCGATCGCCCCGATCGGGAAGCTCGCTTCACCCTTGGGGATTACCCCCCTTCCCCCGTTGCGCAATGTAAAGAAATAATAAGGGATGCGCAAACTTTAATCAACAGCCTTGGTTAGGCTGGATCAACTTGCTATACATAAAAGGGAAGCCGAGATTATTCACCTACCTTTCTGGCGTCGCTGCTCACACTAAAAGCTGCCGTCTAGAGATCGTATTTTGATGCTTAACGTTACCATCCACGCAATCTGGGGTCGGATTCGCTCGTGCTTGGGGTTAGTGGTTGTGCTCCTTTGGGTGCCGGGAGTGCTGATGGGGGAGCAGGCTGCCTTAGCTGAACCTAATGCCAAGCCTGATGCCAAGCCTCATGCCGAAGCTGATGCTACTACCGCTGTACCGAGCGACCCGACTCCGACCCATTCCCCACCGTCTGACCTTTCTGCTCCCGCCATGATGGAATCATCGGTTCAACTCGATCCTCTCAATAGTCCCCACCCCGTTCCCTGGAGTTGGGTGTTGGCTACCCAGGATGAGGTGAGTTCAACCCAAGGAGCGGGCCTGCGCTACTACCGCAGTCGATCGCTCGTCTCCCTCGATGGCGACTATGCCGCCTATAGCCGTCTCCAGATGCAAGTGCAACCGGAGATGTACCGTAGCCGGGTAAGTAGTGTCATGTTTCTGGAAAACCTGCGCACGGGCGATCTTCAGGTGGTAACAGCCACCTCTCCCCTCGCTACCAACCCGCGCACCCCCAACAAGGAAGCGGAACAGCCCGGGGTCATCTCCATGATCGTGCCGATCGCCTGGAGTGAGACCAGCGATCGCCTGCTGGCACGACAGTTTGAGGGGCTTTTTAATACCTCTGATGCCTCCGATTATGCCGTTATTTGGGAACGAGGGAATAGCCAAACCGTGACCGTTGCCCCCACCCGGATGATGTATAGCAATGCCATCCTGCTGGGTTGGAGCCAGGAACACCCCGATCGTGTCCTTTTTCAAGCGGGGGCGCTGGGCGATGAAAGCTGGCCCCTGTGGTCCGTGGATACGCGCAGTGAGACGCGATTGGCCAACACGGATCAACCGCTGATCTTTGGTCAAATGACTGACAATGTTTGGAGTGGCCCCCAAGCTTACTATCAAGTTCCATAAGCCAGACCCATAAGCCAGTCCATAAACCAGCCCAATTTGGCAACTCCCCCTCATCCCCCAACCCCTTCTCTCACCAGGGGCGAAGGGGAGGCGGGTTGAAGTGCCTCGCCCGTTCTGGGAGAGGGATTTAGGGTAAGGGCAGCAAAAGTGGGATGTTCCCCCCATAAGCCAGCCCAGCCAGGGTTAGCTGATGTCCCGTTCCGTTTAGGTTGACCTCTCCCCATTGCGATCGCAGGTCGATCGTGATGGGGAGTTTAAGTTAGCTTATGTTTAGGTCACCTGATGGGCAATTGTCATGCGTGATCCCCGGTCCGAAACTGTCTTTGACCCAAAAATAAATTTTGAATTTCTGGGGTTAGGATACGTCATATTCCCAGCAAAAAATTTGGATTAACCATCAGTAGGCTAGAAAATAAATTCAGCAACGTTCGTCGTCACGCCTTCAGTCGTGATGGACTAAAGCCCATACTACCAACAGAGCGAAATTGAGGCGTTGCTGCACTAGAAAGCTAGCCTGCTCCCGAGCACTAGGTAGGGTACCCCAACCCCGGATAACCCACATTAACTGCCAAAGACAAACCCGAAAGTTCGTTGAGAGATCAGGAGTTGAGAGATCAGGATTAGTAGCTCAGCACAGAACATCCTGACGATCGTGTTTACACTGACCGCTGACGATCGGTTCCCAAAGAAAATTAAAGAAAAAATACAGATGTCGTAGTGGTGGACTGATACTAGAACCGATAGGTTGCCAAGCCATGAAACAACCTGAAAACAAGGTAAAGATCCCCCTTCAAAATCAGGGGATCGTCCTACTATTCAAGACAGTCCCAAGGGTTTCAGACAACACCAGCACCCCTGCCGGTTGTCAAGAGGTGAGCCAGTCAACCTGGCTACCTGGATACCTTAGCGATGTCTAAGCGAATCGAGCGTAACGAAGGGAGACCCGATGAAAGTTGCAGTTGCCAAAGAAATTGCGGTAGGTGAAAACCGCGTAGCCCTGGTCCCAGAGGTGGCTGGAAGGCTGGTTAAGCAAGGGATCGAAGTCCTAGTCGAAAGTGGGGCGGGCGATCGCGCTTTTTTTAGCGACGAGGCCTATGCTGCCGTGGGCGCGACCGTGATCCCGGATGCCTATAGCCTCTGGTCCCAGGCCGATATCCTACTCAAGGTGAATCCGCCCCGGGGTTTGCCAGAAGGGGGTTGGGAGGCCGATCGCCTCAAGCCGGGAGCCGTGCTGATCAGCTTTCTCAATCCCTTGGCCGATCCCCAGTGTGTTCAGGGGCTTGCGGAACGGCAGATCACGGCCTTGGCAATGGAAATGATCCCCCGCACCACCCGCGCCCAAAGCATGGATGCCCTCTCCTCCCAGGCATCAGTGGTGGGTTACAAAGCCGTCCTGATTGCCGCCACCGCCTCACCGAAGTTTTTCCCCATGTTGACCACCGCAGCGGGTACGATCCCTCCGGCCAAGGTGTTGGTGATGGGGGCTGGGGTCGCGGGCTTGCAGGCGATCGCCACAGCGCGTCGGCTGGGGGCCGTCGTTGAGGGCTTTGACATTCGCCCGGAAGTCAAGGAAGAGGTGCAAAGCCTGGGGGCCAAATTTGTGGAAGTCGTGCTAGACGAAGAAACCTGCGCCGAGGGCGGCTATGCCTGTGAACTGTCCGAAGCGGCGAAACAGAAGGAACGGGAAGTCATCACCGCCCATGTGGCCCAGTCGGACATTGTAATCACCGCTGCCCAGGTCCAGGGTCGGCGGGCACCGGTATTGGTGACCGAGGAGATGGTCCAGCAGATGAAGCCGGGAGCGGTCTTGGTGGACTTGGCGGCGGAGCAGGGGGGCAACTGTGCCTGTACCGAACCGGGTAAGGATGTGCAACGCAATGGCGTTACGATTATTGGCCCAATCAATTTGGCCTCAGCCATGCCGATCCACGCCAGCCAAATGTATGCCAAAAACCTGATGGCCTTGCTGCAATTGCTGATTAAGGACCAGGTCCTGAAACTTAACTTTGATGACGACATCATTCGGGGAACCTGCGTGGCCCATGCCGGTGAAATCACCAATGAGCGGGTTCGTCAGGAATGGGCAACCCTGCATAATCAACCGTCGGCCGTTGGTTAAGGAGCCTTGGTTAGGAGCCTTGCTTAAGGGCGTGGGTTAGGGATCATTCGTCCTGGTCATTTAGGAGTTACTACGCATCATGCCAGAAGCATTGATTACCAGTTTAGTTGTGTTTGTGCTGGCCGCGTTTGTCGGCTTTGAGGTGATTAACAAGGTACCCCCGACCCTGCATACACCGCTGATGTCCGGAGCCAACGCCATTTCCGGGATCGCCGTGGTTGGGGCCTTGTTGGTTGCGGGGGCACGGGAGTGGAACCTGACCGTTGCCTTGGGGCTACTGGCAGTTGTCCTGGCCACAGTAAACGTGGTCGGCGGTTTTCTCGTGACCGATCGCATGTTGCAAATGTTTAAGAAGAAAGAGGTCAAGGCATGAGCATCCTGAGCAACCTGAGCGACTTTTTGCCAACGGGCATTCAATTGAGCTATTTGCTCGCTGCCTCCCTGTTTATTTTTGGCCTCAAACAGCTCGGTTCCCCCGCCACTGCCCGTCAAGGGAATGTGTTGGCGGCAGTGGGCATGGGGATTGCGATCGTGGCTACCTTGTTGGACCGGCAGGTGTTGAACTACGAGATGGTGCTGGTGGGGATTCTCATCGGCTCCCTGATTGGGGTTGTCATTGCCAAAACAGTCGCCATGACTGATATGCCCCAGATGGTGGGGATTCTCAACGGGCTAGGGGGTGCCGCCTCAGCCCTGGTCGCCGTCGCCGAGTTTTGGCGCCTACAAACGGTTGGGACCGTCCCCCTGGATGCCACCCTGACGATCGCCCTGGGTGTGCTGATTGGCGGCGTCACCCTGACCGGTAGCCTCATGGCCTTTGCTAAGCTCCAGGGCCTCGTCACTGGCGCACCAATTACCTTCCCCTTGCAGCAACCGGTAAATGCCCTACTGCTGGCGGGTTTTGTCGTAGGCAGTGGCTATCTGTTGGTCAACCCCCATAGCCTGACGGTATTTTGGGGCTTGGTGGCGATCTCCCTGGTTTTGGGAGTCCTGTTTGTGATCCCGATCGGGGGGGCGGATATGCCCGTGGTGATTTCGCTGCTCAACTCCTACTCTGGGTTAGCAGCGAGTGCCGCCGGGTTCATCCTGTACAACAATATGCTGATCATTGCCGGGGCACTGGTGGGGGCATCGGGGTTAATCCTGACCAACATCATGTGTAAGGCGATGAACCGATCGCTGGCAAATGTGCTCTTCAGTGCCTTTGGCACCAGTGGGGGGGCTGCTGTGGCCGGTGCTACGGGGGCATCGGATCTGGTGGTGCATTCCATCGGGCCGGAAGAGGGGGCGATGATGTTGGGCTATGCGCGATCGGTGGTGATTGTCCCCGGTTATGGCATGGCCGTGGCCCAAGCTCAGCACTCGGTCCGGGAATTGGCGGATCAACTGGAACGCCTAGGCGTTGATGTGAAATATGCGATTCACCCGGTCGCCGGACGGATGCCCGGTCACATGAATGTGCTCTTGGCCGAAGCCAATGTGCCCTATCCCCAGCTTTACGACATGGAGGATATCAACCCCGAATTTGAGCGGGTCGATGTTGCCCTGGTGATTGGGGCCAACGATGTGGTTAATCCAGCCGCACGGGAAGATCCCAGCAGCCCCATTTATGGAATGCCGATTCTGGATGTCGATCGCGCCCAACATACGATTGTGATCAAGCGGGGCATGAGTGCGGGGTTTGCCGGAGTAGACAACAGCCTGTTCTATAAAGACAAGACCATGATGCTCTTTGGTAGTGCCAAGGATATGGTCTCCAAGTTGGTTGCCGAGGTGAAGCAACTCTAGTCCCCATCTCCAGCGTGTTTTCATGATTAACTCATGATTGATTCATGGTTTATTCATGATTTGCTCAGAATTTAAGCGGCACCTTGACAGGGTGCCTTTTTTGTTGGGTGAGCGGATCTTTTTCCGATAGAATCCTAGTCAATCGCTTGCACAGGATATCGCCTCCAATGCTATTGGAACTCTTGTTGTTTACGCTGGTGTTAAGTATCGACTCCTTCTCTGCCGCCTTGGCCTTGGGATTTCGGCATTTCTCGCGCCGACGGGCTTTCTTCTTTGCCATTAGTTCCAGCTTCTCCGAAGGCTCGGCTACCTTCCTGGGCTTTTTATTAGGACAGTTTGCCCAAAATCTGATCGTTGCCTATGACCATTGGGTTGCCTTTTTCCTACTTTGCTTAGTCGGGGGACACATGTGCTACCAGTCCTACCAGGAAATGCGATCGTCCCCACGGGAAAAAGCAGAGACAGTCAAGGTTCACGGCCTCTTAAAAATCCTGTTTGTTTCCAGTGTCACCAGTATTGATTCCCTGGGGGTTGGGGTAACCTTGGGTCTTGTAGATAAACCCATTGGTTTATACTCCCTGGTGATTGGTGCGGGGGCATTTCTGGCCACCTACCTAGGGTTATTTTTAGCCAAGCGAATTTCTGGGCACTTTGGTGAAAAAGTTGAATTTATCGGTGGCATTGTGCTGATCTTGCTGGGGATCAAAATGCTGTCTATTTAGGCAAGTTATTAGAGATGATCTAGGCGCTCTCTAAGCGAGCCTTTGTAAAAGGGAAAGGTAGCTAAGGAATAGGCAAGAGATAGGCAAGAGATAGATCGTTTTGCAATTAAATTCCTACTCCCAATCGGAGCTTGCGAGCATCATTGCCTGACGGCATCATCTGAGTTTTGATGCATCGCGATGCCTGCCTGGTCTGATCCCACAATCCTCAAATTTTTAAAAGCCTTAAGATTTGCAACCGTGGCTGGATTGGCTAGCCGTCCCCCAGAATCTTTTAGAATTGAGACAGAACGCCATGAGGACCAGTGGGTCATGACCGGAGTTATCCAACCAACCTATACCAACGCACAAATTGCCACCTGGTTACGCGGCTTAATCACCCTGGCTTGGGCCGATGGCCACTTTGATGCCGAAGAGAAGGACCTGATTCACGAATTATTGCAATCCGACCTAGGACCGGCGATCGACCTAGACCACTTCACCCCCCTGCCTCCCCAGGAACTGGCGGCGGGACTAGGCCCCGATCCCAGCACCCGTGAAAACTTCCTACGCACGGCGGTTATGGTCGCGATCGCCGATGGGGTTTATTCGGCACCAGAGGATGAACTGCTCCACAGTTTTGCAGCGGCGCTGGAACTGGATCTGGGTGTCCTGGCGGCCTTGCGGACCACCCTGCATACCCCTGATGATACGGCAGGTGAGGTGACCGCGATTCACGAGCCGCTCTCAACGGGTGTGGCCTCCCTCCTACAGCCCCCTGACGACAAGGCTGCGCTCCAACCCCTGCGCCCCATTCAGGATTGGCTGGACGGGCTAGAGGTCCATGATCCTCGGCTAGCCCATTTTCTCTGCAAGATGATTCCGCCGCAGTGCCCCTTTGAGCGGGATATTAAGCTCTTTGGTCACAAGGTCGTGCATATTCCCCCCCTGTGTAAGCTGAACCCCCTCTATGAGCAGCTGGTGGGCCTCCGTTTCCGTGCCCTGTCCTATCTCGCGGATGACTGTGGGGAGGATGTGACCCCCTACTGTTAAGGTGCTGGGATGGCCATGAATTGCCCTCACCCCCCAGCCCCCTCTCCCAAACGGGGCGAGAGTAATCGCATCCCCAAGGTTTTAGGCCCCTCTTCTCCAGGGAGAGGGGGTGGGGTGAGGGACATCGAACTGACGTGATTCTAACCCTTGACACAGACCACTTGTTTCAAACTGGCAACCACTTCCACCAAATCCGACTGACTAGCCATGACTGCCTCGATCGGCTTATAGGCTGCGGGAATTTCATCAATCACCCCCGTATCCTTGCGGCATTCCACCCCTTGCGTCTGCTGAATTAAATCATCCAAGGTGAATTCTTTTTTGGCCCGGTGGCGCGACATCAAGCGACCTGCCCCGTGGGAACAGGAACAATAGCTTTCCGGATTACCCTTGCCCTTGACGATATAGGATCTGGCTCCCATCGAACCTGGAATAATCCCATAGTCTGCTACTTGGGCACGCACGGCTCCCTTTCGGGTGACATAGACTTCTTCACCAAAATGAACTTCCTTCTCTGCGTAGTTATGGTGGCAGTTAATCACCATCAGGGGCCGGGTTGGCTTGCCCCCAGCCAGGTATTTTTCCATAATCCGCTGGCACCGCGCCATCATCACATCCCGGTTAAAGTGGGCATAGGCTTGTGCCCATTGCAAATCGTGCCAATAGGCAGCAAACTCTGGTGTTCCGGCAATGAAATACGCTAAGTCGGGATCAGGAAGTGACTGATGGGCCAGTTTCAGCAATCCCTTGGCCGTTTGGATGTGCTGCTGGGCGAGCATATTACCAATGTTGCGGGAGCCGGAGTGGAGCATGAGCCAAACCGCATCGTCCGTATCGAGACATACCTCAATGAAATGATTGCCCCCACCCAGGGAACCCAATTGCTTCATGGCCTTACTTTCCAAGTGCTGAACCCCTGGATGTAAATCCTTAAAATCGCGCCAGCCCTGCCAGTTGACCACGGGTTTTTCGATCTCCTTATTTTCGTCAAAACCCACAGGAATGGCTGCTTCAATATCGAGTCGAATTTTCTTTAGTTTATTCTCCAGTTGTTCAGCACGAAACGGGGTCTTAACGGCACACATACCGCAGCCAATGTCAACCCCGACAGCCGCCGGGATAAGGGCTTCCTGGGTCGCAATCACCGACCCCACTAGGGCACCTTTCCCCAGATGCACATCCGGCATCAAGGCAATATGTTTATACACAAAGGGTAATGAGGCCATGTTCTTTGCCATGCGCAACTCTTCATGACCCAATTCATGGCTAGCCCAGGAAAGGACCGGGGCGGGAGTGGTCAGATCTAAGGCTTCAAAGGGCACGGGAATAACTCTGTAGACCGCGATAGACCGCGATAGACCGCGATAGACTGCGATAGACCACGATAGACCGCGATAGACTGCGATCGCCACAAGGACCGATCGCGGCAAGAACCGCATGGCCGATCGCTGTACTACAATTTTAATCCTGCTTGAATTTTGCGACCCGTCACCAGCTTGGGGAGGGCTAGATTGCCACCAGAGCCATTGCGATCAGACCCATTGCGATCAGAGCCATTGCGATCAGAGCCATTGCGATCAGACCCATTAAGAATTATTGTCATCGGCGGTGGGGCGGCAGGTGTGTTTGGCGCGATCGCGGTTGCCGAAGCTCATCCCCAGGTTCGCGTTTGCATCCTGGAAGCGGGACCCCAACCCCTCGCCAAGGTGCGAATTTCCGGCGGGGGACGGTGCAATGTCACCCATGCCTGCTTTGACCCGGCCACCCTCTGCCAGTCCTATCCCCGTGGCAGTCGGGCACTGCGGGGAGCCTTTACCCGGTTTCAACCCCGTGACACGATCGCCTGGTTCGCCGCCCACGGTGTTCGACTCAAAACCGAAGCCGATGGCCGGATGTTTCCCACTACCGATGACTCGGAGACGATCGTCCAGTGCCTCTTGCAAGCCGTCGATCGGGCAGGCATCCAATTACGCACCCAAGCCCCCGTGCTCCAGGTGGAACGCGCCGATCAGCAATTTCGGGTCCGGCTGAAATCAGGGGAGAACCTTTGGGGCGATCGCGTCCTGCTGGCAACCGGGAGCAATCCCCGTGGCTACGCGATCGCGCAACAGTTGGGGCATACCCTCCAACCGCCCGTCCCTTCCCTGTTTACCTTGAATGTGGCCGATCCGCGACTGCAAGACTTGGCGGGAATCAGTGTGGCCCCGGTTCACCTACGCCTCCAGGTGGGAAGCGAAATCCTCACCCAAACTGGTCCCCTCCTGATTACCCACTGGGGTCTGAGTGGACCCGCTGTCCTCAAGCTGTCTGCTTGGGGGGCGCGATCGCTCCACGATGCCCATTATCAGGCCAAACTCGTTGTGAACTGGGTCCCGGATCTTAACCCGGACGACCTGCGTACCCGCTTATTAGCCACCAAACAGGAATGGGCCAAACGGACGATCGCCGCCCACTGTCCGATCGCCCTCCCCCGGCGGCTTTGGCAAAGTCTGGTTAGTCATGTGGGCATTCCAGCCAGCCACCCTTGGGCGCAGCTATCCAAAGCGGCCCTCAATGCCCTCCTCGAACAATTGCAGCGGGGGACCTATCCCGTGAGCGGGAAGGGGGTTTTCAAAGAAGAATTCGTCACCTGTGGCGGCGTATCGCTAACGGAAATCAACTTCAAAACAATGGCGAGTCGCCGTTGCCCTGGTCTTTACCTAGCGGGTGAAATCCTGGATATTGACGGTATCACCGGGGGATTTAACTTTCAAAGTGCCTGGACAACGGGCTGGTTGGCCGGACAAGCGATAGGGATACCCCTCACCACCCTTGCCGTCTCTCAAAACCGCTAAGCTAACCCCATCCTCCCGCTTGATCGCTAATCTAACCCGTGCTTAAAGCTTGATCGTCGCTCAACAAAGCTTTCTAAATCATCAATTTCCGGCTGCCGCTGGTGTCGGACCTCGGCTTCGACCCGCTTCATGCAGTAAAAATCCCAGATGAGGAATATGAAGAGCAGTAGCAGCAGCAAGGTTGCCATATTCTAATCTCCAGGCTTTAGGTAGCCAAGCACCGGCCATCGATCGTTGGTTACTTTTTTGAAACTGTACTGGATTTGGCGGCTGGGTGCAAACAGGGTCTCTGCATCGACCACAGGGCAAGGCATTGGCGGATCTAGGGGAGTGACCCCTCACCGTGGATTTACCAGTGCGTCTACGATCAGTTAATCCAGTTTGGTTAAATGCCCTGATGAAATTCCGATGAAGATTGGGCATGATGTCCACATACAGGACGTGCATTTACCAGAGCCATGAAAAGCATTCTCACTGTGATTCTCATTTGGGCGACACTTGCTGCTGGCCTCTCAGTTACGCCAGCCAACTCCGTTGAGCTACAGGCCAAGAACTTTACCTGTACGCGCACCAAATGCTAAGCACAGGCAAAAAGCATTGCGTCATCGCGCTGATGACCAGAGGGGGATTTCTGCAATGCGATCTCAAGTGTTACGCTGAATACAGTCTGCAAAAGTGTTGTAATCAATACAGCAATTAATACAGTCTGATGGTTCGGTAAAATCACCTCGTCAATTAATCACTTCGTTTAATCACTTCGTGAACTAAAGAGGGGCAAATCGGCTGATCAAGGGCAGTATAAGCTAGCGAGTCAACTATACCTGATATACCTGAGAGTCGATTACAACAGGACGGGGGAGTTTTTCTCCTGTCCTTTTTTTCCCAGAAATCCAAAATTCAAAATTCCTGCTTCTCCGCATCGGCGATCGCTTGAATGGCCAGCAGTAATTCCTCCTCGCGGGCTTCAAATTCGGCTTCGGGAATATCGCCCATGTCAAAGGATAATTGTAAAGCAAGTAACTGTTTTTGCAGATTTTCCTTATCATCCAATTCCGCTTCTGCCCGTTCGAGGAGCTGTTCCCCAATCCAGGTAACACCCTTGATGGGACCGAGAACCGGTGCGAGTAGTAGGTCAATCAGCATAGGGACTCCTGTAGGGCTGCTATAGATCTTCGAGACGGGCAAAATTAAAGGGGGCGGTGAAGTCGTTGTAGCGAATGCGCAGGCGATCGTCAAATCGCTGATCCAGGGCTTCAACCTGTTGGCTGAACTGGGGTTCCTCGTCCCAGTGAATGAGATAGGCGGCATTATAGATCATGGCATCGGTCATGGGATCATTCTCAATCACCTTTAGGGCTAAGGGATTCAGGGCGGTCCGGAAGGTGTTAATGATCTCAGTTTGACGGGTTTGCATGGCCTGCTCGATCGCCTGCCCGATCATGACCACCTCATCCATGCTCAGGGTTTTGCCTTCAAGGCGATCGCGTTGTTCCCGCAGGGTAGTATTTTCCGCCATCAAGGTTTGCAATTCCTGATCCGCGTCCCAAAAAACCTTGACCCCCACTTCCCGACACCCCTCCAAGCGATCGAGGAGTTGTTGCAGGGCGACTTGGTAGGGACCCGTCAGTTGGCGGGAGACCTCAGCCACGGTTTCCACAATCAGGCCAAACTGAAGCGGGAGCAGGTTGTGATGGCCCGCCTGCATCGCCTCTTCCAGCACCTTGGCATGGCCCAAGAGGTTGCGACGGCTGGCGAGATAGCGCTCCTGCTGGGCTTCGGAATAGAGGATGGCGAACCCATCAACCGTGGCAAGTTGCACCGCTTGTTTGTCCAGGCCCTCTAGGACTAAGCCTGTGGGACCGGGGAGGGGAAAGATGCCGTAAAGATAAAGACCGTAGGACATGGGCGAGTTAAGCATGACGATTCTTGTGCGGAGACGCTGCGCGATCGGCTATTCCTATTGTGGCCTAGGGGTTGAGTCAGCGAACTTAGGCAAATATTAAAGGCCAGATTAAAGACCTGGATGTGCCTAAGTCCTTACTTCCTTCGCGCACGCTCCCCGCTTTCAGGATGTAATTTCCCCATCCAGGCAATTCTTCACCCACGATGTTGAGATCAGCAGCAGGGCCACTGGCCAATAGCCTGCCTGACCAGATCGCCAACAGGCCGCAGCCAAATTCATTTTTGCGTGAAGGACCAAACCCCCGTCCAAGGGGTGGGGATACCTTGGTCAGTCAGGAATTGAATGCGCTCTAAATAGACCTGGGCCGTTTGATCATTGGGATTTTGGGCTAGGACGGCTTGGAAAAACTGGCTGGCCACTGAGAATTGACCCAACTGATACTGCTGGACACCTTGATTAAAGGTGGTTAAGGTCTCTGACTTTAAGACTTGTACGGTTTCGGGTTCGGCATCCACAATTTCATACACCGCGATCGGCTCGGTCCGGCCCTTGACGATCGCGCGATCGAGGAAACGCACCTGATAAGCATGGGAATCTGGTAGCTTTTTCAACACATCTTCCGACACCAAAAGCGGTACGCCATAATACTTCGTTAAACCTTCGAGACGGGCGGTCAAGTTCACATTATCCGATAGGGCATCGCCTTGAATTCGATTTTCCTCCCCCACAATGCCAACCATCATGTGACCAATATGAATGCCCAGACCAATATGAATTGGGAATTCACCAACCTGTTGGCGCTGTTGGTTATAGTCCTCAAGTGCCCTGATTTGGGCCAAGGCCGCATCGATCGCATCCTCGACGCGATCGGGGAAAACCGCCATGACCCCATCCCCTAGGAACTTGACAATCACCCCATTGTGGGCACGAATTTGGGGTGAAACCCGTTGGAGATAATCGTTGATAAAGTCAAAGGTTTCCTGGGGAGTCATCTTCTCCGACAGGCTTGTAAACGAACGAATATCCGAGAACAAGATCGCCATATCTTTACTGACGTGATCGCCGAGTTCAACTTCGGTGACATCCTGTTTCGCCAGGAACTTAAGATATTCAGAAGGAAAAAAGCGCGAGAAGGAATTTTTCTGCGCTTCCAACGTTTCAAACGATTGCTGGAGTTGCATGGCCATAACATTCACCGACTTGGCTAGTTCCCCTACCTCATCCGTGCGATCGTCACAGTTGACCCGTTTATCCCAGTGGCCTTGGGCGATTTCCTTAACTGCTACATTCAGGTTGAGGATCGGTGAGGTCACCCACCGGGTTAAGATCACCCCCACAATCAGGGAAACCCCCAGCGCCACCAGACAGAGGACGATTGTGATGCGGGTGTTACTCGCGATCGTCGCCATAAAATCCGCCTCTGGCACCACCACCACAATCAGCCAATCCAGGCCAAACTCATCCCGAAACGGCAGCACTTCTAAAAATTGATGTTGTCGATCGAGCCAAAAATCAAGTTGCTGCGGGGTTTGAATGGCCTCAAAACTCCCAAATCGGGCTAATAGATAATGGGCTGTACTTTGGATCAGGGGATGCTGACTATCTACGGCTTGCAAAAACTGGACATTATCGCCCGTGCCAACCATCAAAGATTCATCCGTCGAGCTAGAAATCAGGTGCCCCGATCGATCCACAACAAAGGCTTGCCCCGATTTCCCAATGCGTAACCCCTTCAGAAAATGGCGAAATTCCTCCGGCAAGACCACATCGGTGGCACAGACTCCCAATAATCGCTGTCCGGCGCGATCGTAGACGGGTAAACTCGCTGTGACATTGGGCAGTCCCGTTGTAAAAGCAATGTAGACATCCGTCCAAACGGGGCGTTCCTTACCGATCGCCGCCTTAAACCAGGGACGGGTTCGCGAGTCATAGGGCCGATCGGCCCGATACAGCCAATGCCGACGGCTACCCCGCACATCCAGACTGTAATAATCCCGGAAAAATTGGTTCGACTGATTGCCGTAGGACAGTTGTAACTCCCCCGTATCGGGCGATCGCAGCACACCAAAAAATTCCCCCTGGTTCGCACTGCCGCAATAGACAAAGGCGATCGTGGGGTGAATCTTCATTTGTTGGAACAGAAAATTTTCCCCGGCGCTGGCCTGGATAATATCCAGTTCCCCATAAACCAGGGCCGTCGCATTCAGACGGTTAATGTCATGGGGAGCGCTGAAATACCCCTTGAGTTCCCGTTCAATGCGGGCCGAAAGTTCACTGCGCAGTTGGGAGGCCAGGTTTTGGACAGCCCGTTGCCCATTGCGAAAGGACAGGTACCCCACCAAACCCACTACCCCAACCAGTTGGAGCAATACGGGCACCGTAAACACCACCCGCAAGGGTAAATTCTTAGTGAGGCGACCGATCACAGGGCTGATCACAGAGTCAAGCGGGGTAAAGGGGAGAATGCCGACAGGTGCCTACAACGGAGCCATATCACTATTGAACATATCAACAGCAATGCGCCAAGTGCCATCCACCTTGGTTAACACCCGTGTATACCGCCCGCGATCGCTGAACGGTCCCTGGGCACTGCGCATCTGCATCCGGTAGGTGCCCACCTGCACTGCCATGTCTTCCGAGTCACTGGCCAAGATTTGCCCGATCGTATAGTCCAACTGAATATCGTCAGCCTGGAACAATTGCTCGTACACCCCCTGAATCGCCCGGTTATTCGTGGCATCTTGCGTTACCGACGGCAGCGAGGGATCGGATTGGTAAAGATTGGCGTGGGTGATATAGAGCCAGGGAATCCGCAGGGAGCGGGGCGGCATCCACAGAGCATCAGGGGTATAGAGGTCCCCAACGGCATTGGCATCCCGACGTTGGATGACCGCCAACCATTGCTCATTGAAAGCCCGAACCGACTCCTCCACCCCCCTGCCCGTAGCTTTGGCAAAGCGGGAGGCAATTGGGATAGGAGGAGCGATCGCTGCCGGGGGGACGATCGCAGGCGCGGTTTGGGCGATCGTCGGCATCGCGGTAGCCACCAGTCCGCCCAATGCGATCAAACTCACCAGACGGCAATTCCGAATCTGCTCCCTAAACATCCTGTTGATCCTCATCGTTTAGGTTATGACAGTTGATTATGGGACATTGATTAAATGGGGGCAGCGATCTGCCTGATTAGCACTCTAGCAGCAATATCCTAATCTCGAAAGATCCCACGTCGGTTGTTGCCTATTGCCCAATCGCTCCGATGCCATCCCGGCAGGAGAACGGATCGGCAACTGACGGGCCGCCCCCAAGGCCCCGGTAACCTAAACCCCTACCTCCAACAGCAGGTGGGTCATGGCCGCGATCGTGAGTCCGGTTTCAAGATACTGGGGATGCTCTGGATCGTAGGGACCGAGGAGACGATCGATCGCCCGGATCTCAGCATCGGCGGGCAACACGGGCACATCCGGATCGGGGTTGGTGGGTCGGGTGAGGGAACTGGAAAAGCCCCGAAAGATCACCACTTCCTCCGGCTCTCCCCCAATCTCTGCCCGAATTAGCAGCACTTCCTGGGGGCGCTTGAGGGTGTACTGTTCTAAGCGGCGATCGAACCTAGCCTCAGACATGGGCGATGGGGGGGGTAAAGAGATCGGCTGACAGCAAAGCAGATTGAGACAGTGCTTACAGTGCTTAATTGATCACGGCGGTCCGGCCCTGCTTACCTAGCCGGAACATCACAAAGTGGCCCAGGTAAAGGACATAGATCACTAGGCCGACAATGCCCCAGAAGCCTAGGAACGTGTCACCACTGTTGGCGAAAAAGGTTTCCTTAAACCCCCAGGGGGCATCCAACCAGATGCGACAGGCCGGATTGGTCAGGATGGCATCCTTGGTCATCAGGGCACAGGGCAAGGAGGTGATCTGGAAGAGGGCGCCCACGATGGAGTAGGCCGTAATCCCCCAACGCCAAGCGGTCAGGGTGAGCTTAAAGGAATTGTTGGGCAGATCGTCAATCTCGTCATTCAGATCGACCCAGAACCAGAGACTAATCGGGATCAGGACCCGCGCCAAAAAACTGGTGAGGTAGCTGATGGGCAGGGCGGCAATCATCAACAGGACGGTAATCGCCAGCAGACTCGCCACTCGCCAGTAGATAATCAGCAAGCGCTGGACGGCTTCCGCCCGCCGGAAAACTGCCCAGATCAACAAGGCCAGGGGAAAACTCACCATGACCAAAACGGCAACCCGATAGTCGGCCCAAACGAGCGCTGGCAACCACTCCTGCATGACTTCCCTCAAAACGATGTCCAACGGTGGACCACGATCGCTTGACGACGCTGAAGGCATATCGCGAATCCATCCAGGGAATCACTATCCCTATCCCACTTTCGTATCCTATACTCTCTAAGGATAAATAACTTTCAAAAAGTTAACGTTTCGTTGTCTCATGGGTCCTCATGCTCATGGGTCCTCATGGGTGTTGAGGCTCATGGTATGCGTACCCAGTCCACCCAGTGTAATGAAGTAAGTCTAGTCGAACGTGCAACAGTTGACAGCCACTTGTACAGCCACTTGTACAGCCACTTGTGAGGATGTGATTACGGAGACGAAGCAACCCCTGACGGTTCCCAGGGAGTTTCTCGACCCGCCCGGTACGGTTAATCCGACGCTACTGATGTTCCTGGCCGCCGTGGCGATCGCCATTGGTTCAACCGTGGGCTATTGGCGCTGGGGCTGGCCGGGGTGGTGTTGTTTTTTCCTGAATGTCCTCGCCTTGCATCTAGCCGGAACCGTGATCCATGATGCGTCCCATTTTGCGGCCCATCGCGATCGTGTGATCAATGCCTGCCTGGGACATGGTAGCGCCCTGCTCTTGGGCTTCTCCTTCCCGGTGTTCACGCGGGTCCATATGCAGCACCACGCCCATGTGAATGATCCCGATAACGACCCCGATCACTTTGTCTCAACCGGGGGACCCCTGTGGCTCATTGCCGCTCGGTTTTTCTACCACGAGATCTTTTTCTTCAAACGTCGCCTTTGGCGCAAGTATGAGTTGCTGGAGTGGTTCCTGGGGCGGCTGGCAGTGGGCCTAATTGTCTATGCGGCGTACCGCTATGACTTCTTGAGCTTTGTGATGAACTTCTGGTTCTGTCCAGCCCTAGTCGTTGGATTGATGTTGGGGCTGTTTTTTGACTATTTGCCCCACCGTCCGTTTCAGGAGCGCGATCGCTGGAAGAACGCCAGGGTCTATCCCAGTCCCGTGTTGAACCTGCTGATCCTGGGGCAAAACTATCACCTGATCCACCACCTTTGGCCCTCAATCCCCTGGTATCGCTACCAATCGGCCTACTATGCGACCCAGCCGTTACTGGATGCCAAGGGCTGTCACCAATCCCTAGGGTTGCTTCAGGGGAAGGATTTCCTGAGCTTCATCTATGACGTGTTTTTGGGAATTCGCTTTCACCATCGCGGCGGGCGATCGCAGACCCCGGAAAAGGGGGATGCCTAACAAAAACAAACCTAACCTTTCACCTGGGCACCGTGACTCTGGGGATTGGCCGTATTTTCCCGATCGGGCTGAACAGTCGCCTCAAACTCCGAGGTGCGACCCGTTGCTGAGCGATAGGGCAGCGGCGCATCAGCAACCAACGCCTCTAGGTTCGCTGCCAGGATCGGTCGGGGCTGTTCACCAATACTGCTGGCGATCGTTTCCCCCTGGCGATCGAGGAACACAAAGTGGGGGATACCCTCCACCCGGTAGTGCAACACCTCCGGGAGCCACTTGCTGTTATCCACATTGAGCATGACGAAATTCACTCGATCGCCGTACTGCTGCTCCAAGGCTTGGATATCCGCCGCCATTGCCTGACAACTGGTACACCAATCGGCATAAAACTCAACCAGGGTCGGTTTTTGGTTGGTCAACGCCACATTGAACGGGGTTGACGCAGCGGCCAAGGTACTGAGGGAGGGGGTGTGGGTTTGGGTGCGCAGGCCCAGGAAGAGGGCAACACTCAGGACGATCGCAACGCCCACAATCACAAAATTGCGCAGGCGCGTGACCAGGGTTGGGGAACTGGGTTGGGAATTGGGTGAGGTTGTCATCGTTTGGGGCTAGGGGTTGGGCTAGGACTAAGCTTGCTGCGCTACTACGAGTAGTGTAACCAGTCGGAAGTATCCTATGGCTCCGCATGATCCGTCGCGAGGCTAACCTGACCCTCAGTTAGGTGCCTAAGTAAGCCTTCACAGGCATCGAACAGGAGTTCCAGGACATAGGTGAAGCCATCGGGACCGCCGTAGTAGGGATCGGGAACTTCGCGATCGCGGTGATGCTGGCAAAAGTCGCACATCCGCTTCACCTTGTGGTGATAACGCCCCTGGCGATCGCGGGCCAGAATATCCTGATAATTGCTTTCATCCATCGCCAGAATTAAGTCGAACCGTTCAAAATCAGCGTTTTCAAACTGGCGTGCCCGTCCGACCAGTTCTAGCCCATAGGCCACTGCCGCCCGACTCATCCGCGCATCGGGACGACTCCCCACGTGATAGGCCGACGTGCCCGCCGAATCGCAGACGATCGCTGTTTCCAGCCCGGCTTGTGTGACCAGGTGGTGCATAATATTTTCCGCAGCCGGCGATCGGCAGATATTGCCCAGACAGACAAATAACAGCCTTTGGGGCAATCGCTTGGGAGAGGGGATTTCCGGCGGTGTAGCTGGCATTGGCGCATTTCCATCGCTAGGGTTCAGCATCTGGCCCGCTAAAGAGGCTCGCTTGCAATACCGTACCAAACTTGGGTTGATTTTCGGCAGATTCAGATCCCTGCTGCCCCTAGGGGAAGGCCAGGGCTAGGTGAGGTTGCGGTGCAGGAAGTCCTGTAGGGGGGCAATCTGTCGCGTATACTGCTAGTCAGCAAGTGTTGTCCATCGAGCCAGTTCATATCCCACACAACTTATTAGTTTCCCGCAAGTAGTTTCCCGCAAGTAGTTTCCCGCAAGAATTTTTGAACGAGAATTTTAACCAGAATTTTTTTACGAGAGTTTCCCGCGAAAACCGAACAGAGTGTGTAGTCTGTCCCCCTTGTCCCATCTTCCTTGTCAATGCTAAATCGCATGTTTCGCCGCAGTAGCCCCTATCGCAGTAAATATCGACGACAACAACGGCCTCGCTGGTTTTGGCCGACGATCGTCCTCCTCGGTGTTCCCCTGACCCTGATCACCCTGGAACTGCTGCTGCGACTCGTGGCCCTGATGTTGGGGGACAGTAGCGCTATCCGCGCCTATGAAGGGGAACCCGACCGCGTGACCGCCTATCGCTTGCAATTTGTCAGCGATCGCGACCAGCCGATCGCGGGGCTGCACAACCAAGGCCAACTCCAAGCCCAACGCAGTGTCCTGATGGGCTATCGCCTGTTGCCTGACCAGCAAACGGCATTTTGGCAAATCAATAACCAGGGTTTTCGGGCCGAGGACAGCCTCCCACTCCAGAAACCCCAGGGTGAAATTCGGATTTTTGTCCTGGGAGGGTCAACCGCCTTTGGCAGCCTCAGTTCCAGTAATGCGACGACCCTAACCCATCGCCTGGAAACCCGCCTGAACGAGCGCATCGCCACCCAAACCCAACATCCGGAACGCTTTCGCCCCGAAGTCCTACCCTACTTCAAAGATGAGGTCGATCGTGCCCTCGCCCGTCCACCGCGCCTGCGGGATGGCACCTATCGCGTGATTAACGCTGCCGTCCCAGGCTATACCTCCGGCAATGAACTGGCCCAGTTAGCCTTGCAGGTGTTGCAGTACAACCCCGATCTGGTCATCGTCCTCAACGGCTATCCCGATCTGTTATTGAAGAGTGAGGCCGAGGCGACGGATATTCCCATGGCGACGGAGTTCCTCAACAACCCTGCCGCCCATTTTTCCCACAACCTCCGGCAGGAAGTGGCGGCCTGGGTGGCAGACACCTACCTGGTGAAAGGGATTCACTACTGGTTTTTCCGATCGCCGGAACCGGAAGCCCGCACGAGTCTACTGGCGATCGATGGGGCTTCCCTCACCCAGCAATTACCCAGGGATGCTGCCGAACGCGATCAACGGGTCGATCGCTACCAAAACCACCTGCGCCAGATTGCTCGCTTGGTGACCGCGACCCAGAAACCCTTGATCATTGCCCTCCAGCCGGAGATTACCGGACGGGGGGATACCCCCAACGCGAGCGAAACGGAACTGATGAATGAACTCAGCCCCGACTATCGCCAAGCCATTAAAGCGGGCTATGCAGCCCTGGATGCCAAAGTCAGTGCCCTGAAGCAGGAATTCCCCAACCGCTTAACCACCCTCAACCTGTACACGCTGTATGCCGATGCCCAGGAGCAAGCCTTCTACAGCCCCGTGCATTTAACCGATGCGGGCAATACCCTCTTGGCTGATCGCCTGTATGATGCCGTTGTCCCCTGGTTCTTTGTCCAGCCCCGCAATAATGCCCAACCCTAAGGTCCCATCCCACCCTGAAGGGATTGGCCGCCAACTGCTAATTTTGCTAACGTAACCCACCGATCGTGACGTTGAGGTAGAACCATGTCCTTGGCCTATCCTGATGATTTGAAATACCTGGACACCCACGAATATGTTCGACTGGAGGGTGAAATCGCGACGATCGGCATCAGTGCCTTTGCGATCGATCAACTGGGCGACATCGTATTTCTCGAACTTCCCGACGCGGGGGAGGCCCTGACCAAGGGGGAAGTGATGGGCACCGTGGAATCAGTCAAGGCGGTGGAGGAACTCTATGCTGCCGTGTCGGGAACGGTCATTGAGCGGAACGAGGCGATTCTGGAAGCCCCGGAACAGTTGGCGGCTGATCCCTATGGTGAAGGGTGGTTGCTCAAGGTGCGCGTTGCGGATCTCCATGACATGGAGGATGCCCTCTCTGCCGCAGAATACCGCCAGCAGGTTGAAGGGGACGCTTAAGCCGCCCGCCAAGATGAGCGTCATCCGTGCCGTCCATTTCAGCCATTGCCTAAACCGGCGTTGGGACGATTTCAACTAGAATGACGATCGCTGGGTTAGTTGGTTATTCATGTTTTCCCTCGCCCGTCCCGCCATGATTAAAACCCTTGGCACGATCGCCCTCATTGTGCTTTGCGGGAGTGCGATCGCCGCCTTACAACTGCCCTTATTACAGCAATTGCGTCAGCGGGGACAAACCGTGACCACGGCAACCTTGCAGCGACAATTAGACCTTGAAAAACGCCGCCTACAGGTCCTCCAATCAGTACCCACCTTCGGCTTCGATAACCTGGTGGCTGATTGGGTGTTCCTCAACTTCCTGCAATATTTCGGCGACGACGAGGCCCGCGCCCGAACCGGTTACGACCTCAGCCCCGAATATTTTGAAGTGATCGTGCGCCGTGACCCCCGCTTTGTCCGGGGCTACTTGTTCCTGTCCCAAAGTACCTCCCTGTTTGCCGCCCTCCCCAAACGGGCGATCGCGCTCATGGAACGGGGGCTGACCACCCTCACTCCCCAGATCCCTCCCAATTCCTACTACGTCTGGCGCTACAAGGGCATTGATGAACTCCTGTTCCTGGGCGATGCCCAAGCCGCGCAGCACTCCTTCCAGCAAGCGGCTAACTGGGCCAGCCAACACCCCGATCCCAACAGCCAGCAGGTTGCCCAATTATCACAAAGTATGGCCAACTTCCTGGCGGAGAACCCCCGCAGTCAACTGGCCTTGGTAGGGGCCTGGTCAATGGTGTTGCAAAGTGCCGTAGACGATCGCACCCGCCAACGGGCGATCGCGCAAATCAAGGAACTAGGCGGTACATTTGAGACAGACGATCAGGGGCGAACCACCATTCGCTTTCCCCCCAATCCCGACCCATCCCCCCCTAGCCCTACCCCTGCGCCTGCCCCATCACCTGCCCCGTCGCCCAGTTCATGAGGTAGGGGCCGGAAATGTCAAGATTAAGTTAATATTAGTTAACATCCAATTAATCTTGGTATCCCTGGGGTCGGTAGCGCCCCCAATCTGGACGTTCAGCGTCCCTTATTCAGACCTAGATAACACAGACTAACCAGGAGGACCCTACTGGTGAATAAGCGGTGGAGAAATGCAGGGCTGTATGCACTGTTGGCGATCGTCGTTATCGCCCTGGCGACGGCCTTTTTTGACAACAACCAGACCCAACCTAATAAAACCTGGACCTATAGCGAATTTGTCCATGCTGTGGAGCAGGGGCAGTTGGAAGGCACGGTGAACATCAGCGCCGATCGCGCCCAGGCCATGTTTACCGACCCCGATGGCAGCGGCAAGGTGCTGGTCAACCTGCCCAATGACCCCGATTTAATCAATATCCTGACCAACAACAACCTGGATGTGAAGGTCCTCCCTCCCGCTGATGACGGGACTTGGCTGCGTGCCCTGAGTGGCCTGTTCTTCCCGATCCTGCTCCTGGTCGGCTTGTTCTTCCTGCTGCGGCGTGCCCAGAATGGTCCTGGTAGCCAAGCCATGAACTTTGGTAAGTCGAAGGCGCGGGTGCAGATGGAGCCGCAAACCCAGGTCACCTTTAACGATGTTGCCGGGATTGACCAGGCCAAGCTGGAACTGACCGAAGTCGTGGACTTCCTTAAGAACGCCGATCGTTTCACTGCCGTGGGAGCCAAGATTCCCAAGGGTGTGCTGCTGGTAGGACCACCGGGGACGGGGAAAACCTTACTGGCCCGTGCGGTTGCGGGCGAAGCCGGGGTGCCTTTCTTCTCGATTTCCGGTTCCGAATTTGTGGAAATGTTCGTCGGGGTTGGGGCCTCGCGGGTGCGGGACCTGTTCGAGCAGGCCAAGTCCAATGCCCCCTGTATTGTGTTTATCGATGAAATTGATGCCGTCGGTCGCCAACGCGGAGCCGGTCTCGGTGGCGGCAACGATGAACGAGAACAAACCCTGAACCAGTTGCTTACAGAAATGGACGGCTTCGAGGGTAATACCGGCATCATTATTATTGCGGCCACGAACCGCCCCGATGTGTTGGATGCGGCCCTGCTGCGGCCCGGTCGCTTCGATCGCCAGGTGGTGGTCGATCGCCCGGACTATGCCGGACGGCTGGAAGTCTTGCGGGTCCACGCCCGTGGCAAAACCCTGGGCAAGGATGTGGATCTGGAGAAGATCGCCCGTCGGACCCCTGGGTTTACCGGTGCTGATTTGTCCAACCTGCTGAATGAAGCGGCGATTCTGGCGGCACGGCGGAACCTGACCGAAATTTCGATGGATGAAATCAACGATGCCATCGATCGCGTCCTCGCCGGTCCCGAAAAGAAAGATCGGGTGATGAGCGAAAAGCGCAAGCAACTGGTGGCCTACCACGAAGCCGGTCACGCCCTCGTCGGTGCCCTGATGCCGGACTACGACCCGGTGCAAAAGATCAGTATTATTCCCCGTGGTCGTGCCGGGGGGTTGACCTGGTTCATGCCCAGTGAGGATCGGGTGGATACGGGCCTCTACTCCCGTGCCTACCTGCAAAACCAGATGGCGGTTGCCTTGGGCGGTCGCGTGGCGGAAGAAATCGTCTTTGGCGAAGAGGAAGTCACCACCGGGGCCTCCAACGACCTGCAACAGGTGGCTCGCGTCGCCCGCCAGATGGTCACCCGCTTTGGTATGAGCGATCGCCTGGGTCCCGTCGCCCTTGGTCGTCAGCAGGGCAATATGTTCCTGGGGCGAGATATTGCCGCTGAGCGGGATTTCTCGGAAGAGACGGCGGCGGCGATCGATGACGAAGTGCGCAACTTGGTCGATCAAGCCTACCGTCGCTGCAAGTCGGTGCTGCTGCAAAACCGTCAGGTCCTCGATCAGTTGGCGCATATGCTGATTGAGAAGGAAACCGTGGACGCGGAGGAGTTACAAGCCCTGCTGGCCGACAGCGAAGTCCAAATGGCCGCGATCGCCTAGCCTTCCCACCTTAGTGTTCCCTCTGCCCGTATTCTCGGCTTAGGCTGAATCAGGAAACTGGATCGAGGGGCGGGATAATCGCTGAACGAAAAGCATCCCTTTGGTTACCATAACTGGGGGGATGTTTTGTTATGGGGCGAACCGGTCATGTCCTACTGGCTGATGAAATCGGAACCAACGGTCTATAGCATTGCCGATCTGGAGCGGGACGGTAGTACGATCTGGGATGGCGTGCGCAACTACCAGGCGCGGAACTACCTGCGCCAGATGCAACCGGGCGATCTCGCCTTTTTCTACCACTCCAATGCCAACCCGCCAGGGATTGTCGGACTGATGCGGGTAACGGCCACGGGTCTGGACGACCCCAGCCAGTTTGACCCCAACAGCCCCTACTACGACCCCAAAGCCACCCCCGCCGCCCCGCGCTGGCAAACCGTCCGGGTTGAGTTTGTCCAAACCTTTGCCCAGCCCCTCAGCTTGGAGGCCCTGAAGCAAACCTTTACCCCAGAGGAACTGCCCGTTGTGCGACGGGGGAATCGCCTATCGGTCCTGCCGGTCACGGCCACCGTCGCCGAGCAGTTGCTGGCAGGGCGGGCAGCGTCTCCGAACTAATACTGGCTTTCCTACTTGCTTTTCTACGTTCATCCGCTAGAATCTAGCAGAACCATGACGAAATCAAGGTCAACTTGTTTCCTTTGGAAAATTCTAGATTTCGATCCTGCTCCAATCTGGGGGGAAGCTGTTATGCTGTTGCTCCAAACCCGCTCTTATACGGGTCGCAGCACAAGCGGTGAACTTTAGGAATGCGGCTGGATAGTTCAGGTTGACTGGCTTCTCAGTTTTCCGTCTCACAACCTCACGCCCAATCCTTTTGTGCGTTAGCCCTTTGTTTTAATGACAACTGTGCCCCTCCCTCGACAGCCCTCCCCCTCCTTTGAGCGGACTGAAGATGGTCCCTTAAGGGAAGAGTCGCCAGTGGCGGTGCTTAAGGAGCTTGTGGCCCGCCTCCAGCGTGAGCAGAACAAGATTCAAGACCTCCTCAGTTCGCTGGGATATGCGCTGCGAAGTTTTCGGAACCTGAATCAGTTTTTGGAACTGATCCCCCTGATGGCGACCCGCGTCACCGATGCCGATGGCGGGGTGCTGGTCTTGTTCCAAACCAATGGTCCCAACGGCCAAATGCGCCTCGAACGCTGGCATTGTCCCAATACGGTTGAGTGCCAACATATTCGTCGCTCCCTGGAAACTGCCGCCCGCCAACTCAGTGTTCCCTTTTCGCCTACAGCGCCCCTTGCGCCCGCCATTAACCGGCTGGAACACCAGATGAATGGCTGGCTAGGGCCGGGTACCCAACTCTTTGGCACAGCGATCGTGGTCAAAAATCGCGAACGGGGACGGCTCTATGTTTTCAGCCTCGATCCGGACTATAGCTGGACCCGGACTCGCCAAAAACTGGTGCGGCTGGTGGCGGACCAGACGGCGGTGGCGATCGAAAACGATGAACTCACGGTGGAACTGCGCAAGAAGGAGCGCATGGATCGGGAGTTAGAAATTGGGGCGGAAATCCAACTGCAACTGTTGCCTCGCCAGTGCCCCAAGATTGAAGGGGTCCAACTGGCCGCCCGTTGTGAAACCGCTAACCGCGTGGGGGGAGACTATTACGACTTTGTGCCTGCGAACTACGATCGCGTTCCCTTGAAGAAGGGGGGTAATGAGCGGGGGAAGTGGAGTATTGCGATCGGGGATGTCATGGGTAAAGGGGTCCCAGCGGGGCTGATCATGACCATGTTGCGGGGGATGCTGCGGGCGGAAGTGCTGAACGGCCACACTCCCGATCGCATTTTGCAGCACCTCAACCATGTCATGTACACCGACCTGGAAAACTCGAATCGCTTCGTCACCCTGTTCTATTCCGAATATGATCCCCTCACCCGTCGGTTGTTCTATAGCAACGCTGCCCATAACCCGCCTATGCTGTGGCGATCGGCCACCGACGAAATTTTGCGCCTAGACACCCTGGGGATGCTCGTGGGGTTAGATGTCAACACCCAGTACGAAACTGGTGAGATCCAACTTGATCCCGGCGATGTAGTTATTTTCTATACCGACGGCTTCACCGATGCCGCCAACCAGAATGGCGAACGCTTTGACGAAGAAAATTTACTGGTTGCCTTCCGGGAGGCCTGCCATCGTTACCAGAATCCCCAGGCCATTTTGGAAGTCCTCTTCAGCCGGGTCAAGCAATTTATTGGTCCCAGCAGCCGCAACGCCGATGATATGACCCTGGTGGTCATGAAGGTGAACGAAGCGACCGCGTCCCAACCCAACGCTCCGACCCCACTTCCCCCCCGGTAACGGCACTAAGGGCATCCAGTCCTTGAGAGACTGTGCTAAATTGCATGGTCAGAACAGTTACCGATCGGCCCCGTACTAAGGAGAGAGCAGTAATGGCGGTTGAACTTTTCGCGATCGATCTGGGTACCGTACACCACACCCTGACCCACAGTACCGATCTCCTCCAGACCGGGCTACCGGAGGCATGGTCCCATTCCCTAGGCACCCACGGGTCCCTTCTGGCCCAGCAATTCAACCAGGACGTCTTCGCCGACATCCGCAAAGGTGTCAACCACTTCGTCCAATCGGGGCAAGTGTGGGCCATGTTAATCGGCTTCGTTTTGGGTTACCTCTTCAAAAGCGCCACCTCTTACTAATACTGGTTAATCCTCGATCGATTTAATACACCGTCGATCGAACCATCATGGGTGGGGTCGGCATTTTGCCTACCACGTTGGTGAGCGACTCATACCCCTTGCCCCCTGTGATGCGATGGTGCATCTCACCCGTTTCCACAGCAGCCCCCTCCTTTCCCCCGAACCTATCCCTTACCAGAGCCCCCCTTTACCGTGTCGTCCCCCACCCCCGCCCCCACCCAAACCTGGAGCCAACGCTTTGAAACCGCTCTCCATCCGGTCATCGCCGCCTTTAACGCCAGCATCGGTTTCGACATTGCCCTAATTGAGTACGACCTGACCGGCTCGATCGCCCATGCTCAAATGCTGGGCCACACGGGCATTATTTCCCCCGCCGAGGCCGAGCAACTCGTCACGGGCCTAGAGCAAATCCGTCAGGAATATCGCCAGGGGCAGTTTCAACCGGGCATCGAGGCCGAAGATGTCCATTTTGCCGTTGAACGGCGGCTAACCGAGCTAGTCGGCGATGTGGGCAAAAAACTCCACACAGCCCGATCGCGCAATGACCAGGTGGGCACCGATACCCGCCTCTACCTCCGGGATCAGGTGCGCCAAATCCAGGCCCAATTACTTGACTTCCAAAAGGCCCTGCTGGACCTAGCCGCAGAGCACGTCGAAACCCTGATTCCCGGCTATACCCACCTGCAACGGGCACAACCCCTCAGCCTCGCCCACCACCTCTTGGCCTATGTGGAAATGGTGCAACGGGACTGGGAACGCCTGGAAGATGGCTACAAGCGGCTGAATATGTCGCCCCTCGGCTGCGGTGCCCTGGCCGGGACTACCTTCCCCATCGATCGCGCCTACAGTGCCCAATTGCTGGGGTTCGATCGGGTTTATAACAACAGCCTGGACGGGGTGAGCGATCGGGACTTTGCCGTGGAATTCCTCTGTGCCGCCAGTTTGATCATGGTCCACCTCAGTCGCCTGTCGGAGGAGGTGATCCTGTGGGCATCGGAGGAATTCGGCTTTGTCACCCTGCGGGATAGCTGCGCCACCGGGTCGAGCATCATGCCCCAGAAGAAAAATCCCGATGTACCCGAATTGGTGCGGGGTAAAACCGGGCGGGTTTTCGGCCACCTGCAAGCCCTGCTTGTGCTGATGAAGGGGCTACCCCTGGCCTATAACAAGGATCTCCAGGAGGATAAGGAAGCCTTGTTTGATACGGTGGCGACGGTCAAGGGCTGTCTGGCGGCGATGACGATCCTGTTCCAGGAGGGCCTAGAGTTCCGGCCCAGTCGGCTCCTGGCGGCGGTCGAGTCCGATTTCGCCAATGCCACCGATGTGGCCGATTACCTGGCGGCGAAGGGCGTTCCCTTCCGCGAAGCCTATAACCTGGTGGGCAAGGTGGTGAAAACCTCCCTGGCCCAGGGCAAGCTGCTCAAGGAGTTAACCCTCGACGAATGGCAAGCCCTGCATCCCGCTTTTAGGGAGGATATCTACGCCGCGATCGCCCCTCGGCAAGTAGTGGCGGCCCGTAATAGCTTCGGGGGGACGGGGTTTGCCCAAGTGCGGCAAGCCCTCACCGCCGCCCAGGCACGGCATCAAAACTTCCAAAAAAAATTTTCGCCAGCGTGATCGATTTTGGGAAATAGGTGGGTAAGTTACACCCAGGAGTTAGAAGTTACCGATTTCCAACCACTGACAAGGAAAGGAGACGAACCCTTATGAAGACCGAACTGAAGGCCAAGTTCCTGCAACACATGGTCAAGAAGCAAGATCAAGAAGCTGGCTTCACCCTGATTGAACTGCTGGTGGTCATCATCATCATCGGTATCCTGTCTGCCATTGCGCTACCTTCCTTCCTGAACCAAGCCAACAAGGCCAAGCAATCGGAAGCCAAGACCTACGTCGGCTCCATGAACCGCGCCCAGCAAGCCTACTTCCTGGAAAACTCAGAGTTCGGCCCGAACATGGAACTTCTGGGCGTGGGCATTAAGACCTCGACGGTCAACTATCAATACAACATTGTGTTGGCAAATAACGGTGCCACCAATGCCAACGCCACCGCACAAGGCCAATCCCTGAAGCCCGCGCTGAAAGCCTATGTGGGTATGGTGCAGTTGGGTCAAGTCGCCGCCACCAGTGAAGCCACTACCCTAGCCACGCTCTGCGAAAACAATGCCGCAGGTGCTGGCAACGCGGCAACACCAGCGACGACAGCCGCTGGCCCGACCTGTTCGACTGGTACTGCTGCGATTATCAAGTAATCAGGCTCAGCGGCAAGTCGCTTAACTTAATTGCTTTGGTAGAGGTGAGTAGCGATGGCTATTCGCCTCTTGCTATTTCGATAGTTCTTGCTATTTTGATCGTAATCTCACTGTTTTGACATCCTCCCCGGCCTAAAGGCGCGGGGATTCCCAGAATCACTTCTGAGCTTTTCTGCTTCCTAGCAGTTGCCCTTTAGACGTATGCCTATCAGGTCTTACACCCGCTCCACAGACAGAAACCGTGTGTCCCACGGCCAAAATGTTTTGGGCCGCATTGATGTCTCGGTCATGGTGGGTGCCACATTGGGGACAGTCCCATTCCCGAACATTCAAGGGCAACCGCTCAACGACATGGCCGCAATAGCCACAACGCTTAGAACTGGGGAACCATTGATCAATCTTGACCAGAGTCCGGCCATACCATTGAGCCTTATATTCCAACTGCCGCACCAGTTCGCCCCAGCCAGCATCGCTGATGGACAGAGCCAACTTATAGTTCTTGACCATGTTCTTCACGGCCAACGATTCAACGGCGATTGTTTGGTTTTCACGAATCAGCCGCGTCGTCAACTTGTGCAAATGGTCTTTGCGACTGTTGGAAATTTGTTGGTGAATCTTTGCTACCTTGCGTCGAGCTTTTTCTCGATTTCGAGAGCCTTTGTCCTTTCGAGCCAAGGCTTTCTGGGCACGACGCAACCGCTCCCGATGCTTGGCAAAGTGCTTTGGATTAGCAACCTTCTCCCCGGTACTCAGGGTAATCAGGCTACTAATTCCAGCATCCAGTCCCACCGATCGCTGAACGGCTGGCAAGGTCAAATCCCTGGGGTCATCAAACCGCAGGCTGACATACCATTGCCCAGCCGGATTCAAACGAACGGTGACGGTCGAGGGGACAACGCCCTTTGGCAGGTCTCGCGACCAACGAATCGCCAGGGGTTCTTCGCACTTAGCCAAAAAGATTTGACCAGCTTTCCACCGAAAAGCCGACTTGGTGAACTCAGCGCTACCACCATTCCGCTTCTTCCTGAAATTCGGATATTTCGTCCGACCCGCCAAGAAGTTGCTGAAAGCAGCTTGCAAGTGCCGCAATCCCTGTTGCAAGGGAACGCTGCTAACCTCATTCAAAAACTGGAGGTCATCTTGCTTTTTCCACTCCGTCAGCATGGCAGACGTTTGGGTGTAACCCACCCGTTCTTGCCGTTCATACCAAGCCTGAGTCCGTTCTGCCAGCGTTCGGTTGTACACCAAACGCACACAGCCCAACGTCCGCCGTAGCAAGCTTTCTTGTTCGACAGTCGGGTAGAAACGGTAGCTGTAGGCTTTTTCAGTCATGCCTCACATCTTGACACATAATGTGTAAAGCCGCCCTAAAAGGGCGGGGTTTCAGACCCAGGAGTTTTGATGATTAATGCCGATTCCAGACATTGCCCTGGCTGATCTTCTCCGTTCGATTGCAACGGCTTTACAACAGGAGAACTATGAAGAAGTTGTCCGCTACTGCGAAGCGCACCTGACCGAAAACCCAGAATGTCTGCCTCTTTATGGGTACTTAGGGTTAGCCCTCCTGCTCCAGGGGCAAGAGGCCGAAGCTCAAATGAGTTGGTTGGTGGGCATGGAGGCGGCTCAGGATACGGACGGTGAGCAAGGCATCGCCACCTTTGTTGCCATTTTAAGCACAGAAGCTGAACGACAGGAAATTGCCGAACACTGGTCAATGGCCTGGGCGATTCGGCAACATATTCGCGAAATGGATGCCGCCAACGTCGGGAATCTTTTGCGGCTAATGTACTGTTCCCTCCAAGCAGAAACCTTTTCGGGTGACGCATTGGTCGAATGGGGAGTTATCGCTACGCTCCAGACTAATAATGAGGTGAAATTAACCCCGGACGAACTCCTGCCGTTACTTAAACAAATCTTTGCGGCTGATCCCTACCATCCCGCTTGCCTGGAATTCGCGGCAGTGTGTTTTCAGCATTGCCCGCAAATCCCAACCCGGACGGCTGATATTGTCCAACTGACTTTAAATCTTGCCAAAGCCCGCAAACGACCGGATTTAGCTATTATTCTCTCGGAAAGTTATCTTGCGATTGATCCAGATAACCGCAATATGATCCGAACCCTGGCGACCCAGTATCAAGATGCCAAGCTGCACGAACAGGGAATTGCCATGGCGCAACGGTGCTATGATCTCGCGCCTAGCTTGATCGAAAAGGTGTTTGCAAATCATCTCCTCACACAGGGGGTGATGGGAACGGGGGGACGATGGGCGGAAGGGTATACGCTGCTCCAGCGTCAGGAGTCCCTGCTTAATCAGGTATTGGCTGCCCCCGCCGATGACATTAGTATCGATGGCGGTGCTTTGTTCCTAACCAATTCAACTTTCTTTGCTCCCTATTTTCAGGACACCCCGCGCCAGCATCACGCATTGCGCAGGCGGGTGATGCAGCGATTCCAGCAAATTGTGGAACGGGATCTCGCGTTACATGAACTGCAAGGGGATCATCACTGGCAACGCCGATCGTCCGTACAACGACATCCCCACAAACGCCCCCTGAAGGTGGGTTATCTATCCTATTGTATGGCCACCCATTCGGTGGGTTGGTTAGCCCGTTGGTTGATTAAACACCACGATCGCGAATGCGTCGAACTCTATGGTTACTTTATTAACTACCGCCAAGTGGATGATCCCATTCAAACCTGGTATACCCAACAAATGACCCATGTGCGGCAGCTAGGGGCAAATCCGGGCGAAATTGCCATGCAGATTTATCAAGATGAGATTGATATTTTGGTTGATTTGGATAGCATCACCCTGGATCTTACCTGTCAGATCATGGCGGTTAAACCCGCCCCGATTCAGGTCACCTGGCTAGGGTGGGATGCGTCGGCCCTGCCAACCGTGGATTACTTTATTGCCGATCCCTATGTCCTGCCGGAAAATGCCCAGGATTACTACCAGGAGAGAATCTGGCGTTTACCCCAGACCTATATTGCGGTTGATGGCTTTGAAATCGGTGTCCCCGATCTGCGTCGCGATCGGTTGGAAATTCCCCCTGATGCTGTTGTCTATCTCACTGGCCAAAATGGTCCCAAGTGGAACCCCACGATCGCCCGCTTACAACTGCAAATTGTGCAAGCGGTTCCCAATAGCTATTTCCTGATTAAAGGGTTGGCGGCTGATCCGGCGATTCAACAGACCTTTTGTGACATTGCTGAACAAGTGGGGGTGAGTCGCGATCGGCTGCGGTTTCTTCCCATTGCAGCCACTGAGCTAATTCATCGGGCTAACCTGACCATTGCGGATGTGGTCCTTGATACCTATCCCTACAATGGGGCAACCACGACCCTGGAAACCCTCTGGGTGGGCATTCCCTTAGTGACGCGGGTGGGGGAACAGTTTGCGGCCCGGAATAGCTATACCATGCTGGTGAATGCGGGGATTGCGGAAGGCATTGCCTGGACGGATGAGGAATATGTCGAGTGGGGGATTCGATTGGGTATGGAACCAGAGTTACGGCAACAGGTGAGTTGGAAGTTACGCCAGTCGCGACGATCGGCCCCGCTCTGGAATGCTCGTCAATTCACACGGGAGATGGAAACCGCCTATCAACAAATGTGGGAAATCTATTGTTCATCCTACTCCAGTCAACATCAGGTTTCCCAAGGTTAGTTGTAAAGACTGTTGTAAAGACTTTAGTCGTTGCAGGCTAAAAGCAACAGGGCAAACGTTGTAGAATTTACTTTCTGATCGATTAATTGCCCCTAACAATAGGCACTAATATCTTCACCGCATTCGTCGGCTAAATAGCACAGGGCGCGGAAGCGTAGGGCCACGAGTTCATCGTAGAGCGGATTCAACTTACACAGGGGGGGAATATGGAAGAGGGTTTTCCCCAAGAGTTTGACATCCCGTTCAAACGGACATTGGGACGGAATCAGACGACACAGCTTGTGGGCTTGCTGGGCATCCTGAACACATAGCTGATCCAACCAGCCGCGCAATGGGCGGAAGAGATCCCAACGGGGCGGTTGGAAGACGGGAGATAGCGACTGGGGTGCAGGGGTAGTCACGATCGGCCAGTGGACACCAGTCCAGTGAATCATCCCTTGCATTTGGGGGGCGGCGTCAGGGGTGGGTTGGGTGACAGGCATGGCAAAAACTCCTTAGTTCCAAAGACTTTAACTTCTAAAAACTTTAACTCATTAGAAATCGCAGCTACGGGCCAAACAACAGGGGGGTTATCAAGCTCAACCCTCGTTTAGAGGGCTACCTTCAACTTTGCCATTTCAAAGTGAGAAAACTGTGAAGGCCAACAGCATTTTGATGAATTTATCTTGTTGACATCCTCCCCGGCCTAAAGGCGCGGGGATTCCCAGAATCACTTCTGAGCTTTTCTGCTTCCTAGCAGTTGCCCTTTAGACGTATGCCTATCAGGTCTTACACCCGCTCCACAGACAGAAACCGTGTGTCCCACGGCCAAAATGTTTTGGGCCGCATTGATGTCTCGGTCATGGTGGGTGCCACATTGGGGACAGTCCCATTCCCGAACATTCAAGGGCAACCGCTCAACGACATGGCCGCAATAGCCACAACGCTTAGAACTGGGGAACCATTGATCAATCTTGACCAGAGTCCGGCCATACCATTGAGCCTTATATTCCAACTGCCGCACCAGTTCGCCCCAGCCAGCATCGCTGATGGACAGAGCCAACTTATAGTTCTTGACCATGTTCTTCACGGCCAACGATTCAACGGCGATTGTTTGGTTTTCACGAATCAGCCGCGTCGTCAACTTGTGCAAATGGTCTTTGCGACTGTTGGAAATTTGTTGGTGAATCTTTGCTACCTTGCGTCGAGCTTTTTCTCGATTTCGAGAGCCTTTGTCCTTTCGAGCCAAGGCTTTCTGGGCACGACGCAACCGCTCCCGATGCTTGGCAAAGTGCTTTGGATTAGCAACCTTCTCCCCGGTACTCAGGGTAATCAGGCTACTAATTCCAGCATCCAGTCCCACCGATCGCTGAACGGCTGGCAAGGTCAAATCCCTGGGGTCATCAAACCGCAGGCTGACATACCATTGCCCAGCCGGATTCAAACGAACGGTGACGGTCGAGGGGACAACGCCCTTTGGCAGGTCTCGCGACCAACGAATCGCCAGGGGTTCTTCGCACTTAGCCAAAAAGATTTGACCAGCTTTCCACCGAAAAGCCGACTTGGTGAACTCAGCGCTACCACCATTCCGCTTCTTCCTGAAATTCGGATATTTCGTCCGACCCGCCAAGAAGTTGCTGAAAGCAGCTTGCAAGTGCCGCAATCCCTGTTGCAAGGGAACGCTGCTAACCTCATTCAAAAACTGGAGGTCATCTTGCTTTTTCCACTCCGTCAGCATGGCAGACGTTTGGGTGTAACCCACCCGTTCTTGCCGTTCATACCAAGCCTGAGTCCGTTCTGCCAGCGTTCGGTTGTACACCAAACGCACACAGCCCAACGTCCGCCGTAGCAAGCTTTCTTGTTCGACAGTCGGGTAGAAACGGTAGCTGTAGGCTTTTTCAGTCATGCCTCACATCTTGACACATAATGTGTAAAGCCGCCCTAAAAGGGCGGGGTTTCAGACCCAGGAGTTTTGATGAATTTCCCCTTAAAAAAACTCAGCGTTGCCTCTAACCATCTCTATGCTTTCAGAGTGCCCTTGATCCGGAAGGATTTGTGTGAGTGGCATCACTGAACTTTTGTAAAGTGATCATGCCCCTCTCGTTAGTTTTACGGCACTTGCAGGAAAAATTGCCAGCAAAAAAGGGGCACAAGGCCCCTATCTATTGGATTATGGCCGATCGCTTTGCGATGCCAAGGACGTATCGCGCCGATCGCGGGTCGGCTTACTGTGCTAGAAGCTTACTGTACTAGAAGTCGTATAAGACCTTGCCCTGCCGTTCGATGCGGATGGCTTGGATGGGCAGCTTCAAACGCCCGATCGCCTGCCACAAATCACCCTGGTGCTCATCAAACTGCCAGACAGCCTCATAATCCGCACAGTTGACAACTAGGGCCTCGTCCGTGGCAAAGGTATAAATTACCTTGTTGTTGGTGAGACCACTCACGGTCAAGATCTTCTGCCCCAACCACTGGGCCTGCCTCACCTGACTGAGTAACTGTTGTGTAATCGTTGCCATAAAAAATCGCCTCCAAATTCACAAAAACATCCCGTTTGCGAAAAATGGACAGAGGCGCGTTCCTTCGGGTATATCCCCTACTTCCGTCTCTCCAAGAGAGATGAACGATATTTTCTGTATCCATAGATACAAATTACTGCTTTTTATGCGAGTTAACCATTAAATTTCTTGAAATGTCAGGATATGCTTACCTAGTGCTTGGCGAACATAGGCGAACCTCGGCGCTAGGCAGGGGGCATTGAAGATAGGATGGCCCTCGGCAAGTCCCTGGGCCATTACCTGGGCTATGACCTGGGCCATTGCTTCAATCGTTCCTTCGATCGCTCCTTGGGCATGTTTACAAGCCGCGATCGCGATCGTTGCCCCACAGGTATCCCGCTAGGCTGGATGTTCCCCCTGGCCCAACTCGCCACTTAAATTGGGAACGGCTTGGGGCGAGGGCAACCCACTCTCTTGCGGTACAGTGCCCTCGTCAGGGACCGTCTGACCACCGCCACCACTGGGCGGCATCGGCGGGTTGGGGGGAGCCGGGGGGGCCTCAGATTTGCCGAAGATAAAGCGATCGGTCAGCTTCTTAATCACCACATACAGCACTGGCACGACTAGGAAACTCAGAACCGTCGCCACGAGCAAGCCACCAAAGACCGCCGTACCCACCGATCGCTGGTTAGCAGACCCTACCCCGGAGGCAATCACCAGGGGGAAGAAACCAAACAGACTGGAAATCGCTGTCATCAAAATTGGGCGGAAACGTTCCTTCGCGGCCTGCACCGCCGCTTCGACAATTTTTAATCCCTCCTGGCGGGCCTGGTTGGCAAATTCGACAATCAGAATCGCGTTCTTACTGGCTAACCCGATTAGCATCACTAGGGCCACCTGGACATAGATATCATTGGCTAACCCCCGCAACCCAACAAAGACCATCGCCCCCAGGATAGCTAAGGGGACGGTCAACATAATGATTAGGGGATCAATATAGTTTTCATATTGGGCCGCCAAAACCAGGAACACCACCACCAAACCGAGGGCAAAGATCACGGCTGCCTGCCCGCCGGCCGCTTTTTCCTCCCGTGAGAGGCCGCTCCACTCGTAACCTATCCCCGGTGGGGCCACTTCAGCAATAATGCGCTCCATTGCGGCGATCGCCTGCCCGGAACTGAAGCCCGGTGAGGCTTGCCCCTGAATCCGGATCGCGCGGTAGAGATTAAAGCGGTTAATAATTTGGGGGCCGGTAATCGGCTCAATCTGGGCAACTTCACTCAAGCGCACTAGGTCACCCGTGCGCGATCGCACATATAGCTTATCCAAATCCCTGGGATCATTGCGATGGTCAGCATCGGCCTGGATATAGACGCGATAGCTCCGTTGCCCAAAGGTGAAGTCATTCACATACTGGCTGCCCACATAGGCCGCTAGGACCCCCGTCGCTTGGGCAAAGTCCACGTTCATCGCCTCCAGCCGATCGCGATCGAGGCGAATCTCCAATTGGGGACTGCCCACACTGAATTGGGTAAACACCCGCGTCATGGCTGGGTCCTGGTTGGCCCTGGCGATAATTTGCTGCGCTACACTGAAAAATTCATCCAGGCTGAAGCGCCCGCCACTGCGATCCTGAAGTTGGAGTTCAAAGCCCCCCGCACTGCCAAATCCCGGCAAAGCCGGTATGTTCTGACCAACAATCAAGGCATCCTGGTTCTGGGCAAACCGCTGGTTCAGCCGCTCCAGAATCGCCTGAACCGATTGATCTGGACGGGGCCGCTCCGACCAATCCTTGAGGCGGGCAAAAAAGGTTCCCTGGTTGGGGGCATTGCCACTCAAGCCAAACCCTGCTGCCACCAGGCGGGTCTCAATCTCCGGTTCCGCCGCCAAAGCCGCATCCACTTCCCGTCCCACGCGATCGGTGTATTGCACCGAAACCCCATCCGGCGCTTGAATAATACCAATCAAGAGACCCTGATCGGCCTCTGGCACAAACCCGGTCGGGATGCTGCCATAGACCCAGGCGGTTAAGACAAGGCCCGCTGCAAACCCACCCATGATCAGCCAGCGGATACGGATTAAAAACTGGACAAACTCGGTATAGCGGGCCGTGACCGCACTCAGGAGACGATTAAACCCGCCAAAAAATGCGCCGAGGGGACCTCGCAGGGGCTGGGGTGGACGCAGGAGCAAGGCTGAGAGGGTGGGGGTAAAGGTAATTGCGTTAAAGGTGGAAAACAGGACAGTGAAGGCGATCGTCATCGCAAATTGCTGATAAATAATCCCCACCGAACCAGGGAAAAAGGCCACTGGCACAAAAACCGCAATCAGGACCAAAGAGGTGGAAATCACCGCCCCCGTCAGTTCATTCATACAGGCTAGGGCCGCCTCCCTGGGAGATAAGCCTTCCTCCAGCTTGGTGGTGATCGCTTCCACAATCACGATCGCGTCATCGACCACTAACCCCGACGCGAGAATCAACCCAAAGAGGGTCAGGTTATTCAGTGAAAACCCAAAGGCTAGGGCCATTGCCATTGCCCCGATCAGCGCGACGGGAATGGCGATCGCGGGGATCAAGGTGGTCCGCCAATCCTGCAAAAAGATAAAGATAATCAACACTACCAGGAAAATCGCCTGGAAGAGGGTGATCACCACGTTGCGGATCGAGCCGGAAATAAAATCAGTCACATCGAAGGCCGAAACATACTTCATGCCGGCGGGGAAGGCTTGTTCCAGTTCCGCCAGCTTTTCCTTCACGGCGGCAGCCGTATCCAGGGCATTACTGCCCGGTAGCTGATAGATGGCCAGCCCCACCCCCGGTTGGCCGCCCAGGTTCACCTGGGTACCATAGCCTTCTGCCCCCAGTTCCACCCGACCGATATCCTTCAGTCTCACTAAGGTGCCATTGGCTTCGGACTTCAACACCAGGTTTTCAAAATCCTCGACTTCCACCAGCCGCCCCTGTACCCGTAGGGCTAGGTCAAACGCCTGGTCAGCGGGGGCGGGTTCACTCCCGATCGACCCGGCCCCGACCTGGATATTTTGCGATCGCAGGGCATTGGCGACATCGCTGGCAGTCAGTTGGCGGCTGGCGAGGGCATCGGGATCAAGCCAGAGCCGCATGGCATACTTGCGCTCCCCCAGGATCGAGATATCCCCTACCCCCGGCAGACGTTGCAGTTCGTCGAGAACAAACAGATCCAGGTAGTTACTGATGAACAGATTGTCTAAGCCTGAGCCTTCCTCCCCATAGAAGCCATAGACCATGAGAATACTGGTCGAGACCAGCCGGGAGGAGATCCCCAGTTGCTGAACGGCAGCGGGCAGACTGGGAATCACCGTCGAAGCCCGGTTCTGAACGTTAACCTGGTTAATGTTCTTGTCCGTGGAAACGCCAAAGGAGGTGGAGATACTACTCCCGCCGGTGTTGGTACTGATCGAGGAGATATACGCCATGTCCTCAACGCCGTTGATCCCGCGCTCCAGGGTTGAGGTCACTGTATTCTCAATCGTTTCGGCATCAGCCCCGATATAAACCGCTGACGTGCGCACCGTAATGGGGGCAATATCAGGTAGGTTATTCACTGGCAGCAAGGGAATGGCAATGCCCCCAGCTAGGAGAATGAGAAGCGTACAAACGGTGGAGAGGACTGGTCGCTTAATGAAGGTATCGGCGATCGAAAAAATAGCCATTGGGTGGGGTTCCTCGCCTAGGATTCGGGTTGAATTGGGGCATCGTTCCGTAGCCGGAGGATATTGGAGACGGCAATTTGGTCTCCCGGTTTAATCCCCTCCAGCACATGGAAATCCGCCCCCTGAATTGTCCCTAACTTCACCGGGGTTTGACGCACCACCCGCTGGGCATCCCCCGCCCCTGCCGTGGCCACAAAGACAAACTCCTGCCCCGCCACCCGCGAAACCGCTGTCGTCGGGATCAGCAATCCAGGCCGTTGGCTCCAGATTACCCGTGCCCGCACATACTGCCCATCCCGCAGTTGACCCGCCTGGTTGGAAAACGTCACCGTTGCCAAAATCGCTTGGGAGGCCGTATTCACACTGGGGTTGATGAAGCTAATTGCCCCCTGGGTAATCACCTTCCCCGCTTGATCAATCATTTCGACGGGTACCCCTGGCCGCAGTTGGGCTTGGCGTTCCACGGGCACATTAATCCGCAGGTCCATTGGGCCGCCGTTTTGCACAATCCGGGTCAACTCCTGCCCCGTGCTCACAAAGTCCCCTTCCTTGACGAGGATATCGCCCACCATGCCCGCGATCGGGGCCACGACACGGGTAAAGCCTAAACTTTCTTCCTGCACCGTGACCCCGGCCTCGGCCCGTGCCACCTCCGCAGCCGCCCGTTCTACGGCAGTCTTTGCCGATCGCAGGCGTGCTTCCGAGGCTTGCAAGGATTTTTGGGCGGCGGCTAGGGCTTCGGCAGCGGCATCCCGACCCGCGATCGCATTATCCCGTTCTCGGCTGCGGTTATCGAGGGATTGTTGCGGTTCTACCCCATCTCTTACCAGGGACTCGGAGCGTTTGAAATTAATTTCCGCCAACTCCAGATCAGCCTTAGCACTTTGGAGGGCTGCCTCCTGGCGCTTAACCTCCGCTTGGGCACGGGCCACATCCGCCTCCGCCACCCGGACCTCCGACTCGGCACTGGCCATCGCTGCCCGCTGGGCATAAACAGCGGCAATACTCTCCTGAACCCGGGCCGTACTCTGCTCCGGTCGCAGTTGCAGAATTGGGCTACCGGGGGTAACCACATCCCCCTGGCGGGCAAACACCCGGACGATGCGGCCATTGGTTTCGGGCCGCAGGAATACCCGTCGTTGCGATTCCAGGGTTCCCACAAACTCCGAGCTATCGGCCACAGTCCCCGACTTGACCACCTGAAGCTTCACCGGGACGGCAGGGGGTGCCCCCGCCTGGGTTTGCTCACTACACCCACTGGTCAACACAGCCAGCGACAGGAATCCCCCCAATAGTAGGAGCGATCGGGGTCCTTGAAAACAGGTCATTGTTATACGAGTCATATCACCCCCCCACCTGAAGAGGATTTTAGCTGCATCCTAATCTACATGCTCAGGGAAAACAACTGCGACATACTCCCGATGTCGATCGCTAAGCGGTACGGCGCTAGCTCTCTCCTCCAGGTTGCCCCAGATTCGCGTTTTATCGTGAAGCGGGGGGTTAGGGGTAGGGTGCGGGGCTTCCCGCCGAAGAAGCTAAAATTGATGCATGATCGATGCATGGCCACTATTGGCTCGCTTTGTACCCCCATGATTAGCCTAGTATTGCCCTAGCGCAACCCAAGCGGGTTTGATAGCAGATAACTCAGGACGTTATGAACTTAAGTCCCGATCGCGCCGATCTCACTGCGCTCACTGAACCCACCCAACCCCCCTCCGCCAATCTGACCACCGCCGATCCACTTCCCCAGCCCAACCCCTGTTCGCTTCGCGACGCCTCTGGCGTATCGTCTGCGCCAGTCACCGTGCGGCTAGAGGAGATTAGCAAAATCTACGGCTCTGGCAATACTGAAGTTCGCGCCCTGGATGGGATTTCCCTCACGATTCAGCAGGGTAGCTATTGCGCCATCATGGGGTCATCGGGGTCGGGCAAGTCTACGGCAATGAACGTGATCGGTTGCCTCGATCGCCCCACCAGTGGCCGCTATTATCTGGATGGTCTGGATGTTTCCCAGCTAGAGGACAGCGACCTCGCCCAGATTCGTAACCGCAAGCTGGGCTTTGTCTTTCAGCAGTACCACCTCTTACCCCAACTGAGTGCCCTGGATAATGTGATGCTGCCGATGATTTATGCCAATGTGCCCCACGGTGAACGGCGGGAGCGGGCGATCGCGGCCCTGGAACGGGTGGGCCTGGGCAACCGCCTCTACAATCGCCCCAACCAGCTCTCCGGGGGCCAGCAGCAACGGGTCTCGATCGCCCGTGCCATTGTTAACCAGCCGGTGCTCCTCCTGGCCGATGAACCGACGGGGGCGCTGGACTCCAAAACCACGGCGGAGGTGCTGGACCTATTCCGGGAGTTAAATGAGAGTGGGATTACGCTGATTGTGGTCACCCATGAGGCGGAGGTGGGCCGCACCGCCGATCGCATCATTTGGTTTCGGGATGGTCGCGTGTTGCATGATAATCTAACCCCCGATGCCATTGATCAAATACTGCACTGATGTTGCCTTGGTCTGGTATTGCCTTGATGTTGAACGGATGTTGCCCAGAAGAGTCCCCATGCCCCTTGATCCCCAGCCCCATACCCAGCCTGCTGCTGCCCAATCCCAAGCTCCGGTGCCGGAGTCACCCGCTGGGTGGCGCAAATTCTGGCGGGGCCAGCGGGAAAATTTGCAAATCCTGGCGATCGCCCTCGCCCTCGCGCTCCTGATTCGCGGTCTGGTGGCGGAACCCAGGGTCATTCCCACGGATTCGATGGTGCCAACGCTGCGGGCGGGCGATCGCCTTGTGGTGGAAAAAGTCTCCTATCGCCTGCACCCTCCCCAAACCGGCGATATCGTGGTCTTCGAGCCGCCTCCCACCCTACGCACCTTGGGCTACCGGCCCGATCAAGCCTTTATCAAACGGGTGATTGGGCGATCGGGGCAAGTGGTCCAGGTCCAAGCCGGTCGTGTCTACATTGATGGGGAGCCGCTGGTGGAAGACTATATTGCCGCGCCACCGGAGTATCGCTGGGGACCTGCGATCGTGCCTGCCCACCACTTGTTCGTCATGGGGGATAACCGCAACAATAGCAACGACTCCCACGTGTGGGGGTTTCTCCCGGAGGAAAATGTCATTGGCCGCGCTTGGTGGCGGTTTTGGCCCTGGGAGCGGCTGGGGCGGGTGTGAAGGCGATTAACCACCCAGGGGAGAAAAGGGAATAACTTGATAGATCAGGCTATTGATCACGCCTAGGAGTATCCCCCCCAACAGGGCGCTCCAGAAACCCCATTTCAGGCGGAATCCAGGGACTAACCAGGCGGCTAAGCCAAAGATGATCGCATTGATAACAATGGCAAAGAGGCCAAAGGTTAGGAAGGTAATGGGGAAAGCAAGAAAGGCAATAATCGGGCGAACAAGGGCGTTCAAAATCCCAAAGACAACGGCAGAAATCACGGCCTTACTCAAGCTGGCAATTTCCACGCCCACCGGCAGACGGGAAATAATCAATAGGCTCACGGTGGTCACTAGCCAAGCGACTAACAGTCCAGTCATGGCAATCTCCTCTTAACTATCCAGAACTATTCCGACTAGCTCTATCATACTGATCTGCCTCCCCCTCCGCTTGGGTGAGTATTGGGGGAAACCCTACCGCCGATTGCCATCGGGGATATCACGATACCGTTATACTGCGATCGTCTATACTGCGATCGTCATACGGCAACGGATAGCACCTGAATTTTAGGTATTACACTTAAAAATGAAGGATCACACCGCTATGTTCCCAGTTTAAGCCTCAAAAGCAATGGATAACATCCCAATTTTCCGAACGTAAAGGATAAATGTCGTAATCCCCCCTAAAATGGGAAGATGCGAAGGTAATCAGGCACTAAAATAGGAAGATACGGCCTTTTCCCTCCTGATGAGGTGCAATCATTGCCAGTCTGGAAATCACGGGTAGGGGTGGGTTTAGCGGCAAGGGGAGCCTCCCCCCCAACCCCCGCACGCGGGGGCAGGGGGCATCCATAAAACCCGCCTGCTAGGGTTCAGGTACGGGGCCAAACAGGGCGGGTTTATATTCAATTTATTTTGTTAATGGTCAACGGGTGACTAAACCCGCCCCTACAGAATTCGGTTGAGGATGGGATGACAAGATACTGTACCTTATGGGTGTGGGAACCGCTGTATGAAGATAGAAAGGCACCAAGATACTAAGAGATCAAGATACTAAGAGATCAAGATACTAAGACACCCGATTGTGAGGCTCAAATGAACGGTTCTTCTGGTTCGCTCCCCGGTACCCAGTCTGACGCTAATTCGGAAAACGATTGGCGATTATTTCTGCGGCTGGTGCCCTATGTGCGGCGTAGTGTGAAACCGTTTGCAATTTCCATGTTGTTACTGGTGCCGCTCTCCGCATCGGGGGCAATCCAGCCAATTTTGATTGGGCAAGCCATCTCGCTCATTCGTCAAGATCCCGTCATGGGGTTTCTGGCGGGGAAATCGCTTCAGGAAGGGTTGAACTGGGTGGTTATGGGCCTCTTGGTTACCGTATGCGTGCGTTTGTTGTTGGGGTCAGCCCAGGGGTATTTAGTCCAACAAGTGGGGCAGGAAATTACGGCGGAAATTCGGGATGACCTGTTTCACCATGTCACTTCCCTAGCAATGCGCTTTTTCGATCGCACTCCCGTCGGTCGTCTGATTACCCGCCTCACCAGTGATGTGGAAGCCTTAGGCGATGTTTTTTCCACGGGCGCGATCGGGATTGTCAGTGATATCTTTTCCGTGCTAGCGATCGCCATTGCCATGTTTTTCAGCCAGTGGTTATTGGCCCTGATGCTGTGTATCTTGCTCTTCCCCGTCAGCTACCTGATCCTTTATTTTCAACGCCAATATCGCAAGGCCAATTATCGGGCACGGGATGAGTTATCTGTCCTCAATTCGATGTTACAGGAAAATATCATGGGAATTGGGGTTGTGCAACTCTTCCGGCGCGAACGCATGAATGCGGATTTGTTTCGCCAAACGAATCGCAAGTATATTCACGAAGTCGATAAAACTATTTTCCATGACTCCGCCGTATCCGCCACTCTGGAGTGGATTTCGTTAGTCGCGATCGCGGGGGTTCTCGGCTTAGGCAGTTTGCTTGTCATCCAAGATCAACTCACGTTTGGTGTCTTATCTTCTTTCATCCTCTTCTCCCAGCGCTTATTTGATCCCTTACGACGGTTTGCCGAGAAATTTACCATGTTGCAATCTGGGTTTACCGCCGTGGAACGGATTCGCAATTTACTCAATGAACCGATCGAGATCCGTGATCCGGAAACTGTGGGGGCAGGTTTAACAGAAAATTTGCGATCGCAACCCTCAACTCCTATAAGTTTTCCCATGCTAAAGTCTAGCCAAAAACGCGGTGAAATTCGCTTTGAGCAGGTTTCCTTCGCCTATAAAGAGGATGATTACGTCCTCAAAAACTTAGATTTCACGATTCAACCGGGTGAAAAAGTTGCCCTAGTTGGACCCACGGGAGCCGGAAAAAGTTCGATTATTCGTCTTCTCTGCCGTCTGTATGAACCCACCGAGGGGCGTATCTTAATTGATGGCATCGATATTCGCGATCTGCGGCAACAGGATTTACGGCGTTATTTAGGGGTCATTCTTCAGGATGGCTTTTTGTTCACTGGAGATGTGAGCAGTAACATTGCCCTCGGTGAACCCTATACGCCAGAGGAAATTCGCGCTGCTGCTGAACAAACCAATGTGGCGAGCTTTATTGAACGACTGCCCCAAGGTTATGCCACCTCGCTCCGGGAACGGGGGACAAACCTATCAGCCGGTCAGAAACAATTACTGTCCTTTGCCCGCGTCGCTATCCGTGATCCAGAAGTCTTGATCCTGGATGAAGCAACAGCCAATCTCGATGTTCGCACCGAGTCCCTGATTCAAGAGGCCCTGGATAAATTACTGGTCGATCGCACGGCCATTATTATTGCCCACCGCCTGTCTACGATTCGATCGGTCGATCGTATTCTCGTTCTCAAGCACGGCCAACTGATCGAATCCGGTGTCCACGAAGCCCTCCTCGCCCAAGGGGGCCTCTACGCCAGCCTTTACTATCTCCAGCAGTTAGGGAATTAAGCAGTGGAGTTTGAATAGGCTCCAGCTAAGGCTGCGCCAAACCTTAGCAAATAGGGTGTACCATTCCTAGAAGCAGCCAGTGTATGTCGTGATCCATAAAAAGTCCCTAAACATCACAGTATTTCGCCTATGCCTCCATGCACTTCCCTGAAATCACTCGTATCTGTATGGATACCTGCATGGATATCTGTTCTCCGCCACATCTGGTTTAGCCTCGTGCTAGCGATCGTCTTTCTGGTGACTGGAGCGATCGCTCCGCCTGCTGCTCTAGCCGTTCTTCGCCAAGTTGAGGAAGCACCAGGACAAGTGGTCTACCAATCCCGCGAAAGCCTGCGCGATCGCGATGGGCATAGCTGGCAAGTCATCACCTTCCAACGCTTACGACCCAATGGTGAGCGATCGGTATACCTGCGGCTAGTCGGTTTTCCGGGTGTAGCCGCTATCGATCGGTCCCAGCCATTGACCCTTACAACCTCCCTGGGCCAAGTTCTTACGGCGGCGGACGCTTCTGGTCAGATTTTTACCGATGCCAGTCTCCCAGAACCCAACGTGGGCCAGTATGACCTCGCACCGATCGTGGCCCAATTACCTACGGGTATCCCCTTGCGTCTAAGTCTACCCTTGACTAATGGGAGCACCCTATCCCTCAACATCCCGCCGGCCCTTGTCCAAGAGTGGCAAGCTGTCCTTGCAGCCCCCCAATTCGATAGTTAGTCAGCGATTTTAGTGACTTGCACGATCACGCTCAAGGCGGCGACGGGAGAGGAGATCGCGCCAGTTACAATGCAATTCTAGTCTTGCGGCTGGGGAACATAGGCGAGGGACACTACGGCGTATGGGAAGCCAGCCGATCGGCCCAACGAGTCGTTTCCGGCAAGCGATATTTGGTCAAACATTGCCCCACAAACGTCATCGCCGTTTCTAAGCTAATTCGATGCCCGATCGACACATAAATCGGTTTTACACGATCCCGCGATCGCAGCACTGCCCCAATCACTTCCTCCCCATCGTAGAGCCACGCATAGCTCCCTTTCGTCCATGAAACGTCGGCATGGGTACCCATCAATCGGGATTTCGCTACCCCGATCGTCGGACGATCCAACAACACCCCCAAATGACACGCCAACCCAAAACGACGTGGATGGGCCAGCCCTTGACCGTCACAGAGAATTAAGTCGGGTAAGGTGCTTAATTGTGCAAACGCTTGTAGCAGGGCCGGAACTTCCCGGAAGGACAGAAAACCAGGGATGTAGGGAAATACCGTCGGCGATCGCACCACCTGATGTTCGACCAGTTCCAGACTCGGAAATTGGAGCACAGCCACGGCGGCTTTTGTCACTTTATAGTGATCCTCAAACCCCACGTCGGTACCTGCCACATAGCGCACTGGACCAAAGTGATCCTGGCAAATAACGTGCGATCGTAATTGGGCTTGAATCGCTTTCGCTTCTGCCAAGGTTTTGGCCCAGGGATGATTGGGAGAAACCACGGTCATGGACATATTACAGTCATGGACATATTATGGACACATTTCAGGGGGTAATCCGACTAAATTACAGAGCTTATAAACCGCCCGTGCCCCCACATTCGCATCCCATTCCCCATCCCCCACTTCACACACATCAAACCCAATAATTTGGCGACCGCTGCGCACAATTTCCCGAAATAAACAAAAGACTTCTTCCAGTTCCAATCCCCCTGGAACCGGTGTGCCCGTATTCGGACACAGCTTCGGATCTAGCCCATCCACATCAAAGCTGACATAGACCTGCGGGGGCAAATGCGCCACAATTTGTTCACACAATGTCTGCCAGGTGACCCCGTGATAGCGTTTGGATTTCAACACCGGATCGGCATACAGGACCACCCGCCCTTCGGACTGCTGAATGCGATCGACCTCCTCATGGCACAGATCGCGAACGCCCACCTGCATTAATTTTGTTACCTGGGGTAGTCGCAGCACATTATCCATAATCGACGCATGGGAAAATTGAAATCCCTCATAGGCCACCCGTAGATCGGCATGGGCATCAATGTGCAAAATCCCAAAGGTGTCATAGTGACTCGCTAATGCCTGGAGATAGCCCAGCGGCACACTGTGATCGCCACCAATGACCCCCACCCATTTCCCCGCCGCGATCGCCGCCTGGGTTTGTCCAAATAACCAGTGATTCAAATCCCGACACGCCTGTTCAATCTCATCCCGTGCCTCGCGTAAATCCGAACGATCCTGAAGATCGCCCCCATTTTCCAGGAATTCCAGGATTTGCTGAGCTAGAGGCCGTAAACTATCACTCTGTTGCTGGATCGGCTCAGCGATCGGCAACATAAATATTCCCCGTTGCCAACCGTCAGGATAATCAAAATCATAGATATCCAACTGACGAGAGGCTGCCAACACCCGCTGCGGTCCCCCAGCCGTGCCTGGACGATAGGAAACCGTCACCTCCCACGGTACCCCAATGACAATAATATCTGCCGTGTCGTAGTTAAACGGTAGACCGAGGAGATTTCCATTATCGAGGGCGATCGTATTGGGATTAAAGGTCCGAATGAGATCCGACTTACTGGGCATAGGGTAAGTTTCCTGCGGCGAGAGGGGTGACTTTCCTAGGGTACTCCTACGGTACGCCGATCGCGCCGATAGCTTCGCGACGCTCTTGGCGTATCGGCACATCCAGCCTACAGGAACGTGAGGGAGTTGAAAAAGGCCGTCACGATTTGGGCCGAGGCCGTCGCATTCGGTTGGCTCACCCCTAGAACCAGGAGGCGCTTTTGGTGGAGAATCAGGCGAAACTGAATCGTTTCCGTGGCATCTTTAATCGTAAATTCCTGGGCCGCATTACCCTCAACTTCCAGGGTTTGGACCTGATTAGTGGCGGTCCCCACCTGCTCCATAATCCGGTTTTGAACCAGGGTAATCACACCCTCGTTAACCTACTCAGCATCCGGCGCGATCGCCACCTTCACCTGGGCCAAACGCAACACCTTCGAGCCGATCGCATACCCCTGTTGTTGCACCGCCAGGATCGTGCGATGGGGGACTTGGGTCGTCGTTTCGACCGCGATCGCCTCGTGCAGCTTCGGATCAAAGGCTGCACCCTCAAAAGCGGTGGGTTCAAAGCCAAAGGCTTGCAGGCGGGCGATCAGGCGATCGAAGATCTGCTGATACCCCCGTTGAATGGCGAGTTCACTGGGGCTACTGGCCTTGGTTAAGGATTTGGCATACTCAAACGCCTCAAAAGTTTCAATCAGGGTTAACAACACCTCTTCTTGGCCCTGCTTGCGATACTTGGCCTGCTCCACCGTAGGAATGGCGTGGGATGTACTCTCCTCTCGGCTCAATTCCGACGGCTGGGCCATCTGGGGTGCATAGGTATCCCCCTCCGGTATCACCTCCGCATGGGCCGGGGTCGGCTGGGGGGTAGGCGCCTTGGGGGGCGGTGGCGTAGCCGTGAACTGGGAGAGGATTGTGGTGTCCAAGGGGATATTGCCCAAGGCATCCAGCGCGATTACCCCTTGATAGGCCAGGGTCAGGGCTTGGCTCCAGAGGGGAACCGTCCCCTGACGCAGGGCTAATCGTTTCAGATCCGCCAGGGACCTGCCGTGGAGTAGCAGCGCCTTGAGATCATCACTCAGCAGCAAGATTTCAAACAAGGCCCGCCGCCCTTGGTAGCCAGTGCCTTGACAAGCCGGACACACGTGGGCATTGGCCATGCCAACCTCAGTTGGGGCAAAGGGTGAGGTCAGGGAGGCAGCGCGGAAGAAAGTGACTTGGGCAATATCATCCATCCCTAAGCCATAGTGGGCCAGATCCTCGCTGGTCGGTTGGTAGGGAATGCGGCAGGTGGGGCACACAAGCCGGACTAAGCGTTGGTGAATCACGCCGCGCAGCGATCGCACGATCGTGGCCCGCTCAATCCCTAGGCGCTCCAATTCCGCGATCGTATCCCCAGCCCCCTCCGCCGTCAGCGAGGCCAGGACTAAACACCGCTGGGCTGCCTCAAACACCGCCGCTGCCCCCGCCGCATCCCGAATATCACTCACCATCAGCACATCGGGCTGTTGCGCCAAGGCCGCCTGGATACTGGCCCGAAAGTCTAAATCTTTTGCCGGGTTCACTTGGATCTGGGTAATGCCGGCAATGCGATAGGCGATCGGATCTTCCACGGTGGTAATGCTCAACCCGGCCTGGTTCCGTTCCGCCAGGATACTAAACAAGGTGGTGGTTTTGCCGGAACTCCGGGGGCCAGACACCAGCAGCAGGCCCGTGGGATAACTAATCAGATCCCGAATTTGCCACAGCAGCGAGGGATCACCCACATGGGCTTCCAACTCCGCGATCGCTTGCGGGTCCAAAACCCGCAACACGAGCTTTTCCCCATACCGGCTGGGGACCGTATTGACTAAAAAGTCAACCTCCCGCCCGTGCAAGGTTTGCTGAAACCGTCCCTGTTGGGGTACCGTATGGGTGCCAATCTCCAGGTCAGCCATGCTCTTATAGCAGGCGAGAATTGTCGGGGTCAGGTGAGGGGTGATCGGTGGGATGCGTTCCTTGAGGATGCCTTGTAAGCGGAACCGCACCCGGAGGTTATTGGCCTGGGGTTCCAGGTGGATTTCCGATGCCTGCTCCCCGATCGCCCGCTCCAGAATCATTGGGATAATCTCTTCGATCGGCGGTGCGGGGGAGACTGGAACCTTGGCTGAGGCATTCGCCTGGGCAGCGGCTTCGGTATCCGTGTGCCAACCTAGGGTGGGGGTGGTGCCCTCATCAGGCACCAGCGTGTCCGGCGGTAGGTTAGACACGTTAACCCCTGGGGCCACGGCGGGTTGGGCAAATTGGGCCAGGACACCCACAAGCAACTGTTCAAAATCCTCCGGCAGCAATACCCAAGGTTGCAGGGTCAGTCCGTGGGGTGAGAGGCGATCGGCGATCGCTTGGGTTGCCTCCGTATCGTCGGGATCAACCATGCCCACGACTAACTGTTGCGCGTGTTCTGCCAGCGGTAGGCAGCGGTACTGTTCACACACCGCCCGATCGCAGTAGGTGCGCATCAACTCAGCCACGTAGGCCAGGGATTCATGGGGGGGACGATCCGGCGGGGCTAAGGGGAGGCGATCAGGATCGACAAAGGGCACCCCATAGGCCAGACTCCGTTCAAACCGCCGCAATTGCTCATAGTAGCGGGATAGAGTAACGGGCAACGGTTGGCCAACGGTAGCCGTCAAGGTGGTGGGTAGGGGCTGGCGATCGCGCTGGCTTTGGGCCAAGGCCTGTTGGATCTGCGCCCGGTTGGCATACCCCGTTTGGAGGGCTTGATAGCAAAACGGCGTTAGGGGATATTCCCTTTCTGCGGTAGGCGTAACGTGAGCGTTCTGGGTGGCGAGTGACGGGTTAGCGGCTGCCTGTTTACGCTGGACCCGCCGCCAGAGATAGGCTAGGTTGAGTTCGCTGAGTTGCCCCGTTAGCTCCCAAATTTGGCTGAACTGTTGGTATTGTGCCCGCCGAAGCTGGGTCAGGAAGTAGCGATAAAACGTTGCCACCTCTGCATCCTCTACCTGAAGCAGGTGTTGGGCCGCCGGACTGACCAGGATCTGTTCTGGGACCCGTTGGTAAGCCTGTTGGGCAATCTGCCAGAGTTTGGCAAGATGGGCTTGGCGATCGGCAGGGGCCATCAGGTGCTTGAGGGCTGGGGTTAGGACCTGTTGGAGCCATTGCTCAACCTTCAGACGGCGATCGGCTGGGGCCTGCTTAGCACCGGCTGCCAGGGAATGGAGCAACTGGGTGCCCCGTGTTTGAATGACTTCCTGGTTGGCCTGGATGGGAACGCCTAAGATAGCGTAGTAATCCAGACAACCTAGCTGGAAGAAGCCCCGCCTGTTTGCTAATGGCATAGCCCCCCTGAACCGCCCTGTACCTGTATATGATGCAACTCCTATTTCTGTTGTATTGCAGCACTAAGGGTTTTGACCAGAAGTGTTGAATCTTAAGATTTCCTTTTCTAACAATAGACACACTAATCCTGTGGTAAGCTAGTTTTGTCAACA
>OGCL01000324.1_pt1 | contig 53722 bp, 49 predicted proteins | sample 1570041 | NCBI WGS metagenome assembly OGCL01 (sample SAMN06266162, study PRJEB24511) | hot springs metagenome | isolation source: Hot spring water | place: South Africa: Limpopo | collected 2015-06-22
TTTATTTCTGAGATTCAGGTGGAATCAATCTTTATGTGTAAATTTGTTTGCAGAAAGTTAGTTTTTCAACAGGCTGTCAAGTCTGACCCCATTTAATTGAGCATCAAGAATTGTAACGAATTGTATATAATTAATATAGGTGAAACTATGAAAATTTATTATTTTTCAGTTTACATAGCGCTTCTTATCATCCTTTTCCCAACTTTTTCACTGTCCGCTTCAAATGAAACTGTTAGGATTGGCGTCACCCTTTCTTTAACAGGCAAGTTCTCTGTCATGGGCAACGACCAGAAAAACGGCTATAAACTCTGGCAAAATCATATAAACAGCAGGGGTGGTCTGCTTGGCAGAAAAGTTGAGGTCCTAGTCTATGACGACAAAAGCGACCCTGAAACGGCAAAGGCAATTTATGAACAGATGATCATAAATGAAAAAGTGGACTTTCTCTTTGGACCCTATTCTTCTCCGATAACTGAGGCTGTGCTGCCCTTAGCTGAACAACACAACCATCCCCTTCTGATTGCCGGCGCCTCTGCAGATAGTTTGTGGGAAAAAAAATACAGAACTGCCATAGGGGTTGCAACTCCTTCAAGCAGGTTTTCACAGGGCTTCCTTGAATTACTTGTGAGAAATAAGATTAACAAAATTGCTATTGTTCATGCAGACGATTCATTTTCAGTGAGCCTTGCTAAAGGGGTTATTTCATGGTCGGGGAAACTTGGATTGGAGGTAATAATGTCCGAATCCTTCAAAAAAGACACAAGGGATTTGATTCATCTTGCCAAGAAGGTGAGGGATTCAGGAGCTGAAGCTTTGGTAGTAGGTGGGCATCTTAATGAGGCAGTGGATATGAGGAAGGCTTTGAAGTTAATTGGATATTATCCAAAGGCATATTATGCCGTTGTTGGGGCAGACCTAAATGAATATATTCAAATATTGGGTAATGATGCAAATTACACATTTTCCATTTCTATTTATGAACCTAATTTAAATTTTCCTGGCATTAAAAAATTCCATTCTGACTATATTAAAACTTACAAAAAAATGCCGAGCTTTTACGCCGCCCGTGCTTATTCAGCCGGTCAGGTGCTCGAAGAGAGTGTTAAACGCTCTAATTCTTTTGATAGGAAAAAAGTACTAAATACATTTTTTAAAATGGATATGATTACAATTCTGGGCAGATATGGGATTGATAGAACTGGCAAGCAGATCAGGCATCATGTTTCTATAATACAATGGCAGAAAGGAAAAAAAGAGATTGTATGGCCCGAAAAACTGGCTACTGCAAAGCCGATTTTTAATATAAGGCGCGTTAAGATAACTGCAGGAGATTAAAATTAAGCAATTAGGGCATCTTTGATGTAAGATAATACTATTAGCCTCATTATTATTTGGCGTTGTGATAGTATGAAAAGTTTTATGAGAAAAGCTAATAGAAAATTCTGATAAGACAATAGGTTATATCTTGAAATAATTGGAAGGGTGATATAATATTATTACTGTTATTTCGCCCCCGTCGGAAAAGAAAAATCAGTTGGTGAGTTTTATGAATCCAAAGTGGGATGATCTAAGTTTAGGTTGGTAAAGGCTTGTCATAACCGAAGGGAAAGATTTCTCCCTTCGTTCGAAATGACACGAGACAGAGCTTTAGTTGAAATGACACAAAAAATAATATTAATGTTGGGTTAAAAGGGTAAGATGAAAAAAAACAAGTTCAAGATACTTTATATTCCAATCTTTCTGCTATTTGCTTTCCTTGTCTTTGCTCCTCCCTTATATGCTGAAAAAGAGACTATAAAGGTCGGCATTACTCTCTCTCTTACAGGTAAATTTGCCCCTATCGGCAACGACCAGAAAAACGGCTATAAACTCTGGGAGAGTCATGTCAATAGCAGGGGCGGTCTGCTTGGCAGGAAGGTTGAGGTCATAGTTTATGACGACAAAAGCGACCCTGAAACTGCAAAGGCAATTTATGAACAGATGATAGTTAATAACGAAACGGATTTCCTATTTGGACCTTATTCCTCACCTATTACAGAAGCGGTATTACCCATAACGGAAAAATACAATTATCTACTAATAATTTCAGGAGCAGGAGCTGACAGCCTGTGGGAAAAGAATTACAAAAACGCCATAGGGGTTTATACTCCCTCAAGCAGGGTTTCCCATGGATTCATCGAACTGTTATTTAAAAATAATATTAAAAAAATAGCAGTTGTTCACGCAGATGATACACACTCAACTTATGTTGCAAAAGGGGCGGTTTCATGGGCTGAAAAGCTTGGCTTAGAAGTCCTTGTCTTTGAGTCTTTTAAAAAGATACAAGGGATCTGACTTATCTTGCCAAAAAAGCTAAAGATTCAGGTGCCGAAGCGTTAATAGTAGGCGGACATTTGAACGAAGCTATTGACATGAGAATGGCTTTAAAAGCGGTCAATTATTTTCCTAAGGCATACTTTACCTCAGTGGGCGGAGCGCTTGATGAATATAAAACAAGAATCGGTTATGATGCAAACTACACATTTGCATCTTCACTTTTTGAAGTAAGGGCAAATTTCCCAGAAGCTAAGAAGTTTTATCACGATTACTCAAGCATTTATAAACAAACGCCTCAATACCACGCTGCTCTTGCGTATGCAGGGGGGCAGGTGCTTGAGGAAGCTATAAAACGCGCAAAAACATTTGACAGGGAGAAAGTCCGAGAAACCCTATTCAAGATGGATATAATCACTATTATAGGTAGATACGGAGTTGATAAAACAGGCAAGCAGGTCAGGCAGCATGTGTATATAATACAATGGAGAAAAGGCAAAAAAGAGATTGTTTGGCCCGAGAAATTAGCAACAATTAAACCGGCTATGAGATTAAGATTTCATGAACCCCCTATCCATTAAAAATAAACCCATAATTTTTAAGATAGTTATGCCGATTACCGCCGTTATTATTTTAATAGGCGGTATTCTTTACTATTTCAGTCTCAAGTCTATTCAAGATTTTGCCGATGAACATATCAGGCGTGATGTTCTAATGCATTCACAGGAGATTTACAATATTTGTGATAAAAGCCTTACCGAACTGCTATATGAAGGCAAGGCAGATGATGAAGTATCCCTGAGCATTCTGAAAGCTACAAATCTTGATTCCATCGAAAATCTGGCGAAACGGCAAAACCTCAGCGTTATTATAAGGCTTGAAGGCAGAGAGCTTTTGAATGTAGGTCTTTTAGACAAGACAATTTTTGATAATCCCAAGCAGGGGGAAATATCAACGGTTTCAATAAAAAATGAGACTTTTTATGTTTATTTCTTTGATTTCCAGCCATGGAACTGGCAGATAGTAATAGGCAAGAATTATAAAGAATATGCCGGTGTCATAGGTAAAGTCAAAACTGCTTATATAATTGTATTCATCACGCTTTTAATTGCAGCATTAATGTTGATTTTGAGTCTATCTATATCAATCCGAAATCCACTTTTATATATTATTGATAAGGTAGAAAAGGGCTTACCACCGAATTACAAAGGCACGAGAGAAATAGAGTTTCTAAGCAACTCAATCAGTAACATGATGCAAGTGCTAAAAGAAAGGGTTCAGGAACTCGAAAAGGCTGAAAAGGAGATAAGGACAGCCAAGGAATTTACAGATACAATCTTAAACAGCATAAATGATGTCATCTATGTAGCAGATGCTAAATCACTCAAAATAACGGCTGCAAACAGCGTTTTTCTAAAAGTATATAAAACTACCAAAGAAAATGTCATCGGCAAACATTGTTATGAAATAATACATGGTCTGTCCGAACCTTGTCCTGGTTGCGTTGTTAGTGAAATATTACTAAAAGGCAATCCCTTAATTTTTGAAAAAACTTTACCCAGCAAAAAAGGGGAATTAAGACATCTGGAGGTTTCAGCATCTCCTGTCAAGGATGAAAAAGGCGAAGTAACTCATCTTGTTTTTGTATCTCGAAACATCACTGAACGGAAACGACTTGAGGAGCAGTTGCGCCACTCTCAAAAATTTGAATCGATAGGCATTTTAGCAGGCGGCATAGCCCATGATTTCAATAATATTCTTACAGCTATAATTGGCTATGCAAATCTCCTGCAGATGAAGATTGACAAAGAATCACCACTAAGCCGTTATGTTCAGCAGATAATTACATCATCTGATAGGGCTGCTGAACTTGTTAAAAACCTCCTTGCATACAGCAGAAAGCAAATTATCAATCCTGTTAATTTAGATATAAATACCCCAATCAGAAATGTCGAGGGCATACTAAAAAGGCTCCTGGAAGAGAATATTGAATTACATATGAACCTTTCAGGCGATAGCCTAATGGTCATGGCTGACCCGATTCAGATTGAGCAAGTTCTTATGAATCTTGCAACCAATGCAAGAGATGCAATGCCTAAAGGAGGCAAACTTATAATTGAGACAAATCGGTGTATGATAGACGAAGATTTTATTGAACGCTTCGGATACGGGAGAATAGGAAAGTATGCAAAAATTTCTGTTACAGACACTGGTGAAGGTATAGACAAACAAATGCTCGGCAAGATATTCGACCCTTTCTTTACTACCAAAGAAGTAGGCAAAGGAACCGGACTTGGGCTATCGATGGTGTATGGGATCATAAAACAGCACAATGGTTTTATTAATGTCAACAGTGAAGTTGGAAAAGGAACATCTTTCGTAATATATATCCCTTTATCAGAATCTGTTCAAAATGATACCACGCTACCCGAAAAAAAACAGTCAATAACTCTGGGGCAAAACGGTGGTGAAACCATACTGCTCGTGGAAGATGAAGATTTTGTAAGAGATATGCATACTGAAATCCTAAAAAACTATGGATATAAAGTATTTAAAGCCTCCGATGGAGAAGAGGCGCTGGAAATCTTCAAAGAGCATAAGGACGAAATTAGACTTGTTCTTACAGACATAGTAATGCCAAAGAAAAATGGTTGGGAATTGTTGCAGGATATCAGAAAAATAAGACCAGATACTAAGGTTCTTCTTATAAGCGGATATAGTCAGGATTTATCCGACAAATCCATGCTGCTAAATAACAATGGAACATACTTCATCCAAAAACCTATCTCCCCTGATAATCTGATTTTAAAGATAAAAGAGATTTTAGATCATTCTTAAAACATACCTTGTGGCTATCCCTCCACACCAAAAAAAATGTTATATTAAACAATAATGGAAACAATTGAATTCATCAAAGAAGATGATGTAGAAGTATCTCTGATTAAGGAGATTCCTATTTCTTTTGCGAGGGGCAATCTGCTGATGCCCATGAAAAGGGATAAAAACAACCTTTTTGGCGTCGTAGCGGATGATAGAGGAATTTTGGCATTAATGGAATTATCAAAACATTACGGACTGAAGCCCATCCCGTTACTTGCTAAAACAGCCGTAATCAATGAAGCAATTAACAAGTTCTATGGTCAAATCGGCTCTGCTGAAGAGGTGATGGACAACATAACAGGCGAGGATTTTTCGTCTGTCGCAACTGAGTTTGAGAAGCCAAGAGATATCCTTGGGCTCACAGAGGAAGCGCCTATAATCAGACTCCTTAATGCCCTCTTTTTGCAGTCTGTTAAGGAAAGGGCGAGCGACATACATATAGAGCCATATGAAAAGGAGCTTGATGTAAGATTAAGGATTGACGGAATTTTGCAGAAGGTTTTGGGTCCCCCAAAAATAATACAGGACGCCCTTGTAAGCAGGGTTAAGATTATGGCAAGCCTCGATATAGCCGAAAAAAGACTCCCGCAGGACGGCAGGATAAGGCTCTTAATCGGGGGCAAGGACATTGACATAAGGGTTTCTATAGTGCCGACAACTTTCGGGGAGAGAGTTGTCATGAGGCTGCTCGACCGGAGCTACGGGATAATGAGCCTTGACAGTCTTGGATTCAGCGGCGATGAGGGCAGATTGTTCGACGAACTGCTCACAAGAACGAGCGGGATTATCCTTGTTACAGGTCCAACAGGCAGCGGTAAAACGACCACCCTTTATGCGGCCCTCAACAAGATTCACACAGAAGAAAAGAATATTATCACTGTTGAAGACCCCGTCGAGTATCAGCTTAAAGGCGTAGGGCAGATTCATGTCAATCCTAAAATAGGTTTATCCTTCGCAGCAGGACTAAGGTCTATACTCAGGCAGGACCCTGATGTAATTATGGTTGGAGAGATCAGGGATTTCGAGACCGCTGAGATAGCAATACAGGCATCCCTTACAGGGCATCTGGTTCTGAGCACTCTACATACAAACGATGCCCCTTCTGCTATAACGAGACTTCTCGATATGGGCGTTGAGCCTTTTTTGGTCGCCTCGTCCTTAATAGCTGTTCTGGCACAAAGGCTTGTCAGGACTTTATGCCCCTCTTGCAGGGAAGAATATACACCTTCTGACGCTGAAAAGGCGTATTTCTTATCTCCACCTCAAACTTTATTCAGGGCAAAGGGTTGCAGCAAGTGCAGGCAAAGCGGCTATTCAGGCAGAACAGGGATTTTTGAACTCCTTTTGCTCAATAATAAAATCAGGCAGATGACAACCTCACGGCAGGATTCGCAGGTAATCAGAGATTATGCCGTAGCTAATGGCATGAAGACTCTTTATACAGACGGCATCGAAAAGGCATCAAAGGGCTACACCACCCTTGAAGAGGTATTGAGGGTTATTCAGAAGGATTATGCCGATTTTTAATTACAAAGGCTATAACCCCGAGGGCAAGGAAATTTCAGGCTCTGTCGAAGCATCGAGCCTCAATGAAGCTCTGTTTAAGGTAAAGTCTGAGGGTATCTTCCCCTCAGATATCAAGGATGCTGTCGGCAGGGTCAAGAAAGGTTTTTTACAGCGCCCCGACTCCTTGTTTTTGCAGAACTTCACCCGCCAGCTTTCCCTATTGCTTGCTGCCGGAGTGCCGGTTGCCGATGCCCTTCAGAGCATCTCTTCTGAAAACAGGGGATATTACAGGGATATCCTCGTTTCTATCAAAGACAGCATATCCGCTGGCGCAGCGCTTCACAGGGCGCTTCAGGATTTCAAAAACATATTCCCCGACTTTTACATAAATATGATGCAAACTGGCGAACAGAGCGGAAATCTCGATAAAGTTACTCTAAGGCTCGCCGATTACATAGAAACCCAGAACACCATTCGCTCAAGAATCAGGACGGCTATGGCATATCCTATTTTGATGATGGGCGTCTGTATTATAGTTTTATCATTTTTATTTACATTCGTAGTTCCTAAGATAGTAAAGATATTTGCCGATACCAAGAGCGCCCTGCCTTTGATAACCCATGTCCTTATTTTCATCAGCAATGTCTTTGTCAATTACTGGTGGGTTATTATTTTTATTGTAGCTGTCTCTTTTTTTACCTTTAAAAAATTGATTAAAAAACACAGGTTGTCATACGACAGACTGCTGCTTAAACTCCCGGGCAATCTGCTTCAAAGCCTTTATTATTCAAGATTTGCGAGAACTTTGTCTTTCCTTCTTGATGGCGGAATACCAATGCTCAAAGCCCTCTCGATTTCATCTCGTTCATCTGGCAATAAACACCTTGAGGATATGATATTGAAGGCAGAAGAAAAGGTATCTGAAGGCAAATCCCTTTCGGCATCCCTTGAAGGATTCCCGCCTGTCTTTATTCAGCTTGTTTCTGTCGGTGAGAAAAGCGGTAGACTGGTTGATAGCCTCAAAAAAGCCGCCGACTCATATGACCAGGAATTTAACAGAAGGATAAACAGGGCGGTAGCTATTGTTGAGCCTTTCATGATACTCAGCATGGGCTTAATAGTATGCTTCATTGTCCTTGCAGTGCTTCTGCCAATATTTCAATTGAACCAGCTTATTAAATAATCAGGAGGCAACATGAATAAAATCAAAAACAATAAAGGCTTTACCCTTCTTGAAATTATCGTTGTGGTATTTATATTGAGCATTTTAACCGCAATCGTTGCGCCCAGAATCATAGGAAGAACGGATGACGCAAGAATTGCAGAGGCAAAGGTTCAGATAAAAAACTTCGAGACAGCTTTGAAGCTCTTTAAGCTCGACAACGGCTTCTATCCCGACACACAGCAAGGGCTTGAGGCTCTTATTAAAAAACCTGAATCAGGGCAGATGCCAAAAAAATACAGGGAAGGCGGCTATCTCGAACAGAAGAAGATACCCCTCGACCCCTGGGGCAATCCCTACATTTACATATCGCCGGGGGTTCATGGTGATTTTGACATAATCAGTTATGGCGCTGACGGAAAAGAAGGCGGTGAAGGAAAAAATGCCGACATCAAAAATTGGGATATGCAGTAACTGCCCCGGACAAAAAACGAAGCCTTTTCAGGCAAGGATGATCGCCTTTCACTTCATTCTCGAAAGACATCCAACCTTTCTCCGAAACTATGCCAGCATGCTTAACCATACATGGTTGCGCCTTTGCTGGCGAAGTCGTTTAAGGCAATCATCCTTGCCTCTAAATAATGATTCAGATAATAACAAGGGTTTTACCCTTTTTGAAATAGTTGTTGTAATCTTCATACTTTCAGTCATAGCCGCCATCGTTCTGCCTTCTGTTACTGTCATGGGGACGGCTAAAATTAATTCCGACGCCAAGAGAATCGCATCTATCCTCAGATATTTGAACGATACTGCTCAGACTACGAAGGAAACAGCTTCATTAAAGATTGATGTCAAAAAAAGGCTTCTGAGCTACGAAACGGCTGAGGGTAAAAAAGAAGAGATATTCGATACGATACGCTCAGTGGAGTTGCAGTCTCGCGGGATGCTTCAAGCAAGTGAGATTACCTTGTTTTTTCACCCCACCGGAGTTGCTGAAAATATCGAGATACATCTCTCTGACGAACGGACTAATGTTGCTGTTTCATTCAACCACCTTAGCGGCAGAGTTAAGATTACAGGTTTATGAATAAAGCCGGATTAGTTAAGCACTCAGGGTTCACACTACTTGAGGTCATGATAAGCCTCGCGATAACAGGGGGGATACTCGTTACCCTGATTTACACGCTTAATTATCATCTCGGAATCGCTGAAAGACAAAGAACTATAACAGACTGCACAATGCTCGCAAAACAAAAGCTCTACGAAATCGAAAAGGAACCATCAACGAGCAAGGGTCAGTTTGAGTCGCCTTATTCAGGATTCTCATACGAGACGGCTGTGTTGAGTTCTAATTATCCTTCGATGAAAGAGATAAAGGTGACAGTTAGCAAAGATAAAGAGAGTTGTGTTTTATCAAAACTTGTTTCTTCTAAGCAATGATGCAAAATTTTTTTCGATCGGCTGGTTTCACATTATTAGAAATTCTAATAGCTCTGGCAATAACCTCCTTTATCGTCACGGCGCTATATGGAACTTTTTTTCTCTCTCAGAAGGCAATTGATAGCATAGACGATTCACTCATAAGGCTTCAGGCGGCTCGCACAGTTGTTGATAATTTAAAAAGAGAGCTCGAATCAGCTTGCCACTTCAGTGGTAGTGAATATCCTTTATTTAAGCTTGAAGACAGGGATTTCTATGGAAGAAGCGCATCACGCATAACATTTACAGCATTTTCGCCTCTTACGGCAGGACTCGCCAAGGTAAGCTACAATGTGGAAGAAAACGATGGCAAGTTGATGCTTAAAAAGAGCATTTCTTCAGCCTTTCCATCAAAGACTAAGACGAAGGATGTGGAACTCATAGAAGATATACACTCATTCTCGATAGAGGTCAAGTTCAGGGATAAATGGGTAAAAACCTGGGACAGCAAAACAACAAACGGGATTCCTGAGGATATCAGGATTGCTGTAACCTTTTTTAGCAAAAACAGGGACGCCAGAAAAGAAGGCAGAGAGACCGTATCGGTATTCGATTTTGCAAAACCAATGATTGGGAAGACAAATATTCTATGAAAAAGAAAAAAGTAATCCCATCTATAATGAAAGATTTCTTTAACTTACGAGTTCAAGCATCTACAAGCTTTCAACATCTCAAATCCCGTCAAGGCTTTGCCCTTGTTCTGACACTTGTAATTCTCACTATCCTCACGGCTATGGTAATAGAGTTTTCTTACGGGGTTTATACTACTACTTCAAGTCTTAATAATTGGAAAGAGAGCCAGAAACTCTCGCTTATATCGAAGTCAGCAATATCACTCGCCATCAAAACAATATCTGATATTCCTTCATCTGAGCTTTATAAATTTCAAAGTAGAATCACCTTGCCCGTTAGTAACATAGTCAATGACTTTCAGGGCAGCGTAACAGTAACCGTAGAAGATGAAAATGGGCGATTTAATCTTAATTCAATAATCAATCAAAATCAGACCTTAAATATACACTCTTATAACTCATTCAAAAGGCTCCTGAAAAACTTAGACTTAAAGGAAGGAATAGCTGATTATGTTGCAGACTGGATAGATAGGGATAATGAACCCAGAACGAGGGATTCCGAAGAAAATTCAAAAAACGGCTTTATGGACAGCGTTGATGAATTGCTATTGATAAAAACAGTTGATGCGGAGACATTCAGCAGGCTTCAGCCTTATGTCACTGTTTATGCCTATGACAAGTCTAATCCCCAGTTGATAAACATCAATACAGCCACTATACCAGTTATAATGTCTCTCAGCGACGGAATAACAAAAACCCTTGCCGAGAAGATTGCGCAGGCAAGACCTTTTGAGAGTATCAGCGATGTAGAAAAGGTTGCACCCGGCTTGGGTCTTAGCCCTGCAAAAATAACCGTGAGGGCTGTGAACTACAGGATAATCTCCTTTGCAGAAGAAAACAAATTAAAAAGAATCATAGAATGCATTTCCGAAATTAGGGGCAGTTCGTATATTATTAAATACTGGAAAGAGAACTGATTATGAAAAAAATCGGATTTATTGAATTATACGATACTGATATAAAGCAAAAACTCTCGACAAACAGCAGTTTTAATTTCGCCCTTTACCTTTTTCAGGAAACAAAAAATGGCTTTGAACTTTTTAGGAAAGTTGAAGACTTAAAAGAAGAATCTCTCAGAGGCATAGAGCATTTTTATCTTAGCCTCCCGGTAGAGGTTCTAAATTTTAGGATTTTAGAGTTCCCCTTTGCCGATAAAGAGAAACTTCAAAAGGTAATTCCCTTTGAGCTTGGGAATTTAGTACTTGTGGGTATAGAGAGTATTGTTTATGATTTTAAGATTCTCAATGCCTCAGAAGCTGCCAACAAAACCCTTATAGCTTATACAGACAAAAAAATTATTAGTGCAATTGTTGAACGATTCAAGTTAAACGGCATAGATATTTATGCTATAACATCTCTCGAACTTGGGCATATCCTTAGAGACAATAAAGAAGGTATTGCTTCGTTGCTTATCGCACCTCAAGCCCTTTCTGAAGACGAAAAGATCAAGACTGCTATGGGCGAGATAAATGCGCCTACGATTAATCTAAGAACAGGAGAATTCACTTATACCAAAGATGTTGAAAAATCCAATAGGCTGCTCAAACTCATGGTAGTGCTACTTATCTGTCTTGCAATTGTTATTAACGCAAATCTTGCCTTTAGGATAATCACATCAAAAAGCGAGATTTCCTCTTTGAGGGGGCAAATGAGAGCAGTTTATTCATCTCTTTTTCCCACTGACAAAAAGATAACTGACGAACTTTACCAGATGAAGTCGCATATGAAGAGCCTCAAAGAGAAGTCTGATATACTTATTGGGGTTAATCCCCTCGATTTAATGGTGAATCTATCAGAAAAAAAACCAAAAGGCATCGTGTTTGACGAGATAAGCCTGGACAAAGATGTGATTACTTTAAAAGGGGAAGCCGTCTCGATGTCAGATCTGGATGCCATGAAAAAAGGGGTTTCTGAGATTTATTCCAATGTCTCTGTATCTGATATAAAGCCAGTGTCTGAAAACAAAATTTTATTCACCCTTATAATCAAGGAAAAGTCGTTGTGAAGTTGATTAAATTAAAGGAAACATTATGGGCAAAGGGCAACAGGGATAAGGCTGTTTTATTTTTTGTCCTAATGCTGCTAATCATTCTAATATTCCCTGCCTTTGTATTTGAACGGTCTTTGAGAGGCTCCCTCGATCTGCACAAGCAGAAATATAATGAGTTAATCATGCTAAGCAAAGAATACGAGGGGCTTAAGGGAAAGATTGAGACGGCTGAAAGCAAACAATCGCCAACCTCAAAAGTCGGGATAGCCAATGCTGTAAACGATATTTTTTCATCCTTAGGCATTAAGGGGAAGGTAAAAAATATTACGGGCATCTCAAACCGCCAGTTAGCTGGGAACATCTCTGAGGAGTCGGCAGAGATATACATCGAGAAGGTTACGATGAATGAACTGGTTAATGTCTTTTATAAGATTGAGACAACACCTATCGTTTTATCTGTAAAGAAGGCGGCTATTAAAAAATCTTTTGATAAGCCTGAACTCCTCAATGTAACAATAACCCTTGCCTTGTTTAATCTCCCGCCTTCTGTCCAGCCATGAAGATAATTCTCATACTGATTTTACTGCCGATATCAATTCTGTTTTTAATATTTGGAGTCTGGTTTATAGCCGTTCCAGAAGACATGATCGACGGCTACATAACCAATTCTGTGAAATCAGATAAGGTTAAGTTAAAGACAGAGGGCATCAAAAAGGGATTTTTCTTGTCGTTAAACATTCAAAAGATAGAGTTAAAAAGGGCTGATGAAACTCCATTGATTGCCTTCGATAATCTGCATATTAAACCTGACTTTACTTCTTTTATTAAACTAAAACCCCAACTGCCTTTTAGCGGACAGATACATTCAGGCTCAGTTCAGGGCTTTTACGATATCAGGCGAGAAGCTGTTATGCTCAATGCAGGAGATATTAAGCTGCAGAATTTAAGCGCCCTTAAAATTGTTAATATCGAAGGAGACGGAAATCTCTCCGTGAAAATGGAGATTATAAAAGGCGAGGGCAATATACTTTTAAATGTTAAAGATGCAAGCCTCAAGACAACCTTTCTTCAAGGCGGTTATGTCCTCCCTCTTAACTGGTTTAATGATATAAAAGGGCTCCTCGCTGTCAAAAAAAATATACTCGAGGTGAAGTCCTTTACACTGGAAGGTGAAGGTGTTTATGCAAGAATCAAAGGCAATGTGACCAGCGATGGGGCAGATTTGAGCATGGAGGTAATGCCCGATGCATCTTTCAAAAAGAGTTCACTGCTAATGCTCATATCCCCCTTTCAGGTGTCACCGGGATATTATGTGATACCAATTAAACTAAAAGAACTGCCAGGGAAAGTTTGACTTCAATCAAGAGGTATCAGCGTTTTCAGTTTTAATATTAGGACGAATTAAGAAAGGTTATACATGAACATAAATTTTTATCTCCAGAAAGCGGCTGACTGGATTCTATCAGAAGGGCTCGAGATAGTCTTAATTCTCTTTTTAGCTCTTATCGCAATGAGAGTTGCTAAGATACTCTCAGATCGTTTTGTTGCCCTTGCCTCAAGGCATAAAGACGACCCGGAATTCAGGAAGCGCACACAGACTTTAGCCCTGATAATACGCCATATCTTAAATGTATTGATTTTAGCGGTTGCTTTAATTGTTGTGCTGAAGAAAACAGGCATAGATATAACTCCGCTTATAGCCGCTGCTGGTGTTGTAGGACTCGCAGTTGGTTTCGGCGCTAAGAGTCTGGTGAAGGATGTGATAAGCGGCTTTTTTATACTTATTGAGGATCAGATACGAGTCGGTGATGTGGTGGAAATAGCTGGCAAGTCTGGGTTTGTTGAAAAAATAAATCTCAAAACCACTATTTTGAGAGACCCTGCCGGCAATGTCCACTATGTTCCCAACGGCAAGATAGATGTTGTTACCAACATGACGAAGGATTACTCTCGTTATGTATTAGATATCGGGGTATCATACAAAGAGAATGTTGACAGGGTTATGTCTGTCTTAAAAGAGATAGATGAGGAAATAAGAAGCGACCCGGAATACAAGAATGATATTTTAGAGCCTCTTGAAGTGCTTGGCGTTGACAGGTTTGCAGATTCGGCGGTCATCATACGGGCAAGGACGATGACCCTGCCCATAAAGCAGTGGCGTATTGGGCGGGAGTTTAACAGGCGAATCAAAAAAAGATTTGACGAACTTAAAATTGAAATGCCTTACCCTCACATAACCCTGTATCTGGGTGAAGACAAAGAAGGGAAGGCGCCCCCGTTAAGGGTGGTTATTGAAGATAACGAGAAAAATAGCAAATAGCTGGTCGTTGATTGTAATTATCATAGACATTGCACATAAGGAAACCAAAAAGTGATATCAGATAGAGTGGAAACCCTTATTGCTGAACGCAAGTGGGCAGAAGTCCGAAATGCCCTTGAGGAACTGCCGCCGCCTGATATTGCAAAGCTGTTATTGAGTATCTCCAAGCAAGAGCGTGTCGTGATATTTCGTCTGCTTCCTCGCCCTCTTGCAGGTGACGCTTTTTCATATCTCGGTTCAAAAGATAAGGACGCATTGCTCAAGGATTTGACTGACGAAGAGTCCACGCAGCTTTTATCGAGTTTGACCCCTGACGACCGTGCAAGTTTCTTTGGTGAACTGCCCGGCCGGGCAATTCAGAGATTAATCAATCTTCTCAACCCTGACGACAGAAAAGAGACCTTGCAGCTTTTAGGATATCCAGCCGAGAGCGTCGGCAGGCTGATGACCCCTGATTATGTGGCAGTTAGGCCCGAGTGGACTGTGGGGCAGGCACTTGAACATATCAGATTAAAAGGGAGAGACTCAGAGACTATAAATATGATATATGTCACAGATGAATCGTGGAAACTTTTGGATACTCTTGAATTGAGGCGGTTTATCTTAGCCGAACCTCTAAATACTGTAAGGCAGATAATGGACTATACATTTATCAGCATCCCTGCAACTGAAGACCGTGAGAAGGCAGTTCAGATGATACAACATTACGACCTTAATGCCCTTGCGGTAGTTGATTCTGAAGGTGTATTACTCGGTATCGTAACCTTTGACGATGTCATGGATGTTGCACAGGATGAGGCAACAGAAGACTTTCATAAAGGTGCTGCGATAACGCCTCTTAAGATAAGCTATACCCAGACAAGCATATGGTCGTTATACAGGAGAAGGATTGTATGGCTCGTGATGTTGGTATTTATAAATCTGATTTCATCAGGGGTCATAGCTGCCTATGAGGAAATACTCGTTGGGTATATTGCCCTTGCCTTTTTCATACCTTTGCTCATTGACAGCGGCGGCAATGCTGGTTCTCAATCAGCAACGCTGATGGTAAGGGCAATAGCAACAGGTGATGTAAGACTTCATAAATGGTTCTGGGCATTTAGCAGAGAGATAGCAATTGGCGTGCTTTTAGGAGCCACGATGGGGCTCGCTGGCGGAACTCTTGGGTTGCTCAGAGGGGGGTATGAGATTGGTATTGTGGTGGGTTTGTCCATGATATCAATTATAGTAGTGGCGAATTTTATGGGGGTGATGCTGCCTTTCCTGTTGACCAAGCTGAGGTTAGACCCTGCTGTTGCGAGCAGTCCCTTAATTACATCAATAGCTGACGCTGTAGGGCTTTTAATTTATTTTGGGATAGCCACTGTCATACTTTTTTAATTGTTAAAAGTTTTATGAAAAATAGCACAGTTTGACTCTAAAGCTTTTTAACTTAAAAATTTCTCACCGTAGAACATCAAAAAAGGAGACTGAATGTTAAAGCCAATAAAAATAATTAATCGGCAGTCTCTTGATGCTATTGATGAGCCATCAATTTTCCCACTAGAAGAGGTTTCAGGGAATATAGTTGACATCATTAATAGAAGGGTTTATTCGGGAAAATTGATAATTAATAATGGCGCTATCAAAAATATTATCGAGGATAAAACAGACTCTGACTTATTCATAATACCGCCTCTGATTGATGCCCATGTGCACATAGAAAGTTCCATGCTCACGCCCACAGCATTCGCACAAATGGCATTGGCTCACGGCGTCATTGCAAGCGTATCAGACCCTCACGAGATTGCCAATGTTATGGGAATAGCGGGTATTAAATACATGGTTGACGAAGGTGCTAACCTCCCATTCAAGTTCTATTTTGGCGCCCCTTCATGCGTGCCAGCAACTCCTATGGAGACTTCTGGGGCTTCAATTACAGCTGATGATATTGAACTCCTGTTTCGGGAACAAAATCTGCATTATCTAAGCGAGGTGATGAACTTTCCCGGAGTGATTAATGAAGACCCTGAAATAATGCGTAAAATAGCAATCGCCAAGAGTTATGGGAAAAAAATTGATGGACACGCCCCGGGATTGAGAGGGAAGGATTTAGACCTCTATCTTCAGGCGGGCATAAGCACTGATCACGAAACTATAAATTACGAAGAAGGCAGGGAAAAGCTCAAAAAAGGCATGAAACTCCTGATTAGGGAAGGCTCGGCCGCTAAGAATCTGGATGAATTAGCCCCTTTGATAAACGAATTCCCAGATTTTTGTATGTTTTGCAGTGATGATATGCACCCCGATGACCTTGAGAAAGGCTACATCAACAAAATGGTGAAGAGGTTGTTATTCAGTGGTTATGAGATAATGACGCTTCTTCGGTGCGCATCCCTTAATCCAGCGAGGCATTACAACATAGATATGGGTTTTCTCCAAAAGAACGATCGAGCTGATTTTGTAATTATTGATAATTTAAAAAATTTCAATGTTATTTGCACCGTTGCAGCTGGCGAAGCTATAGCTGTAAATGGCAAATGCCTTATGCCTGTTGCAGACATCAAGCATATAAATAACTTTCATGCTACCCCAAAAAAACCGGAGGATTTTACCGTTAACGCACAGGGCAATGTCATCAGGGTAATTGAGGCAATAGACGGTCAGATATATACAGGCAAAAGCCTTATAAAACCTAAAGTTGTTAAAGGCATGGCAGTTTCAGACATAGAGAGAGATATCCTTAAGATATCTCTTATCAGTCGTTATCATGACAAGCCCCCTGTGACAGGATTCATAAAGAATTTTGGATTGACAAAAGGAGCTATAGCCTCTTCTGTCTCGCACGATTCACATAACATCATTGCAGTTGGGAGCACTGATGCGGAAATAGCTACCGCTGCGAATGAAGTCATAAGGCATAAAGGAGGTCTCACCGTATCTGCCGATGGGAAATGCGAAGTTCTTCCCCTGCCCGTTGCGGGGCTTATGTCAGATAAAGATGGTTTGTATGTTGCACAAAAATACACGGAACTCGATGAAATGGCTAAAAAATTAGGCTCAAAACTCAGTGCGCCCTTCATGACCCTTTCTTTTATGGGGTTAACTGTGATACCAGATTTGAAGATAAGCGACAGGGGGCTTTTCGACTTCAAGGCTTTTGATTACGTGCCTCTTTTTGAGGATGCTTGATTTAAGGGCTGATGAAATTTTTTTGATTTTCAATGGCACTAAGTAGATAGTCCTTGAACATTTCCGGGATAAGCCACTTTATTCCAAGCTTTTCAGCCCACTTTATGAGTCCCTGATCTGCCGTAATCAGAAGCGCATCCAACTCCATTGCAAGAAGAAGCAGGTCAACATCCTCTTTGCTGTCTATTATTCCCTCCCGTAATGCCTCTCTATACTTTCTTCTAAGGTCTTTGATAATGTCGTCTATCTTGGCTTTTTCAGTGCCTCTTACTGCGTTTTCTGCTATTCTCAGCCCTTTGTTAATCCTGTCTCTCATGTCCTCGATAAGTTCGTAAAGCAAAAAAGCAGGGCATCTCAATTCATGTTTCTTGGGCGGTTTTTGTAGGATGAATAATGAGAGCTCAGAAGGAATCCTGTCCTTATCAATAAACTGGATAAGCTCCCTGAATGCTGAAGGAGGCATATAAAATTGAATCGAAGGGAGTTCAGAAGCAAGGGTTAGGAAAGATTTCAATGCCTCTGAGGGCGAATTCCCAAAGAAATTCCGCACATCAGGGTTAACAAAAAGGCTCGTATCCAAAACAATATTCAATTTAGACATTTGTTAGTTAGTAATGGTATTCCATACCCTTTATAATCGTAACTGCACGATAAAGCTGCTCGAGCAGAATCAATCTCGTCATTTCATGAGTGAGCGTCATTTTTGAGATTGCAAGGACGAGGCTTGAGTTTTTTCTAACCTCATCAGATACCCCGAAATGTCCGCCTATAACAAAATCTACAGAATCCCGCTGACTTAAAAAAGAGGCAAATTGTTTTGTGCTCATCTCAACGCCTTTTTCGTCAAGCAAAACATAAGAATTTGTCTGGCGCAATATCCTCTTTCCTTCTTCTGAAAGGGTTTTCGGGCGGTCTTTGCCTTTTTCGCCCTTAATCTCCATTATCTTTAAGTTAATCGTATTTTTTAGCAGTTTAAGGTAGTAGTTGATTCCTTCAATAAGGTAATTTTCCTTTGTCCTGCCGACCCATAATATCCGCACTTTCATCATTTGTTGGTATCCGCGGGGCATCAAGCCAGACTTTCTCAAGTCCATAGTATTGCCTGGTCTGCCCTTCAAAAATATGGACTATCACATCTCCATAGTCAATAAGCACCCAGTGTGCATATTGCAATCCTTCAATCCCAAGGGGTTTAAAACCAGATTGCTGCAACGAATTCATAATACTTTCAGCGATTGTCTTGACGTGAATTATGTTGTCAGCAGAACAGATTAAATAATAATCTGCAATAATGGTGAGATCTTTTACCTCGAGAATCAAAACATCTCTTGCTTTCTTTTCGAGGGATGCCCTTGCTGCTGTGAGCGCTTTAGCTTTGCTGTCTATCAGAAACTCCTTCTCATGAAATCAAGTTTATTATATCAAAAAAACGAGGTTAAACCAAAATCTACCTTTACCACTTTGGCGACCTTTGACTGAAACTATAAGATAATATATTATATTAAATTACCTACACATCGGTGGTTAAAGTGAGGGACATTAAAAAATTACTCTCTTCTCTGCCGTCTGTTGATGAAGTTTTGAAATCTACACACGGCATCCAGTGGCAAAAAAAGTTTCCGCGAAGATACGTTCTTCAATCTATCCGAGAGGTTATTGAAGATCACAGAAAGGCAATACTCACAGGCACAAACAGAGATATTAGTTTTGATATCCTAAGCGACGAAATCCAGAAAAAACTCGAAAAACTCTCCGACTACAGCCTAAAAAATGTTATAAATGCAACAGGCATCGTAGTTCATACAAACCTTGGGCGCTCCATACTCTCTGAAACCGTAATGCAGCATGTCAAAGATATTGCAGCAGGGTATTCAAACCTTGAATATGATATTGAAAAAGGCATAAGGGGAAAAAGATATTCGCACATTCAGCGGTTAACTAACGAGATAACGGGGGCTGAGAACTGTCTTATTGTGAATAACAATGCCGCAGCTGTCCTTGTTTGCCTTAACACCCTTGCAAAAGATAGAGAGGTAATAGTCTCAAGGGGGGAACTCGTTGAGATCGGGGGTTCTTTTAGGATTCCCGATATTATGAAAAGCAGCGGAGCAATCTTAAAGGAAGTAGGCACCACAAACAAGACACATCTCCATGACTACGAGAACGCTATAACACAAAATACTGCCCTTTTGCTAAAAGTCCATCAATCCAATTTCAGGATGACTGGTTTCACCCAATTTCCTTCTCCTGAAAAACTCGTTTCAATCGGCAGGAGGTTTAGTCTGCCTGTCATGTTCGACCTTGGCAGCGGCTCCCTGATTGACCTTAAACCTTATGGCATACATATAGAGCCTACAGTTCAGGATGTTATAAAAGCAGGAGTCGATATAGTTACCTTCAGCGGAGATAAACTCCTGGGAGGTCCTCAGGGTGGGATTATAGCAGGGAAGTCTGAATTGATTGAAAAAATATCTAAAAACCCCCTCATGCGTGCTGTTAGAGTTGACAAGATGACATTAGCCGCTTATGAAGCTACACTCAAAATATATGCTGATATAGAAAAGGCAAAAATAGAGATACCAACCCTCAGGATGCTTCTGGAAGAGAAAGAGACTATTAGAAAAAGGGCTAAAAAGGTATTATCAAAACTAAAAAGAAAATCAAAAAATTTCATTAATGAAGTCGCTGATGTCTCGATTGTCAATGATTTTTCAAAATCAGGAGGCGGTGCACTGCCCGAAGTAGAGTTTGCCACTTATGCAATTGCTATAAAGCCTCACAAAATCACCCCAGATGCATTTGTTAAAAAACTCAGGCTCAACAGCCACCCCATAATAGCAAGGATTCAGGAAGACAGAGTGATGCTTGACATGAGAACCGTACAGGATAACGAAATCGAACAATTAAGCGAAGGGGTATTAATTTCTTTAATAGTCCAACCAAATAAGCTCGTGCATATGCCTGCAAACAATGATGTAAAGGAGCCTTGAAAGTTCTTGCCAAACAAAAAGGGCATCACGAGTTTAGACAAATCTTCATACAAACTGTGACGCCCTTTTTATTGAACAGTGTTAAAATTATCTCCGCTGCGCCAATTGAATCCTTATAGTAGCCCTCTCAAGCGATGCGGTAGCCCTTGCAAAATCAATTTCCTCGGCTTTCTTCAGACGTTCTTCCGCCCTTTTCATAGAAGCCTTTGCCCTTTCAACATCAATATCAGTGGCTTTCTCTGCACTGTCAGCCATTACTATGACCTTTTCGGCAGTTACCTCAACATAGCCGCTATTGACAAAGACATACACAGTTTCATTGCCTTTTTTGTATGACAGAATCCCTATCTTTAGGGTTGTCAGAAAGGGCACGTGTCCGGCTAAAACGCCAAAGTCGCCCTCAGAGCCGGAAGCAGATACCTCATCAACCTCTTCGCTGAGAATTTGACCGTAAGGCGTTACTATCTCTAAGATTACTTTAGTAGTCATTTTTTAGCTCCTAATGGTAATTATCTGCTCCAGCCGAGCTTCCTCGCCTTTTCCTCTGCCTCTTCGATCGTGCCTGTCATATAGAAAGCCTGCTCTGGCATATCATCATATTGACCATCAGCAATTGCCTGGAAGCCTTTAATAGTGTCTTCAAGTTTGACATATTTGCCGGGCGCACCGGTAAATGTCTCTGCGACATGGAAAGGCTGGCTCAGAAATCTCTGAATTTTCCTTGCCCTTGCGACAACAAGTTTATCGTCTTCTGAGAGTTCCTCAATGCCGAGAATAGCAATGATATCTTGTAATTCTTTGTATTTTTGAAGGATATTCTGTACCTTTCTTGCTACAGAATAATGATGGTCACCAACAACCTTCGGGTCAAGTATTCTTGATGTGGAATCAAGAGGGTCAACAGCAGGATATATGCCAAGCTCTGCAATCTGTCTTGAGAGAACAACTGTTCCATCAAGATGCGTAAATGCAGTCGCGACGGCAGGGTCTGTAAGGTCGTCAGCAGGGACGTATATCGCCTGCATTGATGTAATTGAACCTTTGTTTGTTGTTGTTATTCTTTCCTGAAGGATGCCCATATCAGTACCCAAAGTAGGCTGGTAACCGACAGCGGATGGCATTCTTCCAAGGAGAGCTGAAACCTCTGCGCCTGCAAGGGTATATCTGAATATATTATCAATAAAGATAAGGACGTCCTGACCCTGATCTCTGAAATATTCTGCTGCTGTGAGGGCTGTTAAGGCAACTCTTGCCCTTGCGCCTGGGGGCTCATTCATCTGCCCATAAATCAGGGCGACATTAGGCAAAACACCTGAATGCTTCATCTCAAGATAAAGGTCGTTTCCTTCCCTTGTCCGTTCGCCAACACCAGCAAAGACGGAGACACCACCGTGTTTCATGGCTATGTTATGGATCATCTCCATAATAACAACTGTTTTGCCGACTCCTGCACCACCGAACATTCCCATCTTTCCACCTCTGACGAAGGGGATGAGGAGGTCAAAAACCTTAACGCCTGTCTCAAACTGCTGGGTAGTGGCAACCTGCTCAGCAAATTCAGGGGCTGATCTATGTATTGGGAGTTTTTCTTCAATCTTCAGAGGTCCTGCCTCATCGACAGGTTGACCGATAACATTAATAATTCTGCCCAAAATAGACTTTCCAACAGGAACAGCAATAGGCAATCCAGTATCAATAGCCTTCATCCCCCTGACGAGACCATCTGTGGCGCTCATTGCAATTGTCCTGACTTTATTATCGCCAAGCTGTGCGGCAACCTCTAGGGTAAGGTGAATTTCAGGGATTCCTTTAGCAGGATCGCCCGGTTCATCAATTGTTATAGCATTCAGTATAGCCGGAATCTCCTTTTCAAACTCGACATCCACGACTGCACCGATTACCTGAACTACTTTACCTTCATTCATTATTATCCTCCTGAACCTTGATACTTTTATATATTTTTAGGTTATTTCTTTAAAGCCTCAACACCGCCAACTATATCCATGAGTTCTTTGGTTATACCTGCCTGCCTGACTTTATTGGCTATCAGTGTAACCTTTGCTATCATATCCTCACAATTCTTTGAGGCATTTTCCATAGCGGTCATCCTCGCAGCTTCTTCCGCTGCCTGAGATTCGAGCAGAGATCTATATATCTGAATTTCCACATATTTAGGGAGCAGCTTCTCAAAAAGCTCCTCTTTAGATGGCTCAAATTCAAAGGGGGCAAAAGCTGAAGAAGCCCCTGCTTGAGGCTCAATAGTTCCGATTGGCAGGAGTTTCAATACAACGGGTTTTTGAAGCAGCATGGATTTAAATTCGCTGAATATAACAACAATCTCGTCAGCGGCTTCGGAAGTATAGGTATTAATAATGTCAGCTGCAATCTCCTGAGCATTGGAATAACTGAGCTTGCCTGAAAGCCCGAGCCATGTGCCCCTGATAGGGACATTTCTCCTTTTGAAATAATCGCGGGCTTTTCTTCCAATAACGCTCACACTTACATCTAAACCTTCTTTTTTAATGGCGTCTATCTGTTGTGCAGCAGTTCTAAGGATGTTTGAGTTAAAAGCGCCACAAAGCCCTCTATCAGATGTTATAACCAGAACCTCGACCTTCTTTTTAGGCCTCCATGTAAGGAGCGGATGACCGCCAAGCTCCGCTGATGAGCCTGCCAGATCAGTCAAGACGGTCTCCATCTTGTTTGCATAGGGCCTAAAGTTGATCATCCTGTCCTGAACCTTTCTCAACTTGGCTGCAGCAACCATCTTCATGGCAGAAGTAATCTTTTTCGTTGAAGCTATGGCTTTTAGCCTTTTTCTAATATCCCTTAGCGTTGGCATTTATATTCTCCTGTTTTAGACTTATAACCTAAGGCTGGAATGTCTTTTTGAATTCCTGGATAGCGGCAGTTATCTTAGCCCTCAGGTCATCATCCAGCACCTTTTTCTCCCTGACCTCATTCCTTAGATCTTGCTTTTTCGCCTTTATAAAATTAATAAAGCTGTCTTCAAAAGCCTTTATGCCGTCAACGGGAACATCATCGAGAAAGCCCTGGGTTCCCGCATATATTAGGATAATCTGATCTTCAACAGGCATCGGCACATATTGGTCCTGTTTTAGAAGTTCGACCATTCTTTTGCCTCTTTCGAGCTGGGCTAGGGTAGCTTTATCGAGATCTGAAGCAAACTGTGCAAAAGCAGCCAACTCTCTATATTGGGCAAGGTCAAGCCTGAGCATTCCAGCAACCTGTTTCATGGCCTTTGTCTGGGCTGCACCGCCAACACGGCTGACCGAAAGACCAACATTTATGGCAGGTCTAACGCCAGCGTAGAAAAGCTCTGGCTCAAGATAGATCTGACCGTCGGTAATGGAAATGACATTTGTAGGTATGTATCCTGACACGTCGCCAGCCTGCGTTTCAATTATCGGGAGGGCTGTGAGAGACCCGCCGCCCTCCGCATCTGATAATTTAGCAGCCCTTTCGAGCAATCTTGAATGGAGATAAAAGACATCGCCGGGATAAGCCTCACGAGCAGGAGGACGCCTTAGGATAAGAGATACCTGCCTGTATGCATGAGCCTGTTTTGTGAGGTCATCGTAACAGATAAGGGCGTGCTTGCCATTGTCCCTGAAATATTCACCCATTGCGCATCCGACATAGGGTGCGATATACTGCATTGCAGCAGGTTCGCTCGCTGTGGCAACTACCACTATAGTGTGATCCATCGCCCCGTATTCTTCAAGCAGCTTAACTGTTCTGACTATCGCCGAACGTCTTTGACCAACAGCAACATATATGCAAATAACATCGCCGCCCTTCTGATTTATAATCGTATCAATTAGGATAGCTGTTTTGCCTGTCTGACGGTCGCCGATTATCAACTCTCTTTGACCCCTACCGATTGGAATCATGCCATCAACCGATTTGATTCCAGTCTGTAGAGGCTGGTTCACAGGTTGTCTTTTGATGATACCGGGTGCAACGACATCAACCTTCATTGATTGGTTTGTATTAATAGGACCTTTTCCGTCAATGGGTTGTCCGATTGCGTTAACGACTCTGCCGATCATGGCTTCGCCAACAGGGGTTTCCATAACCTTTCCTGTCCTTTTAACGATATCGCCTTCCTTAATAAGCTTGTCATCACCAAAAAGGATCGCACCGATATTGTCCTCTTCAAGGTTAAGAGCCATACCGTAAACGCCATTAGGCAACTCAAGCATTTCAGAAGCCATGCAGTTGTCAAGACCATAGATTCTTGCCACACCGTCGCCGACATAGGTGACAACTCCAACCTCACTTACATCAACTCTTTTTTCAAACTCTGTTATATGCTTTTTCAGATACCCACTTATCTCTTCAACCTTTAATTCCATTTTTTCACCCCTTTATAAGCTTATCTCTTAAAAGCCCTAACTGGCCTTTTATACTGCTGTCATACATTGTGCTTCCAACCTGTATCCTAACGCCTCCCAGCAGGGATGGGTCAAGGATAAACTCAAGCTCAATCTCCTTGCCTGTTATCTGTTTGAGTGAATTGATCAATGCACTTTCATAGTCCTTGCCGACCTCAACAGGTGTAATCACTACCGCCTTTGCCCTTTTCTTCATTTCCATATAAAGAGCAGTTATCGCCCCAATAACTTCTTTAAGGGACCCTAATATCATTTTGTTTGAGAGATATAGAAGATATTGGGCTACTTCGGCTGAGATTTGCATTTTGTGGGAAACAATAGCTATTGCTTTCTCACGCTCAGGCTCGCTAAAAACAGGACTGACCATAAGAGTTTTAAAGTTTTTATCCTTATCGATCAAGTCAGCGATAGCGCTGAGCTGTTCAATAGCCTTCGGGACCTCAGTCAAATCAACGGATTTTAAAAATTGCTTGGCATATTTTTTAACATCCTTTACCTTTTTCAATTTCTAACCCCTAACAGTTTTATTGAATCTTGCAGGATTTTATCCTGATCTTCTTTGGTTAATCTGCTCTTAATCTTCTCTTCAGATAGCTTAATAGCCTCTTCGACTGCCTCAGCCTTGATAGTCTCTTTAGCCATCTTGACCTCATGCTCTATGTTAGCCTTTGCCTGCTCTAAAATCCTGACTTTGAGTTTTTCGGCATCCTCAATCAGCCTTTTCTTCTCTTCCTCTCCTGTTACTTTTGCAACAGAGAGAATTTCTGCTATCTCATTGTCTTTTAATTTTAGTCTCTCTTCAACCTCAGAGAGGGCTTTCTTGGCAATCTCCTTAGCCTCCTGAGCCTCCTTTATGCTTTTTTCGATCATCTCTGTGCGCTGTTTCAGAAATGCCTTAAGGGGTTTGCCAACGAATTTAACGAGCAGGAAAACGAGTATTGCAAAATTCAATATCCTCCAAACCCATGCCATAGGACCTTCTTCGGCTGCTGCGCCTGCAGCATAAGCACTTGAGGCGATAAAAAACATGCCCAAAAAGGCGGCAAAACAATATCCCGTATATAACTTTCCTTTCATCATGCCTTCACCAACTTTCTCACGATTTCTTCTGAGAATTTGTCAACATCAGCCTTTAAAATTGACCTCGCTTTTTCAGCTTCAGTCTTCAATTCCTGCCTCGCTTTTTCAATCATTGCGACAGCTTCTTCTTCAGCTTTGCCCAGCACTTCTTTTTGGTGCAAAAGACCAGCTTCTCTCACCGAATTGTATATATCCTTTGCCTTCTTTCTTGCATCCTGAAGTTCAGAATTCATCTTGACAAGAGACTCTTCCTTCTTTTCAGCCATAGACTTTGCATCATCAAAAGCACCCTTTATGGCTTTCTCACGCTCTTTGAAAAGATTTGCAAGGGGTTTAAACAGGAGAGAACTCAGGATAAAATACAAAATGATGAAATTTGCGACAAGAACGAAATACCAATAGTTAAAATCTAACATATCACCCTATCTCCTCCGTCCCAATAGATTTCTTTAGAGGCTTTTTTGGAACTGCTAAAACATTTATTTGATAATTATCTAAACGCTGAAAACATTACCACACCAACAATCTTTTGTCAAGAATTCAATGATAAAATATTATTATCAATTTATAACTAACGATTATTTGCAGATCCTGATTGATTCTTGATGTCTTTAAGGCAGCTAAGTAAGGTCTCGATATCTTGCTCAGTATGTGGCGCGATAGCAGTAAATCTTATGCGGGGTATTTTAACAGTAGGAGGTCTGATTGCAGGGGCATATATACGATTTTCCATTAGGATCTTCGAAAAAATATTAGTGCTTTCTACGACATCTTTGCCCTGTATCATTGGTGTAATTAAAGGAATTATAGGGGTCTGGCTATTCAGGGTATCATAACCGAGTTCTCTTATTCCTTCAAAGAGTTTCTGCCTGTTCTCCCACAATGATTTGAGCAAAACCGTTTCCTCCTTTAATATTTCGATTGCCTTAATAGAAGCTGCTATTGTACAGGCAGGCAGGGCGGTTGAAAAAATCAAGCCTCTTGCTCGATTGATTAACCATTGAATTGTTTCTCTACTTGCCGCTATAAAAGCCCCAAAAGAACCAAGGGCCTTGGAAAGAGTTCCCATCTGAATAATCCATGGTTCTGGTTTAATACCAAAGTGATTAAGAGCGCCCCGTCCTTCCCCTAAAACTCCTGTGCCGTGGGCATCATCAATATAAAGGATTGCCCCATTCTCCCTGCATACATTAAATATTTCTTCAAGTGGTGCAATATCTCCATCCATACTAAAAACAGAATCTGTTATGACGACTCTTTTTTGCCCTTTTTCTTTTTTCAGCAAAAGAGACAGATGTTCAACATCACCGTGACGGTATATCATTTTTTTAGCTCTGCTTAAACGGCAACCATCAACTATGCTGGCGTGGTTTAATTCATCGCTGAAAATCACATCCCCTTCTGAGGCTATAGCAGGAATGGCACTTGTATTAGCAGTATATCCCGAATTAAATACTAACGCAGATTCTGTGCCCTTAAACTGGGCTATCATTTGCTCGAGTTTAATATTTAGGTCAGTCCCCCCGGATAAAAGCCTTGAAGCACCAGAACCAACACCATATTTATCTATAGCAGTCTTTGCCGATGCCATAACCATACGATGAGAAGAAAGCCCAAGATAATCATTTGATGAGAAGTTAATGTATTCAGTGCCAGAAATCAATATATGCGAGCTTCCATATGGTTCAAACTCAGGCTGATAAACATTTTTATCGTTTTGATAGTTATAAAACGGCTTTAAATAAGGCTCCCTATCTTTAATTGTCCTTAAAAGCCCTGTTTTTACGATTTTTTCCAACTCAGAAAAAAACACTTAATACCTCCCTGTAAAAATGTCATGACAAGATTTAGTATTCATTTTTTGTGGAAACTACATTATATAGAAAAATTTAAAAATATTTATTTTTCCCTTGACATCGGATACCTATAATACATATCATGTAGTAAAAAGTGGTAAAAAGTGGTAGAGGATTTTTAAATGTCATCTTTTATAGGTAAATTTTACCATACCCTTGACCCGAAAGGCAGGGTAATATTGCCGGTTCCTTTCAGGGAAGTCTTGCTAAGAAAATATTCTGCCGAAAAGTTATATATAACTAACTCAGCTTTTGATAAATGCCTACATATTTATCCTTTAGAGGAGTGGGTAAGGCTCGAAGAAAAGGTGAGAACCCTTCCAAAAATGGATGAAGCCGTCAAGTTCTATCTCCGCAGAGTGCTTGCTTCCGCCGCTGAACTCGTCCTCGATAAGCAGGGAAGAATACTTATCCCTTATGAACAGAGGCAGGATGCAGGCATTTCAAGCGAGGTTGTAATTGTGGGACAGCTTGACAAAATAGAGATCTGGGAAAAGGCTGAGTGGGATGCAGTAACGGATCCCAAAAATATAGACAGAAAGGCCTTTGAGGCAGTTCTTGCCGGATACGGGCTTTAAAGGTCATGGAGGTTCAGGATTATGTCCAATAAAAAAGAAGAAGCAATTGAGCAGTTGGATGATAGTTTTTTAAGGCCCCAGATAAGATTTGATTATCCCTTTCATAAAGTGGATGCGATTTTGTTTAAAAAAGCGATTGAGGATTTCGTCCTGATTAATCCCTGCAAAGTGAATGCTTGTCAGGAGAATAATCTGAGATGATGTCTGGATAAAAAATCAGCCCTTCTAATGCAATATCATAAGCCTGTTTTATTGCATGAGGCGATGGAAATATTAATAACCAAAACTGACGGGATTTATGCCGATGCAACTGTAGGCTTTGGAGGGCATGCCCGTGAGATTTTAAAAAGACTGGATGATAAAGGGAGACTTATAGGAATAGACAGAGATGAATCTGCCTTGAGTTTTTTGAGAGATAGCATAACTGATAGGCGCTTGAGCCTGTTGAAAGGTAGCTTTTCAAATTTAGGTTCTTTATTGGTTTCTATTGGTGTGGGCAAGATTGATGGAGTTCTTTTTGACCTTGGGGTTTCATTATTTCAACTCAAGGAATTAACCCGTGGATTCAGCTTTATTTCAGATTCAAGATTGGATATGCGAATGGATACTTCACAAACATTAGATGCATGGGAAATCGTAAACAGATATTCCGGCAAAGACCTTGAAAACATCTTCAGGGATTATGGAGAAGAACCTGCTTCATCAAAAATATCAAGGGCTATTGTGGAAGAGCGAAGGCATAAAAATATAAATACCTGCAAGGAACTCGCAGCAATTGTCGAGAGGGTTTACAGGAGAAGGGGCAAGATTCATCCTGCCACAAGGATTTTTCAGGCTATAAGAATTAAAGTCAATGATGAACTCGGTGAGTTAAAAAGGGGTCTCTTTTCTGCTTATGAATCTTTAGGGACAGGGGGTAGATTATGTGTTATTTCTTATCACTCCTTAGAGGACAGAATTGTAAAAGATTTTTTTAAAGAGGGGCAGAGAGTCTATAAACTCAAAATTCTTACAAAAAAGCCCATTAAACCTTCTAAAGATGAGGTGGTGGTTAATCCTGCATCCAGAAGCGCAAAACTCAGAGGGGCAGAGAAAATATGAGAAAAAAAAGGAGTTTATTTCTGTTTGTTCTCAAACCGTTGCTGTTGACCCTACTTGTGGCGTCTTTTTTCGCATTACTTGGACAGAAGAACGCCTTTACGGGAATAGAATACAGGATAAATATGCTCGAAAAGAAAAAGATGGAGTTGATAAAAGAGGGCAAATATCTCGCAGCAGAAAAAGCAAAGCTTGTGTCTATACAGAATATTACTAAAGCTGCTGCAAATTCAGAAGGGTTCAACTTCCCTGACCGCAAGAGAGTTATTTACGTCAAAACAATTAAAGAACCGGTGCCGTATGCAGCCAGTTATCAGCAAACGGCTAAATCTGCTTCAAGACAGGATAATGCTTTGCCTCATCAATAGGCAAGTAAAGCAATTGGTTTATGTTATTAAAGGCTTTTAAAAAACAGCCTTCATAAATCCATAATGCATAGGCGTTTTACTTGAGCATAACGGCACTCTCGAGGGTTGTCCAATGTAATTTGTTTTAGTAGATATAATTTAGCCTAAAAACTGATTTTTCTCCTCCATCATTTTAAAAATTAGTTTTAGAGGTAGGGTGCCTCTATGAAGAAAAGACTAATTGTTCTTGCCATTATCATATCGGCTGGCTTTGCTGCCGTGACGATCAAACTCGCCTATATAATGCTGATAAATCACACCTGGTATGTTGAAAGGGCGAGAATGCAACAGATAAAGACACATGAAATGCCTGTAAAAAGAGGTTTGATATTGGATAGAAAGGGAAGGGAACTGGCAATCAATATTGATGTAGAATCTATTTACTGCAATCCTGCGGAGATCAATGATAAAAACACTGATGCAGTCGTAACTTCCCTTGCAAGAATAACCGGGAAAAAAGACGATGTCATTAGGACAAAAATCAGCACTGATTCCAGATTCTGCTGGATCGATAGAAAGGTATCTCCCCAATCTGCCGATATTATTAGAGAATCCAAAATTAGCGGTATAGGATTGATTCCGGAGGTCAAGAGGGTTTATCCCAAAGGTAATCTGGCATCTCACATAATAGGTTTCGTTGACATTGACAACAAAGGTATAGAAGGAATTGAGCAAAAATTTGACAAGTATCTGACCGCAGAAGGCGAGAAAGTTGTCTCTTTTAGGGATGCAAAAGGTAACATGCTCTCTAAGGGCGGTTTTAAGGAGATAAAAGGAAATAATATCTTTTTGACAATTGACGAGGGTCTACAGTATATACTCGAAAAAAATCTCGATGAAACGGTCAAACGCTGGCGTGCTTCTTATGCTACAGCGATCATGATGGATCCCTTTACCGGGGAAATACTCGCGATGGCAAATAGCCCTTCATTTAATCCTAACAATCCCGCTGAGGTTCCACCGCATCAGAGAAAGAACCGTGCTATAACAGATTGCTATGAACCCGGCTCAACATTTAAAATAGTAGTCGGAGCTGCTGCCCTTGAGGAAGGCTTGGTTAAACCTAACACATTATACGACTGTTCAGCAGGTTATATAGAGGTTGGAGGCAGACGCATTAAGGACGCCCATAGACACGGGGTCCTTACCTTTCAAGAGGTTATCCAGAAATCTTCCAATGTCGGGACGATAAAAATTGGATTGTCCCTTGGTAAGGAAAGACTTTATGATTATACAAAGAGATTCGGATTTGGAGAAAAAACTGGAATTGATATTATCGGAGAGGTTGCAGGACTCGTTAGATCCCCTGAAAGCTGGTCCGGAATGTCAATAGGCTCTATTTCGATCGGACAGGAGATTGCCGCAACCCCTCTTCAGGTTTTAAGGGCATATTCTGTCATTGCCAACGGGGGATTGCTCGTTAAACCTTATTTAGTGTCAGAGATACAGTCCCCTGACGGTAGCTCTATTTATAAAGCTGTTTCTGAGACAAAAAGGGTTATATCTGAGAAAACTGCTAATAAATTCAATATGATACTCACGACTGTCACAGAAGTTGGCGGGACCGCTAAAGAGGCATCTGTTGATGGTAACCTGGTCGCAGGTAAAACAGGCACAGCTCAAAAATTTGATACACACACAAAGAGATATTCAAAGGTTAATTATGTGAGTTCTTTTGTCGGTTTTGTTCCTGCTGATAAACCCAAGTTGGCTATGATAGTCGTGGTTCATGACCCTAGAGGACATATCTATGGAGGTGTAGTTGCAGCGCCTGTTTTCAGAAAAATAGCTAACGATGCCCTTTCTTATCTCGAAGTGCCTCGGGACGACTCTAAAGAAAAAAATCTTCTGGTGACATCAACAAGATGAAAATAAAAGATATCCTGAGGCATGATTTTGAGTTAAACGGGAATAATGTTGGAGATATAAAGGGGATAGCCTATGACTCAAGAAAGGTCAAAAAGGGTGATTTATTTGTAGCCATGAGGGGGGAAAATGTAGATGGGCACGATTTTATTGAGGACGCGATTAACAAAGGAGCTATATCAGTAATACATCAAAAAGATTGGATTAATGCGCCCTTTTTAATGTATAAATATCCTGATATATCATGGATTGGCGCAACAGACACCAGAGATGCCATCGCCTACGTGGCTTCAAGGTTTTACAATGACCCTTCTGAAGAAATTAATCTTATAGGGATAACGGGCACCAACGGCAAGACTACCACATCTTTCATAATCAAAAAAATTCTTGAAGGATGCGGTCATCATACAGGTCTTATTGGGACAATCGGTTATCTCGTAAAAAACGAGTTTCGCAAATCTCTCCACACAACACCAGAGTCAGTAGATTTTCAGGAACTGTTGAGGAAAATGGCTGATGAAGGCTGTAAATATGTCGTCTCAGAGGTTTCATCTCATGCACTGTTTCAGAAGAGGGTCGATTATTCAAAGTTTAAGACTGCGGTTTTCACAAACCTCACGCAGGATCATCTCGATTTTCATACTACCATGGAGAACTATTACAAGTCTAAGGAGAGGTTGTTTAAGGAACTCCTTTATGATGGTGGATGCGCCGTAATAAACATTGATAATCCTTACGGAGAAAGACTTTTGAGGGAGCTTAAAAAATCAAGGGGGAGTACCTTAAGATATCTTTCCTATTCGATAGATTCACCCCTCGCTGACCTCAGAGCCGTAAATATAAAGATGGCATTTAAAGGATTGTCTTTTACACTCAAACAAATAGGGTTAGCAGACGATCTTTCGGGTGTAGAAATTCGGTCGGGACTTATCGGGATGCCAAATGTGTATAACCTACTCGCCGGTATTGGTTCAGCCATATCTCTTGACATGCCTTTAGAACTTATAAAAGAAGCTCTTGCAGGGCTTAGCGGGGTAAACGGTAGATTTGAGAGGGTTGAGGAAGGTCAGGATTTTTTAGCCATTGTAGATTATGCCCATACGGATGACGCCCTTTCTTGCCTTTTAGCTACAGCCCGGCAACTAATGCGAAATGGTAAATCTCACAGCAAAAAAATAATAACAGTATTCGGCTGCGGCGGCAACAGAGACAGAAGCAAAAGGACAAAAATGGCTGCTGCTGCAACGAGGCTCAGCGATTATGTGATAATGACTACCGATAATCCAAGATTTGAAGAGCCTATGAGTATTCTTCGTGATATGGAAGAAGGCGCCCTTAAAGGTAATTATGTGATAATACCGGACAGAAGATTAGCAATAAAGGTAGCTGTTGAGATGGCTTCAGCAGGCGATGTAGTTTTGGTTGCAGGCAAAGGTCATGAAGATTATCAGGAGATTAAAGGGGTCTGTTACGAGTTTAGTGACAAGAAAGAATTAGCCAGTGCAATATCATCAAGAATTAAAGGCAAATAAAATGCACCCCTTTCTGAATTGCAAGGATATTGCAGATGCCACGGGTGGTTTGATTATGGATGGTTATTCAAAGGCATTTGCTGGCGTATCTATTGATTCCAGAACAATAAGGGATGGAGAATTATTTATAGCCTTAAAAGGTGATATGCACGACGGACATGACTTTGTCGAAGAAGCCCTAAAGAAAGGTGATGGGGCTCTAATCAGTCAGGAGAGATTGAAATTAACTGAAAAGGGCTTTGAGCTAAAAACATTTATTATAGTTGAAGATACACTAAAGGCACTTCAAAAACTTGCCCATTATACAAGAATGAGATTTCGTGGCAGAGTATTCTCAGTGGTTGGCAGCAACGGGAAAACAACCACGAAGGAACTGCTCTCTTCAATACTTGGGACTAAATGGAATGTTCTTAAAACTACCGGGAACTACAATAACCATATCGGAATGCCTCTATGTTTATGCAGATTGACTGATGACTCAGAGGTGATGGTGCTTGAGATGGGCACAAATAGACCAGGGGATATTGATATGCTGTGTGAAATAGCATTGCCTGACACAGCAGTAATAACTAATATAGGATACGAACATATTGAGGGATTTGGTTCCATCGAAAAAGTAAGGGAGTCCGAGCTGGAAATACTTCCCTATGTTCGGGACATTGCAATTAATGCAGATGACCAATTTCTTATGGACGGTATCAGGGGCAGGTATAATGGCAAGATAGTAACTTTTGGTATTCAGTCAACCCATGCTGATGTCAGTGCAACGGATATACATTGTGATGTCTATTACACAAATTTTCAACTCATGGCAAAAGGGGCTAAAATCAACATACAATCAAACCTCGTCGGTCTTTTCAACATATACAATTGTCTCGCTGCTTCTGCGGCGGCTCTGTCAGCAGGGCTTGAGCTTGAGGACATAAAAAAAGGTATCGAGTCCTTCGGTGGTGTAAGGCTCAGATTCGAGGTAAAGGAACTTGGAGGAATAACCTTTTTGAATGATGTTTATAACGCCAATCCATCATCTATGGAGGCATCTGTTAATGAGATGATGAGATTTGTGAGATTCCATAAAAATTCTTATAAAAGGGCAATAGTTGTTCTTGGCGACATGCTTGAACTCGGAGACTACTCAATAACTGCCCATCAAAATCTGGGCAAATTGCTCGCGACCCTGCCTATAGATGTTTTTATAGGTGTTGGAGAGATGATGGGTGAAGCCTTAAAAGTTTTTAAAGGTAAGGGATTAACTGCCTTAAACGCTGAGGAGGCAGGCGAAAAACTAAAGAGCATCTTAAGAGAAGGAGATATTGTCTTGATCAAAGGGTCCCGTGGCATGAAGATGGAAAAAGTTCTGAGCTCGTTAGAAAGGCTTGTTTAATCATGATTTACGAGTTTCTTTATGATTTGCACATATATTTCTCCCCCTTCAATGTATTTAGATACATTACATTCAGAACATCTCTTGCTGTCTTTACAGCGCTTTTTTTTACAATTTTTATAGCACCTTACATAATCCAATGGCTCAAAAAAATCAGCATGACCCAGCAAATAAGGGACGATGGGCCCCAAAACCACCATTCTAAAGCCGGCACACCAACAATGGGTGGTATTATTATCCTGCTCGCAATAACTGTAGCAATGCTTATGTGGGGTAATTTCCGGAATATCCAGGTTTGGATAATAATGTTTTCTCTTATCGGTTTTGGTATGATAGGGTTTATTGATGATTATCTCAAGGTAGTTAAAAAAAACTCAAAAGGGTTGAGGGCGAGATATAAATTCCCAGCCCAGACTTTTATTGCCTTTGCCATATGTGGTTTCTTATATTTTAACCCTTCTGACCCATATGGAACGATTTTAAGTGTTCCTTTTTTCAAGAAATGGTTATTTGATCTCGGCATCTTTTATATATTTTTCGCTGCCTTTGTTATAGTAGGGGCATCAAATGCCGTCAATCTTACGGATGGCATTGACGGGCTTGCAATAGGGCTCATAGCGATCGCAAGCCTTGCATACGGGGCTTTTGTATATGTCTCAGGGCATGCAGTTTTTGCCAAGTATTTGCAGGTTCTCTACCTGCCTGGAATTGGCGAACTGACGGTGTTTTGCGGGGCTATGCTTGGAGCAGCATTGGGATTTTTATGGTATAACTCGCATCCAGCTGAGGTTTTCATGGGAGATGTCGGCGCCCTTAGTTTGGGCGGCGCCCTTGGAACGCTCGCAGTCATGACAAAGCATGAAATAGTCTTAGCGATTGTAGGCGGCATATTTGTAATAGAGACGGTCTCTGTAATTCTGCAGGTTGCATCTTTTAGACTCACAGGCAAAAGAATATTCAAGATGGCACCACTGCACCATCATTTTGAGTTAAAGGGTTGGCAGGAGTCTAAGGTTATAGTAAGGTTCTGGATAATCGGGATTATTCTGGCATTAATTAGTTTATCAACATTAAAACTGAGGTGACATTATGAAAAAAATCAACATTCCATTATTGTTGTTCGCCCTTCTTTTTATTGCATCGAGTTTATGCGCTGAGGAGATTAAATCAAAAGCTGTGGTCGTCTTAGACAGTTCAACGGGAAATATTTTATATGCTAAAAATCCTCACCTAAGGCTTCCCCCTGCAAGCACAACCAAATTGCTTTCAGCCATGGTTGTTCTGGATAAAATAAATATAGACGATGAGGTAACCATAAGCAAGCGAGCTGCCAATACACAGTCCGTTTCCCCACGTTTGATAGCGGGTGAACGTTATACTGTCAGAGACCTTCTGCACCTTTCACTGATGAGGTCCGTAAATGGTGCTGCTGTTGCGCTTGCTGAGGCTGTTGCTGGTAGTGAAGAGGCGTTTGTTTTGCTAATGAATGAAAAAGTTTTTACTCTGGGATTACAAAACACTGCATTCATAAATTCTTCGGGGCTGCCTGGGCATGGACAGTATATCTCTGCCTATGATCTTGCGTTGATTATGAAAACATCACTTAGCTATCCGACAATCAGGGAAATACTTAATGCCAAAACAAAAGATATTTATAACTCAAACGGTAGAAGACTATTTGTTAAAAATACCAATAATCTGCTGTGGAAAGATGATGATATAATCGGCGGTAAAACCGGTTATACGAAGGCCGCAGGGCACTGTTTTGTGTGCGCTTCCAATAAAAGTGGAAGTTCTTTGATAGTGGCTATACTCGGAGAAAATGTAAGGGATGAACTCTGGCATAATTCTTATGCCCTTCTCACGAAGGGACAAGATATTCTGGCAATGAAGGCCGAACCTATTATCTATTTTTCTGATGTAAGACAAAAACCTGTGGTTCTTGCATCATATAAAACGAAAGAATTTCAGACTTCTAATAAAAAAAAGTCAGCCGTCAAAGCTAAAAGTAAGACAAAAAAATCTGCAAAGTCAGCAAAGAAAAGCAGGGCAAAGAAACAGGCTATAAATTAAGAGCTAATAGTGGTGGTGCGCCAGTCGAACCAAGACATCTTTCACTCTGAGCTTGTCGAAGGGTGGATTCTTTGTGCGAGGGAAAGAATTACATAAGGAAGGCATGTAGCAAATCTATAGGGAATTATCAGGTTAAAGGACTATAATAAAATGGACGTCAAAGGGAAAAAGGTTACAATTGTCGGTCTTGCAAGAAGCGGCGTCGGTGCTGCAAATCTTCTTTGCCAGTTAGGTGCAATTGTAAGTGTAAACGATTTAAAAAAACCTGAGGCTCTTAAACCATTTCTCTCAAGACTTGATAGCCGAATCAGATGCGAATTGGGCGGGCACCGAGACTATCTATTTGAGGACGCCGATCTAATAGTCGTAAGTCCGGGAGTACCGATGGACATACCCCCCCTTAAAACCGCATCGGCCAAATCAATAAAGATCATAGGGGAACTGGAGCTTGCCTATGAAATAATAATGAATAATACTCTGTCGAGCACTATTGCACCCCGGTTTCTTGCTATAACCGGAACCAACGGGAAATCTACAACAACTTCACTCCTTTATGAAATGATAAAAGCAAACGGCTTTAAGGTGGTTTGCGGTGGCAATATTGGCAATGCCTTGACTGAAGAGATTTACAAAAGCATTGCAGAGAATGATTCTGACATCTATAAAAACGATTTCATTGTAGCAGAAGTGTCGAGTTTCCAGCTCGAATCAATTGTGGAATTTAGACCCTCAGGAGCTGCAATTCTTAATATAACTCCAGACCATCTCGACCGTTACAGTTCCATGTCTTCTTATATAGATGCAAAATGCAGAATTTTCTTAAGACAAGGGGAAGGTGATTTTATTGTCCTTAACGCCGATGACCTCGCTACCAACGAAATCTTGCTAAGACTCAGGGCGCAGGAGTCTTCAGGCTTAAAAATCCCAGAAATTTTTTATTTCAGCATGAAACGTCCCGTTGAGGGGATATATTATGATGAAAATAATAAAACAATTACCCTTAATATCCCCGAATATAAAATTCAAAATTTAAGGGTTAAGATCAGTGCGATTCCTGTGGACTTCTGTCTAATGCCGTCAAGCTTTAAAATAAAAGGTGTTCACAATATAGAGAATGCTATGGCAGCTTCTCTGGTTGCCATTCTATCTGGCTGTAATGCAGATATTATTTCTCAAGTTCTCAGCAGATATCCTGGATTGGAACACAGGCTCGAATTTGTCAGAGAAATTGATGGTGTCAGATTTATCAACGATTCTAAGGGAACAAATGTAGGAGCAGTTTTGAAATCCCTTGAGAGCTTCACTGACCCCGTAATTTTAATAGCAGGCGGAAGGGATAAGCATGGGGATTTTGACTTACTGCGCGCCCTTGTTAAAGATAGGGTGAAGGCACTCATACTTATTGGTGAAGCCAGGGAAAAAATAAAGGAAGCCCTTGGAGATCTGACAAGGGTGTTCATGGAAGAAAGTCTTCAAAGTGCTGTGACCATGGCAAAATCAATCTCTGTCAATGGTGATGTCGTTTTGCTCTCTCCTGCTTGTGCAAGCTTTGACATGTTTAATGATTTTGAAGACAGGGGAAGGCAGTTTAAAAAGGCGGTGATGGAACTGTGAACAACCAACTTGACAGGCCTCTGCTCTTTATCGTGATAGCCCTTATAACCATTGGGCTTATGGCTTTATATAGCTCGACATCAGTCATAACGCCTGAAATGATCGAAAAGGGGGAGGGTAAGTATAGCCAGTTTCACTATCTCAAGAAGCAGTTGTTGGCATTGCTGCTTGGTGTTATTATTATGTTAGCGGCATATAGAGTGAAACTCGAGTTTATCAGAAAGATGGCTGTGCCTTTGCTTATCCTTTCTTTGATAATTCTGCTTCTGGTTTTCACAAGTCTTGGTATTACCGCCAATGGCGCCAGGAGATGGATAAAGGTGTTATTTCTCTTTTTTCAGCCATCGGAACTCGTTAAACTGGCGATGATAGTTTTTCTTGCCTGGTATATGAGCAGAGAGGGCTTTAAAAAGAACAGCATTATCTGCTTTTTGATACCTATCCTTATAATGGGCGTATTTCAGGGGATTTTTCTCAAACAGCCTGATTTCGGTGCTGCGGTGAGTCTTGCTATTCTAACTATCAGCATGTTGCTCCTCGGCGGGTCGAGACTTGCTTATATTGGTGGTGTAAGTCTAATTGCCCTTGTAGCTTTTGGAGCCTTATTAGCGGCAAAGTCGTACAGAATGAAGAGACTAACGGCTTTTCTCAACCCATGGGATGATCCCCTTGGAAGCGGCTTTCAGCTTATTCAATCGTATATAGCCCTTGGAAGCGGCGGGTTAACCGGCTTAGGACCTGGTGAAAGCAGGCAAAAACTCCTTTTTCTCCCCGAGGTTCATACGGACTTCATTTTTTCTTTGATAGGGGAAGAAGCAGGTTTTATCGCAGCCTTTATTGTAATCTTTCTTTTTTTTCTGCTTTTTTACAGGGGTATTATTATAGCAAAGGGTGCAAATAACCTTTTCCCATATCTTATAGCTTCTGGCATGACCATAATGATAACTACTCAGGCTTTAATCAATTTTTGTGTCGTCACAGGCCTTGCTCCAACAAAAGGTCTCCCATTACCTTTTATAAGTTATGGCGGCTCTTCTATGATAGTTAATTTGATGGCTGTAGGTTTACTTTTGAATGTATCAAGGAATCAGGAACCACAGCCTAAACCCGAAGCAACTCAAAAACAAAATAAGATACCAAAATATAGCAAAGAAAGTCCGGTATTACAAAGACAATGGCATATGGGTTTTGGTTATAGTCGTTGCAGGCAGATTTTGCATAAAAGAAGGGCTGAAGAGAACATAACATAAAACTCATTTTTTTAATACCATACCCATCCAAAATGAATTATTAGATACTTTGCAAGCAGAAGTTGATGGGATTTTCTGGAACCGATGCCAAGGATAACCTTAAGGAGGCTGAAGACGAAGCGGAAACCTCAACTGCTGATACTTCAAAGCTAAGTATGAAGTCTCACAAAGGCTTACCCATGCACGAAGATAGTTCTTTTGGTAAAGAAATCGTGTCATATCCCTGCTCGAATATTATTTGGACACCTGTGATAAAATACAATAGCGAACGAGTTGGTATAGTGTCTGTCCATAAATGACTCTTTTGCTCCCCTGAACCCTTCGGCAGGCTCTGGACAGGCGTTTCGAAGGACTCACTATGGCACTTATGAGCTTAATGAGCTGATGGAAATATAGCGTATTCGTAATATTTAGGAGTATTTTCACATGAAAGTAATTATCGCTGGAGGTGGGACAGGAGGACATCTTTTTTCCGGCATAGCTGTAGCCGAAGAATTAAGAACCGCTTCCGGACTGAAACAGAATGATATTATTTTTGTTGGAACCGAACATGGCATTGAGGCTCGAGTCATACCCAAAGAGGGGTATCCTATAAAATTTATCAGGGCGCAAGGATTCGTAGGAAAGTCAATATTCAAGAAGATTAGCTCTCTTGCTTTGTTTCTTTTAGGCATTTATGATTCCAATCGGATCTTCAATTCTGTCAAGCCAGACGTAGTAATAGGCATCGGCGGATATGCATCTGTAGCAATGGTATTAGTTGCCCACATAAAAGGTGTTTCTACAATCATTCTCGAGCAGAATTCAATTCCTGGTATGGCTAATAAGTTTCTTGGTAAGTTTGCCGATGCAATTGCTGTGACATATCAGGACAGCCTTTCGTATTTTCCCAGCCATAAGACATACCTTACCGGAAATCCGGTAAGAAGGGATATAATCAAAAAAGTAGAAAAGCCAGATTTTTCCAAGTTTTCCCTTGAAAAGGGCATTTTCACGATTTTGGTCTTTGGCGGCAGTGCTGGGGCAAGTAGCATCAATAATTCAATGATTACAGCGTTGCATCATCTGCCCGATCTGAAGAAGAATATACAAGTTATTCACCAAACTGGCACAAAGGATTACGAAAATGTTAGGAAAGCTTATAGCCGCCAGAATTTAAAGGTCTTTGTTGCCCCCTTTTTATACGACATGGCAGATGCTTACAATCTGGCAGATCTTGTGGTATGCCGTGCCGGGGCTTCAACACTTGCAGAAATAACCGCTGTCGGAAGGGCTGCCATTCTGATACCTTATCCCTTTTCGGCAGGAGGGCATCAGGAGGCAAATGCTCGTAAAATGGCAGATATGGGGGCTGCTAAAATAATCTTAGATAATGAACTTGATGGCGAGATTCTCGCTAAAACAATCCGATATCTTTATAATGAAAATAAAACAAGAATGGAGATGCAAAAGGCTTCGAGTGCCTTAGGAAAAATAGATGCGGCCGAAAAAATCGTCCAGATAATCTTGAGTATTGCGAAGACAAAATAAAAGCATGTTCACGAGTTACAGGGTTATACATTTCATTGGCATCGGCGGAATAGGTATGAGCGGCATAGCCGAGATACTCCATAACCTTAATTACGAGGTCACAGGCTCCGACATTAAAGAATCCGATACAACAAGGCGGCTGAGTAGTCTTGGTATAAAGATTTTTATAGGACATGATGCAAAAAATCTGGGGCATCCCCATGTAGTTGTTATTTCCTCTGCCGTCTCCTCCGACAACCCCGAGGTAATTGCTGCAAGGCAAAGATCAATCCCTGTCATTCCGAGGGCAGAAATGCTCGCTGAATTAGGCAGGCTCAAATACGGCATTTTAGTTGCAGGTGCTCATGGAAAGACTACAACCACATCTCTTATTGCCACTATTCTGGCAGAAGGCGGACTTGATCCAACGGTTGTGATAGGGGGTAAACTAAAAGCGATAGGCAGCAACGCAAGACTTGGACAGGGCGATTTTATCGTTGCAGAGGCTGATGAGAGTGACGGATCTTTTTTAAAGCTTAATCCCACTATCGCTGTAGTGACCAATATCGACAAAGAACATCTGGATTTTTTTAAGAATATCGAAGAACTTAAAAAGGCTTTCGTTAAATTTATAAACAAAATACCATTTTACGGGACATCTGTAATTTGTCTGGAAAATGAACACAACCTTAAGATACTGCCTGAAATACAAAGAAGAAGCATTACTTATGGTTTTTCTAAGAGCGCAGATATTCATCCTATTAATATAAGTCGTTCTGAGAGGCACATGTCGTTCGAGGCTTTCTACAGAGGTGACTATCTCGATTTTTTCTCGATCCCTATTCCCGGTGAACATAATGTTTTAAACAGTCTTGCAGCAATTGCTGTTTCAGTAGAACTCCAAGTTCCCTTGAAAGTGGTTAAAAAAGCTTTACAGAGTTTCAGCGGCATCCAGAGAAGATTTGAGTTTAAGGGCGAACACAAAGGCATTAAAATATTTGACGATTATGGACACCATCCTACTGAGATAAAAGCAACTTTGAAGGCAGCGAGAGGTTCCTTTGAGAAAAACAGGCTGGTTGTAATATTTCAGCCCCATCGCTATAGCCGTACAAGAGATCTAGTGGACGAGTTCAGTGAGTGTTTTGATGATGCCAATAAATTATATTTAATGGATATCTATCCGGCCGGAGAAAAGCCTATTGAAGGGGTGCATACAGGGATACTTTATAGAAATATCAGAAAACATGGCACCAAAGAAGTTACATATATATCTGACAGGGGCGAATTGGTCAATCAGGTTATCAATAACCTGCAGGAAGGAGATATAATAATAACCCTTGGGGCGGGGGATGTATATAAAATCGGAGAGGAAATTTATCATAGAATCAGTCATGAGGTTTGAAAGTTTTAAAAATTTCTGTGTATCAAAAAATGTCAGGATTAAGTTTAATGAACCTATGGCAGTTCACACATCCCTGAAAATGGGAGGCTTAGCAGAGATTGCAATCTTCCCGGATGAAGATAATATTCAGGAAGTTATGAAGGTAATTTTTGAAGAGGGCATACCACATATCTCTGTCGGTAGAGGCACTAACTTACTCGTTAAGGATGAGGGCATTGAGGGTATAGTTATTTTTACTAACAAAATGGACAAAATCTCCGATATAACAGATGATGCTCACATAACAGTTCAGACAGGTTGTTCACTGCAAAAGGTTGTAACTTTAGCCGCAGAATTAGGACTGAGTGGTATGGAGGGTTTAGCGGGCATCCCTGGGTCGGTTGGCGGGGCAATTGCAGGTAATGCTGGCTCTTTTGGATATGAGGTAAAAGATGTGGTTGAATACATTAATATAATAACTGAGGATGCGGTTATTAGATCTGTGCCTAATAAAGATATCGGCTTTAGGTATAGAGGTTCTGATTTGCCTGCTGGCTCAATCATTATGAATTGCTGTTTTACTCTAAAAAAAGATGACTCAGATGTCATTAAAAGAAGAACAAGAGGATTTTTAAATGAAAAAAGGCTTAAACAACCCCTTAGTCTTCCTTCGGCAGGATGTGTCTTTAAAAATCCCGAAGGCACACCAGCAGGTAGGCTTATTGATGAAGCGGGGTGTAAAGGAATGAGAGTCGGTGGTGTAATGGTAAGCACGCTCCATGCCAATTATTTTGTTAATTTAGATGGCGGGACATCGAGCGATTTTTTAAGACTTATGGATTTGGTTGCCAATACTGTTAATAATAAATTCGGAATTTTGCTCGAACCAGAGATAAAAATAGTTGGTAGGAATTGACAATTAATGCCACTTAAACTTTTAATATTCGACCTTGACGGGACTCTCGTTGACTCGAGCATTGATATAACCAATGCTATTAATTATGCTATCGGTCCTTATGGCTTCAATCATTTAACACCTAAAGAGACCATTAGTCTGATCGGTGAAGGCGTTACAAAACTCATAGAGAAGCTAATTGCAAAACATACCGACTTATCATCCATCCCACAAAGCTCAAGGGCACAAAACCAAAGTTTGGACAAAGATATACTTGTAAAAAGATTTCTCGAGCATTATTCACTCCATCTTACGGACAACACAACCATATATCCAGGTGTCAGGGAGACCCTTGAAAATTTAAACAAATATAAAAAAGCAATAATATCAAACAAAAGAGAGAACCTTACCTTAAAAATATTAGAAGTTCTCAAGATTCTTGATTATTTCGACCTTGTTGTAGGAAGTGATACCACACCGGAAAAAAAACCTTCCCCTGTTCCTGTAAATTATGTCCTCTCCAAGTTGAATATCAAAAACAGCGAATCGGCAATCATCGGGGACAGCATTTTTGATATCGAAGCCGGCAAAAAGGCTGGCGTTAAAACTATAGCAGTTACGTATGGTTACAGACCTGCTGAATCGTTAAAAGGCGCTGATTTTTTGATTGCCCATATGGACGAACTTGAAAATGTTCTCAAGGTAATCTAAGATTATCTATCTTCTCTTAAGAATACAATACTTATCATGCCCGTCCAGAATAAATTCTTACATACTTTGCAATCCTTGAATATTATTTTGGACACCTGTGAATACTTATATAACTTCTTAATATTTTTATTGCACAACTTTATTTGAAGTTCGAGATTTTTTGATGACTATTTTAAAATTAAAACAATGTCATCTGTCTTGAATCTGAGACGACATTACTCTTTTTTTTATTCTGTTCCCTGAATAAATCTGCTGAAGGCGCTCCTTCAGTCTTTGATCCCCTATTTAATGAAGCTTTCCATAAGTAACTATAAGGACTGGTGCGGAGATAGCGACTGTTAAGCCATTTTGTCTTCCCTGGCGCACAGTGTGTATGCCTGTAATTGCCTTGTCCAATATATATCTCTGCTCCATCTTTGATTTTTTTATTGCATACGTAACAGACTTTTGCAGAGACCAATATTGTTTTCAATTTAGAATGCCTTTCTCATAGTCAAACCGTTTTGTTCCTGACAAGGTCATAAACAGACTCAAGGGCTTTATTAAGGAGTGAAATGTCCTCCAATTGTGCCACACCGCCCTGAGCCATCTCGGGCTTGCCTCCACCTTTTCCGCCGGCTGCTTGTGCAACTGCCTTTAAAATCTCACCGGCGTGAAAATTGCCGATAAGGTCTTTTGTCACCATAGCCACCATCGCAACCTGAGAATTTTTCTGGGATGCAAGCACAATTATCCCCGAGCCAAGTTTATCCCTTATGTTATCGGCAAGTATTCTTAAATCCTTTTGCTCAAGGTCATCCACCTTGTGTGAAATAACCTTTACGCCCCCGATTTCTTTAGCAGAATCGGCAACTAAAGAAGCCTTTTCGGATGCTGCTTTAGCTTTGTATGATTCTATTTCCCTATCACGCTCTTTAATCTCGGAAAGGAGTTTTTCGATTCGCTCCAGCGGTTTATCTGATTTTAGAAATTCTGAAACTGCTACAAGTTCGTCTCTTATGCCTCTCAAATAATCGAATGCTGTAGAGCCTGTCATCGCCTCTATTCTTCGTATGCCAGAGGCTATGCTGCTTTCTGATGTAATGACAAAAAGCCCGATATCTCCTGTTGCCTTGCAATGGGTGCCTCCACACAGTTCTGCGCTTACACCCGGCACTCTGACCACCCTGACAGTTTCGCCATATTTTTCACCAAAAAGTGCTGTAACCCCTGACTTGAGGGCTGTCTGTATATCGCTTAACTCTGTCTGCACTCCTATATTGGCGATTATTTTACTGTTAACTATTTGTTCTATGTCCTTAATTTCATTCTTATCAAGGGAGTGAAAGTGCGTGAAATCAAAACGCAGCCTCTCAGGCGAGACGAAGGAACCAGCCTGTTTCACATGCTCGCCTACCACTTCTTTTAAAGCAGCTTGTAGCAGATGAGTTGCTGTGTGATTTCTCGCTGTAGCAAGTCTTTTTTCTTGATTAACTATGCAATCCCCCTTGTCCCAAACTTTGAGAGTGCCTTTTTTGATTATAGCCAAATGGCTGTGGAGACCTAATTCCTTTTTGGTATCATAAACCTCTATCTCTGCGTTGCTGCTGTATATATACCCCGTATCGCCTGCCTGACCGCCTGATTCGCCGTAAAAAGGTGTTGTGTCGATGAATATCTCGACCTTTTCCCCTTCGTGGGCTTCTACCGCCATTCTATTCTTTTTAAGGATAGCCTTTACGGTAGATTTAGTTTCCAAAGTTTCATACCCTACGAATATTGTATCGCCGATTTCAGCATTAAGTTCCCTGTAAATTGATGAAATAGCCTCCTCTTCACCCACCCAGGACGCTCTTGCCCGCTCTCTTTGGTTTTCCATCTCCCTGTTGAAGCCTTCTTCATCAATAAGCATATGGTTGTCCATCGCAATATCCCTTGCAAGGTCAAGAGGGAAGCCAAAAGTATCGTATAATTTAAACAATTCGTAACCCGGTATTATCTTATTACCATGTTTTTTCAGTCTTTCAATAACACCGTCCATGATCTTCAACCCTTGCTCAAGGGTTCTCGCAAATCTCTCTTCCTCGAATATCAATAATCTTGAGACTCTTTCCCTTTCCCGAACAATTTCGGGATAAGCTACACCCATGGCTTCAACAACCGAGTCAATAAGTTTATGTAAAACCACCCCCTCAAGCCCCAGGGTTCTTGCATGCTTTGAAGCCCTCCTGATAATCCTTCTGAGGACATATCCCCTTCCGTCATTTGAGGGCATAAGTCCTTCCGCAAGAAGGAATGTTATCGCCCTGATGTGGTCTGCTATAACCCTGATCGATATATCTGTATCATAATCTTTCTTAAATTGGACATTCGCGAGTGATTCTATAGATGAGATGATGGGAGAGAAGACATCCGTCTCAAAATTGCTATTTTTACCCTGAAGCACCGCGGCTATGCGCTCAAGTCCCATACCTGTATCTATGCTCGGTTTGGGGAGGGGATTAAGATTGCCTGATTCCTCTCTGTTGTATTGCATAAACACAAGATTCCAGAGTTCCAGAAAACGGTCGCAATCGCAACCTACCTTACAGTCGGGCTTGCCGCAGCCAACCTCTTCTCCTTGGTCAATCAGGATTTCAGAGCAGGGACCGCATGGGCCTGTATCGCCCATCCTCCAGAAGTTGTCCTTTTCTCCCAATCTTATTATTCTTTCAGTGGGGATTCCCGTTAGATTATGCCATAATTCAGCCGCCTCGTCATCTTTCTCGAAGACCGATACCCAGAGTTTTTCAGGGGGCAATTTAAACCAATCAATAAACAACTCCCAAGCAAACAATATTGCGTCCCTTTTGAAATAATCTCCAAATGAGAAATTGCCCAGCATCTCAAAAAAGGTGTGATGTCTTGCGGTATGTCCAACATTTTCGAGATCGCTGTGTTTCCCACCAGCCCTCATACACTTCTGTGCAGTTGCAGCCCTCGTGTAATTTCTAATCTCGTTGCCAAGAAACAAGTCCTTAAACTGCACCATCCCTGCTGTAGTGAAATACAAGGAAGGGTCATGCCTCGGCAGAAGAGAAGAGCTTTTGACTATCTCATGTCCCTTGGACTTAAAGAATTCAAGAAAGGCGTTTCGTATTTCCGATATCTTCATTCTTTCTCCCGTTTTAAGGTTTTTTCAGAATCAGGTATCACATAGATTAGTTTGCCGTCAATAAAAAGAAGCCTCCTGTTTTCAAATATCCCCGCTGTGGTGTAAATCCATTCTTCTCTATGCCTCCCATCCATAGGGTCAAGAGCTCTTATAGTATTAGGCGACCCCCAGGAATACCTAACCTGCTGTGTAGTCATACCAAGCGCCACTTCGCCTCTAATAATCTTTTCCTGTATGTCAACTGGGAAGCCCTTAATTTCTTCGTTAGTAAAACGCACAGGCGCAGAGGCGCAGCTGGCTAGAAACATGACAAAAAAAATTAATATCGAACAAAATCCCTTTTTCATTCTTAAACCCCTCCTTTATCAATGGTTTTTTTACCCAACCCTTCAATTATCCTTGCTTCTATTTCCGTTGTGGTTTCAGGATTGTTCTTAAGGTATTCCCTGACATTATCCCTTCCTTGACCTATTTTGTTCCCCTTAAAGCTGTACCATGAGCCGCTTTTTTCTATTATGCCCTTGTCAACACCAAGATCAATTATCTCGCCGAGCCTGGATATTCCTTCATTAAAGTATATATCAAACTCTGCCTGCCTGAAAGGGGGTGCTACCTTGTTCTTAACTATTTTCACTCTAACACGACCGCCAGTCGTTTCCTGTCCTTCTTTGAGATTATCAATCTTTCTGATGTCCAACCTCATTGATGAATAAAATTTAAGGGCAGTGCCTCCAGTGGTCGTTTCAGGATTACCGAACATAACCCCTATCTTCATCCTGATCTGATTTATAAATACTACAGTCGTAAGAGATTTCGATATTGCAGCAGTAAGTTTTCGCAAAGCCTGACTCATAAGCCTTGCCTGGAGTCCGGGAAGAGAATCTCCCATATCACCCTCAATCTCCGCCTTCGGGACTAAGGCGGCGACCGAATCTATCACGATAATATCAACTGCTCCGCTTCTTACAAGCGCTTCCGCAATTTCAAGTGCCTGTTCTCCGGTATCTGGCTGTGAGACTAGGAGTTCCTCAAGTTTCACACCGAGTTTTGAAGCATAATTGATATCAAGTGCGTGCTCCGCATCAATAAATGCAGCGATCCCCCCGAGTTTTTGAGCCTGTGCGATAGCGCTTAATGCCAGGGTTGTTTTACCAGAAGATTCGGGCCCGAATATTTCGACTACCCTTCCTCTTGGAAAACCGCCGATGCCTGTAGCCATATCAAGGGTTAGGGAGCCAGTTGGTATCACCTGAATGCCCTCGCTAATATCGGCTGCACCCAGTCTCATCACAGCGCCTTTTCCGAAATTCCTTTCAAGCTGTGAAATAGCCATATCCAGCGCCTTTATTTTGTCCCTATTCATAATCCCTCCGTTTAATCATATATTTATTCTGTGTCTTCCTTGCTAGATAAATCGCCCTTTAGTTTGAAACTCGCCAACTTCGCATACTGAGCGCCTGAAGACTTTAGTGTGCTCTTCATAAGATGAACCTCTGCAATCAATATATTTCCAAAAAACTCATTCCTGAATTCATCAAGGGATTTCATTAAGGGCAATATATTGCTCTTGTTTTTTACCCTACCTATCGTAAGATGCGGAGAATGCTTGCGATCTTCCTTCTCAAATCCGAGTTCCGATGTAGCCTGTTCAATATCTACATAAAGATTTTTCAGTTCATCGGATTTTCTGACTCCTATCCACAGCACATTTGGGTTTTTCTGATTTGGGAAAGCCCCTGTTCCTTGAAGTGATATACTGAAAGGGGTGTGAATTCGGCAAACATCTCGCAGGCATCGCCCGATATCCGCCAATGTGTCCTCCTTAATTTCTCCGAGGAATTTTATAGTCAGATGAATATTCTCTTTGGGCACCCACCTGATATTCTCTGCCCCAGCTTGAATTCTGGCAATAAAATCCCCTATCCGTATCTTTAATTCTTCCGGCAGGTCTATTGCTATAAAACATCTCACAATAACCTCCAGCACTGAAGAATCAGATTGGTGAATACCCCTGCAGCAACATCATCAAGCATGACCCCCCATCCCCCGTGAAAATGCCTCTCGACAATTTTTATAGGTGATGGTTTTAGTATATCGAAAAATCTGAATAAAAAAAAGGCTGAAATCATATAGCCTAAAGTAAGCGGGAGAAACGCCATAGATATTAGATATCCAACGAATTCATCTATTACAATTCTGGGACTGTCGCTTTCACCAAATTCTTTTTCAGCTAACTGAGAACTAATCACACCGAGGATAAAAAAAGCTATTATAATGAATACCTGCTGCAAGTAATCAGGTTTTGTGACCCAGATAAAAACAAGACCGGCGAAGCTCCCAAATGTGCCCGGAGCCAGAGGTATATAGCCGATATAAAAACAGCTCGCAACAGCTTTAGATATTGATTTATAAACCGGCATCTTTAAGGGCTTCTTTGCATGGACAATTTCTTCCGGTAGGAATGAGTTTAACACTCTCTTTAATGATTGATTTTATTTTTTCCATAGAGTCTTTCATCACAGCTACGACTTCAGTTGTGGTAAGTTTGGATCTGGAAATGCCTGCTGCATAATTTGTAACTACACACAAAGCTGCCATACAAATCTCAAGCTCTCTCGCAAGAACAGCCTCGGGCATCGCTGTCATGCCAACTATATCAGCGCCGATAGACGAGAAGAACCTTATCTCCTTGGCAGTCTCAAGTCTTGGACCGTTAACGCATATATAAGTCCCTTCAGGAACTACCTGAATACCTGTAGCCTCGGATGCTGTTGTCATACCATCCCTCATCTCGGGGCAATAAGGATTTGTAAAATCTACATGCACAACCTTATCTCCGTCATAAAATGTTGATGCCCTGCTTCCAAAGGTAAAATCCAGTATCTGATCGGGAATCACGATATCGCCGGGGTTAAGCCTTTTATTTATGCCACCAACTGCGTTCACTGAAATTAGCCGCTCAACTCCAAGTGTTTTAAATCCCCATATATTTGCCCTATAGTTTATCCTGTGAGGAGGGATATTATGAGAGGTTCCATGCCTTGCAAGAAAGGCAATTTTAGCATCCTGAATCCTGCCGATTTTATAAGGGGATGATGGGGAGCCGAAGGGAGTGGTCAGGGTTTTCTCGTCAAAAACAATGAGTTCTTCAATTTCATAAAGTCCGCTGCCGCCGATTAAACCGATTAGCATGATTTAGTATTTTAGTTATAAACCTGTTTAAATTCAATATTAAAATTAATTCCGAAAAATAGCTATAGAAAACTCAGGATAAAACCCCTTGCCAATATAACCAGCGACAAAGCATTTGTTCTTTAGCTTGAGCACACTTAAAGCAAGATACATTTTGTAGCGCAAAAATGCCCGGAATTGCAACCATATTTCTAATGTTACCAATTAGTTACAAAAATTAAAGGTCTGTTGGCTCCGCTTGCTATTCTTGCAAGAAGGCTAAAAGTCAAAAAATAAGTATGGTGTCCCCAGAATCAAAAGCAGTATCTGCCTTATATTTCCATTTTTGAATTTGCATAGTTTATGTTAAAGTATCTGCAACAACTGTTTATATTTTCTGATGGCAATACTGGGATAATAAAAAAGGGGGACAAAGCGATGTTAAATAGAGTTAACTCTAAGATTTTAACTTTATGCTTCATATTTCTGTTTTTATTTGTTAGTTCATATTCCTTTGCCCAACAAATCTCGCCTCAAAATCTTGTCAGCCAAGCATTGGATAAAACGCTTTTAGAGATGAATAATCCCTTCCTGCGGGTTATAAAACAGGGGTCATGGATTTCATTAGAGAATTTCAGGCCTATCACATCTTTGAGTCCCTCCGACTTTGATTCACGATTGTTTATTACATCGCAGGATATAAAACCGGAGGAAGCGCTTAACATTTATAAAAAATTCAGGTTGAAATTGCAAAAGAATATCATAGATATGGCAAAAAAGGCAGGTTATGACTCTGGCACTATAGGCAAAATAAGGTCGCTCACTAATTTTTATCCCCCTGAACAATTACTGAGAAATTTCAGCACAGCAGAAGAGGCAATGGAATATTTTCTCAATAAAGGTATTTATCCGAATATCGGAGAAGTAGGGATTGAAGGTGCAGAGGGGTTGTTTACTAAACATACAAAGTTCATAAGACAGTCCTTTGAAAAGGGCAGTAGGGTTCAGGTATCTCAATTAGTATTAGATGAAGAAGGTGGATATAAGGTCATTCATAAATCAACAGCTGCTTTAGAGCATTTGACTGAAGGAAAGGCGCCCAAGAATATGAAAGGATTCGTTGAAGCCGCCGAACATGCTATAGAAGAAAGCAAAAAGGCATTAAAAGGTGGACAATTTGATATTGCTGAAAAACAACTTAAAAGGGCTTCCGATGCATTAAAAGAGGCAAGAAAACTTGTCAATGCCTCTACAGAAAGTGAACTATTGGAAAGGATAGATTCTCTGGAAAGCGCCTTTAAAAAAATCAGAAATCAAGCATTCAGCGAAGCTGGTTTAGAAGCAGGTGAATTAGTTAAAAAGCTCGATGATATAGCAAAAAAATTGAAACCGATAGAGGCTGAACTCCTGGTTGAGACGAACGCATTAAAAAACTTAAAAGATGCAAGAAACCCTAAAACCCGCTATCTTTTAAAGGGATTGATTGATAATGACAAGAAGTTCTTAGAATTAAAAAGCAAACTGGTCACTCTATCAGATGACTCTATAAGCAAAGGGTTTTCAAAGGAATTTGGCATCTGGTTCGGGGCGACCCTGCTTGATTTTTGGAATTTGAAACAACTTGATGACGCAATTAAAAAGGGCGAGGTCAGCTCCTTGAATCTAATTATTCCCGGACTCATAAATTATCTTGTCCCTCCCACAACTCCATTAGGTTGGGCTATGTTATTTTCTGAGATATATATGGCGACAGTCTCACTGGCAATCCAATATGTTGAATCAACAGGCTACTTCGCATTAGTGGCGGGTCAGGACTGCACGGATTTAATTGCAGGGATATACACAATGAAGGGTAGAGAACTTAGAATATTTGAGAAAAATTGCCAAGAGATTAGAGACTCTAATGACTTGGCTTGTAGAATTTATGACCATCATGGATTGAGAAGACTTATCCTAAAAGGAGAGAACATAAACCCTGACTTAATACCGCCTCTTTTGAATTCTATCCTCAAATGTCACTCTTACAATGCATCAATTCATTATGACGAAATGAATCAATCAAAGCATGATGAGAGGATATCGAGGGCGTTAGTTGAAAAGTGCACCCCGATTGTCCTTCGAGAATGGTTTGAAGCCCGTCAGATGGTTGTAAATGAACTGGATTTATTGAGGCAGAATCTGGCAGAGGCGGATTTAAAAATATCTGTTAAGCCTGATACAATCTCCAAAAACACTGTTATCACCCTTGAAGCAGAAGAGAATTATGTAGATGCTTTGGAAAGAGAAATAAAAGACAAGATAAGATGTCTTGGCGGCATCCATGCAGACCCAAAATTTTATAGGTCATATAAATGGATTGTAAACGGCAAGGTATTTTCAGATACTTATAATAAGAATAACGATAAAATTTTGTTAAAAAAAGAAGGTATATATGAGCTTTGTCTTGAAGTGAAATACGATTGGCGTGTGGCCGGGCTGCCCAAGGTTTCACTTGAAGATGGAATAAGCGGCAATATTACAAAAAAAGATTGCACTCAAGTAGTAGTTACTGATGACAAAAAAGGCGAACCCAAAGCCTGCACCTATACATATTCTGACTGGAGTGAATGCAATCCATCAACAAAGAAGCAGACAAGAAGGGTTGTCTCAATGTCCCCCAAAGGTTGTGTTGAGATCGACGAGCCTCTACTTGTTCAATCATGCACACCAATTGTAAAAGAGACTCAGGCATGTGCATATGAGTATTCCGAATGGTCTCCATGTGATGGAACTTCTAAAAAGCAGACTCGCAGAGTAATTTCAAGAACTCCTGTAAATTGCATTGAAAAGGATAAGCCAGTGCTTGAGCAATCTTGCACCCCTTCAGAGAAGGATGCCCCCACATGCAGTTATGAATATTCAGACTGGGGAGAGTGTGTGAGGGCAACGAAGAAGCAGACAAGGACAGTAGTAGCTAAAAAACCAGAGGGTTGTATAGAGAGACAAAAGCCTTCCCTTGAACGAGAATGCACACCGCCTCCAACTGAAGAGGAAAAAAGGCATCAATACTTCAACTGCCTCTGCAGGTGTTCAAGCGGTTGGGCTGGACATATAGGCGTGTGGTATGACCCCGAAGGCAAATCTATACCTGAAGCTAAGACCAATGGTCCCTGTTTTGGCGGTGCCGGCGCTTTTGGCAACACAAGGAGGCACTTCTTTAACGCCCCTAATGACTGTGCAAAAGGCTGCTGGGAAGCTGCTTTCGGCAAAGGCACATACGATGCTGATAAGGCAGACAAGATGAGGCGCGAGGAAAACAAGAAGCATGTTAAACCTATCAC
>OGCL01000327.1_pt1 | contig 53583 bp, 53 predicted proteins | sample 1570041 | NCBI WGS metagenome assembly OGCL01 (sample SAMN06266162, study PRJEB24511) | hot springs metagenome | isolation source: Hot spring water | place: South Africa: Limpopo | collected 2015-06-22
GGTGTCACCGCAAAAATCAGGTGGACTGCTTCTTAAAGACGAAGTATCTCATACTGGATTGGACTGATTGAATGAGTTGCTAATACTTGATTTAAGGAAATTAACCTGTAGATTGCTGCCTCTGTAATGTTGAGGCTGTTTAGATGCCTAAAGACTTGCTTTCTTAACCCCCTCCACCAGTATTGCTGAATCTGGCGACTTATGCATCAGATATCCTCCTTCTCTTTTTTGGTTAATTTAATGTGATAAGGTATATCTTTTATACAAAAAAGCGTGAGAAAAAGGAAGGTGTTTTAGGTAAGATAATGTGAGAGGGGACAAGGGAGGATTGACCAGATGTAGTTTTTTGGGCGCCTCTGATGTTAAAGTAAAAATTATGTACAAATACGATTTGCATGTTCATTCAAGATACAGTGGAGACAATGACTCCGATCCAGAAGATATTATTGAATTTGCTATTGAAGCTAATCTCGACGGCATCGCCTTTACGGAGCATTATTCTTACGAGGCATCAGAATATGTTATCGCCCTGCAAGAAAAATATAAGAAGTGGATTTCTATCATTCGAGGAGTTGAGTTTTCAGCCAGAGAAGGGCACTGCCTTGTCTTTGGAGTCAATACCGATAGAGTGCTTGAAAAGGGCACAAGGATAGAAGAAGTTATTGAGCTAATTAATTCCTTAGGCGGTATAGCTGTGCCAGCCCATCCATATAGAGGCGCTGAGGGCATTGGTGACAGGGTTTTCAAGTTATCAGGGCTTACTGCGATAGAGGGATATAACGGCTGCAACATACACGCCTTCAATCAGCACTCGATAGAGGCTGCTACGAAGCTTGGTATTTGCTTTACGGGCGGTTCTGACGCCCATCTTCCCTCTGATGTGGGAAGCTGTTATACCATCTTTAAAGAGCAAGCAAGTCAGGACAATATTGTCGAGCTTCTTAAAAACGGAGGATTTACAGGCTTTGATAACCGCAGAATCTCGAGGTTAACGAATTTCTTCAACAGATAAGTTTTGGGGGGCGGGTCTTTGCGAAAATTATAAAGCCTCTATATAAACTGCAAAGACCCTGCCCTGCATTTTAATGCTTAGATTTAAATTGGGTTACTTCTTTTTTTCCTCAAGCTTCAATAAGTCTTCTATCTTAACTCCAATCTTCGCTTCACCCTCAAACACCGTGCCCGTCTTGGCTTTAGCAAATCTTTCCTCAGCAAGCTTGTAAGCCTTGTCAGGCAGTGGTATCAACTTAACTTGTTTTGCAATCTTTGGAACATTTTTCATGTAGTAATTCACAAATTCCTTGACTTCCGGCTTGTCGATTGATTTTTTGTTTACATATATGAACAGAGGTCTTGAAAGCGGATTGTATGTTCCATCCATGATAGTCTTATCTGATGCAAACACAGGCCCCTTGCCAGCATCAATGCCTACAAGTTTAAGCTTCTTTGGATTTTCTGCATAGTAGGAATACCCAAAATAGCCGATTGCGCCTTTATCGCCGGTTATGCCGTGAACAAGGACATTATCATCTTCACTCGTTGTCATATCGGTTCTTGATGCCCTCGACTTCCCAACTATTGCCTCAGTGAAGTAATCAAATGTCCCAGAATCTACACCGGGGGCAAAAAGCTTTATAGGCACATCAGGCCACTCTGCTCTTATTTGATTCCACTTGGTAATCTTGCCTGTTGCATCAGGTTCCCACATCTTCTTAAGATCTGCCACGGTCATGGAGGTTATCCATGTATTTTTAGGATTAACTACTACTGCGATACCGTCATAAGCGACCGGCAGTTCGACATACTCAACGCCGCCCTCTTTGCAGGCTTCTATCTCTTTTTTGGCTATAGGTCTTGAGGCATTTGATATGTCAGTTTCACCCCTGCAAAACTTCTTAAAGCCGCCACCTGTTCCAGATATGCCGACAGTGACCTTAACAGCACCCTTTTTTGCTTTTTGAAAGTCCTCCGCTACCCCCTCTGTTATAGGATAGACAGTGCTTGAACCGTCAACCTTGATAATCTTATCTGCTGCTACTGCTTGGAAAGCACCACCAAGTGTTAATACCAAAGTAATCACGCTTAACAGAATAATTTTAAACATACACTAACCTCCTCTTTTTTTCTTTACTTTTGTAAATTTGATGCTTTTTAGATGTAACCCTGTCGAAATACTTTTTTGCTCTCTCACCTCCTTTTGATTTCAAATGTTTTGATAAAAGATTTATAATTTTCTCCCAAGGCAGACCATCAACGATTTTATATAAAAAAAAACCCACCTCAGACTGTCTGTAAATATACTTTGTTCCTTGGAAAATTTGGCAATTTTTAGGCATCTTAAGTTTTTCTAAAACAAAAATTGTGTGCTTATACAAAAAATTGCTATAGAAAACATCCCGAGATTTTTTAATTCCTACCAGCATCTTAAGCCTAAAAAGAACTTGCTCATTCAAACCCAACAAGTACACTTAAAGGCGACCTTCTTTGGAATAGAAAGTGTGGAGGATTTCTCTAATAGTCATCGCGGTATAAACAGAATATCTGCTATGGTGATGTTTGCGAACAATCATTACATGAAGAATAACAAAGAATTGTTTCAATAATATTAAGCAAATATTAATTTTTGATTACAATTATATATTCGCTTGAGGCGCCGCAACTTTGGCTTCAAAAATTGAATTAACCCCCTGTTTGGTAAAGTTTTATTAAAACCTTGTAAGGCAAATAGCAATAAGGTCATTGATACGAAAATAAAGGCTGTCATTCTCTGGCGCCTGCCCCCGAAGATTGTAATCGGGGGTGACCAGAGAATCCAGTCATTTCTTAAAGACACTTGATCCCCCGATTAAGCTTATCCTCCAACTTGATTGGGGATCTGGGAATGACTGAAAAAGGTCGGAGAAAGACAAGATGGGGAGGCAAGCTTATTTAAAGCAACACATTACTGGACATGGGTTTTAAGGCTTTTTGCTTTAAAACTTTTGACAATACGCTGTTACTGAAGAGAGGAAAAAGGGGACACTATATCATGTGACAGCTTGCTTAAGGAATGATAGCAAGATTATCCCTGTGAATTATTTCATCAGAATACTTATAGCCTAAAATAGCTTCTATTTCTGAGGTTTTTTTGCCTTTTATCTTGTTTATCTCAAAGGATGAGTAGTTGACTATGCCCTTGGCTACTTTATTACCTTTCATATCCAAACAGTTGACACCATCGCCTATATCGAAATATCCTTCTACCTTGACTATGCCGGAAGGCAGCAGGCTTTTGCCGGACTTTAAGATGGCAGCAACAGCGCCTTCATCAATAATTATATTTCCTGTAGGTTTTATCGCATAAGCTATCCAGCCTTTTTTAGACGATATTTTCTGATTCTGATAGGGCAGAAATTCTGTGCCGTGTCTTTCATTATTTAATACCGCTGATATGAGTCCTGGTTTTCTTCCGCTGACGATATTGACCTTTATGCCGTATGACAAAGCCTTTTTAGCGGCAAGCAGTTTGGAATACATTCCGCCTGTTCCAACAATGCTGCCTGAGCCCCCTGCCATTGCCTCTATTTCAGGGGTTATTTCTTCAATGACGGAGAATATTCTGGCATCTGGGTTTTTCTTTGGGTCAGATGAATAGAGCCCGTCAACATCCGATAAGATAATGAGCCTTTCGGCATTTATTAATCCGGAAACGAGTGCAGCGAGCTGGTCATTATCCCCAAACTTTATCTCCTCTGTAGAGACAGTGTCATTCTCGTTGACAATGGGAATAATTTTAAAAGAAAGAAGGGTTAATATTGTATTTCTTGCATTCAGATACCTAATTCTCTCAGAAAAAGTGCTTCTTGTCAGTAGTATCTGGGCAACTTTCTTGGAAAGACGATTAAAAATCCTCTCGTAAGCCCTCATTAATGACGACTGTCCCACTGCTGCCGCAGCCTGTTTCAACTGTATCTCTTCAGGCTTGACCTTCAATCCGAGCTTTTGCATTCCCGCCGCAATGGCTCCGGATGATACAATAACCACATCATACCCAAGTTCCGTAGCCTTTAAGACATCCTTTGCAATGAGCGCCATTCTTCTGTAGTTAAGCTTGCCAGATTTGTCAGTAAGGATATTGCTGCCTATTTTAACTACTAATCTATATATCATTGAATTTTTACCTTCTTTAATTCAAAGACCCTTTGAGCAACATAATTGGTTAGCTCCCTTATCCCTTCGGAAGTAACAGAAGATATTGCAAAAAAAACCTGATTCTTCTTCATGCAGTAATCTTTTAGCCTGTTGAGTCTTATTTTATCATTTGCCAGATCGAGTTTAGTTCCAACAACTATGAGAGGCTTATCAGAAAGAGCCTTATCGTATAATACTAATTCCTCGTTTATTTTTTCAAAATCATCAACTGGGTCTGAAGCGGACATATCGGAAATATCCACAAGATGAAGGATTATGGAAGTCCTCTCTATATGACGAAGGAACTGGAGCCCCAAGCCAGCACCTGCATGGGCTCCTTCTATGATTCCGGGGATATCAGCCACAACATAGCTTTTTCCGTCGTCAACCTTAACAACGCCCAAATTCGGTATAAGGGTAGTAAATGGGTAATCTGCTATTTTGGGTCTGGCAGATGAAATAACAGAAATAAGGGTTGATTTTCCAGCGTTAGGCAATCCTACCAAACCAACATCTGCGAGCAGTTTCAGTTCGAGAATCAGCCATCTATCTTCACCAGCTATACCAGGTTGGGCATAATCTGGAGCCTGATTTGTTGAACTTGCAAAGTGCCAGTTGCCAAGACCTCCTTTTCCGCCTCTTGCCGCTATAAAAATAGCTCCATCGTAATCCAGATCAGCAAGCACTGTCCCATTTTCATCTTTTACTATTGTCCCCACAGGCACTGGGATAACCTTGTCAATGCCATCTTTGCCATGCATTTTTTTACCTTTGCCGTGGCTGCCCCTTTGCGCGCTGTAATGTTTTCTGTAGGCAATGTCAAGAAGGGTATTCAGGTCCCTCGTTGCCTTTAAGACTATATCTCCGCCCTTGCCTCCATCTCCGCCGTCAGGGCCACCTTTTGGGATATACTTCTCCCTTCGGAAGCTAACACAGCCTTTACCGCCGTCGCCTGCCTTTACAAAAATCTTGACATAATCTACAAACTTCATAATTATATTCCCTATACTTCGGCGTGAGTCTTCGACAGGTATGTCATGAGTATATCGAAGGGCTCAGCCTGATACAGTCAATCGAGCATTTGTCATGGGGAGACAGTCTAACCATGGATTCCTTGAATTGAGCATCCCTTTGAGGCAATGATAGTTTTTTAATTTTAATACCTCTCAGGTTGCTTCAAGATAGGTTATCCTTTTTTTAAACAATAAGCTATTCCAAACAATAAAAAAGGCAGCCCAAATATCTAAGAGCTGCCGTCCATAAAAAATATATTGTCAGTTAGATGCTACTGCCTGAGATTCAGCAGCGAGCGGATAAACGCTAACTTTCATGCGGGTTTTATCTTTTCTCTCGAACTTTACAACACCATCAAGAAGCGCAAAAAGGGTATCGTCTGAGCCCTTGCCTACATTGTTGCCTGGATGGAATTTTGTCCCGCGCTGACGCACTAAGATATTTCCTGCCCTAACGATTTGCCCGCCAAATCTTTTCACGCCGAGCCTTTGAGCTTCACTATCCCTTCCATTTTTTGTGCTTCCTACGCCTTTTTTATGTGCCATTATTAACCCCCGATTATTTCCTTTATCTTTAAGGTCTTAAATGGTTGCCTGTGTCCTTTGAGCCTCCTGCAAGCCTTCTTTGGCGCAGGGCCAAAGACAAGAACCTTGGGCATCTTACCCTGTCCTACTATCTCAGCTTTAACGCTGGCACCTTCAATATAAGGCTTTCCATAGGTGGTTTTATCTTCACCAGCAATCATTAAAACCTTATCGAGTATTATCTCTGAATCCAAAGCGCCTTGAATATTATCAATCTTTATCTGATCGCCTGAAGAAACCTTTATCTGCTTGCCAGCAGCCTCTATAATAGCATACATATTGCGACACCTCCAAAATTGGTTGAATAAATATTATAAATAAAATAGGCTCTAAAAAGTCAATTGATCACAAAATCGGGGATAGAAAGTCGACATTGTGAGTGGAGTAAAGCAATCTCGCCCTTTCTGATGAGACTCGCAAAAACAAAGAGTTTCATCCCTTAAGAAGAATCTCGAGCAACCTGTCGAGTTCCTCAAGGGAATAATATTCTATCTCTATTTTACCCTTGCTACCTTTATGGTTGATTCTCACCTTTGTGCCAAGGGTTTTGATAAGCCTATCTTCAAGATCTATCACTTCCGGGAGTTTTTCTTTTTGCAAAACATTACGCAAGGTAGAAATTTTCTTACACAGAGCTTCCGCAGCCCTAACGCTCATAGCATTTTTGATTATTCTTTTTGTGGCTTCAATCTGTCTTTGCTTGCCTTCGAGGGATAAAATTGCCTTGGCATGTCCAACAGTAAGGTCATTATCATTGATGAGAGACTTAACTTCCTCGGGAAGCTTTAGTATTCTCAAGTAATTTGCAATTGTTGACCTGTCTTTGCCAACCTTTCGGGATATCTCATCCTGAGAGAGATTAAAGTCGGTGTAAAGCCTATTTAAAGCCTCTGCTGTTTCAACGGGTTTCAATTCCTCTCTCTGAATATTTTCTATAAGGGCGATCTCAAGGGCTGTTTGCGAAGTAACTTCTTTAATAAGGGCGGGTATTTTCGTCAATCCAGCAAGCTTTGCTGCTCTCCACCTGCGCTCTCCAGCAATTAATTTGAATTTCCCATCTCCAAGCCTCGAGACTATGATTGGCTGAAGAACACCTTTCTCTTTGATTGATAATGAGAGTTCGTTAAGAGTTTCGTCCTTAAAAATTTTACGAGGCTGACCCTCAAGAGGAAGAATATTATTGACATCAATCTGTATTACCTCATCTCCCTTTTCAGGGAGCAGAGACTCAAGCCCTCTGCCTAACGCAGTTTTCATGAAGCACCTCCATTGCCAGGGACAGATAGCTCTGAGCGCCCTTTGAGCGAATATCATAAATAATGGCTGGCTTCCCGTGACTTGGCGCCTCGCCTAATGTGACATTTCTGGGGATTAGCGTCTGATATACCTTATCTTTAAAAAATTTTTTAACCTCATTAGCGACCTGATGTGAGAGGCTGTTGCGGGAGTCAAACATTGTGAGAAGTATGCCCTCGATCTCGATGCTCGGATTGAAGGAGCTCTTCACGAGTTTGAGGGTTTTTGACAAAAGACCAAGTCCCTCAAGGGAATAATACTCGCATTGGACAGGAACAATCACCGATTCCGCCGCCACAAGACTATTAAGAGTAAGAAGTCCCAATGAAGGTGGGCAGTCAATAATTATATATTCGTAATTATTTTTTATGGATGCAATAGCTGTGGATAGAATGTATTCCCGTCCTTCCCTGTTAACAAGTTCAATCTCCACTCCGAGCAAATCTATCGTTGAAGGAATAATGCGAAGATGGGGAATCGAACTATCAATAATCGCCTCTTCTATTTGACAATTTCTAGAATAGATGTCATACAAACTTTTACTTAAGTTATTCCTGTCTATACCGAATCCGCTCGTGAGATTTCCCTGTGGATCTGAATCAATAACCAAAACATCCCTTTTATCCATTGCTATTGACGCGGAAAGATTGACTGCGGTGGTTGTTTTACCTACACCGCCTTTCTGATTAGCTATAACTATAATTTTTCCCACTATTGTGTATTTTAACATACCTGCGTTCAGATAAAATCTATCATTTGTGAGAACTTTTTATCGTAAGGCGTGGAGGTAGTAAAGGCTGTCGATAATATTTCGACTGTTCAGGGTGAAGTGTTCGACAGATAGCTTAAGGGTTAGAAGCGCCTTCAATGGTTCATGCCAAAGTTCTTGATCTGTCTTCAACACGCTTTAATTGAAGTCTTAAACTTGCCTAAGTGCTAAAAGTAATATAATTAGCTTTATTTTTCAGTCAGAAAACTATCTGATTTTAACGGTCTATTTTGGCTGATAACGATCCAGGTTTGAATTAAGTTTTTTTTTATGATATAGTCTTATTATGTCTGTGGTGATAGAAAATTTTGATTATCTCTTAAACGAATCTGCCAAAACACACGGGCATCTCTGCCCTGGTCAGGTTCTTGGGGTGAGGATGTCCCTTTTGGGACTATCTCAAATAGGTATCTTAGAACCCAAAGGCAAAGATAGAAAGTCTTTAATCGTGTTTGTGGAGACAGACAGGTGCATGACTGATGCTATTCAATCGGTAACAGGTTGTAGTCTTGGGCACAGAACATTGAAGTTTTTAGATTACGGGAAGGTTGCAGCTACTTTTTTAAATATTTCTACTAACAAGGCTGTCAGGATAGCTGCGAGAGAGGATGCAAGGGTTAAGGCGAAAGAATACTTCCCCAAAATTGCTGATAAATATGAAGCGCAGATCGAAGCCTATAAAGTAATGTCGGATGTTGAGCTTTTTGATGTTATGAATGTTAGAGTAAACATTAACCCTCAAGACCTGCCTGGCAAACCTTTAAACCGTGTAAAGTGCGACTCCTGCGGCGAGTATATTCAAGATTTGAGAGAAATAGTTACTGCTGATGCTATACTCTGCAAGGCTTGCGCAGAAGGGAAATATTACACTTTATTATCTGATAAGGATTTTTTTTCGTCAGTCGTTATGCAAAATAGTCATAACGAACTTTCTGTGAGGTCAAAGCTATGGTTGGAGTCTGACGGCGAGCCTATCTTCGGCAGGGGTAGAAAACAACTTCTCAAAGCTATTGATAAATACGGCTCTATCAACCAAGCAGCCAAAGAGATTCAAATTTCATACAAAAAGGCTTGGAGCTACATTAATGCTATGGAGACAAGGCTTGGCATAAGGCTTGTAGAAAGGCATACAGGCGGTAAAGACGGTGGTGGCGCTGTGCTGACAAAAGAAGCCAAAGAATTTTTGAGCAAGTATGAAAAGCTTGAACAAGGCATCAATGAATTAATAAATAAAAAGTTTAAGGGGATTTTTTATGTGTGAGTGCTCAGGCGATGCTGCGCCTAATAATGGCAGGCATAAGATAATACCTGTTTCGCAGGCGGTAGGATGCGTCCTTGCTCATGATATAACAGAAATAAGAAAGGGGAAGTTTAAAGGTGCTGCCTTTAGAAAAGGCCATATAGTTACTGAAAATGATATACCCCATTTGGAAAAACTTGGCAAGGAACATCTTTATGTCTTAAATATTACCGATGACGAGATGCACGAAGATGAGGCGGCATGGGAAATTGCTCGAATGCTTAAAGGTGATGGCGTAGAAGTTCAGGGCGAACCTAAAGAGGGGAAGATTAATCTGATAGCAAAGAGAGATGGATTATTAAAAATCAATACTCGCGCCCTTTTAGAGTTTAATATGCATGGTGAACTCATGTGTTCAACCCTTCACAACAATACTATGGTTAAGAATGGGCAAATTGTTGCTGGGGCAAGAGCTATTCCTCTTGTCATCAAAAAGGCATTGATAGAAAGAGCCTCGGCAGTTACCTATTCTTATTCTAATGGCAAAGGCATAATAGAGGTTAAAGAACTAAGAAAATTTCATGCTGGGATCGTGATCACAGGCAATGAGGTCTTCTATGGTAAAATTAAAGATACTTTCGCTGCTGTGATTAAAAATAAATTAAGAGCTTTTGGCGGAGAAATAATAAATATATTTTACGCCCCCGACGATGCAGATTTTATTGAAAAGAGACTTTTAGACCTAATAGATGCAGGAGCTGACTTGCTGATAGTCACAGGCGGCATGTCCGTTGATCCTGATGATGTCAGTAGGTTTGCTATCGGCACAATTGCTCAAGAGGTTACATATGGCTCTGCCGTCCTACCAGGCGCCATGTTTTTGGTGGCGTATTATCAAAAGACAGGTGTTAGAAAGCAGACATCAGTTAACAGGCTTTTTGATATAGCAAAAGGAAAACCTGATACAGAAAATTTGGACTCAAGCATACCGGCAGTTCACCTGTTGCCAAAGAGTGATAATTCATCCAAAATCCCTATTCTTGGCATACCTGCCTGCGGGATGTATCATAAGACGACCGTTTTTGACCTTGTCCTGCCTCGCATACTTGCTGGAGAGAGCATCGGCAGAAAGGAGCTTGCAGAATTGGGACATGGTGGTTTATGCCTGAACTGCCGCGGGTGCAGGTATCCAGTTTGCCCATTCGGTAAATAAGCCTTATGAAACATTTTGCCGTCTCTACCTATTTTGATAAACCGTTTTATATCATATGTAGCTTGCTCTGTATTTTGGTAGTTTTGCCGATTCTTATTTCCTGTTCAGGACATGATAAAACACCACAAACAACTGATAATAAACCTCAACACCAGCCTCAGCATTTTAACTCTCCCCCTCTCATACTCTCTATTCTTCCAGTTGAAAGCCCGGGAGCAATGTATGAGAGATTTGTGCCCTTAAAGTATTACCTTGAAGGCGTCCTTAAAAGGCAGGTTATCATTAAAGTTGCCAAAGATTACGAGACCGCTGTCAAAGAGATAGGAGAAGGGCTTTCACATCTCGCATTTCTTGACCCTGCTGCGTATTGCGAGGCACGGGCTAAGTATAAAAATAAGGTCATCCCTCTCGTAAGCCCTATCGGCAAGGATGGCGCAACATCCAGAAGCGTTATTGTTGTAAAGGCTAACAGCGGCATGGAGAGAATAACAGACCTCAAAGGCAAAAGGCTCGCCTTGGGCAACAAACAATCTTCATTCAGCTATCTCATACCACTTGCTATGCTCAATGAGGTGCGTCTCGGCATAGGGGATTTTGCCGGTGTGGATTTTCTTCAGCAGGAAGACAGGGTCGCCCTCTCAGTGCTTATCGGCTATCATGACGTTGGGACTATTAGCGAATCCGTTGCAAAAAAATACACCAATGATGGCTTGAAGATAATAAAAGCCTCAGAGGCTATACCGTCTTTCATTCTGTGCGGAACAGGCTCACTGCAAGCTCAGGTTAAAAGTGAAATAGTCAAAGCCCTTGAATCACTGAAAGACAAAACAATCCTTTCACCTATTGAGAAGGACATCGAAGGTTTTACCTCCGCCCTTGACAGGGATTTTGATGTTATCAGGGTGATGATCAAAAACCTTACAGGAAAGGATTATGTGGAATATGCGCCTCAAACTGTAAAATTTGCCGTTCTGCCCCTTTATTCTCCAATTGCACTCTATAACAGATACGACCCTCTGATGAGATATCTCTCTCAAAAAACAGGATATGAATTCAAGCTGGTTATCCCAAGGGATTTTGAAGACTTCATGCAGATAGTCAAAGACGGAAGGGCTGATTTCTCATATCAAAATCCTTATATTTTTGCCCTAATCGACAAAGAAGTAGATATAAAACCTCTCGTCACAACGATAGGGGAAGATAAACTTTCAGATGAACATGCCGAACCGGGCGATAAATTCAGGGGTGTGATTATTACAAGGCATGACAGCGCAATAAAAGATATCAAGGACTTGAGAAATAAAAAAGTGCTTATAACATCCCCAAAATCCGCTGGAGGCTATCTATCGCAAAGGATAACTTTGATGGAAAATGGCATAGACACAGATAAAGATATGAAGACTATAGATGCAAAAAGACAGGAAAACGTCATTTTCGGGGTTTACAGGGGGGAGGCCGATGCAGGTTTTGTTAGAGAAGCGGCTCTTGTTGTCTGGAAAGACGCAGTGGATATGAAACAGATAAGGATTTTGGCGAAGACGAAATACCTCCCCAATTGGCCTGTAGCACAGTGCAGCATAAGGAATCCATCTCTTGGCATTAAAGTAATGCGTCTATTGGTAGAACTCAAAGACAATGAAATATTAAAAGCTGCAAAAATAAAAGGCTTTAAACCTGCAAATGAGGCAGAACTCGAAGCCCTCAAAAGGTATTGATTATGCTAAGCCGCATGAAAGCTATTTTTAGAGGGCTAAGCCTTGCTCATAAAATCTCAGCAGCAGTCATCTTCCTTATTTTTATAATAATGCTGGTTGTGAATGTCCTTATTGTCAATCGCCAGAAAAGTCTATTAAAAGAAGAGTTGAGTAAAAATCACTTTGTTGTCGCAGGCACCCTTGCAAAAGATGCCCTTGAACCTCTGATAATCAAAGACCCGCTCAGGCTTGATGAGATTGTAAGATTGACCGCTCAAACGCCTGGTTGTGTATATGCAGGCATAATTGATATAAACAACAAGGTTGTCGCCCACACCGACAGAAAATGGCTTGGCATGGTTTTACATAGAGATATCGAAATTTATCCAAAGCCAACAGCAACCGAAGGAGACTCAATATTTGCTCCTTCACCTAATCCTGATATAAAAGAGATACACATTCCCATAAATGCAGGCTATGAGGTTATAGGTATTGCAGTAGCTGGATTTTCGAAAGAGAGCATCGATAGGGTTATCGAGAATAATTTAAGACAAATTAAAAATTATTTGCTTTTAATTTCCGGTATTGTAATGCTAATTGGCATCTGGGGTTCTTTTGGGCTCGCACGTCTTCTTACTACGCCAATGAAAAAATTGAAGGATAAGATGGAACTAGTTCAAACAGGCAATCTGGATGTAGAGGTTCAAAATGATTCTATCGTGAACTGTTGGGAGGTCCTTGATTGCAGCGAAAAAGACTGTCCTGCATATGGTCAAAAAAGGTGTTGGACTATATCTTATACAAGATGTGATGGCAAATTGCAGGGCGATGTATTTCAAAAGATTCAAGATTGCAAAAATTGCCCTGTTTACATAGAATCTTGCGGTGACGAGGTGGGAGAGCTTATAGAGGTCTTTAATCAGATGATTAGCAAACTCAGAGATAACTTAAAAGAGCTTGAAGAGATAAATAGAGAAAAAGCAAGGCTCGAAAGACTATCTGCCCTTGGTGAAATGTCTATGACAGTTGCTCACGAGATTAAGAATCCCCTTAACGCAATACAAGGGGCAGTTACTTATTTACAGAACAATTTCAAAGGGGAGGTTTTAAGGGAGTTTCTTTATATAATTGAGCAAGAGGTGCAAAGGCTGAATGAGATTGTAACTACCTTTCTGAAATTTTCCAAGCCTTCACCTCTACAGCCGACTTTAGAGGATATAAACCTGGTAATAAGAGAGACAGTTGAACTGATAAGACAGGAGGCGACGGAGAAAAATATAGAAGTGGTAACATCTCTCGATGAAAGGTTGCCTTTATTTGAATTCGATAGAGGACAACTGAAGCAGGCGATTCTAAACATTATCGTTAATTCCCTGGACGCCACAAAGGCTGGCGATACCGTATGGATAACAACTGGAAAAAATGAAACAAAAGTTATAATTAAGATAAAGGATAACGGCATAGGGATGAGCAGCGAGTTAATCTCGGAGATATTTAAGCCTTTTTATACTACTAAGACGAGAGGCTCTGGGCTTGGGCTTGCGTGTGTTGAGAGAATTATTAAGGACCACAAAGGCGATATCAATGTGAAAAGCGAACCCGGCAAGGGGGCTGAATTTGATATTATACTTCCCCTCTCGAGAAATTAGATAAATAGGTATGATGAATGAAAAAAAAGGCAAAATATTATTAATTGATGATGAGATAAATACCTTGAAGGTATTATCAGCCATTTTAAGGCAAAACGGCTATGAGATATGCACTGCCAGAACCGCTGAGGAAGGGTTGGATAAAGCGGTTAAGCAGGATTTTGATGTTATCATTACTGATTTTAAACTTCCGGGAATGAGCGGGGCGGGATTGCTTGATGCCTTAAAGGAAAGAGAACTCAGAGTCCCCATAGTAATGCTCACCGCATATGGCACTATAGAAAAGGCTGTCGATGCAATGAAGCGAGGCGCCTTCAATTATCTCACCAAGCCGGTCAATCCCGACGAATTGCTTACCGTTACAAGAGAAGCTGTTGAAAAACATCATCTGATTGTCGAAAACATCTCTCTCAAATCACAGTTGAAAGAACGCTATAGCTTTAAAAATATAATAGGCAAGAGCCATGTCATGCAGGATATTTTTAATCTGATAGAGACAGTCTCTAAAAGCAACGCAAATGTTTTGATAATAGGCGAGAGCGGAACAGGAAAAGAACTAATCGCACGCGCTATATATAATGAGTCAACAAGGGCGAATAAACCTTTTATCCCGATAGATTGTGCTGCATTGCCGGAGCAACTCCTTGAGAGCGAACTTTTTGGTCACGAAAAAGGCTCCTTTACCAGCGCATATGAGCGTAAGGTCGGGCAGATTGAGCTTGCCAATGGCGGAACTATCTTTCTCGATGAAATTGGAGAGCTTCCTTTGAATATTCAGAAAAAACTTTTGAGATTTCTTCAAGAAAGGGAAATTTTAAGAATCGGAGGCAAGGATAGAATCAAAGTTGATGTAAAGATAATCGCTGCAACTAACAAAGAGCTTGAAAAAGAAGTGGCTAAAGGCAATTTCAGGGAAGACCTTTTTTATAGGCTTAATGTCGTCACAATCAACGTTCCACCTTTAAGGGAGAGAAAGGAGGATATCCCCCTTTTAGCAAATTTTTTCCTGCGTAAATTTAACGAGTCAAATAAAAAGACCATTTCATCTTTTGACAGCGAGTCTATGCGGGTGTTTATGGAATATGATTGGCATGGCAATATAAGGGAGCTTGCAAATGTTATCGAGAGGGCTGTTATTTTATGCCCCCTTGATTCTATTACAATTAAATATCTGCCTAATTCGATACGTCAGATATCTGCTCAAAAAAGCTTTACAGATATAGCGTCCAACCTTGTTGAGACTGAAAAGAGACTGCTCTTAAACGCCCTAACAAAGACATCTTGGAATCAGACAAAGGCGGCTGAGATTCTTGGGATATCAAGAAAGCAGCTTAGGACAAAGATGAAGCACCACGGCTTGCTGCCTGAGTAAGCACTTGCCTATCGTTGTTCATGCAATCTATGCAATCTGATGGGGTCACATTGCATAGTTCCATTTGGGACAATTAGCAAAATAAAATTGTCCATTTTGGCACAGATGCCCTCCTAGTCCCTTAGAGAAATTGAATAATTTCTTTAATAAACAACATCGGCATAATTATTGCGATCCTGCTCTAGTAACAATCATAACAACGAAACCCCAGGGCTAAATAAACTTACACTTTATGAATCACAAACAAGATAAGGAGGACGTATGAAAATACTCATTTTTCTTGCCATAGTAATTTCCCTGCACATTGGAATTGCCATGGCTCAGACTGAGCAGCAGGAGCCTGCCGCACAGGTTACCCTCACATTGGATAAAAAAGAATATGCAGGCGGGGAGGTTATCAAAATTAAAGGCACAGCACCCGCGGGACGCCCGGTTTATATCGAGATTGCTTCAGAAAAGAAAGTTCAGGTCAGCCGCCTGGACTCGAGGCGCGACCCTGACACAGGCAAGATTCCCTATATCTTTTATCTCTCAAAGGATATCCCTCCGCTTTATATGATACTTATGCCTAAAGAACTTGAAGAGGCATATAAGCTGGAAGTTGCGAAGGGTAGGGACTGGAGTGTAAGCAGGATGCTCACATCAACAGGGGCAGATGCGGCTTATATAACACCTGCCAAGGCAAAGGTTGACCGCTGGCAGGCATCTATCATGGCTACTATACTTGGTTCAAGAGGCGATCAATTGGAGCCTATGGATGAAAAAGGCAACAGAAGGCAATCAATGCCATTAATGAAGGCAAGATATAGGTGGCCTGAAAGAATGTTTGCCCCCACAATAGAAATCAAAGAAGATGGAACTTTCACAGCAGAATATAAACTCCCTGATAATGCCCCCAGCGGTTCTTATACAGTGATTGCAGTAGTTGATAGAGAGTTGAAAAGTGCCCCTGCTACATTCAAGCATGACCTTGGGTTTGCACAATTGTATTTCGATAGGGCAGGACAGAGCTTAAATATAATTGGGCCATTTCTGTTAGCTGTTGTTGTATGCACTTTTGGTGTCGTGATGGGTGCAGGCGGAGGTTTTATCCTCAATCCTCTTTTGATATTTATTTATGGGATACCCCATGCGATAGTAGCGGGCTCGGTGCTGCCTTCTGTTCTTTTTAGCCAGGGTTCTGGCATATATAACTACTCAAAAATCAAATTCATTAACTGGAAACTAGGGGTATCCATTGGTATTGCAATGCTTGCAGGAGGCTTCATCGGACCTAAGCTGACAGAAATGATCACCCTGGAACAGTATAAGTTCCTCTTTGGGTGGGTCTTACTTATTCTTGCAGCTATAATGTTGTGGCAGACTACTCCCGGCTATGTAGCCAAGAGCGCTAAGGACCAAGCAATACTTAAAGAATTTAAGAAGCGGGCTGAAGAAGCAGCGGCTAAGAAAGCTGCAAAATCAGAGGAAGGAGGCAAATTATGAAAATACAATTCTGGGGACAGGACTTTAAAGCCAATATGATAATTGGCTGCACAGGCGGCTTTCTGATCGCCATTATGTCAAGTATGTTTGGTTTCGGGGGCGGTCCTTTCATGGTTCCACTTATGACCGTCCTAATGGGACTGCCAATGTATGTAGTTGTGGGCAGTTCGCTGCTTGCCATCTTTTTCAATACCTTTATGGCTTCTTCAAGGGTTGTGGGTTTTGGGAATGTCGATTTTCTTTTGTTTGGCTTTATGGCAGCAGGAGCAGTGCTTGGCGGCTTTTTAGGTCCACAGATTTCCAAGAGGCTGAATCCTCTCTGGGTTAAGAGGGTGGCAGTAGTTGGTTTAACAATATTAGGGCTTATGCTTTTGGGTGTAATTCCAACCCCCAAATAAATAAAAAAACATCAGGAGGTAGTTAATGAAAGGAAAGTTTTTGCTCGTTGTTCTGGCTGTATTGCTTGTATTGCCTTTGAGCGCTTTCTCAGCAGAGTTGAAGTTCGGGCTTCTGCCGAGGCTTACAGAGAAGGAAATGGTTGAGGGTTTTACACCCCTTGCCAAGTATCTCGAGAAAGAATTAGGCGTGAAGGTCACCCTTGTGGTTCCAAAAGACTTTGACACGTGGAAGAATGAGGCAAAGGGAGGGAAATACGATATAGCTTACACAAATCCATATCTCTATGTAGTAATCAAAAAGGACATAAAGGATGCGATGCCTCTTGCCATTGCATCAGAGCCGGAATCGGGAAGGAAGTTTGAAGGGACTATCATTGTGAAAAAGGAAAGTCCTATCAAGAGCATAGCAGAACTTAAAGGAAAAACCATTGCTGCCACTGATCCTGGATCAGCTGGTGCATACCTTGTGCAAATGTTAATGCTCCAGAAGGCTGGCATCAAGAAGGATGACGTAAAAATAATCTTCGAGAAAAAACGTGACCCTGTCGCAGATGCCGTTCTGGCTGGCAAGGCTGATGCCGGTTTTGTCCGTGACGATGATGTAGAAAAACTGAAGGCTGGGGCAGGGAAATTCCGCAAGCTTGGAGTAAGCGATCCTATACCTAACTGGCCTGTGATGACAGCAAAAAAGATGGATCCTGCAATGGCTGGCAAAATTAAGGCTGCCCTCTTGAAATTGAAACCAGGCGATCTTAAGGCGATTTCAGTGCTTGGACCAGCGAGAATAGAGGGTTTCGTTGAGACCTCTGATAAAGAATTTGCTGGCATGATTGACGCTGCTAAAGCTGCCGGTGGATATTAAGATAATTTAAAATCTCTCAATATAATAAATAATAAGGCAAGGCACACAATATACCTTGCCTTATTATATTTCGTTTTATCTTTGCTTTCATATTCAATTGTTGGTAATGCCCAAAAGTTTTATGACAAATAAAATAAACGCCATGGAAAGACTGTTTTCAATCTTGTAGTAAACCATAAAACTACAGCTTGATCAGACAATCCATTTGCTTCCTGCTGGATTCTCTATCAGGTTTGGGAATAGCAAAAAGGGGTAGTCAAGGTTCTCTTGAATAGGCTATTGTAATATAATTGTTTAGTGTTTTGTGCTTTTAAAATTTTGACAATACATGGTTACTGATGAGGAGGAAATTTTATGGAAAAGGCATCGTCTGTTTACAGCATTTGCGGGATGTGCGCCGTGCGATGTCCGATCAGGGTGGAGATTGAAGGGGGCAGGATTTCATGGATTGAGGGCAATCCCCATGCAGTCGGCATTGAAGGGGCTCTATGTGCAAAGGGTTCAGCAGGTCTTGCCTTTGAATATGATGATGAACGTCCTCAGTCTCCAATGATCAGGGAAGGCGCCAGAGGCGAGGGCAAATGGAAAAAAGCAAGCTGGGATGAGGCGCTTGATTATATTGCCAAAAAAATAGAGAACATCAGAACTGAGCATGGTTCAAAGGCGATCGCCATTACAGATAGGGGAGGCCCGTTTACAGACCTTACAAAGTCATTTATAAAGGCACTCGGCTCTCCTAATTACGCTGACCATGATGACACATGCGCAAAGAATGTGAATATGGCAGTTCAGAGCCTTTTAGGTTATGGCAGGGGAGATCTGGGCTATGATTTTGTCAATTCAAAATATATTGTCCTGTTTGGCAGAAATGTATTTGAGTCCCTTCAGGTAAAAGAGGTTAATGACATAATGGATGCTCTTCAGAAGGGCTGCAAACTCGCATATATTGATATAAGGGCTACAGTCACAGCATCAAAGGCTCACAGGTTTATGATGATAAATCCCGGGACGGATTATGCGATGATTTTGGCATTGATGAATGTAATAATCAAAGAAAGTCTCTATGACAGGGATTTTGTTGGCAAATATTTTAAAGATTTTTCAGAACTCGAATCCTTCATAACTCCATATACCCCGTCATGGGCTGAAAAAGAGACTGGGATACCCTCATATGAGATTGTCAATATCGCAAGAGAGGCAGCATCTGCCAAACCTTCCGTAATCTTTCATGGAGGTTGGATGCTCTCAAGATATATAGATTCTTTTTATGCCAGCAGGGGGCTTTACATGCTCAATGCCTTATTGGGCAGCATTGAAACTAAGGGCGGCTTGATTATTGCCAAAGGCGCAAAGGATGCCGGCAAAAAGGGTTTAAGGTCTTTAGGTGAAAGCATTCCTGAACCTCCCGACAAGATAGTTGATGCGGATATGCCTAACAAGTCTTTAGGGACAGGGCATATCGTAAATTTTTATAAAGCAATTAAGACTGGTAACCCTTATCCAATAAGGGCTTTATTCGCTTATAGATACGACCCTATAGCTTCTTTGCCTGATCCTGATGAACAGAAGATGGTTCTTGATAAACTCGACCTGCTTGTAAGCATTGATGTTAATTACAGCCAAACCGGGTGGTTTTCTGATGTGATACTCCCTGAAGCTACATATCTTGAAAGGTCTAATATAATCGGGGTGAAGAAAGGGCAAAAACCCCAGTTTATCATGAGAAGACAATCAATACCGCCAAGGTATGATAGCAAGCCTGCCTGGGAGATTTTTACACTCCTCGCAAATAAACTTGGTGCCGGACAATATTTCCCATGGAAAAACATTGAAGATATCTGGAACTATCAGCTAGAACATACAGGATATAAAATTGAGGACTTTTACTCCAAAGGCTTTGTAACTCTATCTAAAGACCCTATTTTGATGCCCCGAGACGATATAAAATTTACAACTCCTTCGGGTAAGATTGAAATCATCTCGGAGAAAATCACAAAAATCGGTGCGAAGTCGCTAGCTGAATACAAATCACCTCAAAGACCAACAGGGGATATTTTCAGGCTGGTGTTTGGCAGAAGCGGAGTCCATACACATGCCCAAACCCAGAATAACATATACCTCAATGAAATATTGCCTGAAAATCATTTGTGGATTAATGAAAAAAGGGCTCAGGAAATGGGTATAGCCAATGGCGATGTAGTTGAGGTTTCCACCGACGGTTATAGTGGCAAGATCAAGGCATTTATAACTCCATACATACACCCTGAAGCGGTATTTATGTATCACGGTTTCGGTAACGATATTCCACTCAAAACGAGGTCATTCGGCAAGGGGTTGAGGGATACAAAGTTCCAGGTGGGACTTTTGGAAACGGTTGACCCTGTCGGCGGAGGGGTAGCATACCTTGAGGCAATGATTAGGGTAAAAAAGGCTTAAGGAGATAACATGAGCAAATATTATATACATCAGGATCAATTCAGATGCATCGGTTGTTATGCCTGCGAGGTTCACTGTAAAACTAAAAACAACCTTCCAGTGGGACCAAGGCTGACAAGAATTATACCAGTGGGCCCAAAATTAGTCGGTAATATCCCGAGGATGCAGTTTATATTCATGCCTTGCTACCATTGCGAAAAGCCTTGGTGTGTTGCCGTCTGTCCTACAGGCGCTATGCAAAAAAGGCTAAAAGACGGCATAGTCTTTGTCGAGTCGAACCTCTGTATTGGTTGTAAATCCTGCATCACTGCCTGCCCCTGGGGTGTGCCCCAGTGGAATAGAGAAACGGGAAAAGTTGTAAAATGCGATTATTGTAAAGACAGAGTTGACAGAGGACTTATGCCTGCATGTGTAACAAAGTGCACAGCACACGCTTTAAAATGGTTGTCGCCAGCGGAGGCTTCTCAGCTAAAACGTGAAAGATTTGCAAAAGAGATTGCTGCGCATGGCGTACTATAATGTTCTTTAGCAGGAGGAATTTCTATGAGAGTTAAGGCGCTCCTTGAAGCCAAGGGCAAAGAGGTATATTCCATGGAGTCGGATAATACAGTTGAGCAAGCCATAGAAATGATGGCTAGCAAAAAGATAAGCGCTGTCCTTGTGACCGAAGATAAAAAGCCGGTGGGAATTTTTACAGAAAGGGATGTTTTAAGAAGCTATCTTGCAAAAAAAGGCGCTTCCTTTCATGATATTCCCCTCAAAGATGTAATGACAACAAACATTATTATTGCTGAGCCAAATGAAGAACTCTGTAATGTAATGAGCGTCATGATCGAGAAGGGTATTCGTCATATGCCGGTATCTGAAAAAGGCGTTATTATAGGGATGCTTTCGATACGAGATGTTTTAAAAACACAGATTGGCAACCTCAAGGCTGAAATACATTATCTAAAAGATTATATCGCAAGTGCATAGGAGAGTATAACATGACATTTGAAAAGATAAATGAAATACTTGCTCGTTACCCTGAGAAAAAAGGCAATTTAATCTCGATTCTCCACGAGGTTCAGTCTGAGTTTAATTATTTGCCTGAGGATGCCCTCAGATATATTTCAAGGCGTCTCGATATACCTATTACAAGGCTTTATGCAATTGCAACCTTTTACCACTTCTTCAGCCTTACACCTAAGGGCAGGCATACAGCCAATGTATGTCTTGGCACAGCCTGTCATGTTAAAGGTTCTGAGCGTGTCCTGAGAGCGGTCGAATTAGCGCTGGATGTGATGGAAGGCGGGACTACTACTGATATGCGGTTCACTGTCGGAGCAGTGAGATGCGTAGGCGCCTGCAGTTTAGCCCCCGTCATGGTAATTGATAAAGATACCCATGGCAAAGTTAACCCTAAACAAGTACCGAAAATTTTGAGTAAATATGACTGAGAAAAAAAAGACTATCAAAAAAATAGCACAGACAAAAAAGCCAAGCACAACCCGTAGGCCCCGTGCCAAAAAGCCGCTTCAGCGCGACCAGAGAATTTTTATCAGCGTTTGCGTGGGCACTGGTGGCCTTGCAAGCGGAGCTTCAGATATTATTGAGGCATTTCAGGAAAAGCTTTCTGAAAAAGAGATCGCAGAAAGAATACACACTGGCGAACTGATTATATCGGCTTTTAAGGAAAAGCTGCATGAAGCAGGGCTGGAATGCGAAGTGCGGAAGCGCTGCGATGTGAGGCAGGTGGGCTGCCGAGGTTTTTGCGCCAAAGATGTTCTTGTTGATGTTACCGTTGACGGTGAAAATGTTACATATCAACATGTCAAGCCAGATATGGTGAGCCGTATTATGGAGCAGCATATATTAGGCGGTTTGCCCGTCGAAGAATGGATGGTGGGTGCAGAATATTTCACATTCAACAACCTGCAGCAGAAGCTTGTCCTAAGCGAATGCGGCATTGTTGACCCCGAAAGCATCGATTCATATATCGCACTGGGCGGGTATGAGGCAGCAAAGAAGGCTTTTATGCTCCATCCAGACGAGATAATTACTGAAATAAAGAAATCCGGGCTTCGTGGCAGGGGTGGTGCGGGCTTTCCCACAGGACTCAAGTGGGAATTTTGCCGCAGGGCAGCAGGAACTGACAAGTGCGTAATCTGTAATGCCGACGAAGGCGACCCTGGCGCTTTCATGGATCGCTCAGTTGTAGAGGGGAATCCTCACTCTGTGATTGAGGGGATGCTCATCGGTGGTTATGCTATCGGTGCACGCAATGGTTATGTTTATATAAGGGCTGAATACCCCCTTGCTGTTCAGAGATTGAAAAAGGCTATCGCCGATGCCCATAATCGCGGGTGGCTTGGGATAGACATATGGGGTTCTGGTTTCGATTTCGAGATACATGTAGGGCTGGGAGCAGGCGCTTTCGTATGCGGGGAAGAAACTGCGCTCATCGCTTCATTGGAAGGACATATAGGTGAGCCCCGTCCAAAACCGCCGTTTCCTGCCAACAAGGGATTGTGGGGAATGCCTACAAATATCAATAATGTGGAGACCTGGGCAAATGTGCCCAAGATTTTAAAAAATGGCGCAGACTGGTTTGCTAGGATTGGAACTGAAAAATCGAAAGGAACAAAGATATTCTCGCTCGTTGGAAAGATTAACAACAGCGGGCTTGTGGAAGTACCTATGGGCATCCCTCTTAGAAAGATAATCTACGACATTGGCGGCGGAGTCCCCGGCAATAAGAAATTAAAAGCCGTGCAGACTGGAGGACCCTCTGGCGGGTGTATTCCTGCTTCCCTTATTGATACCCCTGTTGATTATGAAAGTTTGGGGGCGTTAGGCTCTATCATGGGATCCGGCGGAATGGTCGTGATGGATGAAGATACATGCATGGTGGATGTATCAAAATTCTTTCTTTCCTTTTGCATGGACGAATCCTGCGGTCAGTGCACTCCTTGCCGAGAAGGGACAAAGGAGATGGTGCGTCTTCTTGATGAGATAACCAAAGGACACGGCACTACTGAACATATAACGCAGCTCGAAGAGCTTGCTGAGACAATGCAAGCCGTCTCCCTTTGCGGACTCGGTAAGACAGCGCCTAACCCGGTGCTTTCTACACTTAAATACTTCAGAGAAGAATACGATGCCCATATTTTGGATAAACGTTGTCCTGCTCACGTATGCCGTGCGCTTCTAACTTATAGCATAGACCCTTCAAAATGCATTGGATGCGGAGTGTGCGCTATGAACTGTCCACAACAAGCTGTCTTTGGAGAAAAGAAAAAAACCCACCGAATCGAGCAATACAAATGCATTCGTTGCAATGCCTGCTATGAAGGGTGTAAATTTGGTGCGGTTATAAAGGAATAGCTATGCCAAAAATAATATTAAATGAAGTGGAAATACAGGTTCCAGACAATATGGCCGTTCTTGATGTTGCAAGACAACAGGGCTTAGACATCCCCACTCTTTGTTGGCATGAGGCCCTGGGTCCTTATGGAGCGTGCAGGCTCTGCCTTGCAGAAGTTTCAAGCCCTATCATGAAGCCAACACTTATGACGACATGCAACTTAAAACCTTCTGACGGCATGAAAGTGCAAACTGATACCCTTGATGTCAAAAGAAAGCGCAAAGTCATATTTGAACTTTTACTGGCAAGAAGTCCTGAGGCTAAACCTCTTATCAAACTGGCTGAAAGGTATGGCGTTACAAAGACACGATTTAAAAGCGACACTATCGATGAATGTGTCCGCTGCGGTATATGCGTCAGGGCTTGCCGTGATAAGATTGGCCAATCAGCTATAGTATTCGCTTATAGGGGCAGAAACCGCCACGTAACGAGCGAGTTTGAAAAGCCTTCTGAACTTTGCATAGGTTGTGGCACATGTGCAGCCCTCTGCCCCACCGGAGCTATAAAGGTGGAGGACAAGGGAATATATCGGAAGGTATATCTATGGGACAACATTATAAGTAAGCTGGAGCGAGCTCAATGTCCTGCCTGCGGGAGGTTCTTTTCGACTAAGGCTTTTCTTGCTTATGTTCTCGGACGCCTCTCGGAAGAACAGGGTGCAAAATTGAAGGGCATTTGTTCAGAATGCGCCCGCTCTCACTATGCAAAGGCACTTACGGGGGAGTTCCCGCCATACTGAAAATCTGTCATAATGCCATACCGAGCTTGTCGAAGGATAACATTATAGCTCCAAGTATGCCTGTTTAAAGAATGGCTCTCTATGCAAGCGTTCCATTGATTTCACGCCCACGATCAGAGAATGACTCAATTGAGCCTTTAGGAAGCCTTTAAAAATAAAAGCTTCCTAAAAATTATTTAACCACTAAAACGGGACATCTTGAGTAGTCAATTACCTTTGAAGAGACACTACCTAAAAGAAATTTCTTTGCCCCATGTCTTCCGTGGGAACCAGTTACTATCAAATCCACCTTCATTTTTTGGGCTGTTTCGAGAATCTTCTCTGCAGGATCTCCCTGCCTGATGACGGTTTTTACTTCTATTGATTTGCCGGAGAGAGACTTTCTGATTTTTTCCATTGCCTGCCGGGTTTCTTCTTCAAGGGTCTTGGCAATTCTGTTTCTGTCTTCTTCAGGAAGTTCCGTTAAGTAAAGCTCTGGGACTACTGATAAAACGGTTAGAGAAGCATTGGAATTGATTGCCATATCAACTGCCTTTTTCAGAGCCTTATCTGATGATTTTGAGCCATCGTGTGCTACAAGTATTTTTTGCATAATACCTCCTGCTCTCATTTTTTTCAACAAAACAGACTTATTTGTAATAATTCTTAAACAGCATTGAGTGAATCCATGAAATCCCTATTTGCAAAATACCATTTGACGGTCATTTCGATTCCATGTTCAATAGGTATTGCCGGTGACCAGCCAAGCCTCTCTATTGTTGAACTTATATCTGCCCATGTATCCAGAACATCGGCTGGATGTCTGGGCTCAAAAATAATTTGAGCTTTTTTACCGATCACTTTTTCAATAATCTGAACCACCTGCATAAGTTCCACAGGATTGTCGTTTCCAAGATTGTATATTTCGTAACCATCTTCTTTATTAAGGCACATTATGGTTCCTTCAGCGATATCGGTGATATATGTGAAATCCCTTTTTTGCCTTCCATCCCCATAAATTACTATGGGTCTGCCTGAAGCAATATTTCTAATAAACCTGAAGATGCTCATATCAGGCCTGCCTGCAGGACCATAAACAGTGAAGTATCTCGGGATACTTATGTCTAAATTATAAAGATAATGATAACTGTAGCTTAAAACCTCTGCAGCCTTTTTAGTGGCGGCGTAAGGTGCAAGGCAGTTGTCAGTCTTATCAGTAACCTCAAAGGGAATTTTTTTATTGCCCCCATATAAACTTGACGTGGATGCAAGAACTAATTTCTTCACATTAAAATTCTTGCAGCACTCAAGGAGGTTCAATGTTCCTTTGACATTGGTATCGAGGTATATCCACGGGTTCTCAATGGAAGCCCTGACACCAGCCCTCGCTGCAAGGTTAATAACAGCGTCAAGATGATGATTGGAAAATATCGTCTTGATGCCAAGAAAATCAGATATATCGAGTTTATAAAAAACAAAATCACTATCTGTCTGATTATTGTATAAAAGAGAGAGGCGCCATTCCTTAAGCCTGGGGTCGTAATAATCGTTCATGTCATCAACCCCGATAACTGAACTCCCCTGATTTAGAAGCATTTCAGATACTTTATAGCCTATAAAGCCGGCGCATCCTGTTACCAAAACGGTCTTCATCCACTCACTTTATTATGATATCAGATAATCAGACCAGAATTTTAAAAATCTGCAATATAAACAGTAGCTATTTTAACATATTTTTTAATTATCGGGACTTAAAAAAAATTTTAACAGGGTTTCCCTTAAATGGTAATTTCCCCCTGATAACCTTTTCGGCAAAGGCCATAATATTTTTTTTAGCAATGGAAGGATTGTTGGTGTATATGGAAAAAGTTGGGGGGGCACAATTGTCTTGATTGATTTTTATTAGCTTAAGTTCCCTTCCACCTGGCATAATATTTTGCAGGTGCTGAGATAGTTCAGCAACTATGCTGTTTAATTCATCAGCAGAAAGCATCCTTTTCCTCTCATGATAAATTTCATCTATAAGCGGGAAAATTTTTGAGATTCTTGTTCTCTGAAGGCTCGAAATAGTAAGCGCTGGCGCATAACTTATAAACCACATTTTCTGGCGCAGGGTCTTTAAAATACTTTTGTAGGCAGCGTCGGGTTTTTCAATCAAATCCCACTTGTTTAAGAGAAAAACCGCTCCCTTGCCAGAGTCCATAACTATACCTGCAATTCTTTGATCCTGATCAAATATCCCTTCTGTGGCGTCAATTACTATTAAAGCGATATCCGCCCTCTCTATACTTTTTATAGCCTTGATGACAGCCATTCTCTCCAACAGATTTTTTTGTGAGTATCGCCCCTGTTTGACATCCCCAAGATTGAAAAAACTCCGCCCTATACCTTTTCGTATCCCGGCTGTATCAATGAATAGATATTTTTTGCCGTAATATGTGCAAAGCGTATCTATAGGATCCCTCGTTGTTCCCGGAACTGGACTTACAATTAATCTTTTTTTGCTCAAGAGGGAATTGATAAGAGTGGATTTGCCGACATTTGGTCTGCCAATTACTGCAATCTTAGGAATATCAAAGGTCTCAAATACTGTGTTGTGCTCCTGTGTGGAGTCTGGAATGAAGGTAAGTATCCGTTCCATCAATTCATCAAAGCCGAGACCCGTGAGTGCTGATATAAAAACAACCTCACCGCCCAAACCATAAAACTCAATGCCCTGACTCTGTCTCTGGGGCGAATCTATTTTATTAACTACAAATAAAAACCTTTTTCCAGATCTCCTTATCAGTTGTGAAAGTTCTTTATCAAATGGGTTTATACCGAGTTTCCCGTCTATTATATGAAGAATTAGGTCAGCCTCCTGAATGGCTGTTATAGCCTGTTCCCTCACCTGTAAAGTTATATCCCCTGACAGGATATCATCAAAATAAAAACCACCTGTGTCTATAACCGTGAAGCGTTTCTCCCCACATTCAGCCCTGCCATAATTTCTATCCCTCGTTACGCCAGGCGTTTTATCCGTTATGGCTGGTATCCCAGCTCTCCGTATCATTCGGTTGAACAAAGTTGACTTGCCGACATTAGGCATTCCTACAAGCGCTACCGTAAAATTCATATTCTAGCCCTGGTGTTCTCTATCAATGTCATAAATGGGTTAAAAAAATCCGTTGGCTCAATCAGAAACATTAATCTCAAGGATTCTGTCCAGATGGAATACCCTCTCGCTTCCCCTGAGTGTGCAGTAAGCCTTAACTCCAGTGAATTTTTTGCCCTGATATTCCATATCGCCAATATATGTAGGCAATATAGAGCGTCTTGTCTTTTCATCCTTTGTCTTGAGATAAACAATCTCAAGTGATTTATTCTCTTTAATCGCCATCTCGATCATCCTGATTCTTTCATCTCTTGGGTTCTTTTTAGCTGACAGCATATACTGATACTTTGTGAGAAACTCAACAACCCTCCTGTCCATAAGGATATGTTTTTTCTGAAGGGGTTTTTTGAGGATAATTCCATTTAGAGACGTGCACCTGCTTAATGCCACATAAAGCTGTCCATGCGAAAATGTGCCCCTGCCAATATCTATTATCATGTTATCAAAGGTCATCCCCTGACTTTTGTGAATAGTGATTGCCCACGCAAGCTTTATTGGGTATTGAACAAATCTTCCCACAACATTGGACAGTATCCTTTTAGTGCTTTTATCAAAAGAAAATTCAAAGAGTTCCCACGTATATGGAACAACATCAAACATTCTGCCGTCAGGACACTCAACCCAGACTGCATCGTAGTCACTGTCGAGCGTCTCTATTGCAGAGACACGCCCGATAGTTCCATTTATCCACCTGCCTTCAGGGTCATTATTGAGCAGCATTACCTGCGCCCCGATCTTTAGTGCAATTTCTTTGGCGGTAGGCATATCTTTTAAGTTAAAATCTCCATCGCATTGCCCTTTAAATGTATAAGTTTTTCCCCTTAATTTTGTTAATCTCTCATTGTTTATTGCATCAACGAGTTGATTGGTGGTGGCAAGATATATGTAAAAGTCTTTACCATCAATGCAAAAATCGGGGTTATACCTAGTATTAAGCTTCTCGAGATGGCTCCAATCAGCAGTGTTATTTCTTATTGCATTAAGAACTTCCAGAAATAAGTCATCCTGTTGACGATAGACTTTTTCAAGTTCTATAAATTCCATTTCAATACCAAAACCTGTAGTTTCCAATAAAGGCGATGTGAATCCCTTGAATACCATTGAATCGAAAAAGTATGGACTGGCATAATAATCATCGAAAAATTCCCTTTCTTTAGCTGTTACTATAGGCGGAAGTTGATAGAGGTCTCCGATAAATATCATCTGGATGCCCCCAAATGGTCTATTCTTTCTCTTGCCATGCCGGCGCAAAAAGGTGTCCACGCAGTCCAGAAGGTCAGCCCTGACCATCGAAATCTCATCAATTACGATTGCATCGAGTTTCTTGTAAATATCCTTGTTTCTCGGCACGATATCTTTAACTTTATCAAGCGTTATATCAGGCTTAAAGTTAAAGAATGAATGTATTGTCTGCCCCTTTACATTTAAAGCTGCCACTCCAGTGGGTGCAAGAACCACAATGTTTTTTCTCGTTTTTTTTCTAAAATAATGCAAAAGGGTTGATTTGCCGGTTCCAGCTTTGCCTGTTATAAAAACAGATTTATCAGAGCCTTCCATAATAGAAATAGCTTTTTTAAACTGCTCGTTAATCTCTATTGAATTGCTCTGGTTAATCATATTATCGCAATTATATCATAATATCGCTTAAAGGTATTGAGTCCGTTACTTTTATGTTTCCTAAAAATAGCGATAGAAAGGTCTGTTTCAGGATTTTTATAATCCAAATTTTATTTGAATTTTGCTTTATGCTTTTCATACAAGGGCTTTTGCCAAAATCTCATTAAGCCTTCCTTTACAAGGTGTTGTATAAAGATCCCTCACCAGCTCTTTCTATGTATCTTGTCGATTACAAAGCGATTTGAGTTCTATCGCCGAATTAGGGATGTTTAATTTTGATTCAACTAAATGCTAATATATTTTACATTTAAATCTATTAATGAAAGGAAAAAATGGCACAGATAATACCTTTTAGGGGAATACTTTATGATCCTTCAAGAGTTAGCGGGGAACTGGTTACCGCTCCCCCATACGATATCATAACACCTTCATACAAGCAAGATTTATACAATAAAAGCGAATGCAACATTGTCCGCATAGATTTTGGGATGGAGCTGACCGGCGACAATACCACGAATAACAAATACACACGGGCAAAAGAAGATTTTGATAAATGGATGAGCAATGGGATTCTGATAAGGGATGAGGCGCCTTTCTTTTATTCTTATGAAATCGACTACTCAGTTTCCAATAGGAATTTCACCCTGAGAGGATTGATAGCTCTTGTAAAAATTGAGGAACTCGGCAGAGGGATTTACCCCCATGAGGCAACTTATTCTAAGCCCAAAGCCGACAGACTAAATCTTATGAGGGCATGTCATGCAAATATAAGCCCGATATATGCCCTTTATAACAGTTCACAGAGGATTACTTCGAGCATTCTTGAATCAACTTCATACGACCCTTGGATAATTTCCAAAGACGCCGATGGAGCTGTTCACAAGATTTTCAAAATTCAAGATACAAACCTTCATGAGCAAATAATAAAGGAGTTTCATGATAAGTCAATATACATTGCCGATGGTCATCACAGATATGAGGTTGCTCTTGAATTCAAAAAAGAGATGGGAGAAGTTGCACTGAATGATTTAAATACAAATTTTTCTTATGATTATGTAATGATGTTTTTAGCCAATATCCAGGATGAAGGAATAACCGTCCTTCCAACGCATAGATTGATTAAAGGTTTATCAGGCAGCAGGGATATCATAAAAAGGGTTGAAAATTATTTCGAAATAAATAAAGCCCCCCTTAACATTGACATAACAGATATTCTATCTTTAGAGCCTAAAAACGCCATTGGATTGTATATGAATAATGATAAGACATGGTATATACTTAAATATAAAGGCGGAAAGTTGGACGATTTACACCCTGCACTTGGCAGCCTTGATGTCGTTGTCCTTCATGAACTTATCTTTAAGAGGATACTCGATATTAATGACTTTGCTTATGAAATGAATGCAAAAGAAGCGGAAAGGATGGTTCGAGCGGGAGAATTTGATGCAGCCTTTTTCCTGAAACCAACTAGATTGGAAGATGTTGAGCAAGTTGCCCTTGCCAATAAAAGGATGCCTCCCAAATCGACATATTTTTACCCAAAGCTTTTGACCGGCATGGTGATAAATAGTTTTAGGTAACAGCTTAGAAAATTTAGCAATATTTATAAGCAAAAGGAGTTATATATGCAAAAAAAGAATGATATTCTGAACAAATTTATTATTGATGAACTCCCTATTAAAGGCAAAAGGGTCTTTATAAGGGCTGATTTCAATGTTCCTATTGACAATAATATGGTCATCACTGACGACCGGAGGATACGTTCTACTATACCCACTATAAACTATGCAATTGATGCCGGCGCTAAGGTCATACTTGCCTCTCACCTTGGCAGGCCCAAGGGCAAGATTGACCCCCGCTTTAGTTTGATGCCTGTTGCAAAAAGGCTACAAAGATTATTGAACAAGGAAGTAATTTTCGCCCCCGATTGCATAGGCAGTCAGGTTGAAGGTTTAGTTGCAAAAATGAAGGATGGCGATGTGATGCTTTTGGAGAATCTTCGATTCCATATAGAAGAAGAAAAAAATGACCCCTCCTTTGCTAAATCTCTCTCGAAATTAGCTGATTATTTTGTCAATGACGCCTTCGGCGCCTCTCATAGGGCTCATGCGTCTATTGTAGGTTTGCCGAAGTTTTTGCCTTCCGCTGCGGGCTTCCTTATGAAAAAAGAGATAGAATACCTCAAAGGTTCCGTTGAAGACCCGATAAGACCCTTTGTAGCTATCTTAGGAGGCTCCAAAGTCTCGGGTAAGATTGGTGTTCTCGGCAATCTTGTTGAAAAGGTTGACAAGGTTATTGTCGGCGGCGGCATGGCTTTCACATTTATAAAAGCCCTCGATTACGAAATTGGGGATTCACTCCTTGAACCCGAAATGCTCGATCTGGCAAAGAGTATAATGGACAGCTTGAAAACAAAGGGCGTTAAATTTTATCTCCCCGTTGATTGTGTAATTGCACAGGAAGTAGCAGCCGGCGGCGAAACGAAGATTGTTACAACTCAGGAAATTCCGAAAGGCTGGAAAGCCCTCGACATAGGACCTGCATCAGTTAAATTATTCTCCGAAGCAATTCAGAATGCCAAAACAATAATATGGAATGGACCTATGGGGGTTTTCGAGATAGATGCATTCTCAAGAGGCACTACAGCTATAGCCCATGCTGTTGCGGATGCTTATGCCATGACAATTGTGGGTGGTGGCGATACGGATTATGCTGTGCATAAAGCAGGTGTTAGCGATGCAATTACTTTTATATCTACAGGCGGAGGGGCATCCCTCCAATTGCTTGAAGGCAAGGAACTGCCCGGGATTTCGGTATTAACTGAAAAGAAGTAAGATAAATGAGACACTAATTTCTTTCAACAGTATTTCAAGGTGTTTTCTTGTAGGTTTGAGTGAGTTAATAAAGAAGTCACTCAATAGGAAGTCAAAACACTGATTTCACACTGAATGTGTTGCCCTTCGGCATGCTCAGGGTGACACATTGTTATGGTTATGCGGGTTCAGGGCATTAATCGGAACCCGCTTTTTATGTTAATTATAGAGCGGCTTAATGCTTAAAATATACTAAACTTAAAATATTTTTTAGGATTTTCCTTCACATCCTTTGTCAGAAGTTTAAGTTCTTCAACAACATCTCTAAGATTCACTACTGTTTGTTTTAACTCGCCAGCTAGTTCCTTGTCTTTCAAAAGAGTCCCGGCAATCCCTTCCTTTTCATTGATACTCTGAACTATAGAGGCAAGTTGGGCAGATGTTTCAGTGAGACTATCATAAAGGGTGGTGTCCACAGCGAGCTTTCCTAGCGTTCCTTTACCCTCGCTAATACCTGTTGTCAGGTTGTCAATCTTCTCAGTTGCGGCAGAGATCTTGTTATACAAAACTGGGTCTTTAAGCAGCAAACCAAGGGTGCCTTTTGAAGTTTCTATTTCGCCTAATATTGAAGAAAGTTTTTTAGTTGAATCGCTGAGGTTACGATAAACTGATGGATCTGATATAAACTGTCCTAGAGTGCCTTCGCTTTTTTCTATTTTCAAAAGGAATTGGTCGAGCTTATCAACAAAATCTGTGATTTTGCCTAACGAGCCAGCGCTTGCATCAACAATGTCCTTAATCTCGAGCTGGGGTCTGCCTTCTATTATATCGCCCTTTTTTAAAGGCAAGGCGTTTGGAGAACCAGATGAGAGTTCGATATACTTATCTCCCAGAAGCCCCATCGTCTGAACAGTCGCCTTAGAATCTTTTTTAATGAAGCTCAACAGGTCCTCTCTAACGGATATGGTGACCAAAGTTCCATACTGTTCGTGGAGTTTCATATTCTTTACAGCACCTACTTCAATTCCGGCTATCCATACAGGCGAACCGTTCCGAAGCCCTTTTACATCGTTAATCTGGACTATGATATCGGCTTTAGGGATAAAAATATCCTCAATCCTACCTGCAAAAAATGCTGTAAAAAAGAGAATCAAAACGGCAATTGTCAGAACTATGCCGACCTTAAGTTTTGACCATAGTAGTTGTTTTTTTGCCTCAAACATTTAAGCCCCCTGCTTATTGTGATATCTTGTAATTAAGCTCGCTTACAAATACCGCTATATCGGTAATGTTAGATTTTAAAAGTTGATACTTGTCACCGTCCAGGACTATTGAGCCGTTTTGGAGGAATATGAATCTATCGGCAACCCTTAGAGCATCAACTACCTTGTGAGTTACGATTATATGCCCTGTGCCATTTTTACTCAACTCGGTAATTAAATTACAAATATTTTCTGCATTCACAGGATCGAGACCTGTCGTAGCTTCGTCATATAAGAACATCTTGGGCTTAGAGACAGCAAGGGAACGGGCTATCGCAACCCTCCTGTGCATCCCGCCGCTGAGCTCATCAGGCATGTAATTAATTGCGTGTTCAACACCGACAATCCTGAGCAGTTCCCTTACTTTAAGGTCAATCTCTGCTTCTGACATTTTTGTATATTCTCTTAGACAAAAGGCAACATTTTCCTTTACATTCAAAGAGTCAAAAAGGGCGCCATCCTGAAAAACAATGCTGAACTTTTTTCTAACCTCCATAAGTTCGTCTTCACTCTTGTCTGTTATATCATCGCCATCAATCAAAATCCTCCCAGAATCTGGCTTCAGAAGGCCAACTATCAGCTTGAGTATAGTCGTCTTGCCTCCTCCGCTGCCACCCAAGATGGCGACTTTCTCAGTCTCCAGGAGACTGAAGTTAACATCTCTCAATATCTGATTTTTACCATAAGAAAAAAAGACATGCTCAAAAACAATCATATCGTAAACCCAAGAGCATAAAGCAAAATCCTTGTAAGCATAAAGTCAGAGATAATAATCATGATAATCGACACCACAACAGCATTGGTCGTTGACCTCCTTAATCCCTTCGCCCCGCCTTTGGTAGTAAGACCCATATAACAACTTATAGATGCAATCAAAAACCCAAACATGAAGGGTTTCACTGACCCGGAAAATACATTCTCAAAGTCCAAAACATCCTTTATAGAGGTCCAGTAAACATAGCCGCTTTGATGGCTTACAAAAACAGCTATGTAATATCCCCCCAGTATCGAGACGAGATCGCCAATGATTGTAAGGGCAGGAAGCATAAGAAGGGAACTGATTATCCTTGGCGTCACGAGTTTTTTAATTGGATCTACACCAAATACCCTTAATGAGTCAACCTGATGGCCAATGACCATTGAGCCAAGCTCAGACGCCATCCCGGCACCAACTCTACCGGCATATACAAGTGCAGCGGTAACTGGTCCGACTTCCCTGATAATCGAAATACCTACCACTTTTCCCGTGTACATTTTAAGTCCGAGAGCTGCAAGTTCGGCTGAAAGCTGAAGGGACAGTGCCATCCCTATGAAAAGGGAGACTATCATTATAATAATAAAGGAGCCTGCCCCTGCATAATCCATTTGTTCAATTGTGTCTTTAAGGTAGAAAGGTCTTCTGAAAATCCCGAATAACCCTTTAATGGAGAGTATGTAATAATCCTGAAGTTCGCTTATGAGATTTTTGATTTTTTCATCCATCGGGATAATTATTCAAAACCTTGCGTGATGTTAAAAGAGAGTATATACATATAGCTCGAAATAATAATTGGAAGTTTAACACAATAATTAAAACCATTCAAAATTGTCTGCCGAAAATTAAAACACTAAAAGAAAAATTGCCAGAATAAGGGCAAAGTTATTCCCATTGTCATAAAAATCCTATCGCTGATTTTCCTTCCTATCTAACTTCTTGACTTTAGAGCACTTTTTAGTTTTATCGCTGATTTTGGGTTTTTTTAAATTCTTGAATTATTTAGCTAAAATATTTTAAAATCTTTAGCACGGAAATACAAGGAGGTGAATTATTGGTTAAGATACGTTTAACGAGAATGGGGGCTCTCAAAACTCCTTTCTACAGAGTGATAGTCGCCGATTCGAAGGCAAGAAGAGACGGACCATTTATAGAGATAATAGGAACATACGACCCTAAAAAAGAACCAAGCGAGATTAAACTGAATTTAGAGCGAGCTCAATATTGGATTAGCCGGGGCGCTCAACCTACAGATAGAGTTAAAAGGCTAATAGAAAAAGCTAAAACTTAAAATGAATTCTTAATTAAGCGATCTGGGGCGCCTATCAAAATCCTGTGGAGGTGGAACAATGAAAACATTGATTGAGGTGATGGCAAAATCACTAGTTGACAAGCCTGATGAAGTTAGGGTGTCAGAGGTTGAGGGAGAAAAGACTACCGTTTATGAACTTCGAGTTGCCCAAGGCGACCTTGGCAAGGTTATTGGCAAACAAGGTAAAACCGCTCGTGCAATGAGAACTATTCTTGGGGCTGCAGGCACAAAACTTGGTAAGCGTTGTGTTCTTGAAATATTAGAATAGTTTCTTTGGTTGATTCTGAATCTGGGCGTTCCTCTCTGAACGCCCTTTTTGTTTAATAAAATAACTATGACTAAAAGAGAGTATTTTTTGTATGGCTCTATTTGCAGATGAAAGCAGGTTTTGACATAATTACTATTTTCCCGGAAATATTTTCGTCCTATCTCGGTGAAAGTATTCTCCAAAGGGCATTGGAAAAGCATCTCATCGATATAAAAATATATAATCTAAGGGATTTCTCGGAAAATAAACACAAGACTGTTGATGATTACCCCTATGGCGGTGGTCCTGGCATGGTCATGAAAATTGAGCCAATCTTTAATGCTATCGGATCAATAAAATCAGACGGAATCGAACGGTTAACAGTTCTTTTAAGTCCGCAGGGGAGGGTCTTTAATCAGAAAATTGCAGAATCGCTGTTGGGGCTTAATAAACGAATTATTTTTTTATGCGGAAGATACGAAGGTATTGATGAAAGAGTTAGAGAATTATTTGCCGATGACGAGATATCTATCGGCGATTATATTATGACTGGCGGTGAACTTGCAGCTTTAGTTATAATAGACACTATTGCCCGCTTAATTCCGGGCGTTTTAGGCGATAACGAATCATTTAAAGAGGAATCCTTTACAAGCGGCATATTAGATTATCCGCATTACACAAGACCATCTGAGTTTAGGGGGATAAAGGTTCCCGAAATTCTACTTTCAGGAAATCATCAGGAGATTAAAAGATGGCGTAGAGGGCAAGCATTAAGAAGGACGTTAATAAAAAGGCCTGATTTGATTGCGCCGGAAAAATTAAGTCAGGAGGATTATGAACTTTTAAGGTCTCTAAATAATAATTCGTGAATAAAAAATCATTGGAGGTATAGAGATGGATTTAATTAAGGTTGTAGAGGAAGGATACAGAAAGGAAATCCCTAAATTCAACCCTGGAGATACCGTCAGGGTATTTGTAAAGGTTGTAGAAGGGGACAAAGAGAGGCTCCAGCCTTATGAAGGAATAGTAGTAGCGAGGAGTGGCAGAGGCGTAAGAGAAACTTTTATGGTTAGGAAGATATCTTTTGGGGTGGGAGTTGAGAGGATATTTCCTGTCCATTCCCCATCTTTAGGGAAAATCGAGGTATTAAAAAGGGGCGATGTCAGCAGGGCAAAGCTATACTATCTAAGAGGCAAAAAAGGCAAAGCCGCCAAGGTAAAAGAAAAGGGCAGAGACACACAGAAAACAGTTTAAGCCTTGTTATCCGGGATGCTTCTATACAAATTTGATGAATCCCTGTTTAACAGGGGTTACAGGACGTTTGCAGGATTGGATGAGGCAGGAAGAGGACCCCTTGCGGGCCCTGTAGTGGCTTCCGCGGTGATTCTCTGCCACGATAGGAAAATAGAAGGGATAAAGGACTCAAAAAAACTTTCCCAAAAACAGCGGGAAAGGCTTTTTTGCGCTGTCCTTGAGAATGCGAAAGATATCGGCATAGGTATAGTAGATGCCGAGATAATTGACGAAATAAATATACTGAGGGCAACACGGCTTGCGATGTATCTTGCCCTGAAAGATCTAAAGACAGAGCCTGATTTGCTGCTTATAGATGCTATTGCGTTACCGTCTGTAAAGATAAAACAGATGCCTATTATTAAAGGCGATGCAAAAAGCGCTTCAATTGCTGCAGCATCAATAATAGCTAAGGTTATACGAGATGCGATGATGGTTCTTTATCATGATAAATATCCGCACTACGGCTTTGCAAAGCATAAGGGATATCCCACAAAAGAGCATATAGCAAAACTGAGCTTACATGGAGCTTGTCCGATCCATAGAAAAAGCTTTCATGGTGTTAAATCTCTGCTTCTACCTTTTGCTTATTGATATTAACAATCTAATAAAAGGCTTCAATAAGAAGCACTCAGACGGAGGCAACATTTGGAAAAAGAGAGAATAGATGAAGCGCTCGAACTCCTGTGGGTGCTTGATGAAGACGGGTATAACGATTTAAAAAGGTTCAGACACAGCTCTGACGACCATGATATAGAGCTTCTGATTGAAACGCTCATTAAAAACAATCTTGTCAAAATTGAGAATGATAAAATTTTGCTCACTCCTCGTGGAGTTGAGCTTGCTCGGGGCTTGATCAGGAGGCATAGGCTCGCCGAAAGGCTTTTTACTGATTTATTTGATCTCTCAAAAGACATTATTCACGAAGACGCCTGCAAAATGGAGCATGTTCTAAGCGAGGAACTAACTGATAGCGTTTGCACCTTTCTTGGTCATCCACCTACATGTCCACACGGAAAACCCATACCCCCTGGGGATTGCTGTAAAAAATATACTGTCGATGTCCAGCCTGTCGTTGTAAGATTATCCGATTTTGAAATTGGCAAGCCATGTAAGATAGTTTTTATTAAACCATCTGAGGCATCTAGGATAAGCCGTTTAAGTTCTTTCGGGATAATTGCGGGTGCAACTATTAAATTAATTCAAAAAAGACCTTCAGTAGTATTGCAGATAGATGAAACAACAATCGCCCTTGATCCAGAATTATCCGACGAGATTTTTGTTAAGAGAGTTTTATCAAATAAATAGACCGCCCGCGGAATCACAACTTGATGAATAATTATCTTATGGCTGATATAAGCGAAATAATAGAGAGATACCGCAATAAAAAGGGTATAGTTATTCCCCTTCTTCAGGATGTTCAAGATCTTTACGGATATGTGCCAAAAGAGGCTGTTTTTATTATTGCAAAAGAACTGTCTCTCCACCCCGTCGATATTTATGGTATTCTGACTTTTTATTCTCAGTTTTACACTGCGCCAAGAGGGAAAAATACGATCAAGGTTTGCCTCGGAACCGCATGCCACGTAATGGGCAGTAAGGAACTCCTTAATTTCTTCGAGCAGAAACTTAATGTAAAAGAGGGAGAAACCTCGAAAGACGGTATTTTTACGCTCGAGAGAGTGGTCTGTCTTGGATGCTGCGGCATGGCGCCTGTGGTCACAGTCAATGATAATTTTTATGATAGATGCGAGATTAAAAAGGCTGAAGAGATACTGCAAAATTACAGGGAAAGGGAAAAATGACTCAAAATGTATCCAGAATAATTATTTGCACAGGAACAAGCGGTATCTCTGCAGGAGCTGAAGAGGTCGCCAGAATCTTTGAGGATGAATTAAAAAAGAGAAATCTAACCAATAAATGGCATATTGTCAAAGCAGGCGACAGGGGATTGTTTAGGGATGTTTTGATTGATGTAATCGATTCTCAAGGCAGCAGATTTACATATGAATATATCAAGGCTTCTGATGTTATAAATATAGTTGAAGAACATATTATCAATGGCAAACCTCTGAAAAAACTCCTTGCAGGCAAGGATTACTCGCAATTTTTTAAAGGGCAAAAACGTATAGTCTTATCCAACTGCGGTGAGATTTCACCTGATAATATAGATGAATATATATGCACCGGCGGATATGCATCGCTTAAAAAAGCCCTGAACACCGAACCCTCAAAAGTAATAGAAGAGATTGAGAAATCAGGACTCAGAGGCAGAGGTGGCGCCGGCTTCCCCACTGGACTTAAATGGAGATTCTGCCGAGAAGCTGAATCAGATATCAAATATATCATCTGCAATGCTGATGAAGGCGACCCAGGAGCTTTCATGGACAGAAGCATACTTGAAGGCGCCCCCCATTCGGTGCTTGAAGGAATGGCTATTGCTGGTCATGCCATTGGAGCCAATGAAGCATACATTTACTGCAGGGCGGAATACCCACAGGCAATTAAGAGGCTTACAGGTGCAATATATGCTGCAAGACAAAGGGGATTCATTGGCAAAAATATTCTGCAAACCGGTTGGTCTTTTGATGTCAACATAGTTAAGGGTGCAGGCGCCTTTGTCTGCGGCGAGGAGACAGCCCTTATCTCATCAATAGAAGGCAAAAGGGGCATGCCTAAAATCCGACCGCCTTATCCTGCGCAAAAAGGGTTATGGGATAAACCTACGCTCATTAATAATGTCGAAACATTCGCAAACATAAGGCACATCATTGAAAAAGGTTCTGAGTGGTTTTCCTCTATCGGCACTTTAAAAAGCAAGGGAACCAAGGTGTTTGCCCTTGCCGGCAAAGTCAAAAACACAGGACTTATCGAAATACCTATGGGCACCACCATCCATGACATAATATATGGACTTGGCGGCGGGCAGATAAAAAGAAAGGTTCCTATAAAGGCAGTCCAGATGGGCGGACCTTCCGGAGGCTGCCTGCCTGCATCGCTGTTTGACACCCCTGTTGACTATGAAGCTATAACTCAAAAAGGTGCTATAGTCGGGTCGGGCGGGATGATTGTAATGGACGCCAAGACATGCATGGTTGATATAGCAAAATTCTTTCTCGAATTTACTTCATCAGAGTCATGCGGTAAATGCCTGCCTTGCAGGATAGGGTTAAAAAGAATGTCAGAAGTGCTTAATGAGATAACCGAGGGTAGAGGCAGGCTTGAGCACATTGATTTTCTAAAAGACATGGGCAACACTATCAAAAGCGCCTCATTGTGCGGTCTTGGCAATACCGCCCCTAATCCTGTGTTGTCAACCCTTGAATATTTCGCCGATGAATATTACTCTCATATCAAAGAAAAAAAATGCCCTGCGGGAGTCTGCACAAAGCTTCTGAAATTCAAGGTAATTCCCGGCAAATGCGTAAAGTGCGGCAAGTGCTATAAGTCTTGTTTATACGGGGCTATTGAGTGGAAAAAAGACAAACATGCCAGAATTAACAAAAATAAGTGCACCAAGTGCAAGGCTTGTTTTGAAGCGTGCGATTATATGGCTATAAGTTAGGTGAAAAATGGCAAGGATAGTGATTAACGGCAAAACACTTGAAGTGGAAGAAAATAAAACCATACTTTCTGCCGCTCTTCAATCCGACATTTATATCCCCCATCTCTGCTATCACCCTGACCTTAGGCATACAGGCGCATGCAGGCTCTGCATAGTCGAGATAGAAGGCGTGAGAGGGTTTCCTGTGTCATGTGCCACAGTAGTCAGAGACGGGATGTCTATAAAGACCGACACGGATGAGATTAAAAAAATCAGGAAGAATCTCGTATGGCTTCTTATGAGTTCATATCCGGGTTATCCCCAAGATGGCACGTTGCTTAAAAAGGTGGTAGATTATATCGGAGTGCGAGATTTCCCGATTGGTTTAGAAAAAAAACCGAAAAATCTACCCATTAAGTCAGATAACCCGTTGTTTACAATGAATCAAAATCTATGCATCTTGTGCGAGCGTTGTGTCAGGATTTGCCATGATATAAGAGGGGCTGGCATTGTAGGCTATATAAATAGGGGTATTGATACCGTTGTCAGCACAGCCTATGATTCTTCATTTAAGGATGTCGATTGCAGATTTTGTCGCGCCTGTGTTGAGGTTTGTCCATCAGGGGCTCTCTCGGATAAAGAGACTTTTTCAGAACAAGAAAGAAATTTAAAACTTCTCCCCTGCAAAAACACTTGTCCGGCAGGCATAGATATCCCTCGGTATCTCAGGCTTACGGCAGAGGGAAGATTTCAGGATGCTATTGAGGTTATAAGGGAAAGCGTCCCATTTCCGCATGTGCTCGGATTAGCGTGCACACATCCCTGCGAAAAGGTTTGCCTGAGGGCAGAAGTCAGCGAGCCTATCGCTATAAACGCGATCAAGAGGTTTCTTGCTGAAAGGGACAATAAAAGATGGCTCGATAAGCTCAAGATAGCCCGTTATACAGGCAAAAAGATAGCGATTATTGGTTCAGGACCTTCAGGACTGACAGCAGCCTGGTTCCTAAGGCTTTTGGGGCATTCAGTGACTGTTTATGAGAGACAACCTAAAGCCGGTGGAGCTATGAGACTGATACCCGATTATCGGCTTCCTAATGCCGTCCTTGATAAGGAGATAGATGAGATTATCAGGATTGGTGTAAATATCAAAACTGATACAAAAATCCTTTCCATAGAGGAGCTTTTTGAAAAAGGATTTCATGCCGTTTATATCGCCATAGGAGTTGGCAAAGGTCTTAAAATCGGGATCCCCGGAGAAGATGATCCAAGAGTCCTTGATGGAGTCAGTGTTCTTAGTTCTATAAGTTATGGCAGGGCCCTCGATATTAAGGGTGATATCATTGTAGTCGGTGGAGGTAATGTTGCTGTTGATACAGCAAGGAGCCTGATTAGAAATGCAGCTGGAAGCGTAACCATACTTTACAGGCGGTCTCTTGATGAAATTACAGCCCATCCTGATGAGCTGTTCGCAGCTCTTAAAGAGGGTGTAATGATTAGATTTCTTGTCACTCCTGTAAAAATAATTCCCATGCAAAACAAACTGCATATTGAATGTCTCAAGATGCAGCTTGCTGAAGCAAGCCCTGGCGGTAGGAGAAAGCCGGTTCCTGTTGATGGCAGCGAATTTATGCTTCAGGCAGATTATGTGATAATGGCTGTAGGGCAGGCTCCGGAAATATCCAAAGAAATAAATGTAGATACTAATCCGAAAGGGTTAATAATTGTCAATGAAGAAATTAAGACATCATACCCCGGTGTCTTTGCCGGAGGAGATGCTGTAAGAGGACCTTCAAATATCATTACTGCTATTAAGGAGGGAAGGAAGGCTGCTGAATCAATTGATAAATTCCTCGGCGGTGATGGAAAGATCGGACAAAGATTAATCCCCGACGAAATAGATGATCCATGGATGGGCAGAGAAGCAGGATTCTGTTATGCAAGCCGTGTAAAAATGCCCAAAAGGGATGTAACACAGGGCATCACTGATTTTGGTCTTATTGAATTGGGCTATGAGGAAAAACAGGCAAAGATAGAAGCTAAAAGATGCCTCAGATGCCAGTTGAGATTAAATATCACAAGGGATAAATCTTAATAGGAGATCAGTTATGTTGTCTGAAGCAGAATTGAAAAGATACGCCCGCCAAATGATGATGGAAGGCTGGGGTGAAGATATTCAGAAAAAACTGAAAGAGTCAACAGTTTTTATTGCAGGAGCAGGAGGGCTTGGCTCTCCTGTATCAATTTACCTTGCTGTTGCAGGCATTGGAAATTTAAGGATTTGCGATTTCGACTCACCGGATTTGTCAAATCTAAACAGGCAGATATTGCATAATCATCACAGGATAGGTATTAATAAAGCATTGTCCGCAAAGCAGACGATTGAGGAGTTAAATCCTCATATAAACATCACGGCATTGACGGATAAAATAGTGCAACAAAATGTGGGCGAGATAGTCGGCGATGCACAGCTTATAATGGACTGCATGGACAACTTTCCGACCAGGTATATTTTAAATGAATACGCCCTTCGTAAAAACGTCCCGCTGGTGCACGGCAGTATTTGGGGTATGGAAGGAAGGCTTAGCTTCATTCAACCTGGAGAAACACCCTGCCTTAGGTGTATGTTTCCTGAGCCTCCTCCAGCAGGGGTATTTCCAGTTGTGGGGGCAACTCCTGGTGTGATTGGCACATTGCAGGCGATGGAGGCAATAAAATTCCTAACTGGTATCGGGACTAATTTGAAGGGAAAACTGCTTGTCTGGAACGGCAAGAGCGTTAATTTCAGGACATATAAGACATACAAAGATCCCGAATGTCTATCATGTGGGTAGTATCTCACCGGCGTCCAAAATAATATTCAAGCAATTTGAGGAAAATACGGCAATATAAACATTTTAAGGCAAATTATCAATACAGTGGCAAATCTCCTGCCTCTTAATATTCTTAATTTGCTGTTTCCTGCTGAATCGTTCAAAGTAGCAAAAAAGCAAACTCCGATAAAAGTAATGTATTATAATTAACGAAGTCTATAATTAAACCGACTTTGGAGCAGATTATGAATATCGAAGAGATCAAAAACCGTCTGGCAAGATTTGCGGAAGAACGGGATTGGGAACAGTTTCACTCACCCAAAAATCTCTCAATGGCTCTTGCTGCTGAAGCTGCTGAACTGCTCGAGATTTTTCAGTGGCTTACAGAAGAACAGTCAATTCGCATTATTGATGATACGAAAGAAATGGCTTTAATCCGTCAGGAGATAGCCGATGTGTTCATTTATCTTATACGACTGGTAGACAAATTAGGGGTTGACTTGGAGCAGGCGGTAATGGAAAAGATAGAGTTGAATGAAGTTAAATATCCGAAAAATTCAGTTAAAGGTAGCGCCGTAAAGTATAACACATTATAGCTTAGCATTTCCCAGATTCGGAGATAGAACTTAAATGCTCGATAAAATCAATAAGGTAGATAGAAAGGGCTGGAGAAGGATTTTTATAAGACACCTTATAAAGAAAGCTTAATGAAATTGCATCAAAAACCATTACAGCAATAAAGATAAAGCAAAATTCAAATAAGATTTGTCGATTATAAAAATCCTGAAACAGTTCTTCCTATCGCTTTTTTAGAAACGCAAGAGATAATCCATGTGTTGTAAGTGTTTTATCCATGTTCTATAATTGTTTTATGAGCTTCTTTAAATGGATGTTAATCATATTTGTGGCTCCCATCCCTGTAATGATCGGGATACTCCTTAGCATCCCCGTGATCATTGCGGGCGGCATTATCTTAATTATTGCCCTGCTGCTGCCTCCTGTTTATAAATTCTTAGGAGGAAACCGTCTCCATCCTCTCAGAAGGAGACATCCCCGCCCCTCAAGCTGGTATCAGTGGCGCTAAGTTTGTTGCATTCATTTATCCAAAACTTTAACTCATCCAGCGCCATTTCCTTTATGTCTGTGAGTCCCCAGCCGGTAATCCTGCAGAGATTGATGATATCCCCTGCCCGACAAACGTAAAATTTCCCGTTATTTCTACCTGAAGCGCCATGACATCCGCACAAGAGGCATCTCAAGGATATCCTCATAGACATGCTTTACACCGTCTATCAAGACAAGCTCTGACAGCAAGGCATATATAATCTCTTCAGGCGACCCCGCAATCCTCTGAGCATTAAGCAAGTCCCTGCCCTTGCCTTCACGGATTACAGCCTTCCTTCCCGATGGCAATGTTATCTCTTTCAGCTAATTTCCTTTTTCAAACCGTTAGAACTGTTTAAACCGTTTGAACCGTCTTCAAACTCTATCGTCAATCCGCCGTCATCGCCAAAGGCGAAATTGGGCAGTCCCTTAATAGCAGGCGGCATAGCGCCTAAAAATCCAATATGCCGCAATGTCATATCGGGATATAGCGAAATAGAGCGCTTTTTGTAAAGCCCTTTTTTAACCATATCCACAAACTCTGGGACTAAGTCTTTGAGCTTTGCGTATAGAACGCCGCCCTTGCGCTCCAATCTCTCCACCCATCCGTATGCAGGCGAGTTGTCCTTCGGATGCCCAATCACCACAGGCGACTCGTGCTCTTTGGGGTTGTATTTCTTGACGATGGCGTCAAGGTCTGCCTCCGTCCATGTCCGGACGTTGCCGTTTGAGTCCGTGTGAGTGCCTGTCTTGAAGATTGCTATCCAGTCATTCATGTTATCCGCCCACCTCCCAACAGATAAGTTTTCAGGGCATCTTTGATATCTGTCATGTCCCCATCTGTAAGCCTAAGAAACGGCCTTGCGGGGATGTTTCTTGCAGGCAGGCGGGCTTTCTTTCTAAAGATAAATCCCTGAGCCGTCGGTATCTTAAGAGCCTTAGCATTTTTGGGGGTTATTGTCAGAGCTGGAATTCTGCCCCCGAATTGATGCACCGCCGCATAGGCTCTGTTAGTGCCTACCTGAGCGGAGTTTCTGTCATATCTCGATGAGATAGAGCTTGCAAGGTGTCCCGTATCCTGCAATGTTTTGCCTCCCTGCTTGAGCGCACGAATTGAAGGCTTCCACTTGGGGCGTCCTCCCTTTTCAAAGTTCTCCTCTACGGCATCGTGCATTATGCCCGCTACTTTTTTCATGACAGGACTCATGTCTTTGAGCCTGCCTTGTAGGTCTTTGAGCAGGGTCTGGACTTTTCTATCGTCAATGGTGATTTTAATCATCGTCTTGACAACCTCCGTTTTGTGGTATAATGTAGTCAAAGCCTCTTTGACGCGGTGAATCCACCAGCCGTACCGCCTGCACCAAGCAGGTTGGAGTTGAGGGGAAATGGAGGTCCCTCCTGAGAGGCTTATAGCTCATCCTTAATTACCCTGCCTTTTTTCTTCTCACTTTCTATATCTTTCAGATTTGTATGTCTGAAAGAAGTTACATAAAGTTCGCTTTTATGTTTAGTAGTTTTTACCGCAGAGAAGTAATACTTGCCGTCGTGCTTTATGAAGATAAGAAACTGCCCGCCTTTCTCTATAATGACCTTTGCCTTTGCTATGATATTTGGCAGCTTCTGATATTCCAGCATAGTTAATTCAGGGTGATTGATCTTGTTCTTTTTAATCGTTTCGTCGCTCATATAAACCGTCTGACTTTTTGCCCCTATCCCTTTTCTGTAATCGTCGTCCAGCACCGCCACAGGGAAATTGCCTTTGAGGTTGCCCTCAAAAAATAGCGCGAAATCAGGACCTGTAAGCCCTCCTTCTATCCATTGCTTTGCTATGTCATATGGGTATTTATCCAGTTCAGGAAACCATGCAGCCTTGCCCGGATTATAATTCCATCCCACATCAGGGGATATCTTTTCCCCTGTAAACGGGTCGTCATAGACGGTGACGGTCGCCAGCTCGCCTGTCTTTTTGGAGACAAGGACATCTTTTTCAGTGAGCTTGCCGGTGGAGTCCGATACTATATTCCTTCTGTCTTTGATGTTTTTCTCAGAGAGCGCCCTTACCCTGCACCGGCAGCGGAAGCCCAGAGGCGGATAATGCGTATCCCAAAAAGGATCGTCATATCTGAAGACCTTGCCGTTTAAGGCGGCATGGGCAGGACGTGTCCTTGAATCCATAACGGCTACATACTGCCAGTATGGGCGGTCATCCACATTGTCCATCATCTCTTTATACCTGCCTGCCATGTATGCCGCCTGGGAACAAATATAGGGACACTTCCCACATTTATTCACAAACAGGGATTTATTTTATATGGCATAATACCTAATTACCGAGTATATCCAGAGTATGCGCAGAAGGATACCCCACCATATAACACAGCGCAGGAATAACAAAGAGAAAACCTTTTTCAGCGATGAAGACAAGCGGTATTATCTTGATACCCTTCAGCGATACAAAGACAAATACAAATTAAAGATGCTTGCATACTGTCTAATGTCAAATCACGTCCATGTTCTTGCAGCGCCTGAAAATGAAACATTCGCTCGCCAGAGGCATAGGGGGGCAAATCTACTTTATACTCAATACATAAATCGTAAATATAACAGAAGCGGGCGGCTCTGGCAGAACTGTTTTTTTCTCCTCAGTAGTGCAAGAAGACCCATATTTATAGGCAGTAATAAGATACATGGAATTAAATTTTGTAAGGGCAACCCTTGCCAAAAAAGCAGAAGACTATCAATGGTCAAGCGTCGGAGCGCATATATTGATACTGGGTGCAAAAATGATATACTTTTTAAAAGAAAGCTGGTTTGATGATGGAGAGATAAAAGCATACAGGGAATTTTTAAGTAAGGACGCTAAAGAGATAAATGCATCAATACGGCTCATGACATCAACAGGCAGACCGCTTGGCAGTGAGGGCTTTATAAAAGAACTGGAGAAGGTTTTGAAGCGAGACCTTTTTCCTCAAAAGGTTGGGCGTCCTAAGAAAAAAGACAAGAAATACGGGAAGTGTCCCTCTGTTTCTCCTCAATCAAGGGAAGTTAACAAGTCAGCGGCAAAGTTATTGAGAATAAAACCACCAAAAGAATTTGCATAAAAGATTTAGCAGTATCATCTTTATACTTGCCAAAAGAAAAGGCAAGTTCAACTTCTTCATTTCATAGTTCTTCAATTATTTCAGAGGGTTAGTTGATCGAGATATAAAAAATTCGGGAAACTCCAGACAATATCAATAAATTTACTTTAATTGTATTACTAAGTGTTATTATGTGAAAATAAGACATGGAGTTCGATAAATACAAAAACCGCATACTGATAATTTTCGCCCATCCCGCCCTCCAGAAGTCCCGTGTGAATAAAATATTAATCAAACATGTCAAGGATATTGATGGCGTTACTCTTCATGATCTTTATGAGATGTATCCTGATTTTCATATTAATGTGGCTAATGAGCAGGAACTGTTGACTCAAAACGATATAATAATTTTTCAGTATCCGCTTTTTTGGTACAATGTTCCAGCCCTGTTGAAGGAATGGCAGGACCTTGTTCTTGCTCACAGGTGGGCATACGGCAGGGGAGGAGTTGCCTTAAAAGGAAAGAAGCTGCTATGCGCCATCACTACCGGAGCAAGGGAAAAGTTATACCAGAAGGAAGGTTTCAACAGGTTTACTATCAGAGAGTATTTAAACCCCATATCACAACTTGCCTATGTTTGCGGCATGGACTTCCTAACGCCATTTGTCGTTCATGGAACTCACACGATTACTGAATCAGAAATACAAAGGCATGCTATAGATTATCACAATATAATAATAGCCCTGAGAGACGACAAAGTAGATTTAGAGGCTGCCCGTTCCCTGCCAAGAATAAATTTTGATGTGGACAAAATTATAAAAGATTAATTATAGGAATATGTACGGAGAAAAGTTCTTTTTTCAAGCCCTTGTCTTTTTAGCAGCGGCAGTAATATCTGTCCCTATTGCAAAGCGACTTGGGTTGAGTTCAGTGCTTGGATATCTTTTTGCAGGTTTTATAATTGGTCCATACGGGCTTGGGTTTGTAGGCGCAGAAGGGCAGGATATCATGCACTTTGCTGAATTCGGAGTGATAATGATGCTTTTTCTGATAGGAATGGAGCTCGAACCATCTTTGTTATGGCGATTAAGAAGCCCGATTCTTGGAATGGGCGGTGTTCATGTCTGCACTACTTCTACAATTATATTTTTGATAGCAGCCGCCTTCGGTCTTCCTTGGCAAAGCGCTCTCGCCATCGGTATGATTTTATCTCTTTCTTCAACAGCCATAGTCCTTCAAACGCTCAACGAAAAGGGTCTTATGAAGACAGATGGAGGGCAAAGGTCTCTTTCTGTCCTGCTTTTTGAGGACCTTGCAGTAATTCCCATGCTTGCTCTCATGCCCTTATTGGCGATAAGCTCTGTGCCTTTGGCAGATATGTCTCAAGGACATAATGCAACTGGCTCGTTGTGGGTTGAAGGACTTGCGGGCTGGCAACATGCACTCGTCGTCCTGGCAATTATTGCAGCCATAATCTTAGCGGGAAAATTCATAGCCGGTCATGTCTTTCGTGCAATAGCTAAGACTAATCTGCGCGAGATTTTTACTGCAGCAGCTTTATTGCTTGTTATCGGAATCGCTATCATGATGTCAAAAATCGGTTTAAGCCCTGCTTTAGGAACATTTATTGCTGGAGTAGTTCTGGCAAACTGTGAATACAGGCATGAGATTGAAAGCGATATCGAACCATTTAAGGGTCTTTTATTGGGTCTGTTTTTTATTACTATTGGAGCGTCAATTGATTTCAATCTCATAAAATCAAGCCCTTATATAATTGCAGGGATAGTTTTCGGACTGATGTTAATTAAACTCTTCATACTGTTTGGAGTAGGGCGGATTTTTAAAATGGGATTTGACCAGAATGTGCTGTTTGCCTTTGCCTTAGCTCAAGGCAGTGAATTTGCTTTTGTTCTTTTATCATTTGCAGTTCAAAATAATGTAATTGCAAAAGAGATATCGAGCCTTTTGGTAGCGGCTGTTGCTCTGTCGATGTCTTTGACTCCATTGCTAATGCTATTATACGAGAAAATTATACAACCTAAAATAGGCACTAAAGAAAGGCAGGCAAAAAAGGCAGATGCTATAGATGAAAGAAATCCTGTAATAATTGTTGGCTTTGGCAGTTTCGGGAGCATTATTGGGCGCCTGCTAAGGGCTAATGGCGTTGGCATCACTGTTTTAGAAATAGATTCGGACAAAGTTGAACTATTAAGGAAACTTGGTCTTAAGGTCTTCTATGGAGATGCATCACGTTATGACCTGTTGCATGCCGCAGGCGCAGATGAGGCAAAAATACTTATTCTCACCTTGAATGATAACGAAAAGAGCTTGGAAATAATTAATACAGTAAAGAGGCGCTTTCCACACCTTAAGATTTTTGCGCGCGCTTCTGATAGGACGCAAGCCTATGAATTGTTAGGAGCTGGGGTCAAACATGTTTATCTGGAAAGTCTCGATACTTCTCTTAGGGTTGGTGTTGATGCACTCAGGGCATTAGGCTTTCGAGCCTATCAGGCTTACAGAGCTTCTAAGATATTCAGCTATCATGACGAAAAGTCAATAATAGAGTTAAGTCACCTTCGCCATGATAAAAAAGGCTATATTACGCAGGCTCGTCAGAGGATAGAAGATCTTGAACAATTACTGTTATCAGAACTTAGGGAAGAAAAAGAACATGTTGATGTTGGATGGGATATCACCACTATGAGGGAAGATTCAGCTGAAAAGCGGTAAACTTAAATATGATAAAATGAAAGACACTCAAACATCATTGAAGGAGATTATCAAATGCAATATGAGGCGGTAATCGGGCTCGAGATACACGCTCAGATGCTCACTGATTCAAAGATATTCTGTGGATGTCCCACAACTTTCGGCGCTGAGCCAAACACCCAGACATGCCCTGTATGCGCGGGATTGCCTGGTGTTTTGCCTGTTTTAAATAAAAAGGCTGTAGAATTTGCTATTAAAACGGGGCTTGCTATGAACTGCACTATCTCCAACTATAGCAGGTTTGCCAGAAAAAACTATTTTTATCCCGATTTACCAAAAAACTACCAGATAAGTCAGTATGAGCTCCCCATCTGTCACAGCGGATATATAGATATTTATATTGACGGCAAGGTCAGGCGAATAGGGATTACAAGGATACACATGGAAGAGGATGCAGGAAAAAACATACATGCCGAAGGGAATTACAGTTTCGTTGACCTTAACAGGACAGGTGTGCCTCTGATGGAAATTGTCTCTGAGCCTGATATAAGAAGCGCTTCAGAGGCAGCGGAATTTATGAGGAAATTAAGAACTATTCTAAGGTATCTTGGAGTTTGTGATGGCAACATGGAGCAAGGTTCTCTGAGGTGCGATGCCAATATATCGGTAAGACCAATAGGACAAACTCATTTTGGCGTAAGGACCGAAATAAAAAATATCAATTCCTTTAAGTTTGTAGAGAAGGCTATTGATTATGAAATAAAAAGGCATATCGCAATTCTTAAAGACGGCGGCAGCATTATTCAAGAAACCAGACTATGGGATCCTGTGACTGGAGTTACTCAATCTATGCGTTCTAAAGAAGAGGCGCATGATTACAGATATTTCCCAGAGCCAGATTTGATGCCCTTGGTAGGGCTTGTTGATAATATTGATGAGATACGCTCAACCCTGCCTGAATTGCCAGATGTGAAGAGGGCTCGCTTCATCAACCAATATGGGCTGCCCGATTATGACGCTGACATGCTCGTCTCTGAAAAATCGATGGCAGAGTGGTTTGAAGAGGCTGCAGAACTTGGCGGAAAGCCTAAGGCTGTATCAAACTGGATGTTGGGAGAATTGCTCAAGCTTCTAAATGAAGAAAACATTGCATTCTCTGAATGTCCCCTTCAACCAAATCAGTTAGTCGGCATGTTAAATTTGATTGAAAAAGGGACTATAAGCGGTAAGATAGGCAAGATTGTTTTTGAGGAGATGTTCAGGAGCGGAAAAGACGCCGAATCGGTTGTTAGGGATAAAGGGCTTGTTCAAATAAAAGATGAGGGTGCGTTGGAAAAAATAGTTGAGGAAATTCTATCTAATAATCCGAAAGAGGTCGAAAGGTTTAAGGCAGGGGATGAGAAATTGCTTGGATTCTTTGTGGGGCAGGTAATGAAGGCTACAAAAGGCAAGGCAAATCCGCAGTTAGTCAATGAACTACTTAAAAAGAAGCTTTAAAATAACGAGCGCATCCAATCCTCTGATAAAAGAAGCCGTCAGGATTAAAAAAAGGCTTGATAAAAAAAGCAGCTTGTTATTGGCAGAAGGGGTGCATTTAGTTGAAGCCGCCGCTAATTCATCCTTGGTATCTGTTATAAATGTTTTTATAACAGATGATTTTCTGTCAGCAGGAGAAAACACAAAAATTCTTGACGGATTAGCGTCTGAAAAGATTTTTATTGTTTCTAATAAGATTCTGAATGTGATATCCGATACTGAATCACCTCAGGGCATTGCTGCGATATTAGATTATAAAATAATTAATGTTGAACAACTGCGATTGACTCAAGCGCCTCTCTGGGTCGTATGTGACGCTGTCAGGGATCCGGGCAATCTTGGCACTATAATTAGGGCTACGGATGCCTTTGGTGCAGATGTAGTGGTAGTCCTGCCATTTTCATGCGACCCTTTTAACCCTAAGGTAGTGAGGTCATCAGCAGGCAGTTTATTTAATATTCCTGTAGTCAGGGCTGGGCAAAATGAACTTCTCGATTATCTCTCTCTTAAGAGTATTGCGCTCTATGTAGCAAGCCCCTATGCTCAGGATTCTATATCCCAAATCAACATGCAAAAGCCTGTTGCGATAGCCTTTGGAAATGAGGCAGAAGGGGTAAGCAACACACTTATGAAAAAGGCTTCAAGTTCATTCAGAATACCGATCGCCGGCAGGGCTGAAAGCTTGAATGTCGCTATGTCAGCATCTGTGTGCCTTTATGAGGTTATGAGACAGCGTGCCATTTCGTAAAGGAAGCGACAGGCTGCTGTCTTTTTTCTTTTCTTGGCATTGCTGATATTGCTATCGAGTGTGGAATGGCGACAGTAAAAGGTGTCGAGAAATTGCGTGAAGCCCCTGTTATGGCGACTGACCTCAGAGCCTCCGCATCTCTCGTTGTTGCCGCACTTGCAGCTATAGGTGAGAGCATAGTTCATAGGATTTATCATCTGGACAGGGGATATGAAAAAATTGATGAAAAATTAATAAATATCGGGGCTGATATAGAAAGGGCAAAAGATTAGCGGTTGTTGAAAAGCTTTTAGTTAACTTTGAGATTATCATGATATTCTGGAAAATAGCTTCATAAAACTTTTGACATTATCGAAAATGTTTTTGGGTATCTTGAATCATACCTGATTCGGGTATAATTCAAGGGGGTCTTAACGAGTATCAAATCACTCCATCGGACTTCGGTTTGTGCCTGCAGCACGCCCTCGCCGATGAGTTCAGGCGTTATGTGAGAAGAGGATAAAGAATGAATAACAAACAATGGTATGAAACGTTATTTGAAAACTATGGTCAAAAATATGACAATGAATGCTTCACGAAAGGAACCATTGGCGAGTGTGATTTTCTTGAGAAAGAGATAGATTTCAACAAAGAGTTAAAAATTATTGATATTGGATGCGGTACGGGGCGTCATTCAATAGAGTTATCAAAAAGAGGTTATTCAATTACAGGAATTGATTTATCTGAATCTTTGCTCCAAAAAGCGAGAGAAAAGGCACTACAGAACGGTTTGCAAATAAACTTCTTAAGGCACGACGCAAGAAATTTGCCCTTTGAAAACCAATTTGATGTGGCTATTATGATGTGTGAAGGGGGTTTCCCATTAATGGAAACCGATGAAATGAATTTTGAAATTCTTAAAAATGTTTCAAAATCTTTGAAGAATAAGTCAAAATTCATTTTCACAACTTTAAATGGGTTATTTCCATTGTTTCACTCTATAAATGATTTCCATGCTGAAGGAGTTATTGAGGGCAATGCCACATACGACAGCAAGAAATTTGACTTAATGACATTCAGGGATTATAACATCACAAAGGTTGTGGATGATAATGGAGCAGAAAAAGAACTCAAATGCAACGAAAGGTATTATGTGCCATCATTGCTGTCCGGTTAAAATAGAGCGCCTTGAATGGGCTCTTCCCTTCTTATTTTCAGTTTATCGGGCTTCAGGGTGAGAATATCAATAAGGGACTTTCTTTCGAAGAGCATTTCTCTAATGACCCGACTGAGTTGCAACAACGAAAAGCCG